>Ga0134079_10000017_pt1 | contig 55817 bp, 58 predicted proteins | sample 15_taG_2_FD_119770 | JGI IMG/M metagenome (GOLD analysis project Ga0134079, IMG submission 119770) | Grasslands soil microbial communities from the Angelo Coastal Reserve, California, USA - 15_D_Rain_40cm_2_09182015 | ecosystem: Environmental > Terrestrial > Soil > Grasslands ...
CGAGCTCGCCAGCCCCACGAGGGTCGGCGAGGCTTTGCCGACGGTCGACGCCTGATTGGCAGCGCCACAAGCCAAGCTGACCGGTTCGTTATTTGCATCACCGCCGTATTCGACGGTCCAGCGGAATTCTCCAGCATGCTGGGGGACGAAATCCGCAGACCTGGCTTGGCCACCCTGGATTGGGGCGGTTGCCGTTTCCAGAGGTATCGAGCAGCTGGTGTCGGTCGGCCCATAAACGGAGAAAGACACTTCCCCGGTCGGAGAGCCCCCGGCTAGGGTCGCTTCGTCGTGAATCGCCGTGGCCACGACGCCATCACTTGCGCTGCCCTCCAAGCCGAGACTCGCTTTGCCCACGGTTGAGATCCCGGAACAGCTCGCTTCGGCAGGTTCGTTTTCTTCGTCGCCCGAGTAGCGGGCGCTCCAGTAATAAGTCCCCGCGGTGGGTGGGACGAAATCCCCTGAGGCGTATTCGCCTTCGCCGCTTACAGAGGCCGAAGCCGGAGCGGGGGTCAGCGCGGGGCCTGAGCAGCTGGAGTCGCCGGGGCCAAAGACTTCAAAGGAGATTTCTCCGGACGCATCCGGACTTTCGGAGAGATGCGCGGTTGCGTGAATCGCTTGTCCGACGGTCGCATCGGCGCCATCGACGCTCAGGCTCGGCTGGATGGCGGCTGGGGCGGTAACCGCGAACAAAAGGCCAAGGCCCGTCGCCATCGCGCCGCTAGCCAGTCCTCCAAGCCCGGCTGGGGGAGAAATTCGCATCTTCATCCCTCTGAGCAGGCCGAGATAACCGCGCGCCCCCGGCTCAATGCCTTCAAGCTTTTTTCGTTCCTAACGACTTTTCGCCCCGGCGTTGCCAATTTAGAATTAGAATATCCGTCTACCTATTCGACCTATCAACGAAACGAGCCTCGGGTGAGGAAGTTGCGTCGCTATCGAGTTCTAGGGTTTTTGATCGCCGCCGTGGCCATGGTTCTGATCGTTGCGCCGGCAGGCGCACTGGCGGCCGGCGAAGAATCCAGCGGCTCAACGTCGGGAGAAACTGCCACCGAAACTCCGAGCGGCTCGACCGAACAAGCCGCCCCCGAAGCCTCTTCGCAGGCGCCGTCCCCGCCGGCTTCGACGGGTTGGGTCCCCTCGGGCGCCAGCTCGGAAGACTCCAGTGACGGGGGCCACTCCAGCGATGGAGCCGCGTCAACCTCGCGCGGAAGCTCGCTAGGGAGTGGCGGCGGTACCAAGCAGACTGGGTCGACCAGCGGAGCACCCTCGCACCCAACTGGCTCGAGTAGCTACTACGAACCGGAACCGTCTACCCCGTCTACGCTCGCCGGGGCGTCGACGGCCGTGGAGTCCGCGACTCCTCCAGCAAGGAGCGGGGCCGCCCCGGCGGAGCCTCCGGCCGCGCCGGCGCCTGCTACCAAAGACGTCCCTGTGGGCGTTGGCGCTGCAACGCGTTTGACTCGATCCGGATCGAGTCAGAGCGACAAGATCAGCTACGCGCTATCGGCGGCTACCGCGCCGGTTGTGGGCTCACGCGATCAGGAGGCCTCGGGGCTCGGCATTCTGCGGCTGCTGGTCATCATTGCCGGTGGTCTCATTCTCATCTATGCAGGATGGCGGCTTGTGCTCGGCCCCGTCGAACCTGAGATACCTGGACTAGTCCGGTTCGGATCTCGACGGTTCCGGTAGACCTAGCTACTCCTTTGAGGCGGGGCCGCCAGCCCCATCCTTACCGCGTATCCCTTTCTTTAACAATACTAGTGTGTGTCCATGATCTACTAGGCATCGGGTGGAATGAAAAAGGTTTTTCGATCCACGATGGACTAGAGACTAGACGGGGAGGCATTGCCAATGGCACGCATTACGCTCAACGGCGTTTCGATTGACCCGCTGTCGCAGGCACGCGGTTTGGAGGCGGCCTCCCTCGAGTCCGCTGATGCCGGTGATTCGAACTATGTGTTGATTCAGACCGACGGCCCGCTCACGCCCGACCAGCAGCAGCAGCTCGCCGATCTCGACGTTGAGATCCAGGAATACGTTCCTGAGAACACGTACCTATGCCGCTATGCGCCCACTGATCTTGCGCCGATCCGGGCGTTGCCATTCGTTCTTTGGGCCAACGTCTACATGCAGGGCTTCAAGCTCGCGCCAGCGTTGCGGCCCAGCGAGGCCGAGGGCGTTCGAGCTTTGACCGCCGCCCCTGACACGGGCTGGCCTGCCGGCGAGTCGCGCGAAGTGGATGTGGTTGTTCACGACGACGTCGACCCGGAGCAGATCACCGGTGAGGTCGCCTCGGCTGCCGACATCGCGCCAGACGCGCTCTCGGCCGGCCGCAGTAAGGTCCGCCTCTCCGTCACCGAGCCACAGCTCGAGGCGCTCACCTCGCTCGATGTCGTTCACCACGTCGAGGAGGTGCCTGAGCGCAAGCTGTTCAACAACGTCGCACGGCCGATCATGAACGCCGAGGTGACGATCGCCGGCACCGAATACCAGGGCGAGGGAGAGGTCGTCTGCGTCGCCGACACCGGCTTTGACAAAGGCTCGACCACGGATGTCCATCCGGCCTTCACCGGTCGTGTCGCTCACCTCTACGGGTTGGGCCGTGGCGACCCGAACAAGGCGGACGATCCGGCTGGGCACGGCACGCATGTCGCCGGCTCAGTGCTCGGCGACGGTAATTCGAGCTCGATGGGCGGGGTGATCCAGGGCACCGCTCCGCGGGCAACGCTCGTGCTGCAGTCAACGCTTGATTCAAACGGTGGTTTGGGCGGAATTCCGAACGATCTGCACGACCTGTTTCTGCCGCCCTACAGCGATGACGGTGCACGCGTCCACACGAACTCGTGGGGGGCGACTAGACCAGGCTTGCCCTATGACCAGAGCGCCAAAGAGATCGACGATGCCGTCTGGAACCACCCTGACCTCGTCATCTGCTTCGCCGCCGGCAACGATGGCATTGACCGCGATGGCAACGGTCGCATCGACCCCAAATCAATCGGCTCTCAGTCGGCAGCAAAGAACTGCATCACGGTCGGTGCCAGCGAGAGCAACCGGCCGAACATCGAGCTTTCATACAAGCAAATAAGGCCCGAATCTTTCCCCGCCGAACCGATCTCCTCCGACCAGATGGCCGACAACCCCAATGGCCTGGGCGCCTTCAGTAGCCGGGGCCCGACCAAGGAGGGCCGCTTCAAGCCGGATGTCGTCGCGCCGGGCACGTCGATCCTCTCGACGCTTTCGCGCGCGGTTGCAAATCCGTCCTCCACCTTTGGCTCTTCCTCTGACCCGGAGTACTTCTTTGACACCGGCACGAGCATGGCGACGCCGCTTGTCGCCGGCTGCGTCGCAGTGCTGCGGGAGACGCTGGCCAAAAACGGCACGCCCACGCCCAGCGCCGCCCTTATCAAGGCGCTGCTGATCAACGGCGCCGTTGAACTACCCGGTCAGTACTCGCCAAGCGAGGCCGGCCCATCGCCAAACAACGACTCTGGCTTCGGGCGCGTCGACCTCGCCGGCTCGGTGATCATTGCCGGTAACGATCCGAACAGCAACTTCACTGAGGGTGGACCACTCAAACAGGGGGAAGAAGACACGTTCACGGTGAATATTCCCGAGGATTCGCCGGGCGAGGGCAAGGAGGGACTCGGTGTTCAGAGCGCCGGCCATGCCACCTTCAAGGTCACGCTCGTGTGGACCGATCCGCCTGGCGAAGCGCTGCAGAACGATCTCGACTTGATCCTGCGGACGGCAGATGGCGACGAACGCCACGGCAACATGGGCACCGATCGCGGTTTTGACCGGGTTAATAACGTCGAGCAGATCCTCTGGACCGACATCCCGCCGGGCAATGCGGAGATCATCGTCCGCGCGGACCGCATCACGCGCTTCCCGCAGCCGTACGCGTTTGCCTGGCGGATTCACTGATCGGAAGGCTGAGCCACCCAGTTCGTCGGCGATCCTCGCTTAGTTAGGATCCCCGACTCCGCCTACCCGGAAGGCTTAGTCATTCGAGTTCAACTTCTCAACGTGGGTTGGTTCACCGCGCCTGCCTCGCTCATGCGTCGCGGTGAGCCGGAGGGTCAGCGGACCCGCTTCCCCGTCCCTGCCTATGTGATCGAGACCGGCCAGGAGCGGATCCTGATCGATACCGGCCTAAATCCGGCTGCGATCGCCGACCCGGCGACCTTTTACGGATCGGAAGCGCTGGGGCTGTTCGGCTTCGAGCAGGAGATGAGCGTTGCCGAGCAGGTCGACCTCGACTCGGTGACGATGGTCGTTCTCACCCACCTGCACTGGGACCATGTCGGTGGCCTGCCGCTCGTCCCGGCCTCGATTCCGCTCGTGATCCAGCGTCGCGAGTGGGAGGCCGGGCGCGATCGCGAGACGGTGAAGCGGAACTTTTACGCTCCCCAGGACTACACCGGGGAGGAGCGACGCCTCGTCCTCGTCGATGGCGATCACGATCTCCTCGGCGACGGCTCGATTGAGCTCCTGTTCACCCCGGGGCACACGCCCGGTCATCAGTCAGTGCGTATCGGCGACCTCGTGATCGGTGTCGACGTTTCCCATCTTGCCAGCGGGCTGGACGACCACCGCTTCCCCTTATTCGCCGACGACCACGACGAGCAGGGGCGCTCAGCGGATCGCCTGCGCGAGCTCCGTGACGCGGGCCTCACCGTCATGCCCGGCCACGACCCCGACGTCCTACGCCCGGGGCTGGTGAGCGCGTGATCGCCTCGCCCTGAGCCGATCTGCCGCCGCTCAGCCGAGGATCTTGGCCTTCTGAGCGGCAAACTCCTCCTCGGTCAGGATGCCCTGCTCTTTGAGCGCGGCGAGTTCTTTGAGCTGCTCGATCGTCGACTGCTCCGATGCGGGAGCGGGCGCCGGGGGCGCGGCGGCCTGCGGTGGCGGCGCCTGCTGCGCTTCCTGTGCCCCCCAGCGGTCTGCCTGGCGGCGAGACACACGGTTGCTGACGGCAGTCGCGGTCCCGGCGACTACCGCCGTTCGTGCGACACCTCTGAGTAGTCCCGGCATCGATCGCTCCTCTCGTAGTTGGTCAGGCCGCCGTCTCGGCGGCGTCGAGCGCGGCAAGCACGTCCTCGACCGGTATGCGTCCGCTGGCGACCAGCTGGCCGCCCGAGCGGCGAACGGCGGTCGCGAACGGCGCCGCCCAGCTGTTCTCATAGACGAGTAGCGCCGCTGAAGTTCCAGGTTCGAGCGCCTGCGCCGCCTCGGCGATGTCCTCGTCGGAGAGCAGACCCGAGGATGCGCCGGCGAACGTCGCGAACTCATCGACCTGCTGCCCGAGCTCGGAGATCTCCAGGGCGGCAACCGAGCCGTCGCCCTCTTTGGCGATGAAAGCGAGGTCGAGGATCCTGATCACCCCACGGTCGACAAGGTCGATCAGGTGCGGAACGCCCTCGCCGTTGGGTTGACGCCCCGGCCACTCGACTATGACGTAGTCGATCGGTCCCATCTCGATTGCATCGGCGTCCATTGCAGCTCCCGGGGGTAGGCGACACGTGTGTGCGACTGACGACTTGTACCACAGGGTGGGGGACAAGACGAGGTAGCGCTTGTCTACAGCAGCCGTAGTACGACGGGCGTCGGGTCGGGCAGGCGTGAAGCCACACTGAAAAGGGCCAGAACGGCGAGAGTGATTGCGAAGATCATGCTCCGGTAGCGCCGCCAGCGTCGATCGCGCAGGGCTTCTCGCCTTTCCTCGGCGGCGAATTCTTCAGCCGAGGAGATGCGAGAGATCCGACTCACGGAGGTGACTCCGCGGCTCCCTGCAGGACGTTCTCGTCTCCGGCCAGGTAGCGCCGTCCGCGCGGCGTGATCTCCCACACACCTCGGTGGGATTCGTCGCTGAGCAATCCTTGTTCTCGCATCCGCAGGCGTGCAAACCGAGCGCGGTTGCGCCAGCGGACCTCGCCCATCTGGAGGACATCCAGATCGCCGGGCATGAAGCGGTCACGCATGCGCCTTCCAAGTGCGTCGATCACCTGGTTTGCGGGAGCGGAACCGCCCTCTTCGGCGATGATGCCGAGGATTGGAACCCAATACTCACGCTCGGGCAAGATCGATCCGGGAGAGGCTCGGGACGAGCGCCGTATGGCAGCCTCGAAGCTCGACTCTCCCGGCTCAGCCGCTCCCTCGGCTATATCGAGCAGGCGTTTGACGACGTCCTCGGCGGTGTCCGTGAATGACGTCGAACGGTGGAGCAAGCGGCTATAGGTGGACTCCGAGAGGTCGATTTCCGGCATGATGTAGATGATAGATACTATGCATTGAATTGCAAGTCCTGAAAATCCCAGAGCTCATTAAGTCTCGTAAAGTCTTTGCTGAAGCAAGCGCCGCTCTGCTTTGCCATCGGTCAATAACAGTGCACGATGATATGCTATCTGTGCATCGTCAATTCTTCCGAGGCGGCGGAGGAGCTCGGCGCGGGTGGAGTGAAGGTAGCGGTAGTCCTCCAGCTGGAGACCGTCGACTATTGCCAGGCCGGCCTCGGGACCGTCCGCTTCGGCGATGGCTACCGCCCGGTTCAGCTCAACCACCGGCGAGTCGGTCAGCTTGGCCAACTCCCCATATAGGGCGGCAATCTGCGGCCAGTCCCGTGGCTCGTCGGCGTGGAGGGAGGCGATCGCCGCTTGGATCACGTAAGGCCCGCGTCCGCGCAGGGCGAAGGCGCGGTCGAGCGCCCTGCGGCCGGCGGCGACCTTCTCCCGGTCCCAGAGCGAGCTGTCCTGGTCGGCGAGCAGGACCAGCTCCTCGCCCGCAAAGCGCGCCTCGCGGCGGGCGTCAAGCAGCAGCATCATCGCCAGCAGGGCGTGCACCTCTGGCTCGTCGGGCATCAGTTCGGCGAGCGCCTGCCCCAGCCACAGTGACTCCGTGGTCAGCTCATCGCGCCCGCCGTAGCCCTCGTTAAAGATCAGGTAGACGACCGCCAGCACGGCGGCGATGCGGTCGGGCAGCAGGTGGTCGGGGGGAACGCGGAACGGAATGCCCGCCGCCTTGACCTTGCGTTTCGCCCGCACCAGCCGCTGTGCCATCGTCGGTTCGGGGACGAGAAAGGCGCGAGCGATCTCGCCGGTGCTGAGGCCGCCGAGGGTGCGCAGGGTGAGCGCGACCTGCGCCTCGGTCGAGAGCGCCGGGTGGCAGCAGGTGAAGACCAGCTCGAGGCGCTCGTCCGGAAATGTTGTCGACTCCATCGTCTCCACCGTGGTGGTCTTGGGCAGATCGAGCAGGCGGGTCTTCTCGGCCAGGGTGCGCTCACGTCGCACGCGGTCGATTGCCCGATTGCGCGCCGTCGTCACCAGCCAGCTGTTGGGGTTGGCGGGCTCGCCTTCCCGTGGCCAGCGCTCCGCGGCTGCGGCGAAGGCCTCCTGGGTGGCTTCCTCGGCGAGGTCGATGTCGCCGAGGAAGCCGATCAGGGCAGCGAGGACTCGTCCCCACTGGTCGCGAAAGGTCTGCTCGAGGATCGTTACCGCTCCACGATCGGACGCACCTCGATCGCTCCCCCGAGGCGGGCCGCCGGGATCCGCGCCGCTAGCTCGATCGCCGCATCGAGATCGTCGGCCTCGAAGAAGAGGTAGCCGCCGAGCGCCTCCTTGGTCTCGACGAAGGGGCCATCGGTGGTCAGCGCCTTACCGTCCTCGACGCGGACCGTGGTCGCCGTCTCCGGCGGCTGCATCTGCACCCCGGGGGTGACGCCGGGGGTTTCGTTGATCCCTTGGTAGTCGGCGTATACGGCCTTCTGCTCCTCCTCTGAGAGGCGTCCCCAGGCCTCGGGGTCGTGGGGCGTCGGGGTCGTGCCTTGGTGGATCAACAGCATGTACTTCATCGCTTCCTCCTTTTCGGGGATGGTCCCCTATTAGACGAACGGGAAGCCGCTAAATCGACAGCTTTGGGAGGAGCGGCGGACAGTCGGACTGATCCATTTGCTTCAATCGGAGGACCAGAGAAAGGAGGTGGTCCTAACTTGATTCACATGCTTGAGGGGACTCTGGAGGTGCCGGGCCGCTAGGCGCGCACTTGTCTGGGCGCCCGGTGGAATCCACCCCCGGGCACCGGCGATCGTAGGGAGGCGGGTCTTGTCCCACCCGTGCGCTGTTCCCGCGTTCGTCTCCAAGCACCTGGTCAGGGCCGTCTTCGGGCGGCCCTGACTTTCTCTAGGCAGGGCTCTTGTCGAGCAGGCTCTGAGCGCACTCGACGATCGTCTCGTCGATCGGCCTGGGGGACCAGCCGAGGCCGGTCTTGGCGCTCTCGCTCGAGAGCTCGGTCTTTTTACCGAGCTGGCCCACTATCGAGCGGACGCTGGGGTCAAACATCGCCATTCCGCGCACGACGAAGTTCGGGATCTTTCGGGTCGGCACCTTCGCTGCGGCATCGCCCATGCGCTCGCGCAGCACCGCCGCTATATCCGCCAGCCACTGGAACGTCGTCACCGCGACGAAGCGCTGCCCGCCCGCCTCGGCCGCGGTCATCGCCCTGATCTCCAGGTCGGCGACGTCGCGTACGTCGACGAAGCTGAAGCCGATTCGCGGTAGCCCTGGCATTCCGCCGAGTAACCGTTCGATCGCCTGCAGTGAGAAGGAACGGTCGTCATTAAGAACCGGGCCGATGATCGCACCTGGGTTGATCGTCGCAAGCTTCTCGGTTGCCCCGCGCTCGGCCATGAAGTCCCAGGCGGCGCGCTCGGCAACCGTCTTCGAGCACGCGTACGGCGTCAGCTTCGGGTTGTCCGGGTCGCTCCAGTCCCGCTCGTCGAGCGGGCGTCCGTGAACCGGTTTGCCGCTGCCGCTGATGGCGGCCACCGAGGAGGTGACGACAATCCGCTCGACACCAGCATCGAGGCTTGCCTTGAGAACTCGCAGGGTTCCGTCCTTCGCCGGCACAATCAGCTCGTCGGGGTCTTTCGGCTGCACCGGCGGGAATGGCGAGGCTACGTGGAGGACGTAATCGCAGCCGTCGACTGCCTGCTCCCAGCCCTTGTCCTCGAGCAGGTTTGCCGCCAGCACGGTGAGGCGATCGCCGGCGTCGATCTGAGATCCGACTGCGGCGCGCACCTCTGCCTCGCGGGCGAGGTCGCGCACCGTAGTGCGCACCCGGTAGCCGCGCTTCAGCAATTCGACCACGCACCAGCCGCCGAGGAAGCCCGAGCCTCCCGTGACCAGAACGGTCTTTGTGTCTGCTTGCGAACCCTCCACCTGAATTGCGGAGTATGACGTGAGAGGATTCAGGTGCCGATGACCGACTTCCTCGTCAAGCGCGATGATCTGCGCGAGTGCTGTGTTGCGGGTTCGGAGGCCCCCGAGCTCGAGCCGGGCCAGGCCCTGCTGCGAGTCGAGCGTTTCGGCCTCACCGCCAACAACATCACCTACGCGGTCTTCGGCGAGGCGATGTCCTACTGGGACTTCTTTCCGGCCGAGGACGGTTGGGGACGGGTGCCGATGTGGGGCTTCGCCGAGGTCGAAAGCAGCGAGGCCGAGGGAGTCCGGCCCGGGACCCGCGTCTACGGATACTTGCCGCCTTCCTCCAACCTTGTAGTGACTCCGGTCGATGTAGGCGAGGCCGGCTTCGTCGACGATTCGCCGCACCGGGCTGCGCTGCCCTCTGCTTACCACCGCTATCTCGCGACGGGGACCGACGCGTTCTACCGGGCTGACACCGAGGAGATCCAGATGCTGCTGCGGCCACTCTTCTTCACCTCCTTCCTGATCGACGACCAGCTCGACGACGAGGGTCTGGCGACGCGCGGCCCGGTGCTGATTTCCAGCGCTTCGAGCAAGACCGCGATCGCTGCTGCATTCATGCTGGCCCAGCGCGATGGCGTCGAGCTTGTCGGACTGACCTCGCCGCGCAGCGCCGAGTTCGTCGAGGGGTTGGGGACCTACGGTCGCACTGTCACCTACGATGCGATCGATTCGCTCGAGCGTGGCCCCGCCACCTTTGTAGATATCGCCGGCGATGGGGACGTGCGCCTCGCGGTCCATTCTCATTACGGCGACGAGCTCATCCACAGCATGGCGGTCGGCGCCACCCACTGGGAGGAGCTTGGGGCCGGGGCGGAGGATCTCCCCGGGCCGGTGCCAGCTCTCTTCTTTGCCCCCGACCGCGTTGTCAAGCGCGCTGAGGACTGGGGGCGCGGTGGGCTCGAGACCCGCGTCGCAGAAGCTTGGCACCCGTTCTGCGAGTGGACCGGCGGCTGGCTGGAGACGATCCCGGGAAAGGGCTTCGACGCCGTCCGCGACGCCTATTTAGACGTGATCGATGGCAAGGTCGATCCGAAGCATGCACACGTTCTCAGACTGGAGGGTTGATGATCACCAAAGCCGACTTCATCGGAATTCCGTCCCAGGACAGCGAGCGCTCGCGCCGCTTCTACGTCGAGACGTTGGGGCTGCGGCCGGACGAGCACGGGAAGTTCGAATTCTGGGCCGGCGACACCTGCTTCGGCATCTGGGAGCCGGCGAAAATGGGCATGGAGTTCGCGCCGCAGAAAAATGCCCACCCGGCGTTGCACGTGGACGACGTCGCCGCGGCGCGGGCCGCGCTGGAGGCGAAGGGTGTCGAGTTCAACGGCGACATCTTCGACACCGGCGTCTGCCACATGGCCTTCTTCACCGATCCCGACGGCAACGACCTAATGCTCCACAACCGCTACGCGCCCTACGAGTGAGCCGATGGCGAAGCTGAGATTTGAGATCTCGATCTCGCTCGACGGCTACGTCGCCGGGCCAAATCAGAGCGAGGAGCACCCGCTCGGCGAAGGCGGTGAGGAGTTGCATGAGTGGGTAATCAAGCTCGCCGTCTGGCGCGAAGCTCACGGTTACGAGGGGGGAGAGGTGAACGCAAGTACCCCGCTGATTGAGGAAGCGCAGAGTGGGGTCGGCGCCGTGATCATGGGCCGTAGCATGTTCGGCGGCGGCCCCGGGCCGTGGGGGGACAACCCCTGGCAGGGCTGGTGGGGGGACGAGCCGCCGTTCAAGATGCCGGTCTTCGTCCTCACCCATCACGAGCGCGAGCCGCTGACTCTCGGCGCCACGACCTTCACCTTCGTCACCGATGGGATCGAGTCGGCGCTGGCGCAGGCCAGGGAGGTGGCGGGCGACCTGGACGTGACGATCGGCGGCGGCGGCGACGTCGGCGGCCAGTACCTGTCGGCCGGCCACGTCGACCAGCTGCAACTGAACGTCGTGCCGATCCTGCTCGGCGGCGGTACCCGCCTCTTCGAGGACGGCGCCGGCGCGGGCCTCGAGCTGGAGCCGATCCTCGTCGTCGATACGCCCGAGGTGACTCACCTCCGCTATCGGGTCGGCTAGCCTCGCCGTCCCTGCGGGCTATGCGCGTCGTCACACTGGCTGACCAGCCAGTCTGCGAAAATCGGCGCTTGTGAGCGAAGGGTCGCCAGAACATCTCGACGTACTGATCGTCGGCGCCGGCCTCTCCGGGATCGGCGCTGCCTGGCACCTGCAAGAGCGCTGCCCCGGTAAGCGCTACGCGGTCCTCGAGGCGCGCGGTGACCTCGGCGGCACCTGGGACCTCTTCCGCTATCCCGGTATCCGCTCGGACTCCGACATGCACACGCTCGGCTATCGCTTCAAGCCGTGGACCGCCGCCAAGTCGATCGCCGACGGGCCGTCGATTCTCGAGTACGTGCGAGAGACCGCGCGCGACGATGGGATTGAGGCGAATATCCGCTTCCACCACCGTGTAGTCGCCGCCGCCTGGTCGAGCGCCGACGCGCGCTGGACGGTCGACGTGGAACACACCGAAAGCGGCGAGCCGGTGCGGCTGACCTGCGACTTCCTCTGGAACTGCAGCGGTTACTACCGTTACGACGAGGGCTACACGCCGGAGTTCGAGGGCATCGACCGCTTCGCCGGGCCGGTCGTCCATCCGCAGCACTGGCCCGAGGGCTTTAACTACAGCGGCAAGCGAGTTGTTGTCATCGGCAGCGGCGCCACTGCGATCACCTTGGTGCCGGCGATGGCGAAGAAGGCGGCCCACGTGACGATGCTGCAGCGCTCTCCGACCTACGTCGCTTCGCTGCCGGCTGAGGATGGGACCGCGGCGACGTTGCGCCGCCGCCTCCCCGAGCGCGCCGCCTATGCGGTGGTGCGCTGGAAGAACGTCCTCAGGCAGGCGATCTTCTACCAGCTGAGCCGCCGCCGGCCGGAGCTGATCAAGCGCTTGATTCGCAAAGGCGTCAAACGCTCGCTGCCGCCGGGCTACGACGTCGACAAGCACTTCAAGCCGCGCTACAACCCCTGGGACCAACGCATGTGCCTGGTCCCGGATAGCGATCTGTTTCGGGCGATCTCCAAGGGCGAAGCCACGGTCGTTACCGACAAGATCGCCACCTTCACCGAGCGTGGGATCGAGCTCGAGTCCGGTGAGGAGTTGGAGGCCGAGGTGATTGTCACCGCGACCGGGCTCAACCTGCTTTTCCTTGGCGGAATGGCGTTGTCGGTCGACGGCGAGGAGGTGGATGTGCCCAGCACGATGGCCTACAAAGGCATGATGCTGAGCGGCGTGCCGAACATGGCTTTCACCATCGGCTACACCAACTCCTCCTGGACGCTGAAGGCGGACCTCACCTCCGAGTACGTCTGTCGTCTGCTCAATCACATGGACGCGCACGGCTATAAGCACTCCGCACCGGAGGTCGACCCGTCGGTCAGCGAGGAGCCGCTACTCGCCTTCACCTCTGGCTATGTGCAGCGCTCGCTCGATCAGTTCCCAAAACAAGGCTCGAAGGAGCCCTGGAAGCTGCGCCAGAACTACATCGTCGACATCCGCACGATCCGCCGCGGCCGGATCGACGACGGCGCGATGCGATTTGGATCCGCCGATACGGGTAGCGATGGCGAATGCAAGCCAAGCAACTCATCGCGCTCCCACTTGTCTGTGCCCTCCTAGGCCTTTCCGCCTTCGCCGGCTGCGGTGGCGGCAGCGACTCGAACTCCTCTTCTAGCGATGGGTCAACCGATTCCGGTGGCAACGCCCCGGCTCCCAGCGGCGATGCAGTGCGCTCGGCCAAGGTTGAGATCGAGGACTACGCCTACAACCCCGACCCGGTGACGATCGAGGAAGGCGGCAAGGTGACCTGGATCAATAAGGACTCGGTGGCCCACACGGCGACTGCGGACGACGGCAGCTTCGACACCGGTGCGATCGAGGAAGGCAAGCTCAAGTCGGAGACCTTTAAGCAGCCCGGCACCTATAACTACATCTGCTCGATCCACCCGACGATGCACGGCACGATCGAAGTGGTCGAAGCCGGCTAGAGGTTCTCTCCGCGGCACTTCTCGGGCGCATAGACTCGCGCAAAAAGGGGAGACATGACGGAGTTGACCGACAAGCAGGCCGAGTTGTGCGAGGGCAGTAAGACCGACTACTCGGACCTGCGAGCGCTGTTCATCAACTGCACGTTGAAGCGCAGTCCCGAGGTGTCCAATACGCAGGGGTTGATGGATATCTCGATGGAGATCATGCGCCGTAACGGCGTCGTGGTCGAGTCGATCCGCGCGGTCGACCACGAGATCGCGACCGGGATCTGGCCCGACATGACCGAACACGGTTGGGAGAGCGACGAGTGGCCGGCGATCTTCGAGAAAGTAATGGCGGCGGACATCCTCGTCCTCGGCATGTCGATCTGGCTCGGGGAGAAGTCATCGATTGCCACCCAGATCGTCGAGCGCCTCTACGGCAACTCGCACCTGCTCAACGACGCTGGTCAGTATGCCTACTACGGCCGCGTCGGCGGCTGCCTGGTGACCGGCAACGAGGACGGGGTAAAGCACTGCGCGATGAACACCCTCTACTCGCTGCAGCACCTCGGCTACACGATCCCGCCGCAGGCGGATTCCGGCTGGATCGGGGAGGCAGGCCCGGGGCCGTCCTACCTGGACGAGGGCTCGGGCGGGCCGGAGAACGACTTCACCAACCGCAACACCACCTTCGCCGCCTGGAACATGATGCACCTTGCGCGGATCCTTAAAGACGTCGGCGGCATTCCCGCGCATGGCAACCAGCGGACTGACTGGGACGCCGGCTGCCGCTTCGACTTTCCAAACCCCGACTACCGCTAGGCCCAGGCCCGAGGTGCGGGCCCGGGGGCGTCGGCGATGCGAGGGTGTTCAAATGAATTAGTGCTCGACGTGCTCACCGAGTGGTGACGAGTCGACGTTCAGGAGGGAAACTCGCCGGTCTGGCGAGGCGGTCGGAGCCTCCAAGTCGAGGCTGTCGGGAACATCCAGAATGTCGGAAAGCGTCGGTATGAGGGCAGCCCACTCTTCGTTCGGAAACACCGATTGCAACTCGTCCACTAGGGCGGTCATCCTGGCCCTCGCGTCCTCCGCGTCCATCGGCACGATCCCGCTTGCGCTGGGCGTCACATAGCCGACCAGGGACAAGAGGTACCGGCGGCACCGTTCATAAACCCATTTCCACCGGGCCGGGGGCAGGAGCTGAACCACTTCCTCCAAAGTTACGATCCTCGCCTTGGTCGGCCGCTGAATATCGAGCCATACCTCACCGTTGACGTCGCGCGGCCAGAACGCCCAACGCCATCCCTCGTGGGAGAACGGCTGGCCCGCCCTGGCCTCATTTGCAAGGGCGACCCCCGGCGGTGCAATTACCTGTAGCCCGCCATCGTGTGAGCTGACCAGGACGGTGCCGGGGCCCCGGGTAGCGGGTGAGTAGTACCAGTGAGCGTTGAGGTTTGTCGTCCGTCTACTGCGACGGTTGGGCATCCATGGAAGACGCATCTCATTTACCTCCAGGTCGACGTGATTTCGAAGTCGCTAGAGAGCGCCGAGAATCGGGGGCGCTCGAACACGCTGTGCACGGAGGGATGAGCTCCAGATGTGCTCGCCATATGCGCATCCATCACACTTAGGCGGCAATTAGTCAAGGGGCTGATGGGGACTTGTTGGGGTTTTATCGGTGTTGCCATCGGAGACGCGTTTAGGCAAAAAGCCTGAGCCGTTCCGTGATAAGTATCCGGCACCAGCTACCGACGAAGCGAGGAATTTCGCATGGCCTACCGACTGGGACCGTTGCGGCCTCAGCCGCAAGATCATTCGCACCTAGGCTCGCTCATCGTCTCCCACTTGGGGGAGGTGGTCCGGATGGCGGATCGCCAGGGCCTCGTGGTGAAGAAGGTCGGCGGCAGGAGGGTTGGCGTCGACCGGATCATCGAGGAGCTGGAGTTGGTGTTTCAGGCTCTTGCCAAAGAGTACTTCGCGGGCAGCCGGACGCAAATGCTCAAGAACGAGCATCACCTCGCGGAAATCGCCGACATCGAGGCGGACCATGCGCGCCTTTTAGTCGACCAGTGCTGGCCGATTCTGAACCGCCTGCTTTTCACCCTCCTCGTCCATGAGGGGGTTCTTCCAATGCCAGTTCTGCAGCGAATGCTGACCTGGACCGGGCGGGTCAATGGCAACCCCGACGCGAGCTGGCAGTACGCCGACGATCGTGTTCTCACGCCGCTCGTCCACACGGCGCTCATTCCCGGTGTGGCGGAGGTTCTCCTCGACGGAGTTGCATGGCAGTTCTACGATCACGGCGGCAGTCTTCATCGGCGGATTGCCAAGCGCTTGGGTGGCAGTGCTCGTCGCAGGTTGATCGAGCCGGAGGAGGCAGCCCGCGCCCTCTTCGAGGAGATCCGCGCCTTCGCCACCGTGCTGGAGCGCTCGCCTCTGAGCAGTTGCCGGGCTCTCTCCACGGGCGTCCCGCTCGCCGCTGACGTTTGGGCCCGCCCGATCGCAAGACCGGACAGCCGACGGGCCAGCGCCGCGCGCCCGGCGACCTGCCGGGCGTCTTGCGCTGCGCGACCGACCTCGATCTTCCGGCGCTGCTGGTCTCGATGGTCGCGAGTGGTGGCGAGCACACCGGCAGCCTCGATGCCGCGGACGTCTTCGTCGACAACGGCCTTGTCAAGCTCAAAGGAGACGCGCTACTGAGCCACCTGCTCGAGATGAGGTCCCCGATGAACAAGATTTTCGAGGACATCTACCTCCAAGATGAATACAGGCGGGCCGAGTTGGCGGATATTCCGAATGGTGTCCGCTACGTGAACTCGCGCGGAAACCTGGTGATCGGCGGCACCCCGCAGTGCATGTTGGTGCGCATGACCCTCACCGGAGAGCCGATGGTCTTTGTCCACAACATGTATCCGACGGAGACCGCCAAGACCGTCTTGGTGTCCTCGGCGGAGGCCCTTGTCCGCTGTCAATACGACTCTGCCACATCGAGTTGCTTGCCTCGCTCCTTCCTCGAGATGGGGGCGCCCTTCAGCGTGAAAGGGCCATCCAATGGTGCGCGTTTCGGGATGTTCGGTCTGGGCTGCGCTTTCAACATGTTGCTGATCGCCGCTGTGCGCAGCCACGAATGGACTTGATGTCGCCGAGCTAGGTGGCGGGCGAGGCGGCGCTTGCCTCCAGCCGCTCGGCGAGGCGGTTCATGCCCTGCTCGCGCGCGGCCGTGGCGGCGCCGGCCCAGTCGGTAGCGCGGTCTGGGGGAGGGTCGACTCCGGCGTCGCGCAAAGTGGCGATGTCCTTGAAGGCGAGTAGGTCCTCGCGCGCGTCGATCAGTGCGGCGCGCAGTTTCGGGCGGGTCTCGCGGATCGCGTTGTCGAGGATCGCCTCGAGCGAGCCGTGCTTGCGAAGTAGCTCAGCGGCGGTTTTGGGACCGACGCCCTTGGCGCCGGGCAGGCCGTCGGAGGGGTCGCCGCGCAGGGCGATGAAGTCCGGGACCAGCTCCGGGTCGATGCCATAGCGCTCGCGCACCTCGGCCGGCCCAACCTCTTCGGCGCCTTTACCGCCGCCGGTCTTGACGTAGAGGACCGTGACCCGCTCGCCCGCGCACTGGTACATGTCGCGGTCGCCGGTCATCAGCAAGGCCTGTCCGCCGGCCTCGGCTTCACGTTTGGCGTAGGTGCCGAGCAGATCGTCGGCCTCGAGTGAGTCGCTGGTCGCGACCGTCCAGCCGAAGGCCGCAAAGAAATCGCGAGCTGCGGCGAACTGGGGCGAGAGGTCGTCGGGCATAGCCGCCTCGCGCTCAGCGTGGTAAGCCGGATACAGCTCGGTCCGATAGGAGGCGGCGTCGGGTCCAAAGCAAAGAACCACCGCCCGCGGCCCATGCACTTCAATCTCTCTCAACACCAGGTTGGCGGTGCCCAGCAGAGCATTCACCGGCTTCCCATCCGCTCCCTTGATCGAGTCGGGCAACGCATAGAACGCTCGAAACAACATCGAGGGCGTGTCGACGACCAGCAGGGGCTTGGACGTAGTGCTCACCGTAGGAGCCTATCCCGGTAGGGCTGAAACGTCTTGTACTTTTTCGATGTCGGCCGCGGGCGCCAGCTCACCGGCGATCCACCGAAAAAGTTAAGTGAAAGCCCTACCGGGATAGGCTCCTCAACCAATGGGTTTCATCAATCCCACCCCACCGCCGTTCGAGTACGCGGAGTGGAAACGCCGTCCCCATCTCGAGCGGATCAAGGTCCTGGCACAAGACTGGGCGCTGAACGGCTTCGGCACGCCCACTTTCGTCTACCTGCTCTACATCCTCAAGCTCGTCCTCTACGCTGGCGGCGGGCTGCTGCTGATCTCGGCGACGACGGCCGGGCTGGGTGGGCTGGGCGACCTCGGCAGCTGGTGGACCGAACCGATCGTCTTCCAGAAGGCCGTGATCTGGACGATGCTGTGGGAGGTGCTCGGGCTCGGCGCCGGCTCGCTGCCATTGACCCTGCGCTTCTCGCCGATGATCGGCGGCGTCCTCTACTGGCTGCGGCCGGGCACGACCCGGCTGCCGCCCTGGCCGGATCATGTGCCGTTCACGCGTGGGACGCGGCGCACGCTCTTCGACGTGCTGCTCTACGCCGGGCTGATCGCCGCTGCGCTCAACCTGCTGCTGTCAGACGGGATCGACGCGACCGCCGCGACCGCCGGGCGTCTCGATCCGGTTGCGGTCGGCGCGCTTCTTGCCCTGCTGGCCCTTCTCGGTCTGCGCGACAAGGTCCCCTTCCTAGCCGCCCGAGCGGAGATTTACGGCAACCTCGCGATCATCTTCCTCTTCCCGCTGACGAACATGATCATCGCTGCTCAGCTTGTTTTCGTCTGCATCTGGTGGGGTGCCGCCTCCTCGAAGCTGAATCGTCACTTCCCCTTCGTCGTCACGGTGATGATCAGCAACACCCCGTGGAACCGCTGGCGGGCGGCGAAGCGACGCCTCTACCGCAACCATCCAGAAGATCTGCGGCCCTCCTCGATGGGCGCCCTCACCGCCCACTTGGGCACCGTGGTGGAGTTCACCCTGCCGCTGATCCTGCTTGTCTCTCAGGGTGGAGTGATCGGCACGATTGCCGTTGCCGGGATGGTGATCTTCCACCTCCATATCCTCTCCACCTTCCCCCTGGCGGTGCCGCTGGAGTGGAACATCTTCATGATCTTCGGCCTGCTTTTTCTCTTCGGCCATTATGGCGCCACGTCTTTTTCAACTCTCGACGATCCGTTGCTGCTGGCGATCCTCGCCGTCACCTGCGTTGGCCTGCCGGTGCTCGGCAACTTTCGTCCCGACCTCGTCTCCTTCTTGCCCTCGATGCGCTATTACGCCGGCAACTGGGCGACGAGTCAGTGGTTGTTCCGTGAAGCCAGCGGTGCCGAGGCGAAACTCGACAGCGAGCTGGTTAAGCCGGCGCCGATCGTCACCGAGCAGCTGGCTAAGTTCTACGAGCCCGAGCTGATCGACGTCCTGGTCTACAAAGGCCTCGCCTTCCGCTCGATGCACTCGCACGGTCGCGCCCTCAACGGGCTCGTCCAGCGGGCTGTGGACGACGTTGAGGACTACGCGGTGCGCGAGGGTGAGCTCGTCGCCGGGGTGGTGCTCGGCTACAACTTTGGCGATGGTCACTTCCACGACCAGCGCCTGCTTGCGGCGATCCAGGAGCGCTGCCGGTTCGCTCCGGGCGAGGTACGGGTCGTCGTGCTCGAGTCCCAGGCGGCGCACGTGCAGCGCCAGCGCTACCGGATCTTCGACGCCGCCACCGGCCTGGTCGACGAGGGATGGGTGAATGTCGCCGATATGGTCGAACGCCAGCCTTGGCTTGACGAGCGCCCGTTCCCAGTCGAGCCGGTCACGGCGCCGCGCACTGCATCGCCATGAGTGACGCGATCGTCGTTGGGGCCGGCCCCAACGGCCTTTCCGCTGCCGCGACGCTGGCCGTGCAGGGGGTGGACGTGACCGTGATCGAGGCTGCCGCGACGGTTGGCGGCGGCACTCGTACCAGCGAACTGACCTTACCTGGGTTGCTGCACGACGACTGCTCGGCGTCGCACCCGTTCTCTCCCGGCTCATCGGCACTGACCTCGCTCGGGTTGGAGCGGCACGGGCTCGAGTGGGCCTGGCCTGAGATCGAGGTCAGCCACCCCTTCGACGACGGCAATGCCGCCGTGATGCATCGATCGATCGAGGAGACCGCGGCTGGACTTGGTCCCGCCGGCGTCGCCTGGAAGCGGTTGTTCGGTTCCGCTTCGGAGCACTTCGGCGCGATTAGCGAGGACTTCATGCGGCCGCTGCTGCACTTGCCGCGGCACCCGATTCGCCTGGGGCGTTTCGGCCTGCGGGCGATGACCCCGACGGCGACGCTGGCACGCGCCCTGCCGACCGCCGAGGCGCGCGCACTGTTCGGCGGCACGGCTGCCCACTCGTTCAGTCCCTTCTCGCGCCTGTTCAGCTCGGCCGCCGGCGTGGCGTTGACCTGCGCCTGCCACCGCAACGGTTGGCCGGTTGCCCGCGGCGGCTCGCAGGCGATCGCAAATGCCATGGCGGCGGTCGTGTTGGAGCACGGCGGTCGGATCGAGACCGGCCGGCCGGTGCGCTCGCTGAAGGAGCTGCCCGCTGCTGACGCCGTCGTCCTCGATCTCGCCCCGGACGCTGTAGTCGATATCGCCGGCGAACGCCTGCCCCGGCGGGTTGCGCGGGCCTACCGCCGCTACAAGCACGGCCCAGGGGCCTTCAAGCTCGACCTTGCGGTCGAGGGTGGGGTGCCTTGGGCCGATCCGGTTTCGGCGCGGGCCGGAACCGTGCACGTGGCCGGCTCCTTCGAGGAGATCGCCATCGCCGAACGTGAGATCGACCGCGGGCGCATGCCGGAGCGGCCCTTCGTCCTCCTCTGCCAGCAGTACCTCGCCGACCCCTCGCGTTCGCGCGGCGACGTCCACCCGGTCTGGGCTTACGCCCACGTCCCGCACGGCTACGACCGCAACGCCACCGAGGCGCTGCTCGATCAGATCGAACGCTTTGCCCCCGGTTTGCGCGAGCGGATACTCGCCCGCCACGTTCGAACCCCGGCGGACCTCGCCTCCTACAACCCGAACTACGTCGGCGGCGACATCATCACCGGCGCCAACACGCCATTGCAGACCTTGACCCGGCCGCGCTTTGCGCTCGATCCCTACGCGACCGGCATCCCCGGCGTCTACATCTGCTCGGCCGCCACGCCGCCAGCCCCCGGAGCGCACGGAATGAACGGCTACCACGCCGCGCAATCGGTCCTGCGCCACTTAAACGCCTAGTCCTGCGGACGTGCCGGGAGTTAGAGGCCGATATGGGTACTCAATCCCCGGCACGTCTGTGTGCACGGTTGTAGGCCGGTGTGGGCGGTTGCATAGATTGCCTGGATGAACGCGCTGCAGATCGAGGACCTCGCCAAGCGGTACCCGACCGGGGTCGAGGCGCTGCGCGGCGTCTCGCTGGAGATCAAGCCGGGGGAGCTGTTCGGTCTACTGGGGCCGAACGGGGCCGGCAAGTCGACGCTGATCCACTGCACCACTGGGCTCGCGCGGCCGACTGGCGGCGCGATCAGCGTCTTCGGCCATGACGCGATCGACGACTACGGCCCGGCCCGCCAGGCGGTCGGACTGGCGCCGCAGGAGGTCAACCTCGACTGGTTCCTCACCGTCGAGGAGACGCTCGACTACCACGCCGGCTACTTCGGCATGCCGAAAAAGGAGCGGCGCGAGCGGACCAAGGAGCTGCTGGAGACCTTCTCGCTGACCGAGAAGCGCGACGAACGCACCCGCACCCTCTCCGGCGGGATGAAACGTCGTTGCATCCTGGCGCGGGCGATGATGCACCGGCCGCGCCTCTTGATCCTCGACGAGCCGACCGCCGGCGTCGACGTCGAGCTGCGGCTCGAGCTCTGGCATTACGTGCAACGGATCAACCAGGAGGGCACGACGATCCTGCTGACCACGCACTACATCGAGGAGGCGGAGCAGCTCTGCGACCGGATCGCCTTCATCAACGAGGGCCAGATCGTCGGCGAGGGCACCAGTGCCGCGCTGTCGGCCCGCTTCGGAGTCGACAACCTCGAGGACGCCTACCTGGCGCTGGTCGGCCGCAAGGAGCTCTCCCGCTCGCATATCGAGGAGCCGGTGCTATGAGCGCGGAGCGACCAAGCGTGCATATCTGGTTCTTCGCGCCGGGAGCGGAGCGCGAGGCATTGTCATGAGCGCCGCCCAGATCCGCTTCGCGACGCTCTGGCGCCGCGAGGTCAACCGCTTCATGAAGATCAAAAAACAGACGATCGGCGCGCCGCTGTTGGAAACCTTTCTCTATATCTCGGTTTTCGGCGCGGCGCTGGGCTCGCGGGTCGGCGAACTGCACGGGATCGACTACGTCGTCTTCGTCATCCCCGGCCTGATCATGATGGCCTGGTCGATCAACGCCTTCTCCAATAACTCTTCCTCGATCCTGCAGCAGAAATTCCAGGGGGCGATCCAGGACCAGCTCTCCTCTCCCGCCTCGCCGCTGGAGCTGTTGCTCGCTTTCTCGCTCGGCGGCTTTATGCGCGGCCTGATCGTCGCGCTGTTGACTTTCATTGCCGCCTCGCTGCTGGTTGACTTGCCGGTCGACCACATCCTCGTCCTGATCCCGTCACTCTTCCTGGTCGGCTTCTTCTTCTCCCAGCTCGGCGTGCTGATCGGCGTCCGCGCCGAACAGTTCGACGACGTCGCCTTTGCCCAGACCTTCATCCTGCAGCCGCTGATCTTCCTCGGCGGCGTTTTCTACTCGGCGACCCTGTTGCCGCAGCCGTTCCAGACCCTGACCCACTTCAACCCGATCTTCTACATGATCAACCTGGTTCGCTACGGCTTTGTCGGCTTCACCGAAGTCAGCGTGGCGCTCTCGCTGCTGGCCCTGACTGCCGCCACCGCGGCTCTCTTTGCGGTCAATCTGCGGCTCTTTTCGCGCGGATACCGCCTGCGCGCGTAGATAAGGGCGACTGGACGCTTGATCGATGTCGCGGCAGCCTCTACCTTTCGCCGTTACTAGTTCGTAACTCGTGCAGGGCGTCGCTCGAGCGACGCAGAAAGGAATCAACTTGAAGCAGCTTCGTCTCGTTGTAGCGGCGACCGTCGTCGCCGTCCTCTGTGTATCGGCCTCGGCACTCGCCGCGCCGTATAGCCCGCCTTCTTCAGCTCCGGCAACCAGCGTGCCGACCGTCTTCATCAAGGGCGGCAAAGACGGCGCTCTGCGCTTCGAAGCGCCGAAGACGATCGTCAACGGTGAAGAGCTCGCGGTCGTCAACACGACCAACGCGAAACAGGTCGGGCCGCACACCTTCTCGCTGGTCACCCAGGGCTCCGTCCCGAAGACCGCCAAGCAGCGTCAGCTCTGCTTCACCCCGAAACACATCTGCAAAGCGATTGCCGGTTGGCACGGCGTCAAAGGCAACGGTCCGGTCAAAGTCAACCCGGTCGAGGTCGGCGCCGAAGGTTGGAGCACGCTCGGCAGCCTGACCCAGAAGGGCGACTCCTGGTTCACCGGCACCAAAGCTGGCGCCTCGATTGAGCAGAAAGTGGACGTCGACACCACGGCCGGCGCGTCGCGGATCTACTTCATCTGCGCGATCCACCCGTGGATGCACGGCAGCATCAACGTGCTTCCGGGCGGCTAGCGACGGACGACTCGCTGCAAACCGCGCCACGCCTGGGGCGCCGAGGATTTCTCGGTGCCCTGGGCAGCGGCGCTCTGGCCACGCTGCTGCCTTTCGATCTTCGCGCCGTGGTTGCCCCCCTCGCCGAGCGGGGGCGGCATGCCCCTGCGCCGGCGCCGTTCCGCTCACGCCTCCCAGTTCCAGAGGAGCTGCACGGTGCGAAGCTCCAGATTCCAATTCGCGAGGCCGAGGTACAGGTACTCCCCGGCCGGCCGACCAAGATGTGGACCTACGGTGGGTCTTTCCCCGGCCCGACGATCAGGCGACCGGCGGGGCGCCGGACCGAGATCACCTTCCACCACCAGTTGCCGCACACGGCGGGAGAGCTGACGGTCCACCTGCACGGTGGGCACAGCCGCACCCAGTTCGACGGTCAGCCGGGCGGCCTTACCGCCGCTCACCCCAGATCTTTTTACTGCGACATTCCACGCGGCCTCTCGCCACGCGTTTCTGGCAACGACCTGCTGATCGAGCCGGGCGGGCGGAAAACCTACGTCTATGACCTGCGCGAGGACGGCCGTCCCGAACGGGCTGCCTTCCAGTGGTACCACGACCATCGCCTCGACCACACCTCCCGACACGTTTGGCGCGGGCTCGCCGGGATGTTCATCGTCGACGATGAGTTCGACGCCTCGCTGCCCCTGCCCACGGGCGAGCGCGACCTTCCGTTGATGATCGGCGATCGCAGTTTCGACCGTCACAACCAGCTGACCGACCCCTTCACTGGCCGGCGACCGCCAGCCGACGGCGTCGCTGCCCACCGGATCCTCGTCAACGGCGCTTACCTGCCCCAGCACGAGGTGACGCCGCGCCGCTACCGCTTGCGCCTGCTCAACGTCTCTGGCTTCAGCACCTACAACCTCCATCTCTCCAACGGCGCGCCGTTGGTCCAGATCGCCACCGACAGCGGCTTGATGCCAAAACCGGTGCGGCGCGATCGGATCCTGCTCGGCCCGGCCGAGCGAGCCGAGGTGATCGTCGACTTCGCCGGCGCCGCCGGGGAGGCGGTCGAGTTGCGCAGCGGGCCGCGTCACGACGGACGCGATGGGGCGGGGTCCAAGCCCTACGTTGGCGCGCTGATGCAGTTCCGCGTCGGCTCGCGCCGGATGGCCGACCGGACCCGTGTGCCGCGGCGGCTACGTCCGCTGCCGAACTGGACCAAGCACGTCTCGCGCAGACCCGATCACACCTGGACGATCACGATCGGCGGCCTCTTCAAGCCCGTTTGGCAGATCAACGGCCGGACCTTCAATCCGGCCTACGCCGACACCAAGGTCGCACTCGACTCGACCGTCACCTGGGAGATCGTCAACCACACCGGCGTCGCCCACATGATGCACCTGCACCACACCGACTGGTACCTGCTGGCGCGCAACGGCAAGCCGCCGCCGCCATGGGAAGACTGCCTCAAGGAGACCTTCTTCCTCTACCCCGCCGAACGGATCCTCGTCGCCGGCCACTTCGCCGATTACGCCGGCAAGTTCGTCGTCCATTGCCACATGCTCGACCACGAGGACCATGGCTTAATGAGCCAGTTCGAAGTCGTCTGACGCCTGCAAACCGGCGCATCTCGGGGTCTTCGGTCGGTCTCCTCGGGTCACGCACTATTCGTGCGCTCCCCTCGTCGCCCTCCCTGCATCCCCCAACCTGCTTGGTTTGCAGGCGTCAGTCGTCGCCCAGGCCGTGACTGATCCACTCCAGGTAGCCGGCGCTGCCGGCGACGATCGGCGTGGCGACTATCTCGGGCTCGTCGTAGGAGTGAAGCTCTCGGATCGCCGCCTCGAGCTTGGGATAGCGCTCGGCGGTCGTTTTCGCCACACAGAGCCACTCGCGGGCGGTCTCGATCTCGCCCTGCCAGCGGTAGCGGCTGGTGATCGGGCCGGCGACCTGCACGCAGGCGGCGAGGCGGCGCTCGACTAAGGCCGCGCTGATCCGCTCGGCCTCATTCTCAGAGCCGGCCGTGGTCGTCACCTGGAGGTACTCGGCCTTCGCCATGGGTCGACTACCCGTCCGTGTCCCGGTGGACCTCGATCGCCGCGGCCTGGTCGCGGGGGCGGATGACGATCTCGTCGATGTTGACGTGGGATGGCTGGGCGACGGCCCAGCGGATGCACTCGGCGACGTCCTCGGCGCTCAGCGGCGTCATGCCCTCATAGACACGTCGAGCCGCCTCCTCATCACCGCCGAAGCGGACCAGCGAGAACTCGGTCTCGACCATGCCCGGGGCGACCTCGGTCACTCGGACCGGCTGGCCAAGCAGCTCCAGCCGCAGGGTGCGCAGCATCGAGCGTTGAGCGTGCTTGGCAGCGATATATCCGGCACCGCCCCGGTAGGTCTCGAAGCCAGCGATGCTGGTGATGCCGACGACGTGGCCGTCGCCCGATTCGATTAGGCGGGGTAGCAGCGCCCGCGTTACCCGCATGGTCCCCAGCACGTTCGCCTCGTACATCGTGCGCCACTTGTCTTCGTCGGCCTCGCCCAACGGTTCAAGCCCGTGGGCGCCGCCGGCGTTGTTGACGAGCACGTCGCAGCGCGGAACCCGCGCGGCGAACTCCTCGACCGAGGTGGGGTCGGCCACGTCGAGCGCGTAGGCCTCGCCGCCCAGCTCGGTCGCGAGCTCTTCGAGGCGATCCAGCCGACGTGCGCCGAGCACGACCTGAAAGCCATCCGCGGCCAGCGCTCGCGCGGCAGCGGCCCCGATCCCGCTGGACGCTCCCGTGATCGCCGCGACCCTCGCCACGCCAGTGCTACTCGCCAATCAGCTCAATGCGGTAGCCGTCCGGGTCGCGGACGAAGCAGATGCGATGGCCCTCGATGCGACCGCCGGGGCGGTAGGGGGGCTTTTCAGGGTTGATGCCTTGAGTGGCGAGGTTCTCGAGGGTGCCGTCGAGGTCGTCGACGGCGAGGGCGATGTGGTTGTAGCCGTCGCCATGCTCGTAAGAGTCGATGCCGTGGTTGTAGGTCAGCTCGAGGCGAGGGTCTTCGCCGGGCATGCCCATGAAGACGTTGATCGCCTCGTCGCCGATCGGCATCCGCGCGACCTCCTCGAAGCCGAGCTTCTCGTAGAAGTCGACAGAACGGTCGATCTCGCCGATTCGGTAGCAGGTGTGGAGGAAGCTGGGCATCCGGTCTTCGCTGAAGGCTACTGTTTACCGCGATGACCGAGATGCAGGTCAAGACTGCTCTGGTCCACGGCCACTCAGTTTCATACCTCGAGGCTGGCAAGGGCCCGGTGCTGCTGTTGATCCACGGAATCGCCGGCACCTGTGAGAACTGGCGTGAAGTGGTCGAGCCGCTTGCCCGCCATCACACCGTCATCGCGCCCGACTTTCCCGGACATGGCAGCTCGGAGGCAGGCGGTGGCGACTACTCACTGGGCGCTCTTGCCAGCGGCCTGCGCGACCTGCTTTTGGCGCTTGGTCACGAGCGCGCCACCCTGGTCGGGCATTCGCTCGGCGGCGGGGTGGCGATGCAGCTCTCCTACCAGTACCCGGAGATGATCGAGCGCCTGGTGCTGGTCTCCAGCGGCGGTCTCGGCCCGGAGGTGAGCCTGGTCTTGCGCGCCGCTGCTCTGCCTGGCGCCGACCTCTTCATCTCGGTCACCGCCGGCGCTGGCCAGTGGATCGGCTCGGTACTGGGTCGTGGCCTTGGCGCGATCGGGTTGCATCCCAATGCCGACGTCGCCGAGGTTGCCCGCGGCTACGCCTCGCTCGACGATCCCGCCCGCCGGGCGGCGTTCCTCGACACGCTGAAGGCCGTGGTCGGTACAGGTGGACAGCGCGTCGCCGCTGGCGATCGTCTCTATCTGGCCGAGGCGGTGCCGGTGCTGATTGTCTGGGGTGCCCGCGACTCGATCATCCCGGTTCGCCACGGCGAAGACGCGCATCGGGCGATTCCCAGCAGTCGTCTCGTGGTCTTTGAGGACGTTGGTCACATGCCGCAACTGGAGGCGCCAGGACGCTTCACCGCCGTGCTCGAACGGTTCCTGCGCGAGACCGAGCCTGCCCAGTTCGACCGCGACGAATGGCAGGCGAGGATCAGGGCTGCAGCCTGAGCGCTGGGCGCGCCTCTACGCACGCGAAATTGCGCTTTACAGAGCGGAAAGGGCCGACGATGCGGCCTCAATAGAATTTTTCCGATGTCGAATCGAGAACGACGCCAGCGGCGCCGGTCCCGCCACGGTGGCTGGAAGAGCAAGCTGCTAGTAGTGATCGGCGGTCTGCTCGTCGCTGGCGCTGTGGCCGCCGGAGTGGGGGCGAGCTGGGCGGTCGATGTCTACAACTCAGCACCGCCGCTCTCCAGTCTGAAGCCGGTGCAGAAGGGTCGCTCCTCGGCTATCTATGCCGCCGACGGCAGCCTGATCGGCTTCATCCGCGCCAGCAGCATCCGTCAGCCGGTTCCCTCGCGGGCGCTGCCGCAGAATCTCAAATACGCAACTGTCGCGATCGAGGATCGCAATTTCTTTAACCACGGCGCGATCGATCCGGCGGGGATCGCCCGTGCCGCTTGGAAGGACCTGCTGGCCGGGGGCAAGCCGGTCCAGGGCGCCTCGACGATCACCCAGCAGCTCGTCCGCAACCTCTACATCCGCGACCCTGAAGAGACGATTAAGCGCAAGCTGGTCGAAGCTCACCTCGCCTACGAGGAGGAGGAAGCGCACACCAAGGAGTGGATCCTCACCGCCTACCTCAACACCGCTCCCTACGGCACGGTCGAAGGCGAGACCGCGGTTGGCGCCGAGGCAGCGGCGCAGACTTACTACGGCAAACCGGCTCGTCAGCTGGGCCTGACCGAAGCGGCGATGATCGCCGGCCTGCCTCAGGCGCCCTCCGAATACAACCCCTTCCTCGATCCGCGCGCCGCGCTGGAGCGCCGCAACCAGGTGCTGGAAGCGATGGAGGATCAGGGCTACGTCACGCCTTCTGAATACCGCGAGGCGAGGCACGAAGGGCTGAACCTGAACCCCGGTCACAAGTATCGGGTGATCCGCGACCCCTTCCTCTTCGATCTCGTCCAGCAGGAGCTGATCGACCAGTACGGCCTCAACACGGTCCGCTACGGCGGTCTCAAGGCTTACACGACGATCGACCCCGAGCTTCAAGAACGGGCGCAGGAAGCGGTTGACTCCTGCAGCGTCTGTTATCCGGAAGGGGGTCCAGCGGCAGCGCTTGCCTCGGTCGACCCTGCCACCGGTGAGATCGTCGCCCTCGCCTCAACCGAGGGGGCCGCTAGCGAAAGCGAATTCAACTACGCCTGGCAGGCGCATCGCCAGCCCGGCTCCTCCTTTAAGACCTTCGTCCTGACGACCGCGATCAAGCAGGGCATCGACCCCGACAGCACTTACTACGACGGCACCTCGCCGAAGACCCTCGACCTGCCGGGCGGCGGCACCTGGACTGTCAACAACGCCGAGCCGGGCGGCGGCACGATGTCGCTCGCCTCCGCCACCTGGGAGTCGGTCAACGTCATCTTTGCCCAGCTCGACCTCGACGTCGGGCCCGAAAATGTGACCCATACCGCGCACCAGATGGGGATTGAAGCGCCGCTGGAATCGGTTCCGGCAGAGGCGATTGGCGGTCTTTCGATCGGTGTCACCCCGCTGGAAATGGCCGACGCTTACGCGACGCTCGCCAGCGGCGGCATCCATCACGACCCAACCGCGATAGCACGGGTCGAGTTCCCGACCGACAAGGTCGACGAACCCGACTCCGACTCCGGTAACCGTGTTCTGACCGAGGGCGAGGCCTACGAAGTCACCAGGCTGCTGGAGGGCGTAATAACGCAGGGCACCGGCGCCGGGTACACCTACATGGGCTGCTCCGCCGAGGCGGGCAAGACCGGCACCTCGGAGGATCTCTCCGACGCCTGGTTCGCCGGCTACACGCCGTTGTACTCGACCGCCGTTTGGGTCGGTCACCCACAGTCGCGCGAATCGACCGGCTTTGGCGGTCCCACGGCCGGGCCGATTTGGCGCTCCTTTATGGAATCTGCGGCGGCTGGTGACTGCCCCGAATTCAACGAACCGTCGAGCCTGCCCGAACTATCTGGCCTCGACAGCAGCCACACCAGTAGCTCATCGAGCTCCTCCGGTGAATACGAAGAACTCGAAGAATTCAGCGAAGAAGGTGAAGAAGGCGAAGAAGAAGGAGCGGAAAAGGGTAAGGGTGGCGATGCGCCTGAGGAAGCTGAATCCGCGCCGGCTCCAGCGCCTTCGCCGACGCCGGCTCCCGCACCCTCACCGGGCGGAGGGGTAACCGCAGGCGGGGTCGCGCCTAGCGGCTGAGTTCCTCGCCGGCGCGGTGCTTCTCGACCGCTTCCCGTACCCAATCTGGCTGATCGTCCAAGGTAACCGCGTAGAGCGGCTCTCCACCGTCCAGGTCAGCGATCTTTTCCACTAGCCCAAACGATTCGAGCAGCTTGACCCAGTGGCCAACGGCGTGCAGTGGGGCTCCGGTCCTGGCGCTCAGTTGAGGAACAGCCAAAGGACCGCCATCGAGAATGCAACACAACACATCCAGGCGGCCTTCATGGTGAACGATCGCCTCCAGGGCCGACGGACTCATGATTCCCCTCTATGGGCGCTCGTGCCCCGGCCGCTCATGGGAGGTGAAGCGGCCGGGACACGTTTTCACCCATGAGCGCAGTCCCCGTCTAGGTTCGGAAACGCACTCATTCCCCTGGCTCCCGCTGGGCCCCCTGCCTCATCGCGGAGGACCATAGCCTATAGGCTATGGTCAACGGTGTGTGGTCGAGAGAGGCTTGCTCGCCTCGTGCCTCTGCCGCCCTCGACTACCCCCGCTCAGCTTGGATCCGCGATCCGAGCTCTCCGGACATCGCGCAAGATGACCATCGAAGGTCTTGCCGGCGAGGCGGAAATCCACACGACCCACCTCTCTGGGATAGAGCTCGGAGAACGCAATCCCGGTTGGGAAATCGTCTGCAGAATCGCTGCCGCCCTAGAGGTCAGAGTCGGCGACCTCGAGCGCATCGGCCGTGAACGGGCTGAGGCCTGAGAGCTAAGAGGGCCGCGCGTTCTCCTGGCCGCTGAGCGCGGCTCGGCGGGATCGGGTCATTATGCGACGGTGAGTGACGCCGAAGAGCAGGCGCTGATTCGTCGCTATCGCACGGCCCGACGCGACTCACGCCTCGCGGTCCTCGAGGGTTTTCATGCCCTCAAGCATGCCCTGCGTTTTGGTGCCGAGCTACAGGAGGCGGTTGCCGCCGATCCGCAGCAACTCGAGCAGCTTGCGGCGGAGCTGGCCCCCGACCTCGTCGATTCACTTGCAGGGCGGACGACCCCGGTCGCCGCCGGAGTAGTCGCTGAGCTGGTGCCACAGGCACCGCGCACGGCCGTGGTCGCGATCGCCCGCCGCCCCGACATCGACCTTGCCGCGGTGCTAGGCGGGCAGCGACCGGAGCCCCTCGTTTTGCTTGAGGATCCGCGGACGATGAGCAACATGGGCGCCTGCGTGCGGGTCGCGGCAGCCGCCGACGCGGCCGGTGTGCTGACCACGGGGTCCAACGATCCCTGGCACCCGGACGCCCTGCGCGCCGCCGCCGGACTCCACTTCGCCCTGCCCGTGGTTGGGGTTGAGGCGCTGCCGGCGAGTGACCGGCCCCTGGTCGCGATCGACCCGGGCGGTGAGACCCTGCATCCCGCCGAGCTGCCGCCGCGCGCGATTCTCGCCTTTGGCACCGAGCGCTATGGACTCAGCGACACTCTGCTCGATCGCGCTGACGCCCGTCTAGGCATTCCGATGCGCGCTGGCGTCTCCAGCCTCAACCTCGCAACTGCCGTGGCCGCTGTCCTTTTTGCTCAGCGGCCTTAAGATCGCGTTGCTCGTTTAACCCATCGAAAGGATTCCCGTGCCGTTTGCTGACATCAACTTCGGAGAAGCGCTTCTAGTCGCCTTCGAGGTGTTCTTCTTCGTGGTCTGGATCTGGATCCTGATTACGATCCTCACCGACCTCTTCCGCGATCACGAGATCTCGGGCTGGGGCAAGGCGGCATGGGTTCTGTTCCTCGTCTTCATCCCCTTCCTGACGGCGCTCATCTACTTGATCGCGCGCGGCGGCGGTATGCGCGAACGGGCGATCAAGGCCCAGACCGACGCCAAACAGCATTTCGATGCCTATGTGCGCGAACAGGCACAGGGCGGTACCGGTTCCCCGGCGGATGAACTGCACAAGCTCAACGAGCTGAAGGAAAAGGGTGCTCTCTCCGGCGAGGAGTTCGACAAGGCCAAGGCCAAGCTACTCGCCTAAGCGGTTGTTTCACCACCGCGGCGCCCTCGTCGCGGTGGTGATTTTTCCTGCAAGAGGCGCAGTTCTGCAACAGGACTTGCAAGTTATTAGCAACTCCTCACAATCTTTAGGCGACTTCGCTAGCGTGGCCCGCCGATGCGCGCCCCTTCAGGTTCTTCTCGGTGGCTGTTGCTCCCGGCCGCTCTGCTTCTTCTCGTGCTCTGCCTCGTGGCCAGCGCGCCGGCTAAGACCCTGCGCGAAAAGCTTGACGCCACCGAAGGCAAGCTCAGCCATGTGCGCGAAAACCAAAGCACCCTTACGGACACGATCGCCGAACAGAACAAGGCAATCGACTCGATGCTGGGTGAAGTCTCGCGACTGCGCCAAGAACAACTCACGCTTGAGTCCGAACTGGCCGACAAGCAGGGCGAACTCGATAGCGCTACGGCCAAGCTAGAAGCCGAACAGGATCGCTTGGCGCGGATTCGCGCCAAGCTGCAGCGGGCGCTCGACGTCCTGCGCGAACGCCTCGTTGCGATCTACGAGGCTGGCAGTCCCGACGTGCTCAGCGTCGTGCTCGAATCGGAGACCTGGTCCCAGGCCAGCGTCCGCGCCGAATACCTGAGCCGGGTCCAGGACTACGACGACTCGGTCGCTGGCCGGGTTAAGGGCCTGCGCGACGAAGCGAAGGCGGCCGTCAAGCAGATGGCGGCGATCCGCCTGCAGCTGAAGGAAGCGCGCGACGAAATCGCCGCCAAGGAGCGCGAAGCTGCCGACGCCCGCGCCGAAGCAGCCGCCCGCTTCGCCGAGCTGAAGGAAGCGCAAGCGCAGCGCCAGGAGGATCTGGAAGCGCTCGAGTCGCGCGAAGCGGCGCTCAACGACAACCTGGCGGCGATCTCAGAACAGCTCACCGCTTCGGGCTCACCAGCACCGACCGGTACGCCCGCGCCGCTCACTCCCGGGCAGAGTGCCGAATACATCTCCGAAAGCCAAGCGAGCGTGCCGAGCGCTGCACCACCCGCGGTGCAGGCGGCGATCGAAGCGGCAAACTCGATCGCCACCACTCCGTACATCTGGGGCGGCGGCCACGGCTCCTTCGAATCGTCTGGCTATGACTGCTCGGGCGCGGTCAGCTTCGCCCTCAACGGCGGCGGTTTCCTCGACAGTCCGCTCGACTCGACCGGACTGGAGACCTGGGGCGACCCCGGCCCAGGTCAGTGGATTACCGTCTATGCCAACTCCGAACACGCCTGGATGATCATCGCCGGCCTCGCCTTCGACACGGTCGGCGGACCCGGCCCGCGCTGGCACTCCTCGCCAGTCGACTCTCCCGAAGGGTTCATTGCTCGGCACCCCAGCGGTTATTGAGAGCCCACCCCGGTAGGGCTTTCACTTAACTTTTTCGGTGGATCGCTGTTGGCTGACGCCCGCCACCGGCAACGAAAAAGTACAAGACGTTTCAGCCCTACCGGGGTGGGCTCTCAAGCCCGGGCGCGCGCGAGGTTGGTTAGGTAGCTGGGGCACTCGACGCCGGGGAGGAGGCGCTTGTCGGCTTGTGGGGAGCTTGTAGCTATTCGTAAGCCGATCGTTCCTGCCCAGACTGGTAGCTCGTAGTCCTCCTCGTCGTCGAGTGGGCCGCCCGCCCGCACCTTGGCTGAGGCTTCGTCGAGCGGTAGGCGGAGGACAGCGGTGGCCTTTAGCTCTTGCGCGGTTGGCAGGCGGGCGTCGCCCCAGCGGCCAGGTATGAGCTTTTCGGTGAAGGCTTCGAGTGCGTCCCGTTTTTCGTTGTCAGATTCGACCGGTTGCGGCCGGGCGAAGACGACGACGGAGCGGTAGTTGACCGAGTGGTGGACAGCCGAGCGAGCGAGCACCAGCCCGTCGAGCAGGGTGGCGGTCAGGCAGATCTCCGCCTGCTCGGCCCGTCGCAGCGTCGGGCTCGCGGCCGAGCCGTGGATGTAGAGCCACTCGCCGGCGCGGGCGTGCAGGGTGGGGATGACGATGGGGTGCCCGGCCGGGGCGACGGTGCCGACGTGGGAGACGATTGCCTCGTCGAGGATCGCCTCGATCGCCTGACGCTCGTAGCTGGCGCGGCTGGGCATCCTCGTCACCTTGGTTCTTGGCCTCGCTGCCATCACGCCTCCTAAACTGTTACAGTACAATTCTGTCTACTGAGCTGACACAGTATCGAATTTCTGGCGGAGGCGCGGCGGAGATCGCCGCCAGCATCGAACGGGGAATCGAAGCGGGGGCGTTGCCGCCCGGCGCTCCGCTGCCCGCCGTTCGCTCGCTCGCAGCCGAGCTCGGTGTCAGCCCGACCACCGTCGCCGCTGCTTTCAAAGACTTGCGCTCCCGCGGCCTCGTAGTGACGCGCGCGCGTAGCGGCGCCTCCATCAGTTGGCGGCCGCCGGTAGCCGGGGTTTGGCAAGGCACGATGGCGCCGGCCGGCGTCCGCGACCTGGCCAGCGGCAACCCCGATCCGGAGCTGCTGCCCGACCTGGCTCCGGTGCTACGCCGGATCGAGCCATCGCGTCAGCTCTATGGCGGTGATCCAGCCGATCCGCAGCTGCTTGAGCTGGCGCGGGTCGAGTTCGGCGGGGCGGGCATCGCCGCCGAGGACGTCGCCGTGGCTAGCGGTGCCCTCGACGGGATCGAGCGTGCCCTGGCCGCGCAGCTGCGGCCCGGCGATGTGGTCGCGGTCGAAGACCCTGGCTTCGCTGGGCTCTTCGACCTTCTGCGCGCGGCCGGCTACGCGCTGCGCCCGGTGGCGATCGACACCAGGGGGATGATCCCCGCGGCGCTCGCCGACGCTCTCGATGATGGCGTGGCGGCGGCGATCATCAACCCACGTGGCCAGAACCCAACCGGCGCGTCGCTCGACGCCGAGCGGGCGAAAGAGCTGACCAACATCCTTGACCGCGCCCCCAACGTCATGGTCCTGGAGGACGACCACCTCGGCCCGATCGCCGGGTCGCCCCGCTTCACCCTGACCGTCGGTCGCCCGCGCTGGGCGGCCGCACGTTCACTTGCCAAGTCCCTCGGCCCCGACCTGCGCCTCGCGGTCCTGGCCGGCGACGCCCACACGATCAGCCGCGTACGTGGCCGCCAAGCCGTAGGCCCAGGCTGGGTCAGCCACCTGCTGCAGCGCACCGCGGCGACGCTTTGGGCAGACCCAAAGATTGCCCGCGATCTAGAGAAGGCCACCGCCACCTACAGCAAGCGTCGCGAAGCATTCATCTCAGCTCTGGCTGAGCATGGCATCGAGGCCCGGTCCCCCAGCGGCCTAAACGTCTGGATCCCAGTCCCAGACGAGACGGCAGCCGTGCAGGCACTGCAAGCCGAGGGCTGGGCAGCAGCCCCAGGAGCCCCCTTCCGCCTCCAAACAAAACCAGCGATCCGAGTCACCATAAGCTCCCTAAAACCAGACGAGGCGCCGGCCCTGGCCGCCGCAATCGCCACGTCCCTGCAGCCGTCCCCCCGAACGCGCCCCGCATAAAGCCCCATCCGGTAGGGCTGAAACGTCTTGTACTTTTTCGGTGCCGGCTCCGGGCGCCAGCCCAGAGGCGATCCACCGAAAAAGTTAAGTGAAAGCCCTACCGGATGGGGCCTCTACGCAGGCACCACACCGCTCTCTACAGGCCGCCCTTCAGTCTGCCAAGTCCCGACGCCACCCCGCGCAACGTGAATCGTCGAGAACCCCTCACGCTGCAACACCGAAGCCGCAAGCCCACTCCGTTTGCCCCCCTTGCAAATCGTCGCCAGCGCCCGATCGCGCGGCAACTCCTCGAGCCGCCGCGCCAGCTCTCCGTAGGGGATGTGGAGCGAGCCGGCGATGTGGCCGGCGGCGTACTCGTCGGCTCCGCGCACGTCGAGGACCAGCGGCGGGTCTTCGCTATCCAACAGCTCGGCGAGTCGCTCGGGCCCGATCGGTTCGATCCGTGCTACCGGGCGCTCCTCCGCCCGCCAGGCGCTCATGCCGCCACCGAGGAAGCCACGCACCCTTAGTCCGACTGCGGCAAGCAGCTCCGCCGCCTCCAGCTCGTTGCCGTCCGAGGCGGCGACCACGACCACCTCGCCATCGGGCGGGACGACCTGAGCGACCTTGGTGGCGAAGCCGGTGTCGTAGCCGGAGGCGCTGATCGCGCCCGGGATGTGTGCCTCGTCGAACTGCTCGTTGGTGCGCGAGTCGACGGCGAAGGCGCCGGCGGCGATCGCCGCCTCGAAGCGGCGCGGCGTCAGCCGGGCGGGCGAGCCGATCGACTCGATCAGCGGGCCGCGGTTGAGCGCGACGATGTGCTCGACGTTGGGCGGTCGCTGGCCGATGCTGGTGACTGCGTCCTCGATGAACTCCGCTTCGTTGGCGAGTGCCAGCGCGCGGTTGTGGCGACGCTCGAAACCGATCGTCGAAGAGGTCTTGAGGTCGATCCCGGAGCTGCCGCAGAGCGAGCCGCCGAGGTGTCCCGGCCAGACCTCGACCTCGTCGGGCAGGGTGAGCAGCCGCTCCTGCAGCGAGCGGAAAATGCCGGCAGCCCCCTCGCGCGGATCGACGGCCAGATCGGGCCGGGCGACGTCGCCGACAAAGAGGCAGTCGCCGCTCAGTACGGCAACCGGATCGCCGCCGCGCCCGGCGTCGCGCAGGAGGAAGGAGGTGTGCTCGGGCCGGTGACCGGGCGTGTGGATCGCCTCGATCGAGACCGCCGCGCCCAGCTTCAGCGTCCAGCCGTCGGCAAACGGCTCGTGCTCGTAACCGGCATCGGCGAGCTCGCTGACATGGATCGTCGCTCCGGTTGCGCGGGCGAGCCGGCCGTGACCGGAGACGTGGTCCGCGTGGTTGTGAGTCTCCAGCGCGTGCGCGATCCGCACGCCATGCAGCCGGGCGAGGTTGACGTAGGGATCGATGTTCCACTGCGGATCGATCACGGCAGCGACCCCTGCATCCGAGTCCCCGACCAGGTAGGAGGCGCAACCAAGGTCCTCGTGGATTATCTGTCGGAAGAGCATGTTTTCCTGGTCAAGTTGGGGGTATTCGCCTGAGAGGACGATAGCCCCCGGTGGGGCCACCTCCCGGTGTCGGGGGGCGCTAACTGGAGTGAAACCGAGGGTGTGATCGAAGCCGGTGGCTGACCTGGCCTAGCGACGGCCGTCGCCGCATGGTATGCATCTTTTGCGGCGGTCACCAACTCGACCTTCGGACGGACGGTCCTGCCAGTCCGGTCGCTGAGTCGCTGACGGAGGGGGGAAGTGCGATGGCAACGAGAGATCTGACCGGACTGGAGGGAGAGCTGAGCGCGCTGCTCGAGGTAGAGCGCTTTGAGTCCCCGGCCGAGTTCCGCGAGGGGGCACTGCTCTCCGACCCGGCGATCTACGAGCAGGCAGCCGCCGACCCGCAGGCGTGGTGGTTGGGACAGGCGACCGAGCTGCTCGACTGGGTCAAGGAGCCAAGTGAGGCGCTCGACGAGTCCAACCCGCCCTTCTACAAGTGGTTCGCCGATGGGGAGCTGAACGTATCGGCTAACTGCCTCGACCGCCACGTCGAGGCAGGGCTCGGCGAGCGCGTCGCCTACCACTGGCGCGGCGAGGAGGGGGAGGAGCGCGACCTCACCTACGCCGAGCTGCTCGCGGACACGCAGCGTTTCGCCAACGCGCTGCGCGACCACGGCATCGAGAAGGGCGACGTGGTCGGGATCTACCTACCGATGATCCCGCAGGTGGTCATCGCGATGCTCGCCTGCGCCCGCATCGGCGCCGTCCACAACGTCGTCTTCGGTGGCTTCTCAGCCGAGGCGGTACGCGAGCGCATGCAGTTCTCCGAGGCGAAGGCGCTAATTACCGTCGACGGCGCCCGCCGTAAGGGGAAGACGGCGCCAGTCAAGGCGCGCGTCGACGAGGTCATCGGCACGGTCGGCTCGATCGAAACGATCTTCGTCGTCAAGCACACCGGCGAGGAGTGCGAGATGCAGGAGGGCCGCGACGTCTGGTTTGAGCAGGCGATGGAGGCGGCCGCGGCCGAGTGCCCGGCGGAGCCGATCGGCGCCGAGGACCCGCTCTACATCCTCTACACCTCGGGCTCGACCGCGAAGCCGAAGGGGATCCTCCACACGACCGGCGGCTACCTCACCGGGGTTGCCTTCACCCACCGCTCGGTCTTTGATCTCAAGCCGGAGGAGGACGTCTACTGGTGCGCCGCCGACGTCGGTTGGGTCACCGGTCACTCCTACATCGTTTACGGACCACTTGCTAACGGTGCGACCAGCGTGATGTACGAGGGGGCGCCCGACTACCCCGACAAAGACATCTGGTGGGAGCTGATCGAGCGCTACGGAGTGACGATCCTCTACACGGCGCCGACGGCGATCCGAGCTTGCATGAAATGGGGCGCGGAGTACCCCGAGCGTCACGACCTGAGCTCGCTGCGCCTGCTCGGCTCGGTCGGCGAGCCGATCAATCCCAAGGCCTGGCTCTGGTACCACAAGGTGATCGGCGGCGAACGCTGCCCGATCGTCGATACGTGGTGGCAGACCGAGACCGGTCACATCATGATCTCGCCGCTGCCGGGGATCACGGCGACCAAGCCGGGCTCGGCGACGCAACCACTGCCAGGGATCGATGCCGCCGTCCTCGACGAGGACGGCGAGCCGGTCGAGGGCGGTGAGGGACTGCTCGTCCTGCGCCGCCCCTGGCCGGGGATGCTGCGCACTCTTTACCGCGAGGAGGAGCGCTTTATCGAAACCTACTTTTCACGTTTCGGCCGCGAGACCTACCTGGTCGGCGACGCCGCCCGCGAAGACGAGGACGGCTACCTCTGGGTGTTGGGACGGATCGACGACGTCGTCAACGTCTCCGGCCACCGCCTCTCTACCGCAGAAGTGGAGTCGGCGATCGTCTCGCATCCGAAAGTCGCCGAGGCGGCGGTGATCGGGCAGACGGACGAGGACACCGGCCAGGCGATCTGCGCCTTCGTCACCCTCGAGGGCGACCTCGACGGTGACGATGAGCTGGTCGCCGAGCTATCGGAGCACGTCGCCGCGCGGATCGGCAAATTGGCCCGCCCCAAGCGGGTGATCTGGTCCGGCGACCTGCCCAAGACCCGCTCCGGCAAGATCATGCGCCGCCTGCTCCGCGACATCGCCGAGGGCCGTGAGCTGGGTGACGTCACCACCCTGCGTGACCCCGACGTGATGCAGGAGCTGGAGTCGAAGATCGCCGTTCGCCGAGATACCCAAGGCTGACCGCGTCCCTAGCCCGGGGCGCGGTCGTCGATTATCCGCTCGACGGCGACCTCGAGCGCCTGCAGCTGCTCGCGCACGCTGCGAAGTTCGCGTAGGGCGATCGCCTCGGCCGTCAGCCTCTCGGCCTCGAGCTCTTCCTCGACCTCGATGATCTCGGGACCGAGGAAGCGCTGGGCGAAGGCGCCGGTGAGCAGGGCGACGAAGCCAATGCCGACGATCAGGATGAAGGTGGAGACGATCTCGCCGCCGGTCGTCGATGGGTAGATGTTCGAGCCGAGGGTGGTCATCGTCGTCACCGCCCAGTAGATCCCGTCCCAGGTGTCGAGGTGCTGGCTCTGCCGCTCTAGTGCGACGAAGAGGGCGCCGCCGCCGATCACGGTGAACACGGCCAGCAGAGCCGCGTAGTGCAGCCCCTGCAGCGAGAAGACCTCGCGCGTGAGCTGCGCCAGTCGCAGTAGGCGGAGGAGCCGCAGCAGACGCAGAACGCGGAGGCCCTGCAGACCGGCGGGCAGGAGCGGTGGCGTGAAGACGACGATGATGAGGTCGAGTGGGTGGTGGCGGATCCAGGTGCGGCGATCGGGTACGACGGCCAGCATCACCACCAGCTCAATTGCGAACGCGGCCCAGGTGACCCAGTTGAGGACGATCGCAACGTCCTCTAGTAGGCCACCGGGGTGCGACTCGGTGATTGCCACCATCGGCAGGGTCAGCGCCGCGGCAATCAGCATCGGCGTGTTGAGGACTTCGGCGACGCGCGTGCTGCGCGCGTCCATCCCCGGCTCGTAGGTTGCCTGCGCAGGGCTCACGCGCGTCTAGTTCGACGCCGGCGCGAAAGGGCCTACCGAGCCATGTTCCGTTTTCGCCCGGCAGAATAGTTTGCTAAACTAATTACCAAGGCTAATGACTCACGCGACGGTCGACACCACGCTCACCGACTCCGCCTCGCGCTTGCGGATGGCGATCGTGCGCACCTCGCGGCGCCTGCGGCAGGAGGCCGCCGGGGCGGTGGGTGAGTTGACGCCGACCTCGGCGGCGGCATTGGCGACGGTCGAGCGGCACGGGCCACTTACGCCCAGCGAGCTGGCCGAGATCGAGCGGGTGAAGAGGCCGACCGCGACGCGGACGCTGCGCGTGCTGGGCGAAGCCGGCCTGGTCGAGCGCACGCGCGACCCCGAAGACGGGCGCAGTGCCCTGCTCAGCATCACCGCGGCGGGTCGCGAGCGATTGCGTCGCCTGCGCGGGCGCAAGAACGCCTACCTGGCGCGTCGCATGCGCGACCTGCCAGCTGACGATGTCGAGACCCTGGAGCGGGCGGCGGAGATCCTCGAGGGAATCCTCGAGCAACCGCGGGCGCCGAGGCGCGAGAGGCTACCGTGAGCGCCGCGCTAAGGCGCAGCTTCCACTCCCTCTCCATTCCCAACTACCGGCGCTACTTCGCCGGCCAGGTCATCTCGCTCTCCGGCAACTGGATGCAGACGGTCGCCGCGGTCTGGCTGATCCTCAGCCTCACCGGTAGCGGAGTCGCCGTTGGACTGACCACCGCCCTGCAGTTCCTGCCGATGCTCCTCTTCGGCGCCTGGGGTGGGTTGTTTGCCGACCGCTTCCCGAAGCGGCGGCTGCTGATGGTCACCCAGGCGCTGATGGCGATCCCGGCGATTGGCCTCTTTGTCGTGACCGAGACCGGGGTCGTCACGCCCTGGATGGTCTACCTCGCCGTATTCATGATGGGCGCCGTCAACGCGGTCGACAACCCGACCCGGCAGAGCTTCGTGATCGAGATGGTCGGCCCGGACCGGGTCGTCAACGCGGTCAGTCTCAATAGCGTCATCGTCCAGTCGGCGCGGATCGTCGGCCCGGCAATCGGCGGCCTGCTGATCGCGGCATTCGGCCTCGGGCCCTGCTTCGCTGTCAACGCCCTTTCCTTCGCGGCGATGATCGCCGCCCTCTGGCGGATGGATCCCGCCCAACTGCGCGCAGCTCCTACCAGCGGACGCGAGCCGGGGGCGATCCGAGCCGGCCTGCGCTACGTCAGGCAGACGCCGGCGTTGGCGGTGCCGCTGGCCCTGATGGCGCTGGTCGGCACCTTCGGCTTCAACTTCCAGGTGGTGCTGCCGCTGCTCGCCCGCTTCAGCTTCGACGGCGGTGCTGGCGCCTACGCCGTGCTGGTCTCGGCGATGGGCGTCGGCTCCGTCGCCGGCGCGCTGATCACCGGCGCCCGCGGTCGCACCGGCCCGCGCCTGATCGCAGCCGCTGCACTTGCCTTCGGCGTCGCCGCCCTGCTCGCCGCGGCGATGCCGGCGCTGGCTCTGGAGATCCCGATGCTCGCCCTACTCGGCGCCGCCGCGGTCACCTTTGCCGCCAGCATCAACTCGACCCTGCAGCTCGCGGTCGAGCCGGCGATGCGCGGCCGGGTGATGGCGCTCTACTCGGTCGTCTTCCTCGGCTCGACCCCGATCGGCGGGCCCCTAACGGGCTGGCTCTCCCAGGCCTACGATCCGCGCGTGGCGCTGCTCCTGGCGGCGATCGCAGGCCTAAGCGCCGCCTGGGCCGCCCGAGTCTCCTTCGCCCGCATGGCGGTATCCACGCGGACGAGTGCGTTCGCTGTTTGTCGGGATGAGGCCGACAAACAGCGAACGCGGTCCTCTTCAACCGAGGCTGAGGCTCAGCCGGTGTAGCCGGCTTCCTTGAGGTATGCGGCGGCCGCCTTGGCGGGCGACTGCTTTTCGAGTTCGACCCGGGCGTCGAGCTCCTGCATCACCGGCAGCGTCAGTCCCTTCTGGACTTCGACGATCGTCTTTTCGTAGTCGGGCCCGGCCTTTTCAGCAGTAGAGGCCTTGGTCACGAAGATGATGTTGCCCGCCGGGAAGACTTCCTTGTCGTCTTCGAGGATGACGAACTTGTCCTTCTCCGCCGAGAGCTGCGGGTCGGTGGTGAAAAGGATCGAGAGATCGGCCTGCCCCGTTTCGAGCACCTTGTAGCGAAGGCCGATGTCGATCGGGGTGAACGACTTGAATTTGAGCCCGTAGTACTTTTCGAGCCCGGCCAGGCAGTCGATTCGTTGGCGACACTCGGGTGATCCGTAAAGAGTCAGTTTTTCCGACTGACCTTCCAGGTCGGAAATGGTCTTCAGGCCCAGTTCGTCGGCGGTCTTCTTCAAGGTTCCAACCGCGTTGGCGCTGGCGAACGGGGTCGGCGGGAAAGCCGTCAGGCCTTCTTTTTCGAATTCCGCTTTCGCCTTTTCATAGGCAGGCTGCGCGCCGGCGGGGACTTCTTCGGGTTCGATGCCGAAGAACGAGGTGAGCGCCGTGCTCGCGTACTCCGGGTAGCCGGAGATCTGCCCCGACGTGACCGCCTTGTGCGCGACGGTTTCAGAGCCGAGGTTGAGCGCGCTCTTCACCTTGTAACCGGCGGCTTTCAGGGCCTGAGCGTAGATTTCCCCGAGGATTTCCTGTTCGGGGAAGTTCTTCGAGCCGATCGTCAGCGTCACCTTTGCGTTCTTCGGGTTGGAGACGATCGCGCCGCCTTCACCGCTGCTTTCAGTGCTGCTGTCGTCGCTCGAGCCGCAGGCGGCTACTCCAATGCTGAGGAAGAGCGCGAGCAACACCGCTGCGGAGGCGCGCGCCCTCTTGGTCGTCGTTCTCACTGGACTTCCTCTCTGTTGGGATAGGTCACGAGGTAATTTTCGGGAACGGATCAGGACTCGCTCAGCCGCAAGCCTCTCGAAGTGAGCAGACGTTGCAGCCGTGCAAGCAGGAACTCGAGCGCGAGGGCCAGCACGGCGACGAGGATGCCGCCGGCCAGTAGGCCATTTTCGCCATAGACGTTGTTGTTGATGATGAAGTCGCCGAGGGTGAGCACGCCGGCGATCGGGCCGATCGTGGCGGTGGCGACGATCGCAATCATCGCTGAGCGGATCCCCGCCATCAGGGTCGATACCGCCAGTGGCATCTCGACCTTGAAGAGGATCTCCGTCTCGGTCATGCCGATCCCGCGCGCGGCGTCGACCGTCGCCCGGTCGACCTGGCGGATGCCGACGAAGGCGTTGGTGAGGATCGGCGGTATGCCGAGGACCGTGAGAGCGATCGTCAAGTTGAGCACTCCTACCCCGACCACCGCCGCCATCAGGGCGATCAGCGCCAGCTCGGGCACCGCTCGGCCGACGTTTCCCAGCCCCACCGCGAATAGCTCACCCACGCCCCGGTGACCCAGGTAGAGGCCGACCGGAAGCGCGATAGCCGTTGCCAGAGCGAGGGCGAAGAGGGTGACTTCGAGCTGGTTCAGCATCAGTTCGACCACCTGCTCGAGCCCGCCCACCTTCTTGCCCCCGGTGACGTTTGAGCTCTGCGACCCGAAGATGAATTCGATCGCGCCGCCGATCGAGGCGGGCGGGAAGGGGGGGAGAAGGGCGTCGATCATCCCGCCGCCGCTCTCCGCCAGGGGGTTGCGTAGCGCTCGATCCCGACCAGGGCCAGGTGGAAGGCGAGCGCCATCAGCATTGCGATGCCTCCGGCAATGATGATGCTCGTCGGAAAGGTGAGGTTGCCGCTGCCATAGATCTTGACGCCGAGGCCACCGGCGTTGACGAACACGGCGAAGGTTGCCAGGGCGACGGTGCTGACGGTCGCGATGCGCAGGCCGGCGACGATCTCGGGCGTCGCCAGCGGCAGCTCGACCCGCCAGAGGATCTGTAGCTCGGTCAACCCCATGCCGCGCGCTGCATCCTTGGTCGCGGTCGGTACGTTGGCGAGCCCGGCGATCGCATTGCGGTAGATGATCTGCAGCGTGTAGGCGCTGAGGGCGACGATCACGGTGTCGCGGCCGAGCCCCGTGACCGGCAGCAGGAGGAAGAAGAAGGCGATGCTCGGCACGGTGTAGATGACTCCGGTGATCGCCAGCAGTGGCGCTTGCAGCCAGCGCCGCCTGTGCGCGAGCAGCGCCATGGCCATGGCCACGACGAAGCCGGCGAGGACCGAAAGGAGAACCAGTTCGAGGTGCTGCATGGTCGGAGTGGTGAAGCTGTCGATGTTTTCCTTCGCCCAGTCGAAACAGAAGAGGTGACTACTCTGCGCCTGACAGGGCAACGTCTCCGAGGTGCGTTCTTTGAAGAATCCTTCGCCGACTTCCCCGACGGCGGCCAGCGGCATCGCCAACGCCGCGTTAACCATGCGGCCGCTCCACCGCACTGCGCTCCTCGGTCTTCGCCTTGGGCGAAGCGAGGAACTCGGAAATGATCTCGACCGAGAGCACGCCGTCGATTCGGCCCTGACGATCGACCACGGCGGCGTATTGCGCCTCACCCTGGAGTAGATCGGCGAGCGCGTCGCGCATTACGTCGTCGCGGTCGAGCAGCGGTCCGAGCGGCGAGTCCGGCTGGGCCGGCACGGTCTCGGCTGCGAGGTCGCGCTCGGAGAGCCAGCCCAGCGGTCGTCGCTCGGAGTCGACCAGCAGCGGGTAAGGGACCTCGGCGCTCTGCAGCTTCGCCCGCACCTCGGCCGTCGCCTGGCCGACGTGGGCCAGCGGCGCCTCCCAGAGGTCGATGTCGGATACGCGCATCAGCGCCAGCCGCTTCAGCGCCCTGTCCGCGCCGACGAAGTCCTCGACGAACTCATCGGCTGGCGCCATCAAGATCTCGGCCGGGGTCGCGAACTGCGCCAGGTGGCCGCCCTTGCGCATGATTGCGATCCGGTCGCCCATCTTGATCGCCTCGTCGATGTCGTGGGTGACGAAGAGGACGGTCTTGCGGATCTCGGCCTGGAGGCGGAGGAACTCGTTCTGCAGCCGCTCGCGAGCGATCGGGTCGATCGCCCCGAAGGGCTCGTCCATCAGCATCACCAGGGGGTCGGCGGCGAGCGCCCGAGCGACGCCGACCCGCTGCTGCTGGCCGCCGGAAAGCTGCGCCGGGTAGCGCTCGCCCAGCTCCGGATCGAGGCCAATCAGCTCCAGCAGTTCGGTCGTGCGGGCCTTGGTCCGGTCCTTCTTCCAGCCCAGGAGCTGCGGCACCGCGCCGATGTTCTCGGCAACCGTGCGGTGGGGAAAGAGGCCGACCTGCTGGATCACGTAGCCGATCTCGCGCCGCAGCCGCGCCGGGTCGCGCTCGCGCACCGACTCGCCGCCGATCAGGACGTCGCCTTCGGTCAACTCGACCGTGCGGTTGACCAACCGCATCGCGGTCGTCTTGCCGCAGCCCGAGGGACCGACCAGGACGCAGACCTCACCAGCGGGAACCTCAAGGTTCAGCCGCTCGACCGCCGCCTCAGCGGAGTTGCCGTAGCGCTTGGTCGCATTCTCGAAGCGGACTGCTGCAGGCACTCAGGTTGAGCCTATACCCAACCTGACGGTTCTCTCACTCGCCCGGGCGACGATCTCCGCCGTGCCCTCGACCTCTCCTCTACGCATCAGCACGCGACCGGCGACGACGGTGGTGTCGACGGCCGCGCCGCTGGCTGCGTAGACGAGGTCGGAGGCGAGGTCGCCGATGCCCAGCTCGGGAGAGTTGCCGCGCAGCAGGAGGAAATCAGCAGGGGCGCCGGGGGTGAGCGGCTTGGCGCCACCAAAGAGCAGCGGAGCGCGGGCACCGGTTGCGATCTCCAGCGCCTCGGCAGCGGGCAGCACGGTCGCATCGCCGCTCGCGTGCCGCTGGCACAGGGCGAAGACCTTTAGGTCGGAGAGCAGGTCGAGCGAGTCGTTGGAGCCGGCGCCGTCGGTGCCGAGGCCGACCGCGACACCGGCGCGGCGGGCTTCGGGGTAGGGCATGACGCCGCCGACCGCAAGCTTCATATTTGCGACTGGGTTGGTGACGACGGTGGCGCCGCGCGCCGCGATCAGCTCCAGCTCGGCTTGGTCGAGCCAGACGCCGTGGGCGAGGACGGTGCGCTCGCCGAGCAGCCCGAGCCGGTCCAGGTAGGCGGCGGGCCGTTCGCCATGGGCGGCGAGGCAATCGCTCACCTCCCCCTCGGTCTCGGAGAGGTGGATCTGGATCGCCAAGCTCCGCTCCGCCGCCTGTTCTCCGGCCCAGCGCAGCAGTTCTTCGCTGACCGTGTAGATCGAGTGCGGTGCGAGCGCGGCGTCGATCTCACCCGCCTGGTCGGCAAGGGCGTCGAGCTCGGCCGTGACCCGCGCCTGTGCCTCGACCGTGCGGCCGTCGGCGTCGAAGAGCGGTCCGCCGATCGTCGCCCGCAGCCCGGCGTCCTCAACTGCCCGCGCCGTCGCCTCTGGCTGCCAGTACATGTCCCAGAAATGGGCCGTGCCGGTGCGGATCATCTCGGCGCAGGCGAGGCGCGTGCCCCAGTAGACGTCTTCGGCGTCAAGCTTTGCCTCGACCGGCCAGACTTTCTCCTGCAGCCAGCGCATCAACGGCAGGTCGCCGCCGTAGCCGCGGAAGAGCGTCATCGCCGCGTGGGTGTGGCCATTGACCAGAGCCGGAACCAGCGGCATCCCGCTGGCGTCGATCGTCTCATCGCCGGGTCCAGGCGTGACGCCGGGCCCGATCGCCGCAATCGTCCCCTTCTCACAGCGCACCCCCACGGCCTCAGCACCGCGCAGCGCCCCAGTGACCGTCAATCCACCCATAGGTCCGTCACTCTCGGGACGTGCCGTCGCTCGAGTACCCATAGTGGCCGCTTAGCGACGGCACGCTAGGCCAGCTCCGGTAGGGCGGCGGCGAGGTCGTCGCGGAGGCGGACGGCGTTGCGCTCGCGGTCGCGTTCGAGCTCGGCCGGGGACAACGGTTGTGCCGCGACGCCGTTGGCGAGGTTGTCGACCACGCAGACGGCTGCGTAGGGGAGGCCGAGCTCGCCGGCGATGATGCACTCAGAGGCCAGCGTCATCCCGATCAGGTCCGCATGGGCGGCGATCAGGCCAATCTCGGCCGGCGTCTCGAAGCGCGGGCCGTTGGTCTGCCAGTAGACGCCGCCGTCGCGAAGTGGCCCGGCCCCACTCGTTTCCCAGGCGGCGAGGACTTCAGCCCGCCAGGCCGCGTCGAAGCCCGGCGTCGCATGGCCGCGCGGGTCGTCGAAGGTCGTGACCGTCACCTGCAGGGCGATGAAGTCATCCGGGCAGACGAAGCTGCCGACTCCCAAGCCGGCGTCAAGCGAGCCGACCGAACAGATCGCCAACACCCGGTCACAGCCCGCTTCGGTCAACGAATGCAGGTTGGCTGAGTGGTCGATCCGGTGCGGAAGGACATAGGCATCTGCCGGGCCGTGGCGTTGCAGCGCGACCGCGTGGTGCGAGGCGGTCGCGGCGACCTCGGCGCCGCCGGGACCAGCGGCGCTGCTACCGAGGATGACCGCGAGGCGTCCCACGGTTCGATCCTATTTGCGGCGCCACCTCGCAGTCACCTATCGTGCCCTCATGGCGGAGCGATCTTCGGGGAGAGACGAGAGCGAGAGTGAACGCCTCGACCGCAACCTCGCTGAGTTGCTGCAGGAGCTGCGCGTCGCGCTACCCGGCGTGCAGGTCCTCTTCGCTTTCCTGCTAGCCGTTCCGTTCCAGCAGAACTTCACGGAAATCACGACCTTCCAAGAACGCGTTTATTTCGCAACGCTGCTGTGCACCGCGATCTCGGCCGCACTGTTGATCTCGCCGACGGCCTATCACCGCCTGACCTTCCACCTCCAGCAGAAGAAGGAGCTGGTCTACGTCTCCAACCGGCTCTCGATCGCCGGTCTCGGCTTCCTGGCACTGGCAATGACCGGCGCGATCGTGTTGATCACCGACGTGCTCTTCGGCGCGATCCCCACCGCGATCTTCGGCATCGGCGCGGGGACGATGTTCGTCCTACTCTGGGGCGTGTTGCCGCTACGTCGCCGGCTTACTCTGACCCAGGCCGAGGAGGAGGAAAGCTCAACATAAGGGAGCCCGCTCCCCCTCGGCTCGCTGACCCCAAAGCCCGACCATTTCATCGGCGAACCTTTCGACCAAGGGGACGTCGGGTGAGTGCACAAAGAGCATTTCCAGGTCGAACTCCCAGACGAGGATCTTGACGTCGAGTGCGACTGGCATGTCTGCGTCGACGTTCTCTCCCAGGACCTCATAAGCGTCGCGCAACACTGCCACGTTGGCGGCCTTGTCGGCGGCGAAGATCGCTCGCGCATGTGGCCCGGCTGCGGCGACCCGTTCCCGGTGCTCCTTCTTGCGCTCTTCGTAGTCGGGAATCGAGACGTCTTCAGTCAGCGCTTCGACCAGCTCGACGACTTCATCGCCGAAGCGGCCGCGCAGAGACTCCGGTTCTACTTCGGCGTGCTCGGCGACGTCGTGCAGCAAGGCGGCGGCTACCGTCTCATCGGGACAGCCATCCTCGGCAACCAGCTCAGCGACTGTCAGTAGGTGCTTGATGAACGGCATCTCTTCGCAGCCGGTCTGGCGAAATTGACCAGCGTGGGAACGGCGCGCAACCGAGAGCGCACCCCGCACGAGCGCCGAGCGCTCCGCCTTGGAGTCGATCCGACTGGAGGGGTAAGACATGCGACCCCAGGGTAACGGACCAAACGAGAAAAGCACTCCATTCGTACCGAAACAGGACAGATGTCTTGTTTAGACTGCAGCGGCTGGACTTACCGCAGATACTCGCACGTCAAGCTCGGTTCCCTCGACCCCCAACTCGATCGCGCTCGGGTCGCCGCCGCCGTCGATCCAGCGCTGGCGCGCCTCCGCTTCGAGTCGGTCGAGCTGGTCGTCGGAATGGAGTGGATCGTGGTGGAAGAGGACCGTACGCTCGGCTCGGGTACGGCGGGCGAAGCTGAGCGCGTGGGAGATGGAGGAGTGCCCCCAGCCAAGGTGGTTGGGGTACTCCTCGTCGGCGTACTGGCCGTCGTGGATCAGCAGCGATGCATCTTCGGCGAGGCCGAAGCCAGAAATCCACTCCTCCTCAAGCGTGTCAAGGTCGGTACCGAGCGCGGGCTCGTGGTCGGGAATATAGGCGAGGGAGTCTTCCCCATCGTCGATCCGGTAGCCGAGCGTTGGGCCGCGGTGGGAGACCGAGGCGGCACGGATGCGCGCTGGTCCGATCTCCCACTCTGTCTCGGGGGTGTGGCGAAAAGAGACGTCGCAGGGCAGCTCACGCACCTCTATCGGGGAAAGCGGCGCCGAGATGTAGCGGGCGATGCGGTCGCGCAAGGAGGCCTCCGGCGAGGCCGGGCCCCAGATCACGATCTCGGTCTGCGGGCGAAAGCAGGGGGCGAAGAAGACGAGGCCCTGGATGTGGTCGAGGTGGAGGTGGGTGAGCAGAATATGAAGGCGGGTCGGCTCGTCGGGCAGGGCGAGGCCGAGGTTGCGGATGCCGGTGCCCGCATCGAGTGCCAGCAGCGAGCCGTCGGAGAGGGTGATGCCGACGCAAGAGGTGTTACCGCCGTAGCGGATCGTCTCTGGCCCTGGGGAGGGGATCGAGCCGCGCGTGCCCCAGAGCTTCGCCTTCATCTTAGGCTTCGGCTCCGTTAGTGGCCGCAGGCCAGAGGACGGCAATCGCCCCGCGCGATCCGTGCGCGGTCTGGATCGGGAAGGCGGATACCTCGACCTGGTGGCGGGTGCCGTCGATCGAGTGGATCTCGAAGTTGCCGTGGGCGGGGCGGTCATCGCGGACGGCGATGACCAGCGGCAGTTCGTCGTAGGGGATTGGCTCGCCGCTCGTATCGAAAGGTCCGAAGAGGGCGCCCCACTCCTGCGGCCCGACCGTCCCCAGTTCCTCCCACGATTTGCCCAGCAGCATTCCGGCCGCCTCGTTGTAGAAGACGAGCAAGCCACCCTCATCGACGAGGAAGGCGGGAGTCGACAAAGCCGACATCAGATTGCGAGCAAGAATCAGCTCTAGAGGCTTTTGGGACGCAGTTGGCACGTAATCGTCTACCCTCGAACGCGGGTGTGTATGCGGGCTGTGACTTTCGTCACTTAGGCAATTTACAGTGCCCACGCTGGCGTAGCGCGATTCGACTCAGAGAGACGTTGCGGAGGTTTTGACTCTGCGCGCCATTCGTGACGCCGCAATCTTTACGGTGCAATCATGGAGACCATGAGAGAGAGCTGGACGGACGCGAGATTGGACGACATGAAGCGAGGTATGGAGGCTGGGTTCAACCGGGTGGACGAGGACATCCGTGGTCTGCGAGGTGAAATGAACCAGCGTTTCGATGCCTTGAATCGAACGCTTCTGCAGATCGGCGGCGGTGTGATTGTCGCTCTAATTGGGTTGATCGCGACGCAGCTCTAGCGGCTGGCCCTACAGCGAGACAAGCAGGAGCTCGCTCAGCTCCGGCTCTAGATCGCGCAGGCGCTGCGGATCGCCGCCGCCGGCTCGGGCCGCGACGAGCGCCATCGCGGCGCCGATCAGACGGCGCTCTAGGCCGGGAAGGGGAGTGGCGCCGTCGGGGTCCGTAAGGACTGCGCGCAGCATCGTGCCGAGGCGCTCGACCAGGTCGCGGCGGGCGGCGGCGAGGGCGGCTATCTGCGGCGGCGGTTCGGCGCTGAGCAGGCGGGCGACGGCGGGTTCGGCGGCGAGGAAGCCGAGGGCGGCGGCGATGCCGACGCTGGCTCGGCCGCGACGGTCGACCTCGGCGATCGGGCCGCGCTCATCGACCAGCGCCGCGCAGGCGCCCCCGACCTCCGCACAGAGCAGGGCGGCCTCGGTCTCATACGCTGCCAGCAGGCAGGCCCAGAGGTCCTCGAAGTGCTGATAAAAGGTGCGGCTGGAGACGCCAGCCAGCTCAGTCACGCGGGCGGCGGTGAGGCGGCCGTAACCCTGCTCGGCGAGTGCCGCCGTCGCCGCCTCGAGCAAGCGCTGGCGCTGGTGGGAGCGGACGAGGTCAGCCGGAATGCCGTGGCGGCCGGGGGGGAGGCGCAGCGTTGGCATCGCCTCGGCCTCGGCGGGCTCGGCAACCGCGGTGCCGGCGATCAGCCGCAGCTCGGTCATTCCTCCACTCCCGTCAGCCGCCCCCGCTCGCGCTCGAGCAGGATGCTGGCCCGCTCGAAGGCGCCTTCGGCCTCCTCCTTGCCGAAGTAGGAGCCGGCGGCGAAGTGCATCAGCTCGGGCAGGGCGTCCCAGACCCGGTCTGGGTCACCGGCGCTGAGCGCCTCGGCGACGCAGGACTCGATGCCGCCGATGACGAAGACGCCGGTCGCGTCGGGGGGTGCGTCCGCCGGATCGATCTCGGCGCGGGCGCTGTCGATCGCCGCGGCGAGGCGCTCGATCACCGCATCGTGGCGGGCCAGGGCCGGCTCGCCGGCGATCTGCACCTCGACGAACAGCGCCCGGGCAATTTCCGGTCGCGCGGTGACGAACTGGAACAGCCGCACGACCGCGTCGCGAACGCTGGCCTCCCAACCCGAGGTTGTCGCTGCGGCTTCGAGCACGCTGACGCAGAGCCGCTCGATCCAGACCGCGTAGGCCTGCGCGAAGCAGTCCTCCTTGCTCTCGAAGTCCTTGTAGAACTGGGCCCGGTGGCCGCCGCTGTGCTCGAGGATTGAGCGGACCGAGGTCTCGCGGAAGCCGAGCTCGCCGCAAGCCGCCAGCACGCCTTCCATCGCCCCCTCCCGCACGTCGCCACCGGGGCCTCCTTTTTCTCCCAGCGAAACCGCCTGGTTGATCGCAGCTGAGGCTTCTGCTGACATAGGCCCTATAAAAACTACTCCTTTTTTGCCAGATATGAAATCTTTCTCAAGTCGGCTACCCTCGACTCATGCAGTACCTCTCGCAAAGACTGGCGTCCAAGCCGTCTCCGAGGCGGGGGGGAGACGCGGGCGGGAGCATCCTCCTGGCCCCGCAGCGTGAGCGGGTTCTCGACGCGGCCGAGCGGCTGATCGCCGCGCACGGTTGCGCCGGCGTCTCGATCGAAGCGATCGTCAAGGAGGCGGGAGTCTCCTCGGTCACCTTCTACGATTTCTTCGAAGGCAAGGAAGCCTGCTTTGTCGGCGCCTTCGACCGCGCGGTTGAGGCGGCTGCGGATGACCTGAGGCGGATCGCGGCGGTGGATGAGCTCTCCTGGCCGGAGCAGATCGCGACCGGGCTACGGGTCGCGATCGAGCTGATCGGCATCGAGCCCGAGCGGGCGCGGCTCTGTCTGGTCGAGGCGCAGACCGGCGGCTCGGAGCTGAGCCTTCATTTCGAGGCAGCGCTCGACCGCGTCGCGGCGAAGCTGCGTGAGGGCCGCGCGCTCGAGACCGCGCCGGCCGACCTGCCCCCCACCCACGAGGAAGCGACCGCCGGTGCGCTGGCCTGGCTGCTGCGCGAGCGCTTCGAGACAGGCGACGAGGACGGCCTGGAGGCGCTCTATCCGCAGCTCGTCGACATCGCCCTCGCCCCCTATCTTGGCAATGGCTGACGGCGGCGCACACGCGGCCGGGGCGCTGGCCGGGAGCGACCGACTGCCGCCGGGGCGGCACGGCCTGCCGCGCGTCTTCGTCGCCGAGAACCAGCGCGAGCGGCTGCTCAACGGGGTGGTCGAGGCGGTTGCCGAGCACGGCTACAACGCCGCCACGATCGCCCGCATCACCGCTGTCGCGAAGATCTCCCGCCGCACCTTCTATGAGTACTTCGAGGGCAAGGAGGACTGCTTCCTCGCCGCCTACGAGATGATCGAGGCCCACGTCCTCGACTCGATGCTGGCGGCGCCCGGAGCCGACGAGCCCTGGCCCGACCGTGTTCGAGCAAGGCTCGCCGCCCTGCTCGAAGTCCTTGCCCGCGACGCGGCGGTCTCGCGCTGCTTCCTGATCGAGCCCCTGGCGGCGGGCGGCGACGTCGCCGCCCGCTACCGCGAGGCGATGCAGCTGCTTGCCGCGGCGCTGCGGCCCGAGCCGCCACCCACCGAGCTCGACATGGAAGTCCGCGACCAGGCCCTCGTCGGCGGCATCGCCACCCTGATCGTCCGCCGCCTCAACTCCGCCGGTAGCCAACGCCTCACCGAGCTCCTTCCGGATCTCGTAGAGCTCTCCCTCGCGCCCTACTTAGGGCGCGAAGAGGCCAAGCAGCAAGCCGCCGCGGCTGCTTAGCCGCCCCTCTCAAGCATCCAATTTGGCTCTCTCTAGAGCCGAATACCTTCATCTCAAAAACTTCTCCTTGCATTTGTAAACCGTTTCTTTTATGCTGCCGACAGCGCCGCCTCAGGGAGGGCGACGCGGAAGCACCCACACAGGGAAAAGGGACAAGGAGAGAGATTTGATGTTCTCGCCACTACGCAACCGCTTCGGCAATCGCCCTCGCGAACCCTTCGGCAAGGCAGGGCTCACGGTCGCCGTGATCGCGCTCGTCTTCGCCATGCTCGGCGGCGCTTATGCCGCCTCCAGTAACTCTGGCGGCAAGGCGAGCGCCTCGGCCAAGGCCAAGAAAGGCCCGCGTGGGCCCAAAGGCGCGACGGGACCCGCCGGTCCTGCAGGTCCCGCCGGCCCAGCAGGCCAAGCGGGACCGGCCGGCGCAAAGGGCGATAAGGGAGACAAGGGCGATAAGGGTGACGCCGGCTCCAATGGCGCCCCAGGCGCAAGCGGCAAAAGCGTGATCGCCAACTCCTTCAGTGGTGGAGCGGAACCCGAAGGCGAACCCTGCAACAGCGCCGGCGGCAGTGAATTCGAAGTTCAGGGTTCGGGCAATCCCCAGTACGTCTGTAACGGCGCCGGTAGTGGGGGCGGCGGTGGCTTCCCCGAAACCTTGCCCTCGGGGGCTACGGAGACCGGGGCTTGGGCGGGCCCCCTCGAAGAAGGCTTCGCTACCGCCTCCTTCGCGATTCCGCTCGAAGAAGCACCAGAAGAAACCGTGATCGTGCCCAAAGGCGGTCCGGTGCCGGCAAGCTGCGACAACGGACAAGGCGAAGCGCCGTCGGTTACCAACCCCGAGGCCGAACCTGGCGTCTTCTGCCTGTTCAACGCGACCACAGAAGAAAGCCAGCAGGTCGTCAGTATTTACAAGACCGGAATCGTTCTCTTCGTCGAAGGTCTGGGCCGGGGCACCTGGGCGGTGACGGCCGCCGAATGAGGTCCAGAGCACACCCGGACGGCTTGCCGTCCGGGTGTGCTCTGCCGCCCCAACCCACCATGCACCGCAGCCAAGGGAGATCGCAGATGAGGACACGGGAGAACGAAATGACAGGGCAGGGCCAACGCAGCCTCGAGCGCCCTCGCAGGGCGCTCGCTTGGATGCTCGTCCTCGGAATCCTGACGATGCTCGCGTTAGCCCCAAGCGCATCGGCCGACCTCATCTTCGGCAATACCCAGGGTCCCGCCGCCGGCCAGACCGACAACCCAGAAGCGATCGCCCTCGACCGCGAAGCGGGCCTCATCTACGTCACCGACCGAGGCAACAACCGCGTCGCTGTCTTCAAGACCGACGGCAGCTTCCTGCGCGCCTTCGGCTGGGGCGTTGCCGACGGCACCACCGCCGCGCTGCAGACCTGCACGACGACCTGCTTCGAGGGGATCCGCGGCTTTTCCAGCGGCAACGGCTTTTCCAGCGGCACCGGCGTCGCCGGCGGCGCCGGTGGCACTCCAGCCAGCGGCGCCGGCGAGTTCTCCTCAGCCACGAGAATCGCCGTCGACAACGACCCCGCCAGCCCCACTCAGCACGACGTCTACGTCACCGACGGCCCCCGGGTGCAGCACTTCAGCACCGATGACAACGGCACTCCGGCAAATCCAGCCGATGACAAAGTCGTCTTTGAGGGCGCCTGGGGCGGCGGCGTAATCAGCGCCGGGGCAAGCGGAAAAGGAGACCTCAGCGCCGGCTCGGCGACGATCACCAACGTCGAAGTAAGCGCCAAGCGCTTCTACCTCGGCCAGCGGATCACCGCGCCGGGTAAAATCCCCGCCGGGACGAGGATCCTCGACCTCGGCGAAGGCACGATCACCCTCTCTCAGCCCGCCAGCGGCTCGGGCAGCGGCGTTGCGATCAGCGCTCCCGAAGGCGCCGGTCACGTCGCGGTCAACGAGGTGCAGGAACTCCTCCTCGAATTCAACGCTGGTGGAGGCAACTACAACTTCAAGTTCCCCGCCGTTGCCCCCGAAGCCGCGGTGGGAGTACCGCAAACCAAAACCTTCACCTGGACGCCCGGGATCAGCGCGGCGACGATCCAGACGCAGATCGAAGAACTCTCCAACGTCAATCCGGGCGACATCGCCGTCAGCGGCCCGGCCGGCGGCCCCTACACGGTCGAATTCAAAGGTCGCTACGCGGACACGGATGTGCCGCGCATCTCGTTCGAAGGGGGAGGATCGATCAAAAAACTCGAAACTCTCACCGCCAAAAACGGCGCCTCAGCGGCCGAAGTCTGCACCCTCGCCAACGCCGCGGACTGCTCCGCGGGAGTGCGGGGCAGAGAAGCCGGTCAGTTCCCGGGAGACATGCAGGTGGCTACGGGTCCCAGCGGCGCCGTCTACGTAGGCGACGACCTGCGGAGCATCGGAGGTGAATCGGGTGGCAACACTCCCGAACCCCGCCTGCAGACCTTCGAAGCCGACGGTACCCCGACCGGCGAATTGCTCGGCATCAACACGGAAAAAGGCCTGGTCGTCGAACCCGGCGGCGACTTCTACGCCGCAAGTCCCACTGCGGTGCACAAGTACGACTCCGCTGGCAACCTCCTGGCGACGATCGAAACCCCCAGTCAGCCCAACAACATCAACGCGATCGTCACCGACCCGGCCGGGGACCTCTTCATCGCCGACAGCCTAGGTGCCCAAACCGCGATCTACGAGTACGACCCCGCCGGCAACCCGGTCCACACCTTCTATGGCAACGGCACGCTGCTGGCGCGAGCGGTCTCGCTCGCTGCCTACTCGGACGCAAGCGGCGACCTCTTCGCGCTGCAGGACAGCTCCTCCAGTGGCCCGCGGCGGATCGTCCAGATCGCGACCGAGCCGCCGGGGCCGGTCGTCCTGCCGTTCGTAGCGCAGGCGGGACCGGGTCAGGAAAGCCCCGACGCCGACACCAAAGCGACCAAAGTCACCAACCTCAGCGCCACGCTCAACACCCGCGTCAACCCCGAGGGCACCTCGAGCACTGTCCACTTCCAGTACGTAGACGACGCCTCATATAAAGCTGAAGGTTTCGCCAGCGCGAAAACGGTGACGACTCCCGAGTCCGCGCCGCTTGGCTCGGACTTCGCCGAGCACAAAGCGAGCTTCGAAATCCCCTGCGCGGGACCGGGGCAGCCGGGCTGCCTGGCGGCAAACACCGTCTATCACCTGCGCGCCGTCGCGACCAACGCCGACGGCACCGACAACGGCCCCGAGGCGAGCTTCAAAACCCTGCCGCCGATCACCCTCGGCACGATCTGGTCGACCGAAGTCAGCACCGACTCGGCCCGCCTGCACGCGGCGCTAAACCCCAATGGGATCGCGGCCAAAGTCCATTTCGAGTA
>Ga0134079_10000018_pt1 | contig 54719 bp, 69 predicted proteins | sample 15_taG_2_FD_119770 | JGI IMG/M metagenome (GOLD analysis project Ga0134079, IMG submission 119770) | Grasslands soil microbial communities from the Angelo Coastal Reserve, California, USA - 15_D_Rain_40cm_2_09182015 | ecosystem: Environmental > Terrestrial > Soil > Grasslands ...
ATCATCGATGGTCTGCGTCGCAAACCCTTGCGGGCTCAACTCGTCTTGAAGTCGCTTCAGCAACTCAATCGTCACCTTGAGCTCACCAACGTCCACCATGCCACGCCGGGCGAGTTGATCGGAGTTCTCTAGTTCCTCCACCAACTCTTGAGCGCACAAATTGCAATATTTGGTAGGGACTAACCCATCTCCAAGCTCGCAGAGTTCATGACATTTCTGGCACTCAAAAGATTCATCATCTCCGGCTGTTTTCATATTTATCTCGGTGATTCGTTCGGCGGGGGTCATGGCGTTTTGTCTATTTGGATGCGAACGCACTCGCGTTCTTTGCTGCCGACTTTGACTTGCGTGACTTCGATCTTTGCAACGTCTGGTGAGTCTGAAGGTAACGCACCAGCGTAGCGGCATACATCAACGGCAAACTTTTCGCACAAGTTGTCTTCGTCGAGGAGGCGGCGCCTAAAACTTGTAATTCGTACAAGAAATTTTGCGCCAGCTTTTTCTTGAACTTGTTCCTTTGCCAATGGCTCATGGCAAGGATCTGGTTCCAACTCGGCAGTCGGCCCGATATCTCCAGGTCCAGCACCCTCTGGCCGTACACGTGGAGGCTTGGACCATGATCCGTCGCTCTGTAGATCGTATCCGTTTGCTCTGAGGGCTTGCTCATAGTCGTTCGCGTCGATCATTGTCGTGGAGCTTTGGAGTTATGCTCATCTGTGCGGCGTTGAAATCCAGTTCGATCGTGTCACCACTTCTGCCTTTGGTGTCTTTCAAAATCCGAAGAACGATCCTTTCTCTGGATGGCCGCTCGCAGGCGATAACCAGTCCGGAGGAATTTTCCAATGCGCCGCTATCCCGAGCGTCATGTAGTCCAATTGGTTTGCCGTCGCTCTTTTTATCCGGTCGTCCAATTTGGGACGCCATGATAATGATGGTTTCAGTGCGCTTGGCTATGACCTTCATTTCTTCCGCGGCATTTGATACAGCGTCGTATCGACTCTTGGAATTAACCGATCTCACCAACCCAACGTAATCGACAATTACAACGTCCGGTCTTTGGCCGAACTTTAATTCGCTCCTAACGATCAGGTGCTCAATTTCCATAGTGCCAATCCCGCTCTTCGGACACACCATGATGTGATGAAGGCCGAGGTATCGTTTCCACAACGGTCGAAACTCCTCCAGATATTCACGTTCAACATCTGACGAGAAACAACCCACCTCCATTTGTACAAACCGCTCGAACATTAGGGACAGCGGCAGTTCCATTTCAAAGATCAGTGTTTTCAACGGTGCGGCCAGCCTGGCTATAGTTTGGAGCAGCGCCGTCTTTCCAACCCCAGTATCGGCCATCAGCAGCATTAGTTCTCCGGCAATTAGTTTCCTGGAGGACAGAACTGTTCCAGGTCCAAACATTGAAAGCGAAAGCGATCTCCTAGTGTCCCTGGCCACGCACCTGCGGTACTCGACCTCCATTTCTTCAACTGTATAAACCGGCAGGAACTCCACACAGCTTGGAGAGGACTCGATAAGTTTTGAAAGATCGGTTTTGGCGTTGGCTTCTTCAGGAAACGACTTAACGAAGTCCGTAACGTCCTTGTGCGGATGAGGCAAGGTCACCCGCCGCAGGCTCAGCACGCAGCTCTTTAGAGACTCGATGATCTTTAGGGCGTGGTCTTTTCCAGCCGAGTCGGAGTCTGGTATCAGCACCACATGCTTACCCTTCAGAGTCTCAGAATATGCCGGCAACCATTTTCCTGCACCGCCGCAGTTGGTTGTGGCCACCCATCCAAGTTTATTCATGGTGTCGCAGTCTTTCTCACCCTCGCAGATTACCACTGTGGCTGATGCACGAACGCAAGCCAGGTTGTAAAGGACGCGCGTTACTCCTTCCAGATCCCATTGCCATGAACCGTTGGCCGCGGGTTGCCTTTGACGAAATGTCTTTGGGGAGTAGCGCACGACTTGAAAAATGAGTTCTCCGTTCTCATTTGCGTAATCGTAGGTCGCAACGATCTGAGGAGCTTGAGTCGGCTGCGCCTTGTCGTTATCACCTGACAGGTGTTTAAGCGCTTCGCCAGCGGTGATGTGTTGCTCAATCATAACCCAGTCGATAACGGTCCCTCCTTTGTCGCAGTCATTACAATGGAACAGCCCTTTTGCTGTATCGACCGTGACGCATAGGTGATTTGGTTTGTGTGAGGTCACCGGACACACGTTGGTGACAAAGTGCGGCGCAGCTCCTCGCAGCTTGATTTGTTTTTTATCAAGAAACGACTTCAGTGGGTTACGGGCCAGTATTTCGTTGCGTTCCATTGTCGTGAAAATGTTTGTAGAAATCAGAAAGCAAGTGATCCCCTAAAACCCTGGCGCATGCTGGGTGCATCCAAATCTGTTGTTCTTTCTCCGAGGCACCTTGCCAGTAAATCCACACTGAACCCATCAACGGTTCTCCGCAGTAGAAGCACTTGTCGGTGGGAGAATGGAACACCTCCGTGTTCGGCTGGTGCATGTGCGATGCGGAGTAGAAAGCCATTCAAATTATATTTCGGGGCCGAGGAGCGTTTTGAGCCTGGTCAATCGCCGTAGTCCAGTTCTTGACAAGTGAGTCCGCACTTCGGAACGGTTTCTCAGCGTTAGGAAGCCACCTCAATATTTCTTCCAGTTCAGCCAGGCAGTCGGTGCGTCGGGCGATTGAGCAAATGCCCTGCTCAGACTCACACGACCAGTGGGCGGTGGGATTCCTTTTGAAATACCCTCCGATCTCCGATTTGAGAAAGTTTACGGTGTCCATAGTCGAGTCACCACCGTTGTTTTTCTTTTTAAATACGTCACCACCACCATTTGGTGTTTGTACTTCTGCATATGCACCTGCACCTGCACCTGCACCTGCACCTGTACTCTGAACAGAATTGAACTGTTCACATTGGTTCACATTGTTCACAGTGAACTCGAATTTTCCCTTTCGACCAGCCCTCTCCCACTTTCTATACTGTTTCCAGTATTCCTTGCGATCTTCAGTCAGTGCATCATTTCTGTATTGCTCAAGATTGACGACTCTATATCGGTAAGGTCCTGGACCGCATTGTACTAATCTCCTCCCTTCACAGTCTGGAGATCTCGAATCTGGATCTTTGTCGCACAGATATTCAAGCGCAGTCTTAACCTTTTTAATTGGCTCTCCGAATATTGCAGCCAGAACCGTTGGATTAAGGTCTACAGTGCAATCTTCGTCGGGTCGGGCGTTAGCTATGGCGTAGGGCATGAGCGCAAATGCCATTGCGCCAGCTCCAACCATGCTACCGGTGTACATTTTGGGGGATATTCTGCCGTGCATGAGTGTTTGGTTAAGAGCCCTGCGCTGCTGCCGTGGTTGAATGTGACTTCGCTTCCTGGGAGGGAAACCACAGCAGCAACGCGGGAATCTCGTTTTAGCAAAGTCACGAAGCACTTTTGATCGTCCTTCCATTTCTGTAAAGAACTTTCTCACTCCCCAACCACTAAAACGGTCCGCTTGGTCTTGTGTTCGATCTTCAGGTTCGGGTATTCGCCAGCGCGATACCGGCGGTACGCTCCGCCGTAACCGATCCCGGCCTGAATAGCTTTCTCGGTCAGCCAAGTTTTGAGGAGCATTGGCAGCCTGGGTTTTGGTGTTCTCACGTCCGTTAATCCATGACCTGACGTGACATTTGAGCGAAGTAATCGTATTCCTGAACTCGGCCAACCTCCCACACACCTGGTGATAGACGGATAGGCGCGTGCTCCTCGTGAATTATAGTCGCGGCGCGTGTCAATTTTAGAAGCATTCGCTCTCCGATTGTGATCAATTCGGCCTCGTCGTCCTCAATGATGTGGGAGTGTCCATTTTCCCCGTGCGCCAGGACAAGACGTTTTCGGGTGATGTTGATCGGGGTTCCTTCGGGCATCGCATCTAGTTTTCGTCCAATTACGTCGCCTTGTTGAAATGTTCGTTTTGCGGTTTTATTTTTCATGTTTAGGTCAGGATCTCGGCATTCTCATGCCAGTTACTATTTCTCCAATTCAAACTTTCGGTTACTGTCTTACAGGATGGATCTACCCCCTCCAAGTGCCAAACTCCGATGCTTTGGTTGAGCATTCGCAAATATCTAGCGTCTGTTACCTGTTCTGACAGGTGTATAGAAAGTAGTTCGTAGTCTCCACGCTTCTCAATTAATTTGTGTGGTAGCTGGGCAAGCATGCGCTCGATGCCAACTTTTCGTATAAGTTCTCGACGGCGATCAATGTTGTCCTCCTGAAGCACGCTCTCTGGAGTAATGCGCTCGGCCGGAGTTAGGACTTGATCTGGTTTCATGGATATTCCGTTTAGGTAGAACAACTGCCAGCCGTCAGGATATGTTAATGCCGGTGATTCATCTTTGTGAAGTCTACCAATAGAATTTCTGTGTAAGGAGTCGTGTCGCTCACAAATCCAACACAATTTTTCGTGAGGGAGCCACCAACCAGCGTTTTCACAAATAGTTGCTATTCCTTTTAGTTTCTCTGTCTCGTTTACTAACTCGCACACGATCTTCAAGAAGTCATAGAATCCAATCCACGCAGATTCATGTTGACCGTACACGCTGTCCCTCACGCTGGCCCCCACGCTGGCCCCCACGCTGGCCCCCACGCTGGCCCTCACGCTGGCCCCCACGCTGTCCCACACGCTGTCCCTCACGCTGTCCCTCACGCTGTCCCTCACGCTGGCCCCCACGCTGGCCCCCACGTTGGCCACCACGCTGGCCCACACGCTGTCCCTCACGCTGTCCATCACGCTGTCCATCACGTTGTCCATCACGTTGGCCACCACGTTGTCTGAAAAGCTGGAAACTATTGATCGAGTTAACCCTTGAGATAATGGAGAACCGCACCAAACAATCCTTGGTGGTTCAAGACCAGCAATTCTGTAAGATTCAACTATACCTCTCTCGGCCTCTTTGCGATTTGCTGGCTGAGTGCTTAAACCGATATTGGTCCATTTATCAATGAACTCGGGAAAGCGTTTTATTTGTTCTGCTGAAAGTTTAGTGATCATTGAAGTAACTCGAATGGACGGCTTGGCCCGACAGAGCCCACAGAGGGAGTGCCCAAGGAGGAGAGCACTGCGAGAAGGGCATTGTTTCCAAGCCGCCCATTGGAATTACCGGCGAGAACTCTGTTACATGGAGTCGGGTCCATTCCAAGAGTGTAATACACTGGGGCAAATTGGCAAGTGCTTAAATTGAGAGAGGCTTACTCGTTCAACCTGGGCTGAAGTTTTTCCCGGTTGATGATCGACTCATGCATTCCTTGTTGCGTGCCGCCGAGTCGAATGATCGCGTTAGCCTCTTTCTCCATGGTCGGCTTATCGTTGTCCTTTAGAGCCTTGAAGTACAGCGAGTAGTGATGGCCTCGAACGGTCGACAGTGCTCGCTTCCGTATTTCTTCGGCGGGCACACCGTTCCTGGTAGCTGCGTCTGTTATTTCCGACACCATTGACTGAAGCGATCCTTCTGATGGCTGTTGGCCGCGGAGAAATGATCGGAGTCGGTTTGGATCGGTCGCCAGTTCGTAAACGCTTTCGTATGCGTTCTGAGCCTTGCTCTTGGTCATCCCTTTTCTGAACGGGACGGAAAGCGCAAACTGGTTTCCGGAAAACACGAACGGAATAGCCTCCTTTTCCACGCTCTTAGCCCGTTGGGGAATACTCTCTGCGAAAGTTTCGTGGTCCTGTTTCCATGGCTCTTTGAAGTCACCTTCCATTCCGGTGATCTGGTGGAACACTTCGGCCACTGGGCGAGCCATTTTCGCCATGACATTCACCTCGGGATGAATGATCCACGCCAAGACCTCCTGCGGTCGTTTACCCAAGTTCACGTAATATCTGGTCGGGTCTTTTTCGTTGTGCCACGGCAGCATCCTCATTAACGGAGTTATGTCGATGCGCGTGCGTTGGCCAGATTCGTTGTCCCATACCCAAGGTTTGTCCCCTTTACGATCATTCCCAAAAGCTGAATAGATCGCGTACTGTGTGGCCAGTGTGGCACCGGCCAAAGCGGCCAACTCGCCTGCCCAGAACTTCCCACGTCCAAGGTTTCCAGCCACACCTTCCATATTTGCAACACCGGGCTCCCGACCAACCAAGCGTGGAGTTTGAGTTCGGATAATGGAAGCGGCGTCGGACACACCTGGGACGCTACGAAGCGTTGAAAGAGTCCAGTCCGGGGCGAGGAAGAACCTCGACATTGCGTGCCTCACCTGTGGCGAAAGCCAAAACTTCGTTTGCCATTCCTGGCCGCCGAAAGCGTCATTGAGGCGAGAGGCAATTTGCTCTTTAACTTGGTTGACGTTTGTGCCTTTTGGAGCATCGGCAAGTGCCTTTGATACCGCGTCGTTGTAAGCGACAATCTTGAAAGCGTCGTGGGTGTTTTTCCAAAGTCCCTCCTGCCGCATGTGCTGAATGTCTCGAGCTAGTGCGACGGTCTTACCAAGGTAAGGCACGTCTCTCCACTTGGCGGCCGCTTTGTCCAGGAAGTCGCGTGCATTGTGCTGGTAACTTTCACTGTCCGTCCACGCAAACTTGAGCCCATGCTTCGCCGCATCAGCAACGGCCTCCTCGTCTTTGAGCAAGTCCTTGCCCAGTCCTCGTGTCGATCGGAAAGCCTCCAGTTGACCGGTCTGTGGGTTTCTCTCAAATAGTCGCAACAAACCACGGAACGGGTTAGCCCCCATCATTTCACCACCTGCGGCACTGCGAAGGGTAAGGTCGTGGAACATCGAAAAGGCAAACGCATTGGCTCGGGTTAGAGCGTTAACAGAGTCATACGCCTTGCCCAAGTCGCTCGATACTGGCTGCTCCAATATCTGGCGCACCGCATTCCAGACGTCCGGATGAATGGCGGCCCCGCCTTTCCAGATCATAACCCCGTTGGGTGTCTGCCTGGCGTAGACCTTTTGAACCAATGGGTTTTGAGTTATCTCCCATCCAGGAGGGGCGTCCTTCGCCGGCACAACTGCAGGCTCGCCCGTGGACAACTTCATGTCCTTGAGCGTGTACATCAGTTGTCGGTTGGTCGCCACACGCCAGTTGATATTCGCGTGATGCTCGTAAAGCACTGCTGGGTCCTGGGTGATCGGAATAAGGCCAAGGTCGATCGCTTCGCGCACGGTCGGAAGTTTACGAGCCTTCGCGTTGGGCGAGTCTTTAACAAACCGAGTCAATGCAGATCGGACAGGTCCAGCGGTGCTGTTGGCGTAAAAATGTGGAAGGTAATCTTCGAGGAACTTTAGGTATTCTCCCTGCTCGGAGTCCTTCAAGTAAGCGTTTATTTCGTTTCGCTGCGCCTCGATCTCAAAGCGATAGGTCTTCGCCAGCATTCGCATAACCGGGCTCATCCGATCTTTTACGCCGTCAATGGTGTCGCCTGGCAGTTCGATATTACCAATGCCTTCGACAAATGCTCCGACGTCACTTCGATCCGCTTTATTGGGGACTTGCTCCCGCCATTTATCCGCTGTGACTCGCGCTCGCTGAACACGACTTTCAAACTCTCGCACCGTTCCTTTCACGAGGTCTTGAGCGGCCACGGCGGCCGGTGCGTCTCGAGCCACCGGATCGGCGAATAATCGTGAGCGAACTTTACCCGGCGTCTCAGTTGGTGCAGCCGCAGGACCGGAGGAAGTCTGTTCGGCGGGAACGGGCTCGACGTTGCCCTCCAAAAGCTGGTTTATGACTCCTGCGGAGTCTGGGTTGGTCGATAACTGTTTTTCAAAGCCTTCGCTGAACTTCGGAGCCATATTTCGGGCCGTTTCCGGGTCGTGTGCGTAGAGAGAGAAAAAGTCAGCAATAAGTTCGACTGCGCTTTTACGGTAAGCTTGATGGCCCTTGGTGCCGGTTATCGGTCCACGCATTAACTCGCTGATCGGGATGAGTTCTTTTTGAAGGTCCTTTCCTGAAGTTCCCGGAACGCGCTCTTCGAGACTGCGTTGTGAACGTGCAAGGTTTGTCTTTGGCCAGATCAGAGCGTCTATGTCGTGCCCCATTTCGTGGGCAACGGTTAACTGGTTGTGAATGTCCACGACCTCAATGCGATCGTTCTGACCGATGGAAGCGCGCGCCCGCACGTACTGACCTGCGACACCCTTGGCAAGCGTGACGCGGGAGCGCACTAGTGTTCCTAGCTGTCGACTGGCCTCAAGTAACTCAGCCGCGAAGCCTGGCCCACGATCTGGAACGGACGGGGGAAGCCCGCTGGCTGTGCCGTGCCGTGACATTTCAACGCCAGTCTCGTCCCCGACACCAATCTCAGCAGTGTCGCTGTCGGCTTCCACGGGTGGAGGAGTCTGGGCTGCGCCAGCTTCCAAAGCCGATTTCTCCTTCGCGGCAACATTCTCAAGATCGGTTGCCGTCTTTTCGTATTCACCAAGTCGCTTCTGATTCTCTGTGTAACGCTTTTGAAGGTCGGCCAATTCCTCTAAGCGTTTTGGGGTTTTCTTATTGAGAGATTGAATTTTTGCTATGGCCTCACGAAAACTCTCTCCACCCACGCGATAATTTTGAGCGGCATCCCTCGCTTGCTCTGCCTTAGCTTCAGAGATCCCCGCTTTCGTTTTGGAATAAAGCTCATCCAAAAGAGCATCGACTTTTTCAACCTTCTGAGGTGTTTCCGGGTCATTGTCTGGTAGTGCCTCGCGTTGACGCTTTGCGGATTGCCACGCCGCCTCCGCACTTCCGTATGAATCCGTCAACTTTATGGCTTCTTCAGACAAGTAAGCTTTTGGAACTGGAAGCTTGCCAAATCCTTCGGGATTCACGGGCAACGCTTTTACCTTTGCGCGAAAGTCAATCAGTGCCTCTTTGGTGTTCGGCACTTTGAAACTTCCATCTCCCGGTATGTCTATGCTTACTGTTGCGTTAGGAGACTCGCCTTTCTTCAATTCATCATCGATCCGACCAAGCAACTCTTTTTTAACCTCTTTCGCCGGGCGTTGCCCTTCGACAGCGGCAACCTTGGACACCTCGGCTTGAGCCTTCGCTACGGCTTGCGGCGGGGTTTCGCTGGGTGTAATTGTTCCACGTGGAACATTCCCTGTCTCGCTTAGCGGCTTACCTGGCTCAGTAGGTGACTCGACCTCGTTGGAGTGGACGGGCTCGCCGGGCTCGAAAGCTTTTAGATCTTGACCGCTGGCCTTGGCTATTGGCCCAGCCTCTTCCCGGGATATGAACCGGCCTTTGTCGGTCACAAACCCGAAGTCGGACGTATTTCGGCTCTCGGAAGTTTCGAAGCCTTTGATGCCCAACTTGTCCAGAATTTCAGGGTGATTGGCCCCGGTGTGGACCTGGCCTTCGGCGCGTACGGCGGCTGAGGCAATCTTCTCTGCCGCAGCGGGTTTGGATTCAGCTTTGGCAATCTTCAATCCCTCGGCAAAGAACTGGGATTTCTGTGCTGCCCCCATCATCGTCTCTTGCCCGTCGATCATCGCTTGCTCTGGTGACTCACCTTTAGCCTTTGCATCCTCAACAGCCTTGCTCATGTTAGCCATGGCTTCAGAGGCACCCTTCTGTGCATCGGCATACGCCTTCTCCCACGCCGCAACGTCTGGGTTAGCCCGGAAAGCGTTCTCGGCCGTAACCTGCAACGATGGCCCCTTGCCAGCCATAGCGGTTTCAGTGACGGCCTTGCCCTGTTTGTAGAAGTCTGATGGTGATGCCTCTGACGCTGATTTCAAGTCGAGCGTTGGCACGGCGGAAGAAGCCGGAGCCTCCGGAGGCTGCTGGGCGACAGCCGGGGGAGAGGGCTGGGGCTCCGGAGGTTTTACGACATCTGGTGCTTTCGCTTGAATCGGCGTTTCTCCGACAGGGCGATCGCTACTGACTGTTTCTGCGGGTAGCCGCTGTGGCGGAGTTCCAGGATATTCTGGCTGACGACTTTGTTCGACTTTCCCTTCTTTAGTGGCATCTGGTGTTACTTTCTCTATTGACGGTATTTCTCCTCTTGAACGCATCGAGTTTAGCCCGAGGACCGCCGGAACAATGAGCCCGTTAATGCGATCCCGCTTTTCTTGCGGAGACACGTCGCTATCAACTACAGCCTTAACGTCATCCACAATTCCAGGCACCATGGTTGCAAGCAACCCAAGCCCGACCTTCGGGGCGACTTCACCAGCCGCTATCATGCCGATGCTCTCCGGAGTGGTAAGCGACTCGAATTGTTTCTGGAAGTCTGTGCCTTCTGGGTCCAACTGGGTTCTTGGCAACTGAACCAAAGGACGTCCCGCGGTGAGTGGTTCACGTAGTGCGGCCTGTTCCGGTGTCATCTTCCCGATGCCTTCAGGACTTATGATGAACGGTCGCGGTTGCTCGGCCATGGGTAAATATGTCGATGGACTGACAACATCTCGAAGCGTGCGACCGGCTCCGGCAACAAACTTGCCCAGCAACCCCGGGATAGCTGATAGCGTTGCCCCCAGTTCTGGGAACGCCCCTGGCACATCTGCTCTGGCTGGTCCAAGTCCTGTGAAACCAAGGCCCAAAGGATCTGCCGCACGGTTAGCCTGTCCTTGCTGTCTCCCCATCTCCGATCCCTCCGCACCGCTTTGAAGCAAGCGAGTTAGCATCGAAGGCACTTCGGATGAAAAACCAACCCCTAGCTTCAGCGCGTCCTGTTTGGATACAGAAGGAGTAGGCTCATCGAGCGTGAAACCCTCCGGCGCATTGTCTGGAATGAAACCAACGGGAGCAGGCATTGGCTATTCCTCTTCTTCGTCTGGTGTGGTGTCCGGGGATGCGCCGCCTTGCTCAGCTTCCTGAATTAACGACCAGCCATCCGGAAGCGTTGAGCTTTGCGGAATTGTGCCGCTTACTCCACCCGGGCCTTTGACCTTTACCCGAGATGCCTTTGGCGGAATAGTCCCAGCGCCAGGCGCCGGCATGGCACCAGAGATAGCTTGAGCCGCGTTTGGTTGTGCGTACTTCCCTTCCAACGCAGTCCGTAGTTTTCGGATCTGACCGATGCGGTTCAGTGACTTAAGGCGAGTCGCGTCGTCCATTAACGCCCCTCCTGTGGTCAAAGCCTTTTGCAGTGCATTCTCCTCACTGAGTAACGAAGCGTGAGACTGCATATCGAAAGGTGAAGGGCGAACCGAAGAAGCCCTTGGAGGGCGCGCCTGAGTTATCTCTCCGGTTTCAGGATCCTCCTTCAACACCTCGCCCTGAGTTCCAAAATGCAAAGCTGGCTTGTTGAGTTTATCTCGTCCCAACTGCAACGTATCCGTACGGTATTGAGCCAACGCATCAGCAGCATCACCACGTTGCCCCAGCTCAGCCGTGCGGTATTTATCAAGCCCAGCGGCCGACGCAGCCTGTTGAGCGACCTGAGCCTGGTGCCACTGATCCATCATGTTGATCTGCCGCTCTTTTAGCATGTTCTCGGTGTTCGCTAGTTGTAACCGTTGCTGTGCGGCATCCGACCGCGCCGCCTCTTCGGCGGCCAGTTGGTTGTAGGCCAGCGAGAGGCGATCGGCTGCTGCAGACGACGCTAGGTCTTGGCCGCGTGCTTGCAGTCCGGCGCTCGCGCCCGCCGACATTGCGCCCAGGAAATTAGGGGGAGACAGCCAAGGAGGTATCATATTTGTCTTTCCTTTCCAATGCCTATAACCATAATACCAGAATGACAAAACATAAGGATTCGGTTGAGGAATTTGTGTCTAAACGCCCGCAAAATAGAAAAGTACCTTTTAACAAACGATTCTGGGAGCACGTTGAAATAGGTGGTTTGGATGAGTGCTGGCCCTGGACTGGGGCTTGTTCGTCCAAGGGTTACGGAAGTGTTGGATGGATTGGAAGGTCCACCCTGGTTGCCCATCGGGCTGCATACATGCTTACCTTCGGAGAGGTGCCTTCTTCGGTTAAACTTTGCCATCGTTGCGACAACCGAAAATGCTGCAATCCTTTTCACCTTTTTGAAGGTACAGACCTGACTAACCGACTCGATTGCGTTAGAAAGGGACGACACAACACGTACACCGGCAAGAAACAAAAGTACCGATATTTGGTCGAGGAGGACATTCCGACAATAAGGAAGTACTTGGATGAAGGACAATCCCAGGGGGCTATTGCTCGATTGTTCTCGGTCGACCCGACAACAATTTGGGCCATCGTGCATGGTAAAACGTGGTCGCATATTTGAGTTATACTCCTACGTCTGTTCCTACGTCAAAGTTTCTCAAGAAGTCGTCCATCCATTGCTGTGAGTCTGCCCCAGGTGTGAACGCCCCTCCGTACCCACCTTCGGCCCCCAGCGACCACTGGTTATTGGCCGGCACCGTCCCAGCGGGTGTGCCGGTGCCGTAGTTCTGCAACCAGTCCTGTCCAAGTCCGTAGTCATTTGGTTGCCACGCAGCCGCTCCGGAAGCGATAGGATCGAAACCTGAGCCGTACGGAGATGATCGTGTTATGGACGTGCCAAGACTATTGGCTGACACTTCACCGGGTCCAACCCCTGCCCCACCAGACATAAATCTATCGTTCGGGAATCCAAGGGCGTCCGTACCAGAACCACCACCACCAACGCCACCTCCTCCGCTTCGAGTGCCGCCGCCGCCCGCACGCAACGAATTTAGGTACTTGTTGAACAACCCTTCGGCGTGCGACCCGGCCGCCGCAGGGTCCGGTGCCGACCGGTTCACGGCGTTGCTCTGTGAGAGGGATGCTTGCAGAGCAGGGTTAACCGTCTGGGTGCCACTGACCGTGGGAATGAACGAGTTGTAGTCAGCAAGGCCCTGTTGAGCTTGGTTCTCGGCAAACCCAGCGATATTCCCAAAGAGTCGGTTCATAGCCAGCCCGTTCTTGGGTAACCCCGGCATGCCGCTGGTTAGCCCGTACGTCGCTGCGGCGTTCTGAAGCGCGTTCATCGTTGCCGGGCTGATGCTGCCGCCAAGCTTCGCGCCTATAGTGCCGCTCGCCGCTGAGTTGAGCCCGGCCAGACCGGGTATTTGGCCAGCGAGATCGCCAGCGGGGTTTGGGAGGTCGGTGATGCCTGGGACTTGGCCGAACACGCCTTGTCCGGGCAACGGGTTTGGCTGGACGTTATAATTATAAGGTTGATTCGTTGGCATACAAAGGCTTTAATTGGAGGCATGGACTTAAAGAGAGTGCCGCTCGCTGTAAGGTTAATGCTCCAAACAAAATCGGATGGAGATTGTTTGGTGTGCAAAGCTTCTTTAGACAAAGACGGATACGCAAGACTACGGCTACCAAAGTCAGATCTTCGTATCCGCGCTCACCGGTTGGCGTACATGCTTTTTGTTGGAGAAATTCCAGAAGGCATGTGTGTGTGTCATCGGTGTGACAATCCTCCCTGCGTAAACCCAGACCATTTGTTTTTAGGAACAAGCGAGGACAACTCAAAAGACCGAAGCAAAAAGGGAATATCTTCTTCAGGTGAGAAACACACGAACGCGAAGCTAACCGAAAAACAAGTCCGAATAATTCGAGCGTCTTATCCGGAAATGAATCAAGTAGAATTGGCAAAAAAGTATCGTGTTTCACAATGCACTATTTTCAACGTTCTCAGAAATAAACATTACAAGGCACCTCAAAACGCCTGATTGCTTCGGACTCCAGAACCAAGAGAGTTAAGCCCAACGGTAAACTGATCGTCCGGTGAGTTATCCTCTAATGTTCTGTTCATCACTTCTATTGCGTCCTTCTCAAAGGCCCTAGCGCCATCTCGATCACCGGCATCTTCTCTGATAATGCCCATAATTGCGAGTTTCAGAGCATCGACATTTGGCACAAGCACTAGGTCATTAGGCTGCTGTGCATCAATTGCTCTCAACTTTACAAACATCACAACCCCGCGCTTCGTGCCGCAGCAATTCGGCTGGAACGTGGAGCCTTGCCCCGGGTTTGGCCATGGGATATTCAGCTTGTAACGGCTGTACGTTGGCGTCGTCTCGCTCGGTTCGTAGTGGGCAATGTCCTCGAGGAGGTTGGTCGTCGCATTGTACGCGTAGACGTCAACGATCATGGTCGTTGGGTCGCGTACGATGTAGTCTATCCTCCGCACGAAGCTGGCCGTGCTGCCGAATGGAGTCGCCAGCGTAAGCAACGCCCCTTGTGTTATGGCTCCCGTAACCGGGTCGAACGTGATGAGCGGTTGACCGTTGTTATCCTCTCCAAATATACGCATGGTCTTGCCGTAGTCAGCATTGCACCTGGCGTACGCCCGTATGGTACGTCCGTCGCCCATGACATCCTGAAAGACTGACGTGCTCGCCTGCTGCGTGATGCCGGATTGCTGTCCCAGCCAACTCGATAGCCATGTGCCCCAGCCGCAATGGTTCTGATTGTAGGCAAGGAACTCGAACCAGCCGTTCTTTACCTGAATCTCTCGGTTGCAGAAGTTGATCTTCCGGATCTGCTGCACATATCGAGGCATCACCAAGCACCCGTTGTACACGCACACGAAAATAGGGATAGCCGTATCAAACCAGTCGCCGCGGCGCATGAGCCGGCGCGCAGCCTCGTTTATCAGGTCGGTAGCGTCCTGGCTAGTGGCGCACGCCCCGACGATCCGTTTGATGCCGGGAGAGTTTTGAGTGTCTTGGAGGCTAAGCATAAATTTAAGGGCACGGATTCGGACCGCAAGCGTTACGAGTGGTTAAACATGAAGCGGCCAAACAGCCATCAGCGAGGCACAATGCATAAAGTTGATCGCACGCGGCACATGCGGCAATGGCATTTGCGTCGGCTAGAGATACTTGAGAGAAAAACTCGCCACCGTTCCACGTCCAACTGTAGGGACCATGGAAACCGCACCCGGGAGAGCAAGCACATCCGTTCACATACACATTATTTGTGTTGAACCAGCCGCACTCCTGAAATGCCTGTGCGTTCACTTTGGCCAAGTCGGCCGCCCTTAGGTTAAGCAACGCCTTAACTGCAGCTATTTGCGACGTAGTTGGCTGGAGCAAGTCCTCGGTAAACGTGCCGGCGGGAACGCAATTAGTTATCGGCTCTCTTTGGACCTGGCCGGCTGGGCAGGTGGTGTTGTCAGTTGTAAAGCACTGCTCATCGTTGCCGATCGTCTGTTTAAGCCCGGCCGGGATGGGTGTGAGAGTGGCAATAACATCGCAGTTGGCCTGTCTCCTGGCCCATTCGTGTTGCATAGCCGCAGCAACCGATTCGATCAAAGCCAAGCTGGCTCCAAATGGAATTATGCCGGTAATAGGCCCGCGACAACTCATCAATACTGCCGTTCCTCCAGTGCCGGGTGGAGTTTGGACCGGTGGAACCGTTCCCTTTCCTATGGTGATAATTACCGGAAACCTACCTGGCTGGCAGTAGTATCCAGGTGGGCAGTCAACGACAAACGAGAAATCCTGGGTTGCATAGACCAAAAATCCATAATCCAAGTCGTTTGGGACCAATACGTCAACCGGGCAGCATGCTCGACAGTCGCTCATGTTTCACAAATTGGCGTGCAACTCTTCGGAGCAAAACCAGGTTCAGGCAACTCAATGCACTCGAACTTACCCCCAAGAAAGCGGCATTGGCCAGTGATTTGTATCCGGACTTGGAAGCTATAGCCATTTCTCAACGGTCGGTTGGTGCATGGGTCACAGTCCACAACGCTCGGCTGACCAAGCCCCATACGCGGCCGGAAACCCGGCTGAAAGTTCGCCGTTGTGGGATCGGTCTGGTTGCTGGCTGTTGAGCACTCCGACCAGCTAAACCAATCCACCCAACCGGGCCATTGGTCGGGCTGGTACTGCACCCTAAATATGACAAGTCCGACGAGTTGATCCACAAATATCTCACCATTCCGCAACTGTTTGAATTTCCTGTCCCCAGTCTGTGGGTCCTTGAACATCTGAGGGCTTTCCAGGACGTAGGTGATCGGGTCGGCTGCGTTGTCATAGTACTGTTTCGTGTTGAATGCCTGTCCCTCGGCAAGAAGTTCGCGCAGCTCAATTTCGTTGAGAGCCGTGTTGAGGCAGAACGCAAAGGCTCGCTGGACGGTCGAGAATATGCCGGTGAGTAGCTGAAAAGGCTGCGGCCCCAGCCAAACTCCCTCCCAAATCGAAGGGGCTTTACCAGCGATTCCCGATAACGGGTCTGCGTTCAAAACGACCAGTCCCTTGTGATACACGCCCTGGTCAGAAACGGTCGGCGCCAGAGTCATCATCAACCGGTTATCGAAGAATATCGCGCTAGAGAAAGGCAGGAGAGCTGGAGAGTCGAGCGGAAGAACACGGTTCAGCTCGAAGCTGATCGGCGTGTTGCCCCAGGTGTTAAAGTCGCGCCGTGCAAGAATCATCGACCGTATGCCGTCGACCGCCCGCATCAGAGTGTCACCGTTAACGGCGATCGTTGAGTACTGCCCCATGCCGCCGTTGGCGATCATGCCTTCGGTGACGATGGGGTTTTGCACGCTGGTCCACGTAGTGCGGTCCAGTGGTGCTTGACATGAGAATGTAATAGTTGGTGTTACAACTAACAGAGGTCCCTGGCCAAGTTGCTGGTCGAGGATGGCTTGGAAGATCATCGCTTGGATGGACCCAACCGATCCGGGAACAAAGAAGTTTCCGCCGCCAGCCAGATAAGAGTTTTCCGTGATGTTCAACACGGCGTCTCGGTAGTTCTCGGCTTGAGTGCCGCTGCTGCCGCCCACTAAGTCCCCGGCGATGAATTGTTCCCCGTCGACCAAGCTCATCCAGACACGACCTAGCCCATAGCAACCCATGCGGCCCGGGGGTAGCTCGGTTCCTATATGCTGCCAACTGACAACCGTGCCGATCGGAACTATGCTTCCCAGCGGCGTGGCTGTTTGATTGGTGAGTGTAGCCGTTCCGGGTGCTCCTGGGGCTACGGTCGTGACAACATACTGTCCGAAATTCTTGAACGTGATGATGTCACCAACCAGCATTTGAGTGTTGTCAGCAAAATTGACAGCTCCAGTGATGGCGCCTATAGCGTCGACCTTGAATGTGGCCGCAACTACGGTCGTAGTGAACAGGACGGGCGTTGAATAGTTGGAACGTCTCGAAGTGGTTCCGTCATAAAAGATCGGGTTCACTCCCTCGCCATTGGTAATGATCATCCACTTCTCCGCCTGCCATAGCCATGCCTGTGGAGCTACGGGATCGTTTGGATCACCTGGGACGGTTATCTCCGTCACCGTTACCGTGTTGTTTGTCTGCGGTGTGAACAGGAACAGGCGGCCTCCGATCTGTGCAATCAGGCTTTCCACCAGACTGTCAGCCCGATAGTACCCAGCCCCCTGCCAAAGCCCTTTCTTGACCGTCACTTCCACGCCATTTGGATCCGGACTTGGAAAAACCAGTGTGCGAGTGATGATGGGGGGTCGTGGATGCGCGAACGTGCCGCGGCAACTGACGTTGACCGCATACGATAGCTGGTCCTCGACCAAAAGCAGCGGATCAATACCGCTGTTCATGCCCTTGTCGAAGCTCCCCAGGAATTCAACAAAGACCTTCGGTGTGTCGGATTTGGCTGGCATTACGAGCTAAGGTCCTCTCCAAAAACGTACACGTCACAAGTTGCCGGAGCGGCGTGGGCAGTGCTCAAGGACAAATAGAACGTCGCGGCGACCAAAGCATCGGTTCCGGACAAAGCCGCCGCTGCTATGGTCGCGTCCATCCACTTGGTCGAGGCTGTCAAAGCTGCGTAAGATTGACCTGCCGCAACCACTGCCGTCCCGCCTTTGGCTGGCGCCGTGTAGAACCCTCCCAACGGTATTGTTCCTGCCGAAAGATCCACACTGGCATTTGTTATCATTATCCGACGAACCACGTACTTCGATGGCATGCCGGACATGGCTTGGTCGGCAGTCGAATTGAAGTTAGCCCCGATGATCGATCCCAGCATGCGGTAGCGCGCGGTCAACGCTTTCGCCGCCGCCGCCGCTGTTATTTGTCCGGTGCCTCCGTCCGCAATTCCGATGGGTGATGCCTGCTGCTGGCCGGCCACGCTGACAACCGCTCCAGAGCTAATAGTTGTTCCGGCTATGACGTCGCCAGGATAACCCAACGCCTTGACCTGAATGCTCAAAGTCGAAGGCAGAGAAACCACCTGCCCATTCATTGGACCCGGGTTTGCCAGAGCCGCCCCGGCGCCCTGACCGATCATGACGTTTTGGCCTACCACCAGGAAAATGGAATTGCCAACTGTGACAAGCACATTGTTGCCCGTCACCGGAACAACAAAGTCGGCAGTTGTGATCGTGAAGGCGTCGACCCCATTTGTGCAGGGTGTACATGGGGTGCCAGGTAAACCTTGAGGACCTGGGATCTGAGTATTTTGAATTACCGGTGGACAGCATGAGGGAACACAACTTGATGGGAATGACATATTATTTTAATTAAAGGTTCTAGTTTTATTTCGCTCTATCAGTGCCAATCTCGCAGCTTCCACGAGTGGACTTGAGCGTCGCCTTTGAAGTTGATCAGGGGAAAGCGTCCTCCCTGTCTTAATTGCGATTTGCTTTTGACGAGTAGTCTCAGACCAGCCTAATTTGTTTCGTGCAACCATGGCCAATCTAGCTGCCTTAACAAGCGGACTTGCTTCCCGGTCTAGAATCTGTTCTTCGGGTAATTTTCTTCCCTTAACTGCTGCTCTTTGTTTCTCAATGGTTTCTTTGGATTTCGGAAGTTTATTCTGCGCTATCAATTTCTTAAGTGCTGCTTGAACAGCCGGACTGTTACGCCGATTGAGTAACTGAGCAGGAGTCAGTTTACGCCCAGTTTTGACTGCTATTTGTTTCCTTCTGGTTTCCTCTGACCATCCCCTTTTGTTGCGCTCGATGGTTCTTTGGATATTCAATTCAGATGGCCTTCGTCCTTTTCCAGGACCTGGACCATCGCTAATATTGAGAAGCCATCCCGATTTACGAAACAGCCTAATCCAGAACATCTCCCGATGGGAAGCATCTGCATCGGAAACGATTTCGTAAACAGTAACAACTGGAAGTCGGCGCGTGGCCCAAAGCGAGAAAAGCCATTTTGAGAGTGCTTTGTCTGGGAGGTCGTACGCCTCAAACAGATGAGCGAAAAGCCTTTTGTTAGTATCCTGCTTTGTTCTTCCAATGTATCTGGGGATCATTGGAGTGGACGGATCGCTCAGAGCGTAGATGACGGCCATGGTCTTTTAATTAGTTGAGTGTATGATTATTTGTCACTATAACGCACATGTGCGCCTGAAGTCGTCATATATTCGATCCTCTTAAATGGCAACTGAAAAAGTCACCTTGAAGTACGGGGTCGAGTGGAGAAAACACGATGCTCTCCAGATCGAAATGAGCATGATCCAGCGTGGTGGATACTGGACGGTTGAAGGGCAAAAGGGCGGGTTGGGCTTGTTCGAGCACTTTATGCGAGCCCGGGAACTTATCTGGCCTGATCGTTATCGGCACCGATGGACCGACCTCATTTACAACGAGATTATCAACAATATCGTTACCGTGCTGATGGGCGCTGGTTCGGTTGGTAAAACGGCAACCGCTTCCGAATACTGCCTGATCGATTATTGGGCTCATCCCAACAACACGCTCGTTATCGTTACGACCGTCACGTTGGAAAAGCTAGATTCTGCCGTATTTGGTGAAATTTGCATGTTGCATCGGCAGGGTCAGGAGCGTTGGGCGTGGCTCGCTGGACACCAGTTGCAAAGCCGTCGTGCCATCAGCACCGACGACTTGAAGGAAAAAGGAGGACGCGATATTCGGAAAGGTTTCCTCGGGAAAGCCCTTTATTCCGGTCGCAAAATAAGCCGCTCCGGTTGGGTGGGGTTAAGCTCATTGGCCGGCACGAAGCAGGAACGCATCCGGTGTCTCTGTGATGAAATTCAGTTCGTAAACGGCGGGTTCATCGACTCCCTGCCAAACCTTTTCCAAGGAGTTGGCCTCGACGTCGACGGTCAACCCGAAATCAAGATCATCCCCTCTGGCAATCCCAAGCATGATCCATTCGACCAGCTTTCCATGGCGGCTGAACCTGTGGACGGCTGGGAATCCGTTGCGAACGTACAGAAAACCACCTGTTGGCCAATCAAGTTCGAGCGGGGACGCTGTGTCAATCTGATCGGGACTGATTCACCAAACTTCGATCCTCCTGTCAGCCATATCCCTCGTTACCCTAGACTCATCAGCCAGAACACGATCAACCTGGTCCTGAAGCGTTGGAAGCGGGATAGCCTTCAGTTCTATTCTCAGTGTCTCGGCAAAATGGTGATCGGCATGATTGGGGATCGGGTGATCACCAAACAGCTTTGCGAAGAGCATCACGCCTTTGAAGCACCTGTTTGGAGGGATAACTCCTTCACCAATATAGGTATGCTGGATCCGGCTTGGGGAGGCGTTCACGCCGATCGTTGCGTGTGGGGATGGCTCAGATTTGGTTCGGCCATTAACGGGATCATGCTCATGCAACTCATGGACATGCAGGTGGTACCAATACTTGCTACTGTCAAAAAGGATCCCGACGATCAGATAGCGGAGTTTTGTAAGCGGGAAGCTATCGTAAACGACATACCACCTTCAAATATCTTCTACGACTCCACCGGTCGCGGGACAACCGGAGCCGCATTTGCCAAGGTGTTCGGATCTGAGGTTCCTGTCCCGGTTGCTTTTGGAGATAAGCCAAGCGACCGCCCGGTGCGTTACGACTTATTTATCACCGAACAAAACGGTCACCGGCGCCACAAGCGTTGCGACGAAGAATACGGAAAGCGAGTCACGGAACTTTGGTTCGCCGTGCGTAACATCGTTGAATGTGACCAGTTTAGAGGGATGCAGGAGGACGTGTGCCGGGAGGGTTGCATGAGGGAGTACACCTTGGTTGCCGGAGGCAAGATCGACGTCGAAACGAAAGACGAAACCAGGGAACGCATGGGTGAGAGTCCAGATTTATTCGATTGCCTAGCCGTTGGGGTGGAAGGTGCCCGACAGCGTGGTTTCAAGACTCAACGCCTTGGCTGGGAGATTATCGAGCAGGAGGATCGTGATGACGACTTCTTTGAAACGGAAGCCAATGAATACGCCGAAATGATCCAAAAACAGCTTCTCAAGCACACGACATGAAATGGTCAGAGTTACAATATCGGCTTCGCACGTACGATCTTTCCCCGCCAGGCGGCTACTGCCTCGAGCAGGACAAGTTCAACCGGTGCGAGCCCGACATAACCGCACTGGCTCGCATGCTCCTCGAATACCGCAAAGGAAACGGCCTCGGTCGGGCCACGCTCCCGGAATGCCTTCAGGACTGCGACCGGTTCCAATGCCTGAGACTGGGAAATAATCCCCAGATATGCATTTCCGCTGACGCACAGAACGTAGTGGCTTTAAGCTCGACTTCGCCTTACGTAGCGCCGCCGTGCAAAGGGTGTGGCGCCGTCTTAAACCAATGAGCCTGATCGAAACCATAAAAAACGACATAGAAGGCGCGGCCATCCTTCGAGACTGGCTTGGCGACGGCGACCCCGTGCATCCCATGGTTGCGGAAGCGCGCGCGCAACGCTGCACTACCGGTAACGAAGGCAAGCCCTGCCCGTTGAATATCGAAGCCAACTGGTGGGACCGGGTTAAGAGCACAATAGCCGACTGGATCCGATACGAGCTGGAGCTGAAGAACAAGATGGAATTGAAGGTTCCCCAGGAGGATGCGTTGGGAATGTGCAAAGCCTGCGGTTGCTGCCTACGCCTCAAGGTCTGGACCCCGATAAAGCACATCAAGGATCACATCACCCCAGCCCAATTAAAGACCACGCCAGGTTTCTGCTGGATCAGAGCCGAAATAGGCTCCGAATAACTATGCCATAACTATGCCAAACTTTTCAACAGTCCCCCGCGTCCAGCAAACCATTCGAGCCGGTGATTGGGTCGAGTTCACCCGCGGTACAAACCGGGTGAAGATCAACAACGCGGCTAACTGCTTCCCCCCGCTTCCACCCGAAGAAGCTAAGAAGCTGAACATCAAGATCAATATTAACTGGGGAGAAATGATGATCCTCCTCTCGCACGCGCGCCGCCAGTACATGACGGCGTTCTGGTCGCAAAAGCATTTCTTCAAGGTATCGCTTCCTCAGGCTCCGAAAGAAACCCAAGACGAATGGGGCGCGTTTACCACCGAGACGATCAATGAGATCATGCGGAACGACCTCGCGTACTTCGAGGTTCACCGATCAAAATGGGCTTCAGTAGCCTGCCATGGCATCGGGCCGTCCGTGTGGCGTAAGCGCGACCGATGGCGCCCGGACTTCCTGGCCATCGAGGATCTACGTATTCCAACGGATACCACCTTGGACTTTCAAAACCTCAACTGGTACGCGGAACGCCACATCTACACACCATTTGAACTGCTCGATGCCGCGTTTAACAACAAGAAGAAAAACCCTTGGGACCTACCGGGCGTGAAGCGGATTCTACAGAACTATAAGGAGATAAATTACGATTACGCCCCAAATCATTACGATTGGGAGACTACCCCGGAAAAGCTGGCGGAACTCGTAAAACAGGACGGTGGTTACTACGCCTCTGACGCCATGCCGGGCATCCCGCTATGGCATTTCTATTTCGAGGACAACACCAACTGCGACAACAAAGGTTGGTTCCTGCGTATAGTTCCAGAAGAGGCTACGGTCAGGGGCACTCCGGAAAACGACAAGTTCCTTTGGACCTCCGACGAGCCGGTTGCACCAACGTGGCAGCAGTTACTCCATTGCCAGTACGGGGACCTGTGCAATAAGGCTCCGTTCGAGTACCACTCGGTAAGGTCGCTGGGCTTCGCCCTGCTCGAGCCGACCTTCTACACGAATCTTACCCGGTGCCGGATGCTCCAGCATTTGAACGACAACTTTGACGTGTGGCTCCGGATTAGCGATCCCTCTGAGAAAGCACGCGCTCAGATGCAGGAGTTTGGAAACTACAAGGTGTTGAAAAGCGGGGTTAGCGTCGTGCCGGAAGCTGAGCGACACCAGATCGAGCCTGAATTGGTTGATATGGTAATGGCGCAGTTGAAGCAGTTGCAGCAGGAGGCGTCATCGACTTACACGCAGCAGACCGACACCGGCACGCGCAAGGAACAAACCGCATTTGAAACCTCAGTCAAAATGCAGCAGGTCAACGCCATGCTGGGCGGGCTGTTGATGACGGCGTTCGTTTACGAGACGCACAGTTACAAAGAGATTTGCCGTCGTTTTTGCCTCAAGAAAACCGAGGACCCCGACATTTTGAAGTTTCAAAAGCGTTGGGATGCCATGAAGATCCCTCGCCGATGGATGAACGTCGACCTGTGGAACATTGAAGCTGAGACTCCGCTGGGCATGGGAAACCCGGCCATGGCCCAAGCCGAAGCGCAGCAGCTTATGTCCTGGCGCGGTCAGTATCCACCCGAGGCTCAGAACGAGATCCTTCACTACGCTACTCAGGTTGTCACCAGCGACTACCGTAAGGCCGCCCGCTGGGCGCCGTTGGGCAAAGGCAAAGGCGTTACTACTTCCCAAAGGGATGCCGCAGGCATGTTTGCGACTCTTATGCTTGGAGTTCCATTAGAGCCAATGGAGGGATTTTCAGCTATCGAAGAGATTGAGACGTTGTTGCCGCTCATGGCCGGCGTCATCGTTCGCATCGAGAAACGGGATAACACAGGCACCCAAGATGAAGTTCAGGGGTTGTCCACCGTAGCGCAGTATATCGGCCAGTGGATCCAGCAGCTATCGAGCGACCCGCAGCAAAAGGAACGAGTCAAAGCCTACTCCGACGACTTGGGTAAATTGGTAAACCAAGTAAAGGGGCTGGCTCAACGCGGAGCGCAGAAGGCGCAGAAACAGAACGGTGCGAATGGAGGCATGGACCCTGCCGCCGCGGCTAAGAATCAATCCCTGCTTATTGGTGCCAAGACCAAAGCGGCTATCACGGCCGCCAAGGCGAAGCAGCAACAGGCTCACAAGGAAAAGGCGTTTGTGGGAGATCAGCGGCGACAGGACGCGAAAACTTTTGCCGACATTCAAAGGCAGGGGGTAGAAACCGCCGTCAAGGCACGCAGGATGCGCTCAACCGAAGAGTAGGCTATGGACATCACAATTAAAGTTATACCCGAAGATCAGCAAAGGGCGGAAGTCAACGGAGCGGATTGGTTCTGGGACGAGGCTGGCAACCTTCAGGTGCGCGTGTCGCCAATGAGCGACTGGCGAAGGGAGGTTATTCTGGCCGTACACGAGACGGTGGAAGCCATCTGCTGCAGGCATTTAGGAGTCAGCCAAGCTGCGGTTGATAAGTTTGACATCGCTTACGACAAGGCGCACCCAAACGAACCAGATCTAAACGCAGGTGACGATCCGCTTGCTCCGTACGATCGCGCTCATACATTAGCGACGGCTTGTGAAAGAGCTTTGGCTTTTGCTCTTGATGTACAGTGGGGAGAGTACGATCGGGAACTTGGGACAACGTATCCGGGGGTATCTAAGAAGCTTGCAGGTAACGAATCGTAAAGACAAAATGAAGGAAATATCCGAAGCCCACGCCTGCGTAATTGACGCCGGAACATTTCCCGAAATGGCGGAGGTGCTAAGCCGGTCGTTTGCTCGAACCAGCTACTACAGCCCGTGGGAAAGTGAGTTTCTGTGCATCGACAAGTGCGTCATTGGTGACGGGTGCGATGGCTTCGACCGAGTTGACGACTACATGGACCCGGACTTCTTCAACACTGTGGACCTGTGGGTGTTCCCGGATATTGGCTACGGCGGCCTGCAGCGTTACCTCCGCAGCTTGAATAAACTGGTCTGGGGCTCCATGGGGGCCAGCGACCTTGAATTGTTCCGCACCCGGTTTCTGTCCGTCATCCACAAGGCCGGGCTGCCGGTGGTAGCCTCGACCCGCTGCAACGGCCTCACGGAACTGGCCAGCCATCTCAAGGGTGTTAAAAATAAGTGGGTCAAGATCAACCGGTATCGTGGCAACATGGAAACCTGGCACCACATTGACTGGGATCACAGTGTCCGGATGATCGAGCATTTGGCGTGCGTGTTCGGGCCGATGAAGGAGTATGTTATTTTTGTCGTGCAGGATGCCATTGAAGGCGACGAGGAAAACCCCGTGTTGGAAGTCGGTTACGATGGCTGGACGGTGGACGGCAATTTTCCAGTGTTATCCTATCAAGGTTATGAAGCTAAAAATCAGCTTTACCTCGGGTCACTCCTGGCGGCCGACGATATTCCTCAGCCCGTCCGGTTCGTCAATGAAGCCATGGCACCGACACTCGAACAGTACGGGTATCGAAACTTTTGGGCGACTGAGATCCGTATCCAGGATGGCACACCCTACTTCATTGACCCCACCGCCCGCATGGCCGGCCAAACTATGGAACACCTGCATGAGACTTGCACAAATCTCGCAGATGTGGTGTATCGGGGTGCCGCGGGTGAATTGGTTGTGCCTGAGTTTAGTGCGCCGTTCGCCGCGGAAGCTACCCTTCACTATACTGCTGAGACTGATGGCGGCTGGAAAACACTCAAGGTCCCCGAAAGCGTTCGAGACTGGGTGAAGCTGTATCGCTACTGTTGCATCGACGGTATTTACCAGTTCCCGCCGCACAAAAGCGATGAACTTGGTGTCGTATGCGGGAGGGGAGATACGGTCGAGGAAGCGATCAACGATCTAAAGGATAATTTCTCGGAGATCGAGAACGAGCCGGTCAGCATCGACCTTTCGGGCTTTGCGAAACTGATCGAGCAGATCGAGGACGCAGAGGCGGAAGGGGTTGGATTTTCGGATAAACCTTTGCCCGACCCTGCGATCGCTTTGCAGTAGCAACTTTGTGGGCCACGTAAAGCTTGATGAATTTGTCCGCTAAAGCTTTCTGATATTCTATCCACCACCGTGGAGCCCTCTTTGCTCGCGCTTTTTTCATAGTGGCGGCTTCTTCCTGAGGTATGACAGGAATAAACTGCACCTGTCCTCCGTCTTGACTGGCATGGTGAGAATATCCTGAACCGACACCAGGAGCGTGTTGACGTCATCCGAGAGCAGCGGCATTCCAGCGGCTTTCAGTTTGAACTGTGCGTCGTTGAACGCAATGGCGAGGTACGCCGCCTTCATATCCCCGTGGCGAGTGACGATCGGACACCCATCGCCCACAAAGGCCATGGCATCGGCAGCCAGCTTGGCGTGGCCATCCCGACCGGTGTAGTCGACAGCCCCATTCGTATCAGCCTTGATCTCCTGGGCGTGAAACTCCAGATCCAGGGCTTTCTGCATGCGCTCCGCGATCCCAGCGTCCAGGGTGTTGAATTTCACCACATTCTCCATAAGCGGGTTGACCTGTGGCGGTCGCACCGGGAAAGCCAGTTGCGGGAGTTTGGTTAGAGGCATGTTAATTTTGGTTTGTAGACCTTCGCCACCCATTGCGCGAGCTCGAAAGGAATTTTCGCTATGGCTGCTGAGGCGGCTTTGCGGGATTTGGATTTGCTGGCATGAGAATACGGCTCCAGCGTTTTGAACTCACCATTTGCGCGACGATTAGCCCAGTAAGCTCTGATCTTCGCTTTCGTTACCTCGCTTTTTGACTTTCCGGTATGGCCCGCAGCAATCTTAGCTCTGTGCTCGGGGGATTTTGGAACTCCTTTGTGGGTTCGGACGGCTGCGGCACGAGTGTTTGGATGACACGGAATCCCGCGGTGTTTGGACGCGCTACGCTCAATGGAATCGGGCTTATGCTTGTAACCAAACGGCCCCTCGCCGCCATTGCTAAGGTTGTAACCGTTCGGCGCGAGGGAATTAAATCTACCAATTAGAACGGGCTCCACCTGGCAAAGTTCATACCACGAACTCGCTTCGTGGATGACCTGAATTGAGAATTGTTCAACTCCATGTTTGGCTATTGCGCGATTTACTAGCCCGACATTGGGGCGCTTACGTGCACTGTAAACGTGCTCGTTCCATCGCCTTCGGACTCCGCGCGAGGTAATTCCGACGTAGCAGTGTCCAGTTGCTAAACAGGTGATGAGATAGGCTTGAAACATCGGGCAATCCAAGTTGAAAGTTCGATGGGAATTTTTGCTATTTGTGCAGACCACGCCTTTCGATGCTTACTCTTAGAGCTGAATTGTCGCGCGGAGTTTTCATAATTATCGTAGAACCACGATGGATATCCAAGTTGTTTGCGTGCAATATCGAAAGGCATTAGGGCTGGAACGTCGCCCCAAAAAAAGAAAGACCCACACCGCGCTTGTGCCCGCCCCACCCACGGCTGAGCCCCGCGAACATTCTCCACAACCATCGGGATAAAGTGGCCAGCGGCTTCTATCGCCTCGCGTTGAATCCGAAAGCAGGCGCGGAATAAAGCGAGTTCCTTATCAGTCCTCTCACTGGACGCCCGCACTTCCGCCGCAAGTTTTTTGGCTCTGCTCCAAGGCATAGCGCAATAGCTGAAAAATTGGCAAGGCGGTGACGCTACGATGAGCGCAGCGTCCTTGAATTGCCGACCGTGAATCGTGAGCACGTCTTGAATGACGAGTTGCGCGGGGTAACGCTTGCCATCGCCGTAGTCGTGGGCCTCGATGTCAAAGCCCACACATCTGTAGCCCTCGGCTAGTAGTCCTGAAGTCCACCCGCCGATCCCCGAAAAAAGGTCGATTGCCAACGGCTTCATGTGAGAGACTTACGAGCATCCTCTTCCCAGCTAAGCGTGTTGCCGGTCGCGCTTTCCTTGCCGCCGCGGCGCCGACCCGGATCAGGTGGATCGTTCTTGTAGGTTTCCAGCTCGGCTTTCAACTCCGTAACCTGTTTCTCAGCCCGCATGCGCTTCAACTTCTCAACCGCAGCCATAGCAAACCGGTGCCGGATATGCGCGTTCTTCAGGATGCGGTCCTGCACACTGGCCGACTGGGCATCGAACAACTTAAAGGCTTCCTCGCGCGCGCCGTTCAATTCTTTATCGGTCGGGTCGTCGTGGTAGTCATCCACCGACTCGGCCAACTGCTTTTTGACGTCCTCGTACAGCTTGCCCAACTCCGTGCGCTGGGTGATGTGTTTGGCTTCTTCATCCACCGTGCGCTGCTTCCAGTTGGCCTTTTCCTCTGCCAACGCTTCGGCGGCTTCGCGTTCCATGCCGTCTAGGCTCTTAATGTCGGGCATCACCAGCGTGGCTACCTTATCACCGAAAAGCTGTTCGCCTCGAGCAAGGGCTTTGTTGGGGGACTGGCGATAAAGCCGGGTCAGTTCTACGAGGTCGTCCAGGCTGCCTTTGCGCGTGGCATTGGTTTCGGGGTCGGTCACGTCCAAGGTTTCGATGAACCCTTTAGCGCGGTTGGCAGCCTTCTGGAATGGCACCTCGTACTTCTTCCTGAACTCATCGGAGGTTTCATGCTTTAGCGCGCGCAGTTGAGACTCCTTCTCTTCCAACTGCTTTTCGAGTGTGCCAAGACGTTCTGTAAGCGTGGCCGTTTCCTTACCCTTAGCCTCGGCATCCTTGATCTTGGCCTCCAGATCGGTGACTTGCTTGCTCTTGGTCGCCAGTTCGCCGTTCACACGGTCCAGTTCGGCGCGTAACTGCGGAGGTGCCTTTGGTCCAGCTATCACTTTGTTCGGGTCGGGCTTGGGTGGTTCAGGTTTGGCGGGCTCCGCTGGCTTGGCCGGCTCAGGCGGTGCATCCGGCTTCTTAGCTAACGGTGAGGCTTTGTCGAAGGCATCGGTCAATCGCTTGTCGAAGTCCAAGACGGGATCGCCACCACCAGATGACGGAGCAGGCGAAGGCGCTGGAGCAGCGGCCGGCGCTGGAGATGGTGCGGGTGCTGGTTTAGCCGGGGCGGCGGGTGCCGCTGGCGCGGGTGGTGGTGTTGCTATTTCGGCCATAAGCTACTTCTTCTTTTTGCGTGGTTTGAGGCTGGGATCCTCGGGCATGGTTTCGGTGTAATGGATCAAGCCTGGCGATGGGAAAACAAACGATGACTCCTCGGCGTCAGCGATAGTCAAGAGCGTGTGGGCCATGAACTCGACCCCGCGCAACTCCTCCCGGGTGGGTCCCTGCTGCGCTATTTGTGCTCGCGCATGCGTAAGGACTTGCTCGAACACTTCACCGCCAGCTATCGAGCGCCACTCAGACGCCAGCTTTTTGTTCTTAAGAAGTTCCGCACTCATGGCTTTTAGTTCGAGTTGCCTCGTACCTGAACGATGTTGCTAGGCTCCTTGGGTTTCACAAACAGCTTTGCACAATGTTCAATGTCCACCGAAAGGGCATCGAGGCACACGCCGATATTCGCTCCCGTCTTTTGGTGCTGAATGCGGGTTATGTTTCCTTCGGCTCCGGTGCTGATGTTCTGCTCGGCTTGGCAATAAGGCTGGCCTTGGGGATTCATCCCGAAGCTAAGGTTTGCGATGCCTCCACGAAGGAGTTTTTGAATACTTTCACTGGTGTTCATTTTTGTATAAGTGTAACGGATTTGGTTTATGGAGTCACATTTGATTGATCGGCTGTTTATCAAACCAGTCATAGGCCAAAGCAGTGGGTTTTGGCCACGGCTTACCCTGCAGCATGTTGTTGCGTAGCTGGCGTATGTCGTAGGAGTTCATCGAGACTTTGCTGGTCTGAATGCGGTTGAGGGCACTGTGCGACTTGTCACGCGGCGTCCCGATCTCTCCCTTATCCTCGCGTCGCATGGTGGTGCCGATAAACTCTGGGGACCGGTCCTCGACAATGGCCATGCGCTCATCGAAGTAGATCGGCAAATTGTTGTTCTGGAGTAGAATGCCGAACAGGGAGTCCTCGCTGCCAAGCCCGTCGCATACGTCCTCGGGATAACCGTTGACCTTGAGTGCCCATTCGATCGGGATGCCCGTCGAGCAACCATACCACCACGATCCAGGCGCGCTAAAAGGGTTTCTGAGATGCTGATGAATGTCGTAATACTGGCGCACGTATGCAGTGCGGTTGTCTTCCCCGGTGACGATACCAGCGTTCTTGATCAGCCCGTTCTCGACCGTGACGCTGGTTCGCTTCTGGTACGGACCACACACGGCGTAATTACCAGCTTTCGCCTCGCGTACGGCATCCATCCAGCCCGGGAGCAGCACGCAGCGATCATCGACGTTTACCCAGTAGTCTCCAGCCGACCAGCAAAGCGCGGTGTTGCGGGAGTTGGCGGCCGCCCACCATTGGTCCTTGGTCAACCGGTAAGGTCCCTGCCACACCGTGGGCTTGGGCGGTGTCCAGATGACGGGGCACTTCAACCCTGCCTTGGTTTGTGCCTTCATTACCTCAGTGCCACGAGTCCCGACGTCCGCAGACGTCCAGCCGTCACCTTCCTGGGCGAAGAAGTCGACCAGGATCAATTCAATGTCATCGGTCGGCTGTAGCTGCACCGCCAAGCTCTCGAAGAACCAATCGAAGCGAGGTTCTTTGCGCGACGTGATGTAGCCAATGGAAATAATTACCGTGCCCTCCCACAGTGATGGTACGATACTCCGTGCATTTGGTTGCATCTCCACCCTTTCTGCATAACTACATCGAGCCATACCTGATCCGCGGGGAATGGTGACTGCAACGTGCGAGCAAGTTCGGTTGGAATGATCAGCCCGACCGGGCCGCCCAGTGCTCCGTTGTAGTACTGGCTTTTTCCTAAATAGTAATGCTCAGCGTTGACGGCACAGTCGCAGTTGAACCGGGACAATTCGGTAAACCAAGGCCCTTCGATATAGGCATCGTCATCAAAAAGGAAACACCATTTGCTGTCGGCAAGCTTTACGAGGTCGTCCACGAACCCGCCCATGTTGTTGTACCCGCTGCCCCTTTGGCCGACCCAGAACGAGCCGCAGCCTTTGGTCAATTCCTGGGCCAGAAGGATCCGTGCGCCATCGTCGGAGTCCACGCGCAGCAGGATTTCCACCTCGCCCTTGTTCGTGCCCGGGGCATCGAGGATAGAGGATACGGCCTTGCGTAGCGACTCTTCGGAGCCGCTGCGTGTGGGCATGATGATCGAAACGGTTTTCATTCTGATCTTTTCCGACAGGTAATGAGCAAGTGCCAGCCTAGCGCCTTCTCCAGTGACCGGAACATCTCGTGCGGCATGGCTGTGAACCACGGCTCCCAGACATACTGGTGCTGAACGTATTTCTCTACCACGTAGGGAAAGATGTGATCTTGATTCAGTTCGATCATATCGAAGTCATCCAACAACTCGTAAACTTGTTCAGCCGTGAAAGCCTGAACTATAGGGCAGCCGTCCTGAGCCTCGGTGCGGTTCAAACCAGAAGTGATAACTTTCCAAGAGTTACTGGCGTAGAGCATTAGTTTGAACACTGACTTTTTTCCGAGGTATGCTTGCACAGTATTAACCAACCGGTACGGGTTGTGGCAGTGATGGATTACTCCAAACGAATAGACTAGATCGAAAGTTTGAGGAGGGATGATCTTGGTTATCTCCTCGGCGTTACCAAGGTACAGCCTTCCTTTGAGCCCGTAGACTTCCAAACGCTTTCGTGTCAGTTCAAGACTCACCTCCGAAAAGTCGATCCCGGTGTAGGTTGCTCCAGCCTTACAAAAACTCACGGCGTCTGTCCCGATGCCGCAACCTATTTCCAACACCCGCTTGCCTTTCCACCTGTCGAACTGAGCAAAGCCTGGAATGTGCGGCTCCACGAAGTATTTGCGTGCTTCGATCTCATCGAAGAATGCTTTCGTGCCAACCTCCGACGTAGAATGGCGAATGTTGCATGGCTGACGGTCCCAGTAACTCCTGCTCTCGGATAAGGGGTCGGTGGTCATTCTAAGTGTAAATCGGTGTTCGGAGCGTTATCGGCGCAAACCGGCCAGTTGCCCTCGACAAACTGAGCGTAAGCATCTGGCTTTCCGCCTTCGACGCCTTTGATGACTGGCGCGTAAACTTTGGCATTGCCTAGCGTGGCGGCCCACCAGCTAAAACTAGACGGCGCGCGGAAGTGAACCTTGGAGGTCATAAGTTTATAGAAGGCTGGCAAACTAACCCATGTGGTGCCAAGCCCGGCCGCCGTGACGTCGCCTTGGAACGCAGGTAACCTAGTCGGACTGGTATCCACCTCCCATTCGCACTCTTCTGGCGAGAACCCGCGCACAAGAGCAGCATCCGCGTAGCACGTATTGCCAAGCGAAACCAACCCGGCGCCCAAGTAGTCCGTACCACGGCGCCAGTCCAAGAGCACGGGCCTCCTGTTCTCCAGCACTGGCCGCAGCATATCCAGCACGCTCGGCTTGATCCGCAGCCATTCTTTGACCTGTTTGCGCGTGTAGATCAGGCTGGATTGGCGTTGGTGGAGATCTTCACCGAGAACGATGTCTGCTGGATTCCCGTTCGATCTGGGTCGAACAGCCTCGGGAATATCCCATATCTTTTCACCTACCCACGGATATTGGCAAAGCTGATGGCCATTTTGTTCGCAAAACGCACGTAAATAACAGTACTGGAAAAGCAAATTTCCCATTCGTCCTATGAATGGCATGAAACAAGTGCTCATCGGGTTTCTGGCTTTCTTCTGTTGTTTGCCTGATGCTTTCGAGTTTCCCAACAGCAATTACTTGCCTCGTAACCCTTGGAATTGTCGTTGCGCTCAAGGGTCAGACCGCTAGGGCACTCACCCATATCGTTAAGAGAGTTTTCAAACGAATCCAGCCATCGCTTGCATATGGTGATTCCCCGCCCTCCATAATTCTTCCAGTCCGCGCACTTAGGATTAGTGCACCTATTTTTCATCGACTTCCAAGAACTGTACGCCTTTGTTAATATCCCTCCGGTTGCGGCTCCGTGTTTTTTGGGTGTTCTCAGCAGTTCTGTTCTGAGGCACCCGCAAGACGCGTGTTTGCCGCTGATCAAATCCCCAGAAATGGCGACACTCTGTTTCCCACAATCACAGTCGCAAAGCCATCGGGTTTTTCCGTGTGGGCTGGATTCGACTTGTCGGACAACCAATAGTGCTCCGAATCTTTTATATTTCAGTTCTAATTTTTTCATCTTATGCGCTGGTACAAAGCCCCAGTTCCAATCGTGTAAAGTTTTCTGAACCCGAGTTGCAGTAATCGTTGTTCAGCTCGCGTGACAGCCCCACCAGCCCAAGCTAAATCGTCGAGCACCGTGAATCCTCCGACTATGACTTGTTGAGCGAACCTCACCGTGTCACGAACAGCCTGATCATTATGCCCGGCATCTACGTGGAGTAAGCCTATTTGGTTCGGGACCTCGGCGTCGTCCGACTTCTTGCGGATGATTTTTGTGACGTTATCGAGCCCAAGCTGATGCAGCATTTGCATGAATTTTTGGCAAAGCCCTTCAAAGTCCTGACTCTCCCACCACTCCCGGTCCTCGTTGGTGGTCTGAGCCAGAATAGCCGCGTGTTTGTCCCAAGGCTCGATGCCCATGACGAGCCCACTGCCAATGGCCTTGTGCGCCAGGGCGAGAGGTATGAATGAACTGCCCCCGTAGATCCCGATCTCGACCGTCAACGCGGGGCGATAGCACAGAACTAAGCTTGCGAGGACGTAGGCTTTATCTTTAGAACACCATCCAGGAATGGAAGGTTGAACTTTATCAATTAATTGAAATAGATCAGTCATGGTGTGGCAGCTCTCCTCTCATTTTGAGAGCTGCTGTGTTCCACGCTTCTGAGGCTTTTTGTGGATCGTTAAAGTAACCAAGATGCAAGCGTGTACCAAAAGACATGATGAAGGCTCTCCATTTCTTGGCACCTTTATGCCAGTGAACACCACGGAACCCGCTTGTATTACGAGAAACGATCTTCTGATTGTGGGCTTGAGTGAATTTCGAGGCGAGTCTTAGATTAGACCTCTGGTTGTTGAGTGGATTGCCGTCGATGTGATCCACTTCCACTCCTTCAGGAGCTTCCATGATTATTCTGTGCATTCTCACGATGCGCTGATGGATTCCATCTGGCTTACCGAAATGAGTCACGGCAATCCCGTTTGAATAGCTCCATTTGCGTTCAGACAGCCAATCGAAATCAGTGTCATCGACCAAAGCTGAGAAGCCCTTGCTGAGACAGATCGTTTTCATAGGTGCAACTGGTCGTGACTGAGTTTGAGCACGGAACAAGCGCTGTCATTTATGCCGACTGATACCCAGAGCTTGCTGTCATGTTCGACGCACCCGCCAGGGAAAACAACCCGAGGCTTGTATTGATGGCATTTACTCCGTTCGGATACGGGAATCTGATCGAGTTCGCTTCCGTAAACGACGGGCTTCTTAGAAATAGCTTCCACTTTGAATGGTGACACTGGATCCATAAGCATCGCCCCCATAAAATATCTACGCCTCCACCCATCAAATTCGTTATCCAAACCGCTATGGAAGAACCGCAGAAGTTTGCCTTGGTATTGGATCGCGGGTGTTCCGCCGCGTATCGATCCGTAAGGCCAGGATGGCGGGTCACTTGCAAAGGTTTCGATGATCTTCGATTGATCGAGCTGGAACACGACTTGTTTGGGTTCGGATTCATAAATGAAGTAGAGCGCATCGCCCACGGTCAGAGGAACGTGGTTCTTCTCGATCGGCTTAGGGTTAGGCGGCGTGGGTTGCTGCACGTTGACCACGGTGTTGCCCTCGAGCCTGCCGTATTTGACCACCGCGGTCGGAGGCATGCTCGGCCATGTGCTTTGCACCCAGCATATCCACACGTCTTGGCCGATATAGAACAGCTTTGGATCCTCGAAACTCGCCGGCTCCTCCGTCTTAATTTCGAGGTGCCGGTTGCTCAGCACTTTGCCGGTGAAGTCCAGTTCAGCTATGGCAAGCTTGGTCGCCAGCGTGGGGCCGTCATGGAAGCGATACGCCATAAGCAGCCCGTCGCCGTGCTTCACGATCGAGGGGTTGTAAGAATGTCGCACTAATTTTCCGATTTCAATCGGAAGGGTTTCCACCTGATCGGAAACCTTCGGGTATCTACTCGAAACCTTTAGCCGCTGAATGAACTCTTCTGCGAGTTTGGCATTATAAGTTATTCTTGGGTCACTCATAATCTTGAGTGCAACCTCCTGAATATAGTCTGTCGAGAAACACCAAAACACTCACCTATAGCTCTCATGGTCATTCCGCTGTCTTGCATTTGCCGCACGGAAATCATTTGTACATCCGTCAATTTTCTAAACATTGTTCCATGGAGCCTCCTGTCATGTTGGTTCTCGACACATGTCCCTATCCGTAGATTTCCAAATTTCGCTCATATCACCCGGTAAATCATCCCGGTCGCGTCAAACGCCTTGGCCCGGTCGAACAATGCCCAGAGCGCGTGTGGGTAAAAGACGTCCCGGCCAAGGATCATGTCGGGGATCTCTGGCATAACCGTTCTCCACCAGCTTTTGCGAGCGCAAAACAGATCGGCCACAGGCTGGAAGGACGCCCGGCCGTCCTTTTGGTTCATGCGATAGGCAAATGTGGCGTCGTGGGCAAGTAGTGCGTCGGTCAAGCCTTCACGAAACCGCGTATCCGGTCGAGTGAGGCACACAAAATCGCTGTCGGTCGCCCGCTGCATTCCCATCCGGAGACAGTCCTTGAGGTACGGGTAACGCCGCGGGTCCTTGAGGTTAAGCATGCTATCCCGGCCGCACGCCCCGACTTCGATCGGCGTCATGGTCCAGGAGCCCGTCTCGTATTCAGTGAACCATTCCGGCCAGCGGCTTACGCCTTCGTACTCGGACCAGACATGGACGATCTGCGGCATAGACTGCGCCCGAAAGCCTACCCCGCCAATGTTGTCCAAAGCCCACACAAAGCCGCTGATGCGCTCGATAAAGTCACTGTAACGACAGTAGAAAGTGTGGTTTGGTCGCCAAGGCGATCCATTCCAGAGCAGGGGTTTGTCGTTGGCAAAGGCCAACACAGGCAGCCCCGGGACCGCTCGGGCGAGGTGCAACGGGGCGGAGTCGGTCGCTATTAGACAATGTGCCCGCTCGTACAGCCCAAGCAGGTCGTAAATTCGCTCGGCTTTGACTTCGGCCAAGTCCACCACGGTCCACTTGTTGCGTGGGAACTTAGCCCGGACCAATTCCCGCACGACATTGGCGTAAGGGAATGGTGACGTCACCCCACCCAACGACAGGAGGACCGTCTTTGTTTTGCCGCGCGCCCACTCATCGACAAGCTTGTTTTCGCGCGCTTTGCTCCGTTTATCGAACAGCAGGTCGGGTTGGCCGTCCCACTCCGCCAGCTTGCCGGCCACGCGCCACGACTCCTTTTGAAAGCTGGTAGTTACCGCGGTTTGCTGCTTGGCCGGCCCGTAAACGTATTCGACAACGGCCTCCGTGCTGCAGTTCACTTGCGTACAACACCACTCGCCATTGATCGTCTTAGCCTGCTCGCATGCCTTGCCGACCTCATGGTAAGGCCCTTCGTAGATGTGAGGCTCGACGTAGTTAACGCCCTCGAGCACGGAACTGAACTCGCGCGCGACCATCAACCCGCAACGGTTGCCGCGTTGTTCCTCGGCGCGAAGGAGGGGGAGAATGTTGAGCACGTCTCCGAAACGGCCTAAAGCAATATACAAACGGCTCATTCGCAAAAGAGTTGTTCCAGCGGCAGGACCGTCGCGTTCTTAATGGCCGCCATCTTAAAATGGTGCATCCCGCCGCACATATCGCAGACACACGGCCTGGTCAGCGTGGCGTTGATGATCATGACTTTGCCTTGCACGATCGCGTCAATGACTGACGGTCGAAAGAACTCATCTGGCGTCCCCAGTTCGCCCAGGCGCCTTACCAGTTTCTTTAGCAACTTGGTCTTTTTTGCTGTCATTTGTCGCAGCCATCCGGCGTTCTAACTCCACAAGTCCCAATGGCGTTGGTTCGCGTTCGCCGTAAATATACTTCCTGAATGTCGGCAGCGGAATACCCAGCAACTCCGCGCTCTCGGTCTGGGTTTTTACCCCAGCCCATTGTTTTAACCGCTCCGCGAATGCCTGTGCCATTTGGTTATGTTATACGGTGGGGCAGTCGAGGGCAAGCGGGACGTCTTTACGCTTCACGCCGCGCACGATGTTGGAAACCGTCGCTGGCCATATACCGTAGCTTTCGGCTATAGAGGTTTGAGTTTCTCCAGCCTTGGCTCTTGTGCGAATGTCGATCACTTCCTCTACTGACAATTTATGTACTGGACGTTCATGGATAACAGGTTCTCCGAATGACTGCCTTGCTAAGCCTCTTCCGATTCTCCAAATTGATTGGAAAGTTACGTGGTGTTCGTCGGCTAGAGACTTGATGGTACGAGTTTTACCCTGAAGGTGATTTCTAATTTCAATCACCTGATCATCCGAAAGCTTTCCGAGGTTATTTGCCAATCCGAACCTTGGTTTGTGGCGATTTCTGGCAACCATCTCAAGCATGTTTTCGGAATCAGTCTTGGCTGTTAAGTGGTCCGGTCTAACACAACGAGGGGTATCGCACGAATGGCAGACCTTTTTACCTTCTTCGAGTCCCCTGTGTTCCACAATGTAAGAGATGACATGGCAAAGCCACATCCTTCCTTGGAAATGCATTCGGGCGTAAATTCCAGATGGGTTAGCCCTACAAATCCAGCATCCAGACGACTTGGTAACGGTGTTCCAAAACCTCGCCAGCTCGGCCTCTGTTAAACTAATGGTGATCAAGCATCCTCCTTTCGATTTCCAAAAGTGCTAGACGGTGGGGCGTTCGGCTTCCCTTCTCCCAAGTCCTATATGTCCCGGTCGGCACGTCGAAAACTTGAGCGGCCTCCTTCTGTAACAGCTTTCTACTGAGCCTCCACCGTTCGATTCTCGAAGCAAATGATTCAGGTGTCACTGTATGTCCAGTGTGACAGTGTAGCACTTTGATTACAAGACAAGAATACGCAACAAGCGTAAAAGAAGTTTCAGGGTGACATCAGAGCGGCGGTTCCCCCCGTCGCATCGGGCGTAAAGCCGTTCGCCCACGGCCAGAGAAATCTGCACGGCGTAGCGAGTCCTTCGCCTCTCGCAAGTTCCAAAAACCAACAATAAAACTTGTGCCCACTGTGGCCAATACAAACATCATAAAAGTTTCCGGACTTAAAGTCCTGATATAGAAAGGTTTATATCCCCCTGAGTACCAGCCAGTGCGGACAATTCAATGATTTCCTAGGTCGACGTCCCTACGATTGGGACAAGAAAATTTCCAAGGATCGCAAGCCACACTCGTACATTTACACCGGCATGTACAAGACCGAGACATTCCCGACGTTCATGGGGACGACTCACTTGCACGAGCGCATCTATGTGACGCGGCCAAACGATCCCGGCCTGTGGACGCAGTTCGTGGCCGATCCTTGCATCGGGACGCCTTGCGATAACAATCGGCAATATATCGGCCATGGCGTGGACCAGCTCCGTTACGATCGCTATCGTCGGGAGTATCAGACCCCGGTGTTTTGCATCGACCAGTTGGACACCATCGAGGAGGGGATCCAGAAGATGGCGGCCATCGCCCAGGGCTACCAGGACCTCCCCGAAGAGATCTGCTCCGACTTCTTGCGCGTGTTGACGCTTCGCAAGGCGGGCACTGCGGCACTTCAGGGCGGGCTTTACCTGTGCGGCATGCAGGACGGGCAGGGCAACCCGATCGCCATCGACGTTGACGACAGCATGTTCGCCGTGGCCAACGGTGGTAACGCCGTTACGCAGAACTCGCTGATGATCAATTTGAATGCCAGCGGCGGGTTATCCGCCAACGGCATTAACACGACTGCCGGCTTGGCGGCGTCCCTCGGCCAGTTGTCGATGGAATACCTCGCCAACGCCCAGGAGGATCTGGCGGCCAATGGTTATCACGACCGCGAATGGATGGTGGAAGGCAAGTTCTCGATCACCGTCGACCAAACGACTCGGCGCCGGCTGCTCGTGGCTAACCCGGCCCTCACGCAGATGTATAGCGCGGCTGACTTCGCCAAAGGCGGGGCCTTCTACAGCTACGGCGTAACCACCGGTTGCGGTGATTGGCTCTTCAAAGAGGACAAGGCCCAGATGCGCTTCCGCTTCCGGTCAGACCTCGACGGCCTGAACCTGAACGGTGCCGCGCTCAACGGTGCAGTGTGGATCCAGCAGGTTTGGCCTTTCCAGAACGTGGCGGCGACCTTCGGCCTCAAGCCCGTTTATTCCGCCATGTGGAAGAACGCGCCGATTCGCCTCTACCACGTCTACAACCGGGACGCCCGGATCGTTTACGTGGGCGATATTGTTAGCATCAACGACGAGATGAAGTTCGGCCTCGCGCGTAGCTTCATGGGCCAATGGACTTGGAAGAGCCCGGACTACTTCAACGCCGTCGACCCCAACACCGGCGTCCTGTGCCAGTTCAACAACGACAAGCGCAACAAAGGCTATTGGCTGGGTGAGTACGACCTGGCAGAGAAAACGATCTATCCTGAGATAGAGCGGCTTATCTTGGCTCTGGGCGAACCCCAGCCATACGTTAGGGTCCCAAGAACTAACAATCCGTTTCTTGCGCCGTATAACGTGGGCGACTACCAGAGCTTGTTGGCATACAATAGTCAGTGCGGCGAATATATTCCCACGCCGGGATTTTCGCTTCCCACTGAAGATTAACGACTTAGGTATGAGTGACGGGCAGCAGCAGGTTGTCCGTCACTCAGCCTTCGTTTGCCATGAGCAATGTTCCAAACAATGGTGTAAGGAACGTGGAGTTCTCTCGATATGGCGGCAACTTCTCCATATTTTCCAGTCAGTCGAGAGGCTATTTGTCTCGCCATTTCATCAGAACATTTGCACATGCCATGCTTCTCACCGTGAAACGGATTATTAGAAAAATGGTTGTGACCATCGGCGGTCATCTTCTGCATGTTCGAGAACTGATCGCCATACTCAAGGTGTTTCGGATTACAGCACTGCGGGTTCGGTCCACCTGGGCAAATGTGGTTCACCTGTTTCCCTTCTGGAATTGGCCCTTGAGTAAGGATCATCACGGCTCGATGGGCGTAAATCTTGGAATTGACTCCCTCGCGGCGTTGGATCATTCCGTGGCCTCGAGGCCAATTCTTGCCGCACGGTCGAGTGCTTCCCATCCACGGCCAGCAATCGTCGGGACCTCTGACGTCAACCTTTGCCCAAAAGCGTTCCTGGAACGTGGGCGACAGTCCTTGCTCCTCCAAATATTCAGGGGTTATTTCAATCATTCAATTCGCCTCGTTGATCAACTTACGCATGTCCTCAACGGCAAGCTCGATTTGATGAAGGACAAACTCCTTCGTCATCGTGTCAACCGCCTTGATGGAAAAATGGGCGTTTTGTTCGCAGTTGAAGATCAGGCACATGGCGAAAAGGTTGCTCTTGGGGTTGCCAGGGCGAACAAGACCATCCACGGCTTTGAGTGTAGCGGCTGCGGATTTTGCGTCTTGCGATCCTGGGAGATACTGACTATGTTCGTTCATTCGTTCGTACTTGCTCCGTTTGGGTTACTGGCCCAGCGGAGCTTCTTTATTCTCACACAAACATCGGTAAACTCAAGGTAATATATGCCAATGATGGACGAAATGGCTGGAGACGGTGGAGCCCCGCCCGCGGCTGAGACTCAGGACGCGGATCCCGGCGCCATGCCGCACGACGAGGTGGCGGAGGGCCAGATGGGGATCATTCACATCGGCTCGGATATGCTGCCCGATGGCATGTCCAAGAAGGTGAAGAAGGGGGATATTTTGGAATTTAAGGCTATCGGTCCGGCTGACGCCGAAGGTGACATTCCCGTGACTTACAACACGGGTGACGACGAGGAGAAGAAAGAGCCATGGGAGGACTCGTTTAGAAAGGAAATGTCTCCCCGCGGCGACAAGGCAGATACGGGTGGGTCGGGAGGTTCGGATAATCCAGGATCAGGTTACTAAAAAATTATGGCAACATTCACACTAGACCCGGTTCCGTCTCCGCTGACGACTCCGATCGGCAACAACATTGATTCAGCCAAGACGTTTGCGCGGGATTATTACAAACTCTCGGAGCCAAGCATTGAGACGAAGCAACTGCACACGATTCGGATTCTTGGGTTGCTGTACAACTTGGCAAAGCTTCAGCCCTTTGCTGTAAACTACAAACTGAACCATAAAGGACTGATCCAGGATGCGATGGTTTACAACGGCGCGATCACTATGTTCAACCTGGAGGTAGCTCATGCGGTAACGGATTGGGATGCCGGCAAGTTCGTTGATACGACGCTTTCCAACGACGTGAACGCCTTATTGCAGGAAGGTCGGGACTTCTTGCAGTTGCCTGTGGAAACGCAGCAAAGGATCATCTCGTTCCTGCGGGTACAGTTGGGGACATAATTCCTGGAGGTGCCTCATTGCCTGTGACGCCCAAACTTTGGAAAACTTGCAGATGCTCAACCGTGAAAGCGCGTTGAGCGAGCGTGACTTACTGATGTGCAGGGCTTCCGTGTTCGCCACGGCGGCCGGCATCGCTACGGCGACAGATGCTCTCCGTATTGGGATACTGATGGGTCTAAACAAAGTCAGCGAGCGCGATCTTGACCTGATCTTTCTGTCACTCCTTTTCTAAATTGTGGGCTGTAACACCAGCGACATTTTGGGAACCGCGTACCGCACTGGTTACGCGAAACTATCGGCGCGCGATCTCAAGGTTGCCGCGATAGCCGCAGCGTGCTCGACGTGCAACGCTCAACCCCTGATTGAGGGGGCTATTGGTAACGGCTACCTCAAGCTGACGGAGTACGAGACGGCCATGTGCATCGCCAATGCGCTTTGCTCGTCGCCTGGAGCGACAGGGGCGCCGGCTCCAATAGCACTAGCAGCGGCCATGCAGAATCACTTGGCCTCTATGAGCCGTAGGGATCTGGATGCTGTCATCACCGCTGTCCTGTGCAAGCAGACCAATCCTCCTTGTGTCACCCCATCAGCTCCGCTTAATCCAACGGCGAAGGTCACTACCGCCACGACCATACTGGTTACTTGGAACCAGTTGCCTAATGCTGGAAGCCTCATATTAGGATATACTGTCAAGTGGGGAACGGTTTCGGGTGTCTACCCCAACACGGCGACCGTGGCGGCTATTCCGAAAAGTTACACGATCACCGGCCTAACGGCTGGAACTCAGTATTTCTTTGTCGTGGTGGCCAACTCATTCTCTGGATGTTCCTCTGCCAACTCGGCTGAGAGTTCAGCAACGACAACCGGGGCAGTGGCATGCAGCGCGGCATCCCAGGCTTTCGTAGCGGCGTGGGTGGCAACAGTAGTAGCCAATGGCGGTGCAGCACCTTCAGCGGCGACACAGGCTGCAATATGTGCGTTTCAGGATGGGTTGGTAGCTGACGGACTTGATACACAGATGCTTCATTGGAACGCGATTGTTCCAGACAACTTAATTGCCGCTTTTACACCTCAGCTTTTGGGACTTGGAACAAGGGCGGTTTGGACCAATTCGGGTCCATTCGTGATTGGCGATCTAACGGTGGACGGGCTCAAGGGGGACGCAGTGGGCAAATTCTCCGCTACTGGAGTTGCTCCCAGCACAATATTCTCAAGTGACGATGACTGCGGGATCTCAATTTATCTATTTACAAATCCCAACTCGGCTAGTTGCGACATTGGTGTGACCCAGGGGGCAAACCTCACCTCGATTCAACCGTTCGCTGGCACCACGTTTTTTGATTCTTACGCTATCGCCGGTCGCATTAGCGCGGCCAACGCTGGGTTCGTTGGGTTCATTTCCGGCAATCGTGTAGCCGGGCCTACCACCTCAATTTACGAAGCCAGTTCGACTGTGCCGTTCAATACGTTGGTTACGGCGAATGTGGCTGCGGGCGGAAATAGGCCAGCAACGGAATATTACGCCTGGGCGATGGATAACGGAGGGGTGCAAGCGTCGCTATCCGACCACAGAATGTCGTTCATTGGGTTCCACCACGGACTCACTGCCGCTAATGATCTAAAGCTTTTCAATCGAGTCCAGGCATTGCGTGTAGCACTTTTGGGAGGTTTCAAATAATGAGAGAGCGAACTTACAAGAGCGGTCTGAACAAGACTCACCTCCGGGTTATTTCTTGTCTGGGAGAAGGCTACACCCATAAGGAAATTGCCCACGAACTGGGTATAAAACAGAATTGCGTCTACTTCCACATCGGGAACATTTATCAGATCATGAGAATGAACCGTGTCGACCAACTTGTGAGACTCGCTATTGCCTTCGGTTTGTGCTCGCCTTTGTGCCTGTTGCTGTTTGCCGGGTGCGCGACCAAACCAAAGCCGACAGTTCCACCGATTCCTCCGGGTGTGACTAACGCTTTTACGATCCCGTTAGTTCCCATGATTCCCAAGGTTGCCGCAAAGCCGTTGCTTTCACCAAAGGCTTTGGCTAATCCTCCACCAAAGGCTCTGCTTGCTCCAGCCGCAGCTAAACCCAGGGTCTATTTCATCCACATTGATTACCCGGCAGACGCGACCAATTACGTCTGGTGCCTGCAGGAGTCGGCTGACTCCGTGACGTGGAAATACATGACGACAAATCTCATTACCCGGAACGGCTCGATTACGAGTGCCATGGCGATCTCTTTCAGGGGGAAAGCCGGTACTAATTCTTACCCAGTCCAGATGCCTCCTCACACCAAGGTTTACTTCTGGAGACTTAATGGCGTAAGGTAACTCTCGAACCGAACCTGATGAACACCGTCGTGAACCTGAATGAAAAAGGATCTAGTGAATTGGAACACACTGCTTCTCACGCTGGGGTTTTCTTTCCTCGGATGGCAGGGAAACCGATCGGTGATTAAAATTGATGCCGCGCACGATGACATTATCAAGATTCAAAGCGTCATGGTTGGCAGGCAGGAGTTCGACGCCGAACTGACTGCCATCAAGTTGAGGATGGCATCCATCGAACTGGACATAATCACACTCAAAAAACTCAAATTAACCCAATGAAACTACGCTACCTCATACCGCTTTTGGTCGTCACTCTATTCGCTGCCTGCACCTCGTTTCACAACGGTGCGCCCCCAACGAAAGTGGAAGAAGGGTTGTTTTCGATCGTCACTAATTACGTCCCGGTTATTGTCTACACGACGAACACGGTTGCCGGGCAACCTCCGGTGGTGACGACTCAAACCAACCAGGAGCCGCATTACACCTACACCCCGGGGCCCGGAGTTGGTGCGGTCAGGGACGCTGCTGCCCTTGTGCCAGGATACGGAGGGTTGATAGGCACTGGCGTTGGCGCACTGGCCGCGCTCTGGGCTTGGTTCAGGAGTTCGAAGCAGGGAAAGACTGCGGCGACCCTCGGCCAATCCGTGGAAACAATGCGGGAGTTTATTAAAACCCTCCCCAACGGAACCAACTATGACTCGGCTCTCACAGCCTGGTTGCAACAGCATCAGGTCGAGACTGGGACGGTTAACGATGTTCTCTCACTGCTCGAGAAGGAAGTGGACAACAAAGACGCCGTGGTCGCAGCCCAGCAGATACGCGCAACCATCGCGGCTCTGAACCCATCGGCCTTGCCTCCCAAACCCCCTGGAACCTGATCCCTCAACGCATTAGTGCAACCTCGTAATATCGTCAATGCGGTCGCGCGCCAGCTCGTGCTCGCCGCCGTCCTGGTCAACAACGATATACCGACCGTCCTCTGTGACGTCATCAACGATGCCCCAGCGGCACCCGTCGAACACGACTTCGCAGCCAATGTCATTCATAAAAGAAGTTTGGGGTTTAGGCGCACCAGTTGTCCCGGTTCGCACTTGGCCACCCAGACTTTCCGCATAGTTTCCACGCACCTATGGCGAGCCTCACGGTTAGGATAACGGCGCAGAAGCATTGCTCTGAGTAAGTCACGCGGTATTTTCACCTTGGCCTCCGCGCATACGTTTCCTGATCCACGATCCAAGGGCCCTCGACAAATTCATCCATGCCCAGCGGGTTAAGGACGGGCGTTGGTTGCGGTCGCGGCGTCGTATCTCGCTCGAACCTCACCAGCGTTTCGTTCTCCTCCAGCCGCACGGCGGCCAGCTCGTCCTGGAGAGAGTGGATACGAACCTCGCTCCGGGCAGCCTCCTCGGGCTTAATGTCGCGCCAGAGGTCACAGTTGTGCCGCTCGCGCGCTATGGCTTGCTCAATGGCGTTCATTATCAGTCCTTTTTGGTAAACCCGTGATATCTGCCAGCGTCATCAAGCATCTCGCGGAACTTGGTGTCTTTGGTGATCGTCTCGGGCTTTTTAGCGCGCCCGTTGTATTCAGTCTCGACCTTAAAGTTGGCCCAGAGCCCGAACAGGTATTTCTTTTCCAACTCACCCAAGACCACGCCAGCCTGTTTCCCGAACGGCATTGGAAAACTACGCCATGCCTCGACGGTCTCAGGCGGCGTTGCGGGCTCGGCGGCCCGCGCGACCTCGACCGGTTTGGCCAGCTTGGGCTCGCTTTCCCCATTCGGCGGGAACGCCGGCTTTGCCTCGGCGCCTTCGGTGAAAGAGACAATCGCCACTTTCAACGCCTCAAACTGCTTCTTTGTCACAGGAACGAACCGTAGCGGCAGGTCGGCCAGGCTCTCGGTCGGGAGGAGATACCCGACCTTCTGAAAGTACTCCAGGGCGGGCTGTGCGAAGTCCGCCAAGCTCTCGATCAGCTTTGTGCGGCTTTCCGGGGTAGCAGGCTCGATTGTGGGCTTCGTAGACGCAGCCGCTACCGGTTGGGGCTCATTCTGAGACTTGCCCCCTACCTTGATACCCTCTTTTTTGTCCTGGGGCATTTTAGGAGGTTCTTCCCCACTGGTTATGCTGTCATCGTCGGAGTCACCGGTTAAAATGCCCAAAGCGTTGCAAAACGCATATCTTTTCGCAAAGGTGAGAGCAGAGGCGAACTTTTGGGCCGCGTTCATGTAAGCTTCCGGGTCGATTGGGACCTTAAACTCGCTTTTCTCGCTGTGCCCCAGGCAATGCTTGACGGTGCAAACCGCCGTCACCCAGTCCTTGTCAACGATGGCTGTCTCGGTATGAGACAACCCATGTTTTTCGAGCAGTCCTTTGACTTGGGATACAATAACGTCCAGCGGGGCGAACCGGTAACGGACGGCCGTGCTGTTCTTCTGGTGGACGACTTGGGACTTTACGATCACCGGACATTCAGCCTGGAACGCGGCGAGGGAGCGGTCAAAGGCTGACCGGGCGGCTTCTGCTTGCAGCTCTCGGCGCATTACCATCAACCGCTCGAGCACTTCGACGGCGGCTTTAGCGTCAACGGCCTTTTCGAGCAAGCCCTCGACGTTTATGCCGGCTATCGCGCCCGAAGCAATGGGGACGGGCAAAAGGTCGCTCATGTTTCCCTCTCGGATCTTGAACATTCACGAAACGGTTCAATGATGGTGCTCATAGCTGCATTGCGCGTTCGAGTGTTTCAAGAGCCCTCGCTGGGGCGCCCTTGCGTATCCAACAAGCCGCCTCGACCAGGCTGATCCGCAGCTTGTCCTCACGGCTCAGGTCCATGCCGGCGACCGGCGCCAGAGGTTCGCAGCAAAAGCCGCTGACCATATCGTTAAGGTTCTGGACTTCGCAACCCATCCTCACGGCCATCTCGCGTTGCTGCTCAGGCGTTAGGCGTTGGCTCATGGCTTTGCCTCCTCGGCGCTCGACGGTTGCGATTCGACCGGGCATTCCATGACGACATAGCCGCTGGACTGCGTGATAGCGATGCCCGTGATCGGGCCGTAAACGAGCTGCAGAGCCGTTTTAACCTCCTCGTACGTCCATTCCCTGGTGTGTTTTGTTCTCATGCGGCTTGCGGTTGGGGTTCGAGTGAGTTGAGTGAGTTGAGGATAAAAACCTTCACGTTGTCCGTTGACTTCCATTTGTTCACCTTGGCCATGAAGTCCCGTTTCTTCATGCGAAGCGAGATCCAGAGGTAATCAGTCCCGATGAGCGAATTAGCCCCCATGGTGATCGCACTTTCGGAGTCGGCGATGCCCTCGACCACTGCCCCGCTTTGGGTGTCGTGATAACGGAAGGCGTGGTAGGTGTTTCCATTGCGATCAAGCTCGCTTGAAAAGGTCTGCAGAACTGCCTTTATTTTCATAATTCTGTTTTCCTGCCGGTTAAAGGGATATTACCCACTGTATCAATACTGTCAATTACTTTCCCAGCCAATCGAGCTTTTTCCGCTCCTCACGTTTCGCCGCTAGGCGAGCGCGCGCAAGAACGAGCCCGGCGCGCAGCTTGGCTTTGTGGGCCTCGCTAAACTGTCGATGCGTGCCGCGGTTGATCTGCGAAAGCACATCGCCCGCGTTAAGCGGTTGCTGGCAATGGGGGCAAGGCACGGTTTTCATGCTGCTGCTTTGGGCAGGTAGACCCCGGAATTTGAAAGCACGATAGACCCGTTTTGGATCAGGTCGTTCAAGGCGTCGTGAATGGTGCCGGGGGCGAGCCAAGGAAGAACTGACCGCACACCCTCGACCAATTCCCGCAGGTCGGCCGCCCCGGACATGCGGACCAGGAACAACACCAGCTTTTGCACTTCGCTCATAAATACTCCCGGATAAACCGCTTGACCGCGGGCGCAAATTGCCAAGCAACCCACGCAATGCTTCCCATTACCGCGATGCCAAAGATATGTGGATATTTGGGGAACACGATGGCCGGTCCGAGCAGCACGAAAGCGATGGTGAAGTGTCTCATGCGTCCTTTTTGCCAATGGCTTTGCCTAAAGCATCCAGCGCCAGTTTCATAAGGGCGTCAATGTTGAAGTCGAAGGTATTGCCGTGGGCCGCCTGAATTCGCTTCTGGCGTGTGGCCATGCTCCTGATAGGACTGACCGCTTTGCGTAGTTCCTGCTCGCTTATTGTTCCGTGGGTGTCGTGCTGGATATTGCCGGCAGTTCGCAGCAGGTCCATAAGACGTGTAGCAGCCTTCGACGGGGCAGACCAATAAGCCCAGCCGTCAGACTGAGCGTTAACCGACTCCATGAGGGTGTGCAGGATAGCCACGCCTTTTCTCACGTTGGGGCAGGCATGGCTATTTGATGCCATAATTTCAATGTCGCTTTGGTTCATGTTCATAGGCTTGTCACCTTGGCGATTGCCTGCTTAAGGGCTTCACACTTGCTCGTGTAATTGCTCATAATTCAGTCTTCCCGCACAATCGCGGCGATAAAATGATGATGCGCTTTGCCCGCACAAACCCGGTATCCGGGCACGTACCCAGCCTCGTACCACACGAGCGCGGCCCCACATTTCGGGCATGGAGTCAAATCAATCTCTAGCCACATACCGGTATTTGCTCGCTCCCAAGCGAATTGCGGCTCGTTAGCGAAACGGTAAGCTGGCGCATACCCAGATGCGGGAGCGCCATCCTCATTTACCGGTGCCAGCACAACCACAATCCCAGGCGGTGGTGTCTGGTAATAGTAGGCATTATCTCGGATCGTAGAGACACCAATTAATGCCTCACGCGCCGCAATTGTCATTCGCTTGTCACCTCGAACACACCCTTCGAACTTCGCGTGCTTATGTTCCGGGAATACGCCTTTTCTTTTTTGGTCTTTGAGTGTCAGGATTACTTTCTTCTTTTGCATATACCCCACTGTATAACACAGCATCCTCTTACTGTCAACTTCCATCTGTTTGCTTCCCGTGTTATCTTCCATTTCCTATGGCCCAGATGCCTCCCGTATTAACCCCTTTCACTTCGGAAACCGCCAAACGCGCTAATGCCGCATCTCGTGAGAAAAGGCGTAGAAATTTAGCTGCCCAAAATTTGGACGGTATCGCCAAGGGTAAAAGAGGACTGGGATGGTCCCTGCGAGATGTGGTCTTGGTTGCTCGAGATGCACTCGAACGGGTCAAGCGGCTTGAGGAGCGTATTGAGCGCGGCGGCCGGCCACGCAAGCCAGAGGACGAGTTATCTCGCCCACGGCCCAAGGTCGACACCAGCATTAACGACCTGCCAGAGCCTACGCTGCCAAGCAAGCCGACAGAACAGATCCACGACTAATCCATGCGGTGAAAGGGATGTAGGGGGTTAGTAAGGGGGATTACCCACCACCTTGTCAAGAACAAAGTTCTTTGTATGGCAAAGCAAGGCTGCCTAGGACAAGCATTCTTTTATCGTCAGGGGTCCCCACGGTGTGCCCCCGGCCACCACCGCAGGCGCGCGACCAGTTTTTAGTCACCACCCACTTTTATGCAAGCAGGTTTTTGCAGGAAAGGGACAGCGAGAATTTTAAGGGAGGGGTTTCAGTGGTTAGCCTTCGGGGACAGAGACGGAGTAGGTTACTGATCTATGATGAGTGAATAGGGGAGTGTTAGAGGGGTTTTTGGGTTTGGTGTCGAGATTTATTTTCTGGAAGTGAAAACGGTGGGCTCGGGAGTAGTATACCATTTTGGCATAGTCAGTTTGTGTTATGACAATGGTCAATGTCAATTAGAGGATATCTCTTTACATAATGGTGAGATGCAACTCAAAGTTGATTGATGTCTAGTATACCAAAAAGGTATGGTCGATGGTGGGAGCATGCTAAAAGAGTATGGTGGGCAAATGGGTGGAAAGTCTCATAATTTGGGAAAAATATGAGCGTAAGCAAACGGGCGCGTTTTGAGATTTTCAAACGGGACGGGTTCATGTGCCTGTACTGCGGTCGCAAGCCTCCGGAGGTGACATTGGAGGTGGACCACATGATAGCCAAGGCAAGCGGTGGGGGAGACGACACGGTGAATCTGGTGACCAGTTGTGTTGAGTGCAACCAAGGGAAGAGCGACAGGCCGCTGACTCAGATACCACATCAGCACCTTCCTAGTGTGGCTGAGAGGCACGAAAAGATTGAACAGTTAAGAGCATTGGCTGAACTGACTTTGTGCAATTCTCAACTGGAGGATGAGCAGTGGTATCTTGTGAGCGATTTATGGATGAAGCTGCAGGGAGAGGAGCTCGACAAGTATGAACTGTCAGGAAGGCTTGCCACGGCTGTACGTCGGTTTCTAAAACTGCTGCCTCTGGAGGAGGTATTGGATGCGGTGAAGGCGACCTTTGACAATACCAATGGCAACGATCGCTACTTCTACGGGGTGTGCCGGAGGAAGATCGAGAGAAGGAAAAACCCGCTTGCTAAACCGCCCGATTAATTCAATGCAAACCGGGCGATGGAACTGGAGGGGTTTGAACCGCAGAAGAAACGCAAGAGGCTAGGCTGACGTCGACTCACGCGGCCGGCCTTTCTGGTGCCGGCCCCAGGCTCCGCATCACCTCGGGCCTGCCGGGTTCATTGCGAAAGTTGAGTTGGGCTTTAAGCTTCTGGTAAGCGAGCTCGAGATCTACCGGGTCGGGATTGGGATTGGTTATGAGAATTTGACACAGGTCGCAGGCAAGGACGGTAGCGGCGTCTCTGGGTTGTCTGTTCGCTTTTGACTCGTCGGCAACTCGTCTGATAACCCGCACGGCGGCCAATGCGGTGGAAATCAATCCTTCCGGTGTGGCGCAATTACGGTTGGACTTCTGGCGGGAAGCCAGTTCAAAAATGTCGTGGAGCGCGGTTCGGTATTCGTCGCGCTCTTTCTGAGCGGAATCGAGTAAGGCTTGAAGTTCTCCGATTGAAGATAGACTCATGGCAGCTTGTAACTCTCGTTGATGAGCAGGAATTTGCTGTGATCTGTGGAGTTGTTAGGGTGTACCTGTATCGTAACCCCCACTATACCGGGTCTGTCGTACTCCGGGTGGAGGGGGATTATGGTGCGGATCATACCTTGTATCGCACGTTGCTGTATCGTGCGCTTCAGGCGTTTGGTGATTGGTACACTCATGGCTAAAGAGCGGCGGCATGGGGAAGGAGAACTCCTTGGCAGGTCAAACTCTGCTCTTGGCGCTGCCGCGGCACCCATCGTGCATTTAGGGCGGTGTTTAGGAAGATCGAAGTCCCTGCCCCGGTGTGCTAGAAAACTTGGAAGATTTCTCCGAAGCAGGAACCAAATTAATATTGTTCGCTAGCACACGAACTTTATACACCCCCGTTGCCGGGGATGCAAGAATTATTTTACGGCGTGGGTGGTGGAGGCGGGGAAACTGACTGGAAAGTAGGGCTTTTACGTTGTGGGGTTCCAATAGCTTCATCAAGTGTCCACCCCTTTCTAAGTCGGTCGTGTATTCTTCTGGGACTGAATCCGAGGCGTTCGTTTAGAACACAGAGGCGTTCCTGTCTGCCATTGTGTTCCACGATCACATTGTCTCTCTTGTTCTTGTTTTGCTGCGCCCGACTGGACCACTTGCAGTTATCCGGTCCGTACGCACCATCGTTGTCCTTTCGGTCAATGGTGAAACCTGGAGGACACGGCCCCATATCGGAAATGAACAAGTCGAACGAGTCCCAACGAGAGCAAACACGAATCCCACGACCTCCGTAATTTTTAAAGTCGCGGCAATGGGGGTTATTGCAGCGTTTCCTCATGTCTTTCCAGCATGAATACTCGCGTGGGAACTTCTTCTTCATGGCGTAGTGACTGGAGGGGGTGGAGGAGCCACAGGTGGAGTTAATTGATCTAGGGCATCAAGCTTGTCGCTTACGACACTCACTCTCTGGACGATGCCATCCAGCAACGCCTGGTCCGATGGCGTAATCTGGCCCGCAGAATTCTGCAAGGCCGTGATCTGGTCCTCCAGGTTCTTCACGTCTCCCTGCAGGTCCGTGATGGCGGTGTCCTGCCGGGCGAAGAACTCCGTCAATTTGTCGTTAAAATCCGATATAGCACTCACGGTTTTCCTTTCTATTTCTTCCACCCTACATTCAATCCTACGAAGGAGATTTAAGATCTTTTCTTCGTGGCTTTCGGATGGCATAATGGTTTTGAAATTGGCCCCGGCGCGTTTAGATCGCCCGGAGCCCGACACAACAAACAAAGCTTGTCATGCACTACGATAATACCACAAAGCACATCCTCCCACAAGACGTAACTCCCAGAACCATCGCTAGATTTTGGAAGTACGTCATAAAAACTGAAACCGCCGCCGTTTAATCATCGGTCCAGCGGCCAATCGTGCGGAGTAAGGCTTCGGCGCGTTGTGAGGGGGTGGCGTGAACAATGAGTGCGGTTTTCATCCAGTCGCGTGGATTAAACCTCAACTTTCCATGAGTTGCGATTTCTAGTGACTTCAAATAAACGTAAGTTTGGTCGATGCTAAGTTTTTCCTCCGCCTCGTGAATAGCGTTGAGGTCGTTGAGGTAGTCGGGTAATCCTCCTTCGCCGAAACAATCAGGAACAATGAATCCATTTTCAACACCTCTTTGGTGCGACCAAATTGCGCCAGGAGAGAGCCATCTTTTGGTGTCAAACGGCGCACGCTTCCACCCGCAAAACTCCGCGAGTTTAATGCGCTGCCGTTCAGGTGTCATATGTGTTTCCAATTCTCCCGGCTTTGTCCACAATCCTCCCAATTAACCCCCTCTGTTTTCAGTTCGTCCCAGAGGAACTTTGAGACTGAGGTGAACAGGAAACGTGCGGGGATATTTGCCGGTGGAATCTTTAGTGCAACCCACGGAACTTTCCTGGTCTTTGGTTTGTATCCGTGCAGGATCATTTTACCTTCTTCGCTTTGTCCACAATGTGTCTAATCGGATGACTGGATCGCCGCATGGACAGCGGAATCGTGTAATGGACACGGAATTCGGTCGATGACTTCCTGTGCTATTTGGTTTCCAATGCTATTTCCACGCGATAAACCATTTCCAAGCACCGCCAATTTTTCCAACGCTTTGCGAGACTCCAAGCACCATTCAAGCAGTTCCTTCCCGGCACCGTTGGCGAGGACTCGTTCGCAAAGTTTCGAGAAATGACCCGCCTCGTTGTCCAGAAACTCAGGGGCTAATTCCATGGCCGACTCGACTACGTAACGCAAGGCTGCACACGTCGCTTTCAACTCTTGCGTTGCGTCGAGTTGGATCGCCTCAATTTCATCGACCGTGACTTCAACTATTCCCGTCGCTTTGCTGATTTCATCACGCCATTCGTTTGGTGTTTTCATGTTAATTCCCATTTTAGTTTTTGCTGTCCGTAAATCGGCTGCCACTCTCGTGGCCTTGATTCCCGGTGCCAGTGCTCAGCGTTCACCTCGCCAACCACCTTGAACCCGGCCCCACGCAATGATGAGCCCGACTCAGCTTGCATGGTGTAGGTGATTAGTTTAAGACCGCCCATAGCCACCCATGCCCGCCAGCAAGACCGGTAAAGCATAGAGCAAGCATTCTTTGGCGCACCGGAGACACAGAGGCGTGTTATCTCCGCAGTAAACCCGTTGTCAGCCATTCGCGCCACAGGTCGGCCAACGATGGCAACTCCGACAAGCATACCTTCATGCTGAACCCCGATGCAGAAACGAGCCCCAACAACTGGATTGTTGTGACGGTGGAAGGACGCCACAAACTCGTTGGCCTCCGAGATATTGATCGGCTTCAGGTTCACTTCTTCACCTTTCGGCTGCGCTCCACAATCCTCCCAATAACCCCCATCGTGAGCGACACGTCACCAGCTACGGTTTTGCGTGCCAAGAAGCGAGGGAGTGCGCCAAGCTCGCGGGCGGTTAGCGCGATGCTGGATGTGCGGTGAGTGCGGTTCATGGCAATTGAATTCCACACTCAGGCCCGCATGAAAGATTCTCTTTCTTGCCTGACTTCTTGAATGGCCCAGGCGGAAGCTCATCAAGGAAGATGCGCTCGTGATGGTGAATCTCTACAAGACGGCAACCAATAGCCCTGGACTGCCGACAGCGTCTTTTGAACACTTCAGGGAAGTGGGTGCGCACCATGTCCCAATACCACGGGCTTGATGATTTCACGCATCCAGGGCAGTTGTTATTGTTGAATCCAAGGTCGTACATAACCGGCTGTTTAATTCCAGCCATACGTAATTCCGCTAGGCAATCTCGCTTTGTGAGTTCTAGTTTGACCAGAATCCACAGAAGATTCATGTCTGGGTTTCGAATAGTGAATATCGCCGCTCGCTCACGTTCTCCGTAAGTGAAGCCGAATACATGAGTGTCATCAGGCCGGGCGAATTCGTGCCGTGGCAGCTTCTTTAACTCGGTGGTGCAGCGGGCGCCAGCAACACCAGACATATATCGTTTAAGTTCAAAAACATCGTCCACGGTCGCGTATTCCGGGTTTCGGATATAGACAATCGGCTGGCCAAACCAGCGTTCGCATTCAGCAGAGAATCTGTAATTGTCCTCGTGTTCGCTGGGCCGGGTGTCACAGTTGACTACGACAACTTCGCGGGACTTTCCGTAATAGCTGATGGTTTTCTTCGCAGCTACAGCGGACGGAGCCCCGCACGAGAACCAGCAAAGTATGCGCGGCTTATTCACGACTGCAATTCCATTGCGGTTAGCACGACTCTGCTCGGGTGGTGAATCGCTCATGGTTTGCCGCCTCACGGAGTCCCGCAATCCTACCCTTGCGTTCGCCAGCGGCTAAGGCTTGTTCCAGCTGTTTCTGCGCGGCGGTGAGTTGCTCTTTGAGCTTTTCGAGCAACCCGTCCCGCTCCGCCTCCACCTTAGTCAGCGCCTCCTCAAAGTTTGTGGCAATTTCGGACCAGTTTATGTCATCGCCTGCAACGATGCCTTCGAGTCGGGATATTTCATCATCGATGGTCTGCGTCGCAAACCCTTGCGGGCTCAACTCGTCTTGAAGTCGCTTCAGCAACTCAATCGTCACCTTGAGCTCACCAACGTCCACCATGCCACGCCGGGCGAGTTGATCGGA
>Ga0134079_10000019_pt1 | contig 50801 bp, 59 predicted proteins | sample 15_taG_2_FD_119770 | JGI IMG/M metagenome (GOLD analysis project Ga0134079, IMG submission 119770) | Grasslands soil microbial communities from the Angelo Coastal Reserve, California, USA - 15_D_Rain_40cm_2_09182015 | ecosystem: Environmental > Terrestrial > Soil > Grasslands ...
ACTGGAGGCGGCCGTCGCCGGGACGGTCCTCCTACGCGGCCTGACATTCATCCTGCCGCTCATCCCCGGCTTCTGGCTCGCCCGGGCGGAGGCGGTCAAGTAACGAGCTACCTGACCGGCTGCCGGCCGACCTCGGTTGCTGTGGGGGCCGGCGCCTTAAAGAGAGCCCCGAAGAAGACGAGCACCGCTGCTGCAAACGCGGCGGGGAGTATCCAGAAGCTCCGCCACTGTTCCAGTGTCAACGCTGTCCCACCCGCAAGGAATCGATCATAGACATTGCCCGCGATCTGTGCCCCGATCAGCATCCCGACCCCATACGTCACGAGCACCAGAAAGCCTTGCGCCTGGCCGCGAATCGCCGGCGTCGATTTCTTGTCGACGTAGATCTGGCCCGTCACAAAGAAGAAGTCGTAGCAGGGACCGTGCAGGGCGATGCCGATCAGAATCATCCAGAAGATGGCATGGGGAGCGCCGAGCGCGAATAACGCATAGCGCAGCGTCCACGCGGCCATCCCCATCATCAGCATCTTCTTCACGCCAAGCCGCAGGAACAGCATCGGCATGATGAGCATGAAAAACGTTTCGGAGATTTGGCCCCATGTCTGCGTGCCCGCGATCTTTTTGACGCCGGCTGCAACGAGATACAGCTGCGTGAAGTTGTAGTACACGGCGAGCGGGATACACAGCAGCAGCGACGAGAGGATGAAGACGTAGAATGGCCGGTCACCGAGCTGTTTAAACGCGTCCAGTCCCGCGATCGAACGCAGCGATACCGGCTGGCCGCGTGCCGGCGCCGGGGTGTGCGGCAGCGTAAAGCAGAACACGCCGAGCAGGATGCTGGCGGTCGCGGCCGTATACAGCGGCCCCGGTGTCTGCTCGGCGACACCGCCGATGATCTTTGCCAGCCCAAAGCTCACGAACAGTCCCGCCACAATCCAGCCGATCGTCCCGAACACGCGGATCAGCGGGAACTGCTGCTCCTGCGACTGGATGTGATGGAACGCCAGGCTGTTCGCGAGACCCAGCGTCGGCATGTAGCAGAGATTGTACAGCAGGAGCAAGAGAATGAACGCGGTAGGCTGCGCGGCGAACTGTGGTGTGGCGAACAGAATGAGGCCGCCGAGGAGATGCAGCGTGCCCAGGACCTTTTCCGTTGCGAAATAGCGATCCGCCACGAGCCCCAGGAAGAACGGCGCGACGATGGCCGCCACGGGGTTCACCGTGTACGGCCAGTGCGTCAGCGTCGTCATGCCGTGATTCGTCATGTATACGGCAATCGATGTATACCAGGCCCCCCAGATGAAGAACTGGAGGAACATCATCGTTGACAGCTTGGTGCGGATCACGGCGTCAGGATGCCGCGACTTCGAGTTCCTTCGTCAACCGGATGATGATATGCGCCCCCGCTGGTAAGACGATGTCCGAGTCCTTCGTCTGTGACGCCACTCCAGCGCCGGCGATGCCGCCGACCACGCCGCCGATGATAGTGCCCTTCTTGTTGCCGCCCAGGACGCGACCGAGAATGGCGCCCGCCGCAGCTCCCGCTCCCACCTTTGCCGCGTCACCCGTCGTCACGCCGCGGCCCTTGTGGATCGTTTCGAGCGAGTCGACGGCCGCGTCGATGGTGTACGAGGCGCCGCGTACAGTGACGCTCGTAATGGCCACCGTCAAGGTCCCGGCAGTCTTGGGATTGGGCGCGGGCTTCACATCCGTGATCTTGCCGTGCACCAGAGAGCCGGCCGGAATCACGACCTTCCCGCTCGCGTCGTGGACGTCTTCCACCACGTGCGCGCTGAAGGTGTCACCGACCTTGGCCGTGCGCGACGAAATCGTGTCGTTCGACGCCATATCCATCTTGGTCCCGACGCCGAGCCGGGCCATGGCAGGCGCGGCCGGAGGCGCCGGCGGATTCGTATGCGGCCGCGTCGCAGGCGGGCGCGTCGCCGGTGGATTGGCGGGCGGATTTGTCGGATGCTCCGGCACGTCGCGCATCGCCCCGGTAGACTCGGCCGGCGCGAGCGTGAGGTTACGGGCCGTCGAGTCGCTGGCCTGGCTCTGATCCTGCCCCTTCTGACACGCTCCCGCACTCAGCGTGAAAACTGCAATTGTCGCGAGAATCGCTACCCGATTCATGGATCCCTCTCTCTATGACGGCGTGGTATGATCTACAATCGGTCCCGCAAGAACTTGGGCGTCAGCCCCTGTAAGTACCCCGCGAGCAATGTAAAGCTGTCGGTCACGAGCAGGATCCCAAGCAGGATTAGTAGCCCGCCGGCGACCCGGTCGACCCATACTATGTACGGTCGGAACCGCTGAAACCAGACCAGAAATCGCTCCAGGGCCAGCGCGGTCGCCAAGAACGGCAGGGCGAGACCCAGGGCATAGACGGCCAGCAGGGTGGTGCCGCGCGCGAGGCCCGCCTGCGTCGCGGCCAGCGTGAGAATGCCGCCGAGGATCGGCCCGATGCAGGGCGTCCAGGCCGCACCGAACGTGAACCCGACCACGCCGGAGCCGAAGTATCCGAGTGGCTTGCGCGCCAGGTCGATCCGCCACTCGCGCATCAAGAAACCAGGACGCAGGAAGCCGAGCAGATAGATCCCGAACAGAATGAGGAGCACGCCGCCCGCGCGGCCGAGCCACACCTGGTAGTCACGCAGGAGACTTCCGACGGCTGACGCGCCCGCGCCGAGCAGCACGAAGACCAGCGAAAAGCCGGCGACAAACCACAGCGCGTGCAGCAGCGCGATCCCGCGCCGATGCTCGATTTCCTCTACCGTCATGCCCGTGAGATAGCCGATGTAGCTCGGGATGAGCGGCAGGACGCAGGGGGAAAGGAAACTCAGTAGGCCGGCGGCAAACGCGACGGCCACACTAGCCGCAGAACGCCACGGCCGACACCACGGTGGTCCAGCGCCCGTCCGGCCCGCACTCCGCCGTCGACGTGACGTTCATCGTGCGCACGATTTCGCCCGACAGGAGCCATTGCTCGCGGCGCTCGTCCCAGGCCTTGTCGGCTTCGAAGGGCACGCCGAGCACCGTGGCGAGCATCGACGCCGCGAGGTCCTCCGCGTACTCGCCGGACACCGTCTCGCTCTGGCCGTAGCTGTGATGCTCGGAGATGTAACCGTGGTGAGATGCATCGGCGGGCATCGCCACGCCGATCGAGGCGGCCACCAGGCGGCTGGGTTCGTTTGTCGCCGATTCCGCGATGACGGCAAACACCACCTGACCGGGCTTCAGCATGCTCATCCCTTCTTCCCGGTCCACGAGCTCGCATTGCGGCGGAAAAATCGAGCTCACGCGCACGAGATTGAAGTTGGCGAGATGCGCATCGCGCAGCGCCATCTCGAAGCTGGTGAGCTTTTCCTTGTGCCGTCCCACGCCCTTGGTGAGGAAGGCCTTGGTCGGGATGAACATTCTCGCGTCAATCAACTCGGAACTACCTCCCTTCGTACCAGACCGCGGGACTCAGCTCGACCGGCGGCTCGGAATCCCCGCCACGATCCACCGTCGCCTGCATGACCTGCGCCAGCACGGCGGCGGGACTCAGCGCGACCTCCTCGACTTCGATCTTCGACTGGCCGCGCTCTTTCCCGCGGACGATCAGCATGTACTTCGCCGTGTAGACGCGCAACCGTCCGTCTGGCGCCTTCCGCGTCACCACCGCGGTGCCCCACTCTTTCCCCTCACGCTTGATCGGCCGAAACAGATAAATAGTCTCGATCTCCGCGGGAGGCACCTGCGCCTCGACCGCGGCCGCGAGCTTCGCCCAGCCGGCGCCCTGACCGGGCCCGGGGGGCGCCGCTAGCGGGAAGACCGGGCCGGGGTCGCGACCGGAGTCGCCTGTTGCCATCGCTCGATGTAGAAGCGCAGCACGTGCATGAAATCCTGCGCGTTCGTGACGACGCCGTAGGCCTGATGTGTGCCACGATCACGCAACTTCGTCACCACGAATTCGGTCTGGTCCACGCAGATCGTTGTGAGCGGCCGGATGTCGTCGGTCACGCCGGTGTCCACGAACGCCGGGAGCATGTTCCCCACCGCGATGGCGTGCAGCGCCGTGGCCACAAAGATCGCGAACGTCGCGCTCGCGGTATGGGCGCGCATCGCATCCTGCGCCGCGAGCGTATCGGCTAGGACGCCCGGCAACGGACCGTCGTCGCGGATCGATCCCGCGAGCACATACGGAACGCGGTTCGTGACGAGGGCGTGCATGATGCCGCTCTTCACGATCCGCTGGCCCACCGCCTTCTCGATGGAGCCCGCGCGCCGGATCGCGTTGATCGCCCGCATGTGGAGTCCGTGACCCCCTTCAACGCTTTCGCCGGAGCTGGACATCCCCAGCGTCGTGCCGAAAATGGCGGCCTCGAGATCGTGCACCGCCACGGCATTGCCACCGAGTAGCGTCTGACAGTAGCCGTTCTCGATGAACCAGATCATGTCCTCGCGCGCGCGGGCGTGCACGAGCGCAGGCCCGATCACCCACAGGATCTTGCCGCCGCGCTGCTTTTCCTCGCCCAGCAGCTGGGCGAGCACCCCGTAATCCACCGGCCGCTCGCGCGAGACTTCCGCGGCCATGAAGCGGAACTCATTGGGGCTGTGCGTGCGGCCCAGAAAGCCTTCGGCATGTACGAAGATACCTTCGCTGCCGTCCTCGGCGGCTCCGACCGCAACCTTGTCCCCGCTCCGCACGCGCCGCGGCTCGGTGACGACCAGATCTTCGGCGCCTGCTTGAACGATGACGCAGTCCATACGCGGCAGGCGCGGCCTGCGCCAGTCGCCGCCGGGAAGCTTTACGTACGTGGGAAGGTTGGTGGTCGAAAAAAAACCGTCGGGGAGGACGCCGTCGGCTGGTGCGGGCGTGAACCGCGCGTCGGGCGCGGTCGCGAGTGGCGCGGCTGCAAAGTTGGGTGGTCGGTACTGAAACCGAGGACGACTCACAGGCCGGTCAAAATACCCGGAATGAATTGGCTTTCACAAGAGCGACTGTGGATCGCGATCGACGATCACCGCTCCGCCCCGATGGGCTCTGGCCCGCCACGCGCGCACGACTCGGCCCAGGGCGCGCGGCTCGGTCGACTTGGCGAGCACGTGCCAGCGCCATTTTCCCTTCAGGCGCATGAGCGGGCAGGGCGCGGGGCCGAGCACCGTCAGCATTCCCTCGAGCCGCTCCGTTGCCGCCCTCCTGAGCCAGGCGGCGACCTTCTCGGCAAGGTCCGCCGCGCGTGCGTGGTCCGCCGTCGAAATGACGAAGCGGACGAGCCCGATGTGCGGCGGATAGGCGGGATTGGGCGGCGAACGCAGCGGCAATTCCGCCGCCGCAAACTGCGAGACGGAATGCGCTGCGGCGGCCCGTATCGCGTGATGATCCGGCGCGCGGGTCTGCACGAAGACCCGGCCGCCGCGGGGGCCGCGCCCCGCTCGCCCCGCCACTTGCGCCACGAGCTGAAACGTGCGCTCGCCGGCCCGAAAGTCGGGAAAATGCAGGCCCGTGTCGGCATCGACGACGCCGACCACCGTCACATTCGGAAAGTCGAGCCCCTTGGCGATCATCTGGGTGCCGAGGAGTATGTCCACTTCGCCTCGGGCGACACGCTCCAGAATGTGGTGGTGCGCCCACTTGCTCGAGGTCGTATCGAGGTCCATGCGCGCGATCCGCGCCTTCGGATAGCGCATCCCGATGAAGTGCTCGAGCTGCTGCGTGCCTAGTCCCCGGAGCCGCTGCGTTGCGTGGCCACACACCTCGCAGATTTCCGAAATCGGTTTCTCGTACCCGCAGTAGTGGCAGCGCATCGCGGGAGGCGTCTGATGCACGGTGAGGGCGATCGCGCAGTTGGGGCAATTCGGCACATTGCCGCAGGCCGGACACTGCACGAATGTGGCAAAGCCGCGGCGATTGAGCAGCAGGATGACCTGCTCGCCCCGCTCCAGCGCGCCCGCGATGCCGGAGTCCAGTGCTTCGCTCCAGGCGATCGCCCCCGCCTCGGCAACCCGCGGCGTACTCCGGAGATCGACGATCTCGACGGGTGGCAGCGGGCGCGCGCCGACACGGGCAGGCAGCGCGAATGTGGCAATCTTGCCTTGCGCGGCGAGGTCGAGCGTCTCGAGCGACGGTGTGGCGCTGCCCAGGATGAGCCGGGCCCCTTCGAGGCGCGCCCGGACCGCCGCCGCGTCGCGCGCATGGTAGCGCGGCGCGGAGCCCTGCTTGTAGCTCGGCTCATGCTCTTCATCCACGACGATCGCGCCCAGGCGTTGCACTGGCGCGAATACGGCGGAGCGCGGCCCTACCGCCACCAATCGCTCGCCGCGTTGCAGCGCGCGCCACGCGTCAGCGCGCTCGCCGTCGGAGAGTCCCGAATGCAGCACGGCAACCTGGTTTCCAAACACCCCGCGCACGCGCGCGACAGTCTGGGGCGTCAGCGCGATCTCCGGGACCAGCAGGATAGCGCCGTGGCCCGATGCTACGACGCTGCGAAGGACGGCCAGGTACACGAGGGTCTTCCCCGATCCCGTGACGCCATGGACCAGCGCGGCTTGGTGGAGCTCGCTGGCCAGAATCCCATCCACCACCCGGCGCTGATCATCGGTGAGGGTGGGTGGTGGCGGGGAAGACAGGCGGGCGAACGGATCGCGCACCTCCGGCACGCGCTCGATGCGGGCCAGCCCCTGCTTCACCAAACCGTCGAGCGCGCTGGAGGAGAGCTTCAGCTGGCGGACGAGATGTGAGACCGGAGCAGATCCGCCGAGCGCTTCCACGGTCTCATAGACCGCGCGGCGCTTCGGCGCGCGCTTGAAGCGCCGCTCGCGCTCGATCAGCGACTCGAGGCCGTTGCCGGTCAGCACCAACAACCGCTCGGCGGCAGGCGCCGGACCGGCCGGGCGTGCGACACTCCAGAGCGGACCCGGCAGAATCGCCCGCAAGGCGAGGCCCAAGGGAGCTCCGTAGTAGTCGGACATCCAGCGGGCGAGGTCGAGCAGCGCGGGCGAGAGCGCCGGCTCGGCGTCGGGCGCCGCCGACAGAGCCTTGATCGTGACCCCCTGGGGAGGGTGCTCGACGTCGAGCTCGGTCACGATGCCCACCACGCTGCGGCGCTGCAGCGGCACGACGACGCGGGCACCGGGGACGACGCGTTCCGCCAGGCTGTCCGGGACTTCGTAGATGTAGGAGCGGGTTACCGGGACGGGGAGGACGACCGCGGCGTAGCGCGGCGCCGTCATTTGCGGCGAACGCCGAGACCGGGCTCCGTGGGAAGGCGGATCTGGCCCCGCTCGATCGTCGCGCCGCGGAAGGGATCGTCCACGGTCAACGCGGCGCCGTCCAGATCGGCCGCATCCACCAGCGGCGTGAAGTGCGCCGCCGCCGTGATGCCGAGCGACGTTTCGATCATACAGCCGACCATCACCAGCATGCCGTGCGCGCGCGCCGTGGCGATCATGCGCAGCGCCTCACGCAGCGACCCGCACTTGGCGAGCTTGATGTTGATCCCATCGGCGCGGCCGACGAGCTTCGGAATGTCGGCCGCCACCAGGCAGCTCTCGTCCACCACCACGGGCATCTGGTGCTTGGTCGCGAACTTTCGTACTTCGGCGAGACCGTCCAGGTCATCGGGGACGAGCGGTTGCTCCAGAAACTCGACGCCGCAGTCCTTCAGCGCAGGAATCATCTGCTTCGCGCGCTGGACGTTCCAGCCGGCGTTCGCATCGACGCGAATCGGTTTGTCGGTCGCCTTGCGAATGGTTTTGAGAATCTCTTCGTCGCGGTCGGTACCAAGCTTGATCTTGAGAATCGGGTATTGCTCCGCCTCTTCGACCTTGGCCGCGATCTTTTCATTGGTATCGAGCCCGATCGTAAACGACGAGACGGGCGCCTGCTTCGCGTCGAGCCCCCACAACCGCCAGAGCGGCTGGCCCATCTTCTTGCCGACCAGATCGTGCAACGCCGCGGAGAGCGCGGCGCGCGCGGCCCAATTCCTGGGGAGCGCCTTCTCCCAACGCGCCTCCGCAGCCTCGAGATCGAACGGATCCTCGGGCAGATGCGACTTGAGCCGCTCGAACGCCGCGAGAACGGTGTCGAGCGATTCCCCGTAGAACGACGACGGATCGGCTTCTCCCCATCCCTCCTGGCCGTCGGCATCCACCAGGCGAACCCAGGCACGCTTGTATCCGTTCGTCGAGCCCCGCGCGATGGCAAACGGATGGCGCGTGGTGATCGTGGCCTGTTCGACGAAGAGCTTCAGAGCCATTGCTGTCGCTTGAGCCACCAGACGATGACGCCGGAGACGGCCGCCATGGTGATGAGAGCGGCCCAGAACCCCCACGGATCGTGCGTCAGGGGCATGCGGCTGAAGTTCATTCCGAAGATTCCGCCCACCACGACCAGCGGCAGCGCGATCGTCGCCACGATCGACAGCTGCTTCATCACCCTGTTCATCCGGTTCGACGTCTGCGAGAGATAGGTCTCGAGCACGCCGGCGAGCAGGTCGCGGACGGTGTCCACCGACTCGGTGATCCGGATGGTGTGATCGTAGATATCGCGGTAGTAGAGCTGCGTTTCCGGACGGATGTAGGCGCAGGGACGGTTCGTGAGGATGTTGAGGACTTCGCGCAGCGGTCCGACGTGACGTCGCAGCCCGAAGGCGGCGCGCTTCGCCTTGAAGATCTCGTGGATCAGCTTTTCATCGAACTGCTCGAACAACCGCTCTTCCAGTCCATCGACGAGCACGTTCAGCTCTTCCACCATCGGGAAGTACGCGTCCACCGACTGGTCGATGATGTTGTGCATCATCATCTCGGCGCCGCGCGCCATCAGCTCGGGACTGCGCATCAGCCGCTCGCGCACCGTGGCACAGCTCTTGGACGGCAGCCCGTGGACCGTGACGAGGTAATTCTTGCCCAGGAAGAAGTACAGGTTCGACGTCGCCAGATCCCATGGCTCCGGCGTGCCCTCGTCGAACCGAATCACCGCCATGACGACGAATACATAGCGGTCGTATTCCTCATACTTGACGCGCGTGCCGGGCGACAGGGTGTCTTCGATCGCGAGCGGGTGGAAGGCGAAGACTTTCTCGAGCAGCGCGTGCTGGTGCATGTTCGCGCTGTCGATGTCGACCCACAGCTCCCCTTCACCGCTCTGCACGATCTCACGGAGCCGCGGCGGCGCGATGTCCTGCTCCAGTGTGCCGTCGGGCCGGCGATAGAGGCTCGCGGGCCAATTTGTCGAGGCCTGTGGCGGCTGCGAGGGAGCGCTCGTGACTGTCACAGCGTCAAGATAGCGCGGCCACGTGCGCCACGACACCGGCGGCGAGCAGATCGAGTCGATACCCGCCCTCCAACACTCCGACGACGGGCCGCGTGCCCATGCGCTCGCGCAAGCTGTGGGTCCACTGAGTGATGTCTTCAGGCTCGAGTGTGAATTCGCCGAGCGGATCGCCCGCGAGCGAATCGAACCCGGCCGAAATGAGCAGGATGTCCGGCGACCAGCTCGTCAGCGCGGCGTCCACGCCGGCGAGGAAATCGCGCGCATAGATGGCACGCGGCAGCCCGCCCGGCCGCGGAATGTTGAAGACATTGCCGACGCCGCGCTCGTCGGCCGCTCCGGTCCCCGGATACCACGGATGCTGATGCATGGAGACGAACCGGACCGAGGGATCGCGCTCGACGAGCGCCTGCGTCCCGTTGCCGTGGTGCACGTCCCAATCCACGATCAACACGCGCGCACAGCCGAGTGCCTGCGCATGACGCGCGGCGAGCACGACGTTGTTCAGGAAGCAGAACCCCATCGCGCGCTCGGCCAGGGCATGATGACCCGGCGGCCGCGTGATCCCGAATGCCCGCCCCTGCTCCATGCCCTGTTCGACCGCCGCGAGCGCGACGCCCGCCGAGGCGAGCACGCTCTCCCAGCTCCGCGGACCCAGGAACGTGTCCGCGTCGAGCGCGTCCCCCCCGCCCCCCCCATCGCTCCGCGCTGCCAGGCCTTCGAGCATGTCGATGTACTCGGCCGGATGCACGCGCTCGATCGCCGCGCGCGTCGCCGCAGGCGCCTCGACCCACCGCACGTGGCCGGCGAGCTCCGGCCGCCGCAGCGCTTCGAGCACCGCTTCAAATCGCTGGGGACGCTCGGGGTGTCCCGCGCCAGCGTAGTGATGCCGGCACGCGAGATTCCAGACGACTGCGGTGGACACTAATTCAGATGGTGGGTGTGCAACAGATCGCGCAGCGATTCCACTTCGCGTTTGATGTCTTTCCGATCCTGATCCAGCTCGCGCATCACTCGGCGATACCAGAACCAGCCGATCACAACCAGTACGGCTGCTCCAGTGAACACCGTGGCGAGAACGTAGCGATCGACGATGAACAGCAGCGCCGCGTTCAGTAACAGAAAGCCGACGGCGAAAATCGTCATCCCGCGAGTGAACCCGTAGCTGCTCATCGGACCGGTTGCCGCCGTCCTGGCAGCACGATGAAGGGGGCGTTCGGCACCGCACCGAGCGCGCGCAACGTGGTGGACTCGTCGAGAATGGGCGCGCCACGGAACTTGACCACGTACGCCTGTTCGTCACGGGTGGTCTTCAGCGCCGCCCGAAGCGCCTCATGCTTCAATTGTCCGACCGTGGTGCCATCATCGACCTGGACCGAAACGGTCTCCCACACGCTCGTCACCATCACGCGCACCGGAAAGCGCTCGGCAACAGCGTCCGGAGTCACGCGACCTCGACGCCGGACGCCAGCGGAAGCGTCGAGAAGAATCGGTCGATTGCCTGATCAAAAAACAGCGTCGAAGCGCGAACGCGTGTGACCGCCTTATCCTGCCACGCGCTGATCACGAGCTCCTCGCCGCCCTGCCCGCGCAGATTCAGAAAGTTTGGACCTTCCTTTTCGACGAAGGCGGCGTTGGCAGGCACGCGCTCGGCGAAGAACGACTTGGCGCGCGCCAAAACGTCGGCCGGCGGCAGGGATACACTGGTGGTGTGGGTCATGGTGCGGAGAAGATAGCGAACGCCCGAACCGGTGTCAGCGCGTGGCGGTGTCCGGATTCGGCACGCAGGTGTCCGCCTCGGCAAGAATTTGCTGCAGCACGTCGAACTCGACCGGTTTGGTGAGGTGATGATTGAATCCCGATTCCGCCGACCGACGCCGGTGCTGCTCCTGTCCCCAGCCGGTCAGCGCCACGAGGACGATGTCGCGCGCCCAGGCCCGCTCCCGGATCCGCTTCGCGAGGTCGTACCCGTTCACCTTGGGCAGACCGATGTCGAGAATGGCCACACCCGGCCGGAACTCGTCCGCCACCTGGAGTCCACGCTCGCCATCCTCCGCAGTCGTGACCTCGTGACCCAGCATCCGCAGCAGCATGGCCAGGCTTTCGACCGAATCTTCATTGTCGTCTACGACGAGGACGCGGCAGCGCCGCCCGTTGGTCCGGAACTCGGGGAGACGCTCCGCCGCCGCGGAGCGCTGTGGCGCCAGTGCCGGGAGCCTGATCGTGAAGGTGCTGCCCTGGCCGGGACCGCCGCTGTAGGCCGATACCGTGCCGCCGTGGAGCTTCACGAGCCGCTCGACCAGGGAAAGCCCGACGCCAAGCCCGCCCTGTGCCCGCTCCGGCGCCATCCCCGCCTGCGTGAACATGTCGAAGATCCTCGGCAAGAGCTCGGGGCTGATGCCGATCCCGCTGTCCCGTACGCGGATGACCGCGTCGTCGCCCTCTCGCTCGGCCGACAGCCAGATCCGGCCGCCCGGATCAGTGTACTTCGCGGCATTGTCGAGAAGATTGGTGACGATTTGGATCAGGCGTGTCGGATCGCCCTCGACGACCAGCGGCTCGGGCGGCGGTGACACCATCAACTCATGGCGCGCGCGCTGGACCAGCACGGCGCTCGCTTCGACCGCGGCGTTGAGAACCGTCGCCACGTCGACGCGCTCCCGCCGCAGCTCGATCGTTCCGCGCGTGATCCGCGCCACGTCCAGCAAGTCCTCCACCAGGCGACTCATGTGCTCCGTCTGGCGGTCGATGATACTGGTCGCCCACTGCAGCTCCTCAGGACTGGGCGTCCGGGCGCGCAGGATCTTTACGGCGTGGCGGACGGGTCCGAGCGGGTTCCGCAGCTCGTGCGCGAGCAGGGCGAGAAACTCGTTCTTGCGCTGGTCGGCCTCGCGGAGCTCACGCTGCGTCCGCTTCTCGTCGGTGATGTCGCGCGCGACCTTGGACGCGCCGATCAGCTGTCCGGCCTCGTCGCAGATCGGAGAAATGGTCAGCGATATGTCGAGCAGGCGTCCGTCCTTTGTGACGCGGACGGTTTCGAAGTGATCAGTGCGCTCACCCCGGCGCAGCCGGGAAAGAATCATCTCCTCTTCGCTCTTGCGGTCATCCGGAATGATCAGCAGAACGGACCGGCCGATCGCCTCGGCCGCGGTGTAGCCGAACAGACGCTCGGCACCGCGGTTCCACGACGTAATGATGCCGTCGAGCGTCTTGCTGATGATGGCGTCGTCCGAGGACGCGACGATCGCCGCGAGCAGCTCCTGAGGTGGGAGTGGAGCGAACGGCGATGTCTGATCGCGTGAGGGAATCAGCGGCTCCGCATCTGCCGGGACCCCTTTAAGAACGGGTCCCGGCTCGATGACTGTCAAGGACCTACCGCCGCGATCCGCGCTTGCGCGGGACCTTGGCTCCTTTGCTGCGGGCTTCCGAGAGCCCGATGGCGATCGCTTGCTTGCGACTTTTTACGCGTCCGCCCTTGCCGCCGCGGCCGCTGCGAAGCGTCCCGCGCTTGCGGCGCCGCATGGCGCTCGCGACGCGCCGGCTGGCCGCTCGTCCATATCTTGGCATGTGTCCTCCGTCTTTTTAGGCGTGATCCGCGACGGCGTTGACGCCACTTTCGCGCGCACAGTGCGCGCAGCAGTAGAACGTCCCGTCCGCTTCGATCCCGTGTCCGATGATCTTGCAACCGCAGTGATCACAGGTCGGGGCGAGCTTGTGGATCGCACACTCGAAGCTGTCGAAGGTGTAACTGGTCCCATCGCGGACGACGTCGAATGAGAGGTAATAGTCGTTACCACAGACTTCGCACTTTGCCATGAACGATGGAGACACCGGTAGGAGTGCGGAGTTCCTGCATCGTTGGCATTAACCCGATGGAGTTATGCCGGCGTCGGGGGAGCCGACGGGTGCGCGTCGGGATCGCGGCGCGCCAGGTGATTCGGCGGCGGCGGCGCCCCACGCCGCGACTCGGCGTAGACGCGTGTGAATTCCGCCCCGAGCAGGATGATCTGCGCCGAGTAGTACACCCAGATCAGCAGCACGACGATCGAGCCCGCCGCGCCGTAACTCGAGGCGACTCCGGAGTGTCCCAGGTAGAGCCCGATCAGGAATTTGCCCACGGAAAAGAGCACCGAGGTGACGAAGGCGCCGATCCATACATCGCGCCACGCGAGCCGCACATCCGGCAGCAGGCGGTAGATCAGTCCGAACAGCAGCGCCATCACGACGAGTGAGAGGACGATGTTGATGCCCTGCAGGAGTGCGGGTCCTCCGATGTTGCTGTGTTGAATCCGCGCGCCCAGCGCGCTCAACGCGGCGCTCACAATCAGTGAAACGAGCAGCAGAAAGCCGATCGAAATCACCAGTCCAAATGAGCGCAGCCGGCTCAGGATGAGACGCTCCAGCCCGGATTTCTTCGGATCGGTCTTTACGCGGAAGATCGTGTTGAGCGCGTGCTGCAGCTCGAGGAAGGCGCCGCTCGCCCCGAGAATGAGGGTGATCGTGCCGATCACGACGGCAACGCTTCCCGTCTTGTTCTGATGCGCGCTCTGCAGGATCGACTGCACGGCCTCGGCGCCTTGCTGACCGATCAGGCCGCCGATTTCACCCACGATTTGCCCGCGGACTGCGTCGGCGCCGTAAAACGCGCCGGCAATGGCGATCGCGATAACCAGGATCGGGCCTACCGCGAACAGCGTGTAGTACGCGAGCGACGCGCCGAGCCGAGGGACATTGTCCTTCGACCACCCGCTGATGGCGGCCCAGAAGAGCTTGAAGAACGTCGGGACCCGCAGGCTCACGCGAACTGCGCTTCGAGCCGGAGGGCGTGTTTCGCGATCATTCCGTTCAGCGCGGCGATGTCCACCGGCTTGACCAGATGCGCGTTGAATCCCGCTTCGCTCGAGCGCCGCCGATCCTCATCCCGTCCATATCCCGTGAGCGCGATCATGAGCATATCGTCCAATTCCGGCTCGCGCCGCAGGTGCTTGCCCAGCTCGATCCCGTCGATCCCCGGCATGCCGATATCGAGCAGTGCCACCTGCGGCCGAAATACCCGCGCGGCTTCGAGTCCCGCCATGCCGTCGTAGGCCACTCGGACTTGATGTCCGAGCAGACGGAGTAGCGTCGCGAGGCTCTCGCCGGCGTCGTGGTGGTCATCCACAACCAGAATCCGAAACCGCGGGAGGTCGCTCTTGCGCCGCTCTGTTCCAGCGGCCGGTGCCGCGACTCCGCCTCTTTGTCTGTGCACCGGCGGGACACGCTGGTCCGCGAACGCGGGCAGGCGCACGATGAACTCGCTTCCCAACCCCGGGCCTTCGCTGTGGGCGACGACAGTCCCGCCGTGGAGCTCGACCAGTCGTTTCACGAGCGTCAGTCCGATGCCGAGACCTTGCCGGGTCCGATCCGGCGGCAGTTCGACCTGCACGAACATGTCGAAAATGCGGTCAAGCATGTCGGCCGGAATTCCGACACCGGTGTCGCGCACCCGGATGACGGCCTCGGATCCCTCGGCCTGCGCACTGATCACGATGCGTCCGCCGCGGTCGGTGTACTTCGCGGCGTTGTTCAGCAGGTTCGCGATCACCTGAATCAACCGCACCGGATCGGCATGGAGCAGCAACTCGGCAGGCGGCTCGGTCACGACGAGCTCGTGCCCCGCCGCTTCGACGATGGGCGCGCTCGACTCGAGCGCGCTGCGCAGGACCGATGTGAGCTTGACGCGTTCCTTGCGGAGCACGATGCGCCCCTCGTTGATCCGCGACAGCTCCAGCAGATCGTCCACGAGGCGGATCACATGCCCGGTCTGCCGCTCCATCGTGTCGAGGACGCGCGCTCGCGTCTGCGGATCGTCGCCCGCGAGCCGCAGCACGTGCAGGGCATTCCGAATGGGGGCAAGCGGATTGCGCAGCTCGTGGGACAGGGTTGCGAGAAACTCGTCCTTTTGCCGGTCGGCCTGATGCAACGCGTCCAGACGATCGCGCAGCTCATACTGCCGCTGGCGCGCCTTGACTGCCGTCCGCAGCGTGCTGACGAGCGTCATGACGCGGACCGGCTGGTCGAGCACGGTCACATTGCCGAGCATTTCCATCGCCCACACGGCCGCGGGCGAATCGGCGCCCAGCGGGGACAGCAGGATGATGGGAATGTCGGACCATGCGGGCTGCTGCCGGAGCGCGCCCGCGAGGCGCTCTGGATCGTCCTTGTTGAGCGAGACATCGGTGAGCAGGATCGCGCCCGCGCCCGCGGCCATCTCGCGGCAGAGCTCTTCGAAATCGCGGCAGACGAGGGCGTTCAACCCGGCTTCCGCGAGGATGGCGCGCCCGAGCTCGGCATCGCGGGGCGTGGGAGCCAGCAGCAGCAACCGCTCCTTCATCTCAGCTCCGGCGCGCGCGGCGCCGCTCCGGACCGCGCACCCGCGGAACTGGAACCTCCGCATCCGCGCGCTGCGGCGTTCCCGACAATACGCCAACGAAGTCGGTGATCGGTTCGCCGACGACGATGGTTCCGCGCTCGAAGCGCAGCTCGCGAATCGTCCGCTCGTGTCTGCCCGTGCGTTTCTTGATGACGGAGATCGCGATGCAGACCTCGCCCCGCGCCTCGAAGAACCGCAGCAACACGACGGTGTCGGCAAGGTAACTCGCGTCGACCGGCGTCTCACCGCCCGCCGCGACGAGACCGTGCTGCGCCATCAACATGATGGCGCTGACGCCTTTCCCGCCGAGGTAGGCGAGCAGCTCATGCAAGTGCAGCGCCAGCAGCTTCTCGCTCGGCATGGCATTGAGGTAGCCGGTGAGACTGTCGATGACGACGATGCGCGTATCGAACTGTTCGACGGTGGTGCGCACCAGATGAGCGAATTCCCCGGCGGTCAGCTCCGCGGGATCGACCTGCCGGAGCATGAGCTTGCCCGACTCAACCAGCGGCTTCACGTCGAAACCGAGGCCCGCCGAACGCTCCAGAAACGTGGCGATGGATTCGTCAAACAGGAAAATCGCCGCATGGTCGCCGCGCGTCGCCGCGGCGCGGGCGTATTGCGCGGCGATTGATGACTTCCCTGTGCCGGCGGGTCCCAAGAACAGCGAGCTGGTACCGCGCGCGAGACCGCCGCCCAACAGCGCGTCGAGCTGCGTCAGCCCGCTCTTGATGTTCTCGCGGGAGTAGGAGGTCACGTGCTCGGCGGCGACGAGGCGGGGATAGACCACCAGTCCGCCGCGCAGGATACGGCAGTCGTGGTAACCTTCCCGCACGTGCCGCCCGCGCATCTTGAGGACTTGCAGCCGCCGCCGGAAGTCGCCGTACTCCGTAGCTTCGCGATCGAGCGTGATGATTCCCGTCGCAATGCTCGCGATGGCGAGGTCCGCGACCTCGGCACGGGGGTCGTCCACCATGAGGAACGTGGCCCCGAGCCGGTTGAAGAACTGCTTGAGCGCCAGGACCTGGCGGCGATAGCGCAGCGACGACTGCGCGAGCAGCCGGAGCTCGCCGATGGAGTCGATCACCACGCGCCGGGGCTTGATGCGTTCGGCGGCCGCGAGGATCGCCTGCGTCGTTTCGGTGAGCTCAACCTCCGACGGATGAAACATCGTGTAGTGGCCCTCGGAGGAGATCGCATCCGACGGGATCAGCTCCAGAATCTCGATCCCCTCGAGGTCCCACCCGTGCGACCGTGCCATGCTGCGCAGATCATCGGCGGATTCGGAGAGCGTGACGCAGAGCCCTGCCTCACCCCGTTCGCGGCCGGCCATGAGAAACTGCAGGCACAACGTCGTCTTTCCGGCCCCCGTATCGCCTTCCACGGCGTAGAGACCGCCGGCGGCGAGGCCGCCCTGCAACACATCGTCGAGGCCTTGGATCCCGGTGGACAGAAGTTCAGCGGCCATTGGTGTGGTCATGAGAGGTCGTAGAAAAATAATCCAGGGGCGCGGTTGCTGCGCCCCTGGTTCTCGAGCGTCCGGAGCCCCAACAGTTAGATCGGTGGTGTGCCGGTGCGCCGGCCCGCGAACAACAGCACCACGCCGGCCAGCAGCGCCACGCCGCCGACCCACGGGGGAATGAATCCACGCCGCTCCGTGGTGACGGTAGCAATGCCTAAGTCCGTCTTGTCCTTGTCTTTGACATACGAGACGCCGCGCAGCACGAGGACGATCGCGCCGAAAACAATCAGCAGAACTCCGATGAGGCCAGCCGGACGCATACGCTTTCCCCCGAGAGGATGATGGTTTCATCCTGTATACCCGCGGGATCAATTCCGGACGTGTCGCAGGGTTGCAACACCCTAAAGGTTGAGGCTTGATACGGGCGCCGGTGTAGCAGTAGTTCCACATGCAAGAGGCGCATTCGGTTCTTGGGCCCGCGTCACCGCAGGCTGCGGCGATCGCGCATCTTGCCTGGATCTTCTTCGGCGTCGCCGCGCTCGTGTGGCTCGCGGTGCTCGGCTCACTGACCGTGGCCCTGCTTCGGCCGCATGGTCTCGGCGAGCGCGATGTAGATCCGCAGCTCACGCGCCGGCACCGGAACGTCGTCAGCGGCGCACTGGGACTGAGCGCGGTCGCGCTGCTGGTCCTGGGCGTGGTGGACTATTCGACGGGGCGCGGCATCGAGACCCCGCGGGCGGCGACGCCCGATACCGTCCGCGTTCGCTTGATCGGGCGGCAATGGTGGTGGGAAATCCAGTACGAGCAGAAGACCCCACCGTACCGCGTCACCACCGCCAACGAGCTGCACATCCCGCTGGGACGTCCCGTCGTGCTGACGCTCGAATCAAGTGATGTCATCCACAGCTTCTGGGCGCCGAGCCTGCACGGAAAATCCGATCTCGTTCCCAGCTACTCCAGCGAGTTCGTGATTCAGGCCGATAAGCCCGGCGTCTATCGGGCGCCGTGCGCGGAGTACTGCGGCGCGCAGCACGCGAAGATGATGTTGCTGATCATCGCACAGCCCGCCGACAGTTTCGCCGGCTGGTACGCCAACGAGATGCGGGACGCGCCGACGCCCCCACCCAATGTCGCGAGGGGCCAGGAAGTCTTCCGGACCGCGGCCTGTCCCTTCTGTCACACGATTCGGGGAGCGGCGACGGGTGGCAGTGTAGCGCCGGACCTCACGCACATCGCAAGCCGCATGACGCTCGCGGCCGGGACGCTTCCCAATCGACGCGCCGAGCTCGCTGCCTGGATTGCGAATGCCCAGGGGCCGAAACCGGGCAACCGAATGCCGGCGAACCTCGTGAGCGGCGGCGACCTCAATGCGCTGGTCGACTACCTGGGCACGCTGCGGTGACCGCGACACGTGCTCCCGCCCCGCTGCCGCCGCACGAGGAGACGTTCGCGCGGACGTGGGCATCGCCGCGCGGGGTCGCCGGATTCTTTACGAGCGTCGACCACAAGTCGATTGGTCTGCGCTTCATCGCGACGGCGCTGCTCTTTCTCGCGCTGGGTGGGGCGCTCGCGCTGACGATGCGGACGCAGCTCATGCGGCCCGACAATCATCTGCTGTCGCCGCAGCTCTACAATCAGTTCTTCACCGTGCACGGCACGACGATGATGTTTCTGTTCGCCGTGCCCGCGATGATGGGGCTCGGGGTTTATCTCGTCCCGCTGATGATCGGAACCCGCAACCTTATCTTCCCGCGGCTCGTCGCCTACTCGTACTGGGTGTACCTGCTGGGCGGCCTCTTCCTCTATAGTGGACTGCTGACCGGCAACGGGCCGCCCGCGGGCTGGTTCAGCTACACCCCGCTATCCGAGCTGACGTTCGATCCGACCAAGGGCTCGGACATCTGGGCGCAGACGATCACGTTCACCGAGATCTCCATGCTGTGCGTCGCGGTGACGTTGATCATCACGATCTTCAAGCAGCGCGCGCCGGGGATGTCGCTCGAGCGCATCCCGCTGTTTGTGTGGAGCATCCTGGTCACGTCGTTCATGGTGGTGTTCGCGATGACGACGGTGGCGACCGCGAGCTTCTTTCTGGCCGCGGACCGGCTGGTGGACACGCGGTTCTTCGACGAGCGCAACGGTGGGGATCCGGTGCTGTGGCAGCACCTGTTTTGGCTGTTCGGCCATCCCGAGGTCTACATCATTTTCCTGCCGGGCACCGGCATCGTCTCGCATCTCGTCACGACGTTTTCGCGGCGCCCGATGTTCGGGTACACGGCCATCGTGTTCGCCACCATCGCCACGGGCATCATCAGCTTCGGCGTCTGGGTGCATCACATGTTCGCGGTCGGCTTGCCGCAGCTCGGCCTGAGCTTCTACAGCGCGTCGTCGCTGATCGTCACCATTCCCACCGCGATTCAGCTGTTCTGCTGGATCGCGACGCTGTGGAGCGGACGACCGCAGTGGCGCGCGCCGCTGCTGTTCGTGCTCGGGTTTTTCTTCATTCTGGTTCGAGGCGGGTTGACCGGTGTCATGCTCGCCTCCGTGCCGTTCGACCTGCAGGCGCACGACAGCTATTTCGTCGTCGGCCATCTGCACGATGTGTTGATCGGCGGCGCGGTCTTCCCGCTGATGGGCGCGCTGATCTATTGGTACCCCAAGGCCACGGGACGATTGACGTCCGAAACCGCGGGACGCTGGGCGTTCGCGCTGCTGTTCATCGGACAGAACCTCACGTTCTTCCCGATGCATATCCTCGGCCTGCATGGCATGCCGCGACGCGTGTACACCTACCTCGCGTCCAGCGGCTGGGGCAACCTCAACTTCCTCGAGACGATCGGCGCCTACATCCTGGCGCTGGGCGTGCTCGTCACCGTCGCCAACCTGGTGCTCAGCGCCTTTTTCGGAAGCCCGGCGGGAGACAACCCCTGGGCGGCCGACACGCTGGAATGGGCGACGACCTCGCCGCCTCCTCCGGGCAATTTCCCGGCGATCCCCGTGGTATGGGACCGCGACCCGCTCTGGAGCCAGACTGATCCGTCCGAGCGTTCCGTCGTGGTGGGGCTGCGTGCTGATCGACGCGAAGTGCTGTTCACGACGACACTCGACGCCGTGCCGGTCCGCCGCCTTTCGCTGCCCGGTCCCACGATCTGGACTTTCTGGGCCGCGATCGGGACGACGATCGGGCTGGTGATGCTCATCTTCACGCCGTGGGGTCTGGTCGTGGGCTCCCTGCTCGCCGCAACACCGCTGATCGTATGGGCCTGGCCCAAAGCGGGAGGCTCGGAATGACCCAACGCACTCGCGCCGTCGATGTCTCGCAATTGCCGGGCGAAGGGTTCGGGACGGCGTCGCCGACGTGGTGGGGCACGTTCGGGTTCATGTTCATCGAGGGCTCGAGCCTGCTGCTGTGCGCGATGGCGTACATCTATCTGAGCCGGCGCAGCCCCCATTGGCCGCCCTCGGGCACGCCGCCTCCCAGCCTGGTCGCCGGCACGATCCTGACCGCGGCGTTGCTGCTCAGTCTCCTCCCGGCGTGGCTGCTCGGCCGTGCCGCCAAGAGTCTCGATCGCGGTGCCGTGATTCTGTGGTCGGTGATCGGCGTGGTGATCGAGGCCATCATCGTGCTGCTCCGCGCCCAGGAGCTGCACGCGCTGCCGGTCCGGTGGGACGCAAGCGCCTACGGATCCACTGTCTGGTTCACGGTGGGCGTCCATACGACGCTCCTCGTCCTCGATTTCGGGGAGACACTCGTGTTTCTCGCCCTGTTCCTCTGGGCACCGCTGTCCAAGCGCCACTTCGCGGACGTCGCAGACTCCGTGATGTACTGGTTCTTCGTCGCGCTCATTTGGGTGCCGCTCTACTTCATGCTCTATGTCTCGCCGCGCCTCTTCTGACGTCGGCAGCCCCGGGCTGTGGTTTGCCGTCTTCGGCCCGCCCGCGGCCTGGTTCGCCAGCCTGGTCGTGAGCTACTTTGCGGTCCATGAAGTCTGTCGTGTGCACTCGCCGCTCGCGCCCCGGCTGGTATCGTTGGGAGCTTTGGTGATCGCCGTCGCCGCAGGCGTTGCCGGGCGCGGAATCTGGCGAGGCGAAGCGCACGAGCGTACCCGCTTCATGGCCCAGATCGGAGTCATGGGCGGGACGGTGTTTTCGTTGATCATCCTGCTGCAGATCGTCGCGACACTGCTCCTGCCCACCTGTCACGAGCGGCCGCGCACGCCGGGCTCTCCGGACGTCTTCATCGCGCCGCATTCGAGCGAGGCACCGCGGACATGAGGCGCGGGCTCGCGCTCGCGCTGCTCTTTCTCCTCGGCTGTTCGCGATCTCCCGTGATGGATCACGAGCAGCTCGCGAGCGAGCGGAAGCAGCTCCATTCACTCGACGCGGAGACGGCGCTGCTCGACCGCATCATCGCGACGAAACATGCGACGCCCACGTTCGTGCACGCGCACGCGGAGTATCTCCGCCGCGCGTCGCACGAGCTGGCGCAACAGCTCGGGAAAGCGCGTGCCGAGCCCGGCGCGGAGGCGGAATTGGAGCGCCTGCGGGCGGACGCCGCCAGACTGGAAGAGCGCTTCATCGCGCGAATGCTCCTCTAATGAAAAAAATCGTGCAGCTCACGCTCGGGATCATGACGGCGCTGGGCGGCTTTGTGGACCTCGGGCAGATCGTGTTTACCATGCAGGCCGGCGCGCGCTTCGGCTATGCGCTGATGTGGTCGATCGCGCTCGGCGCCGTCGCCATCATCCTCTACATGGAGATGTGCGGGCGGGTCGCGGCTGTGGCGCAGAAGCCCGTCTTTGCGGTCGTGCGAAAACAGCTGGGCCAACGCCTGGGCGTGGTGACCCTGATCGGCTCCAATCTGCTGAATCTCATCACGTGCGCCGCCGAGCTGGGCGCGATCGCCATCGTGCTGCACCTGTTCTTTGGAATCGATGAACGGTTCGCATTGGTCGGCGCCACCCTGGTGCTCGGCGCCCTCGTCTGGCTGCTCCATTTCCAGTGGATCGAGCGGACGTTCGGACTGTCGGGCCTGATGATGATCGTGTTCGGCGTCGCGGCGTGGAAGCTGCACCCCGACTGGGGCGCCGTTACGGCCGGCCTCGTGCCCCGAATGCCCGGTCACGGCAGCAAGGACGTTCTGCTGTACGCCTACTTCGCAGTGGGTATTTTCAGCGCCCTCTTGATGGAGTACGAGGTCCACTTCTACTCGTCAGGCGCGATCGAGGAGGGTTGGACTGCCAAGGATTTGCCGGAGAATACCATCGTTTCAACGTCTGGTATCGTGCTCGGCTCGCTCCTCACGTGCGCGCTGCTGATCCTCGGGGCCGTGGTCTTCCTGCCTGACGGAATCTTCCCGGATCAGCTCTCCACTACCGCCCTTCCCGTCGCTCTGCCGATGGGCAAGCTGGCCCTGAAGATCGCGCTGCTCGGCATTCTCGCCTGCGTCGCCAGTGCCGCGGTCGAGACCGCCCTGTCGGCCGGCTACAACGTATGCCAGTTCTACGACATCAAGTGGGATAAGAACATCCCGCCCAGGGATGCCCCCGTTTTTACAGCGCTGTGGGTGGGGACGCTGATCGTTGCGCTCTTCATCGCCATCACGGGCATCAAGCCGCTGACGCTCGTCAACTTCTCGATCATGTTCGGCATGGTCATGATGCCGCTCACGTACTATCCGATTCTCACGTCCGCGCGCGACCGCACGCTCATGGGCGAGCATGCCACGAAGAACGTTCAGCACATCCTCGGCTGGGTGTTCTTCGGGATGATCGTAATCGCGGCGCTCGCGGCCTTCCCGTTGATGATTGTGACCCACAGCGGCCAGCCGTAGTGGTCACGGCTTCTCCGGCTCGTTGGCCGTGCGCAGCGAACGAATGTAGGCCACGATCTTCCAGATCTGATCGGCGGGCAGCTTGGCGCCCCAGGATGGCATGCCCTTGGTGCGCCCCTGATAGATCGAGTTGAAAATTCGCGCGTCCGTTCCGCCGTAGACCCAGGTTGAGTCGCGCAGGCTGGGTCCCATGCCGCCGCCGGCGTGATCGCCATGACACCCCGCGCAGTTGTACCAGTTGAACAAGCGCCGCCCCTCCATCATCGCCGCGCGATCCTTGGCGTATGGATTCGGCGTCTCCGGCACCGTATCGGCGCCGGGACCGGGCGTCGGACCCATCTGCGGTTGCTCCATCCGGATTGCACGCGGAGTGGAATCAGGCGAGGCGGCGGCAGCCTGCGGTGCCTGGGGCGGGGGCGCCGGCTTCGCGCTTTTGTGCTGCTGCTGCTGCTGCGCCAGTGCGCCCGACGTTACGAAGAAGGTCGCCACGACAATCGCCGTGAAACACGGAAGCATCCGCATACTCAACTCTCGGCCTTCAAGGGCAGAAGGGGAACGCCGTACTGCTCGAGCAACTGTCGGATTTCATGCTGCCGACGCTCGAGCACGGTCTCGAGGCGCACGCGCAGCGAGTCGTCGCCGCGGCGCACGGCCATCGAGATGTCGAACACGAACGGCAGGAAGGGGACGTCGACCTGGGGACTGACGGGCTGGACGTCGAGCGGGACCGCGGCACGACGCGCGAAGTAGCCGGCCAGCGGGCCCCACACGACGGCAACGTCCACGTCACCGCGCGCCACCGCGTCGATCAGGCGCGCGGGCGGATCGGGCTGCGAGTAGTCACCGTAGATGCTGTACCCGACCACGTTGCGGATGATGTGGCGCTGCGCCAGTGCGGCCGCGGGCGGGACGTTCGCGTAGTCATCGCCGATCACATGCACCCCGATCTTCAGGCGTCTGAGACGCGGATCGTCGAACGAATGCAGGTTGAGGTGCCGGCTCTTGCGGGTGACGAAGACGTAGGTGGACCGGTAGTAGGGGTCCGTGGGACGCGCGAGCTCGAAGCCCGACGGCACGCCCATGATCACATCGCAGCGGTGCGCGCGGAGTGTGTTGCGCACGAAGCCGCGCCGCTGCGGCAGCCAGGTGTAGTGGACCGTCAGCCCCATGTCGGCGGCGACGAGCTGAGCCAGCTTGTTTTCGAAGCCCTCGAGCTTGTCGTTGGAAAACGGCATGTTGTTGGGATCGGCACAGACGGCGAGCACCCGGGGAATCGACGGTGCGGCGCGGCTCGACATCCCGTGATGACCCGTTCCCTCGATCGTCCCGGTGACGACCGCCACCAGCGCGAGTCCGGCAACGAGATCAGAGAGCGAAGACATACAGCGTTCCGCCCATCGCCGACGCCTGTTTGATGTCGGGGATCGCGCCCGCGACGCCGAGGGCCGTGTAGGGGTCGTCGGTGGACACGTCGGGGAATGCGACCGCGCCCATCCAGCCGCCGATACCCGAGTAGACCGCGACGTACTGCTTCCCGTCGGGTCCCGTATACGTGATGGGATTGCCGACGATCCCGGAGCCGACCTTGAACTTCCACAGCTCATGTCCGTCCTTGGCAGCGACGGCCTTGAACCAGCCGTCCATCGTGCCGTAGAACACGACGCCGCCGGCCGTGGCGAGCACGCCGCTCCAGACCGGGAAGTTCTCGTCGATGTGCCAAACGGCCTTCCCGGTCGCCGCGTCCCACGCGTTGAACCCGCCGCGATGACCGCCGGGTCCTGCGTACATCTTCACGCTGGCGCCGACATAGGGCGTGCCCGCGATGTAGTTGGCCTCCGTGCCCTGGTAGTCCATGCAATCATTGGTGTTTGGGATGTAGAACCACCCGGTCTGCGGCGAGAACGCGCTGGGCGGCTCGTCCTTGCCGCCGGTCGCGGAGGGACAGATGCCTCGCGTAACCACGCCCGCCTTGGTGCGAAACGCCGGATTCTCCGCCGGGCGGCCGGTCTTGCGATTGATGCTGTCCGCCCAGTTGGTGAACACGAACTTGCCGGCCGTGATCACTTCTCCGGTTTCGCGGTCGAGCGTGTAGACGAATCCATTGCGGTCGGGATGGACGAGCACTTTGCGTTCGCGTCCATCCACCTGAATGTCGGCGAGAATATTTTCGTTGACGCCGTCGTAGTCCCAGGCGTCGTGCGGCGTCATCTGATAGGCCCAGCGCGCATCCCCGTTATCGGGGTCGCGCGCGAAGATGGTGAGCGACCACTTGTTGTCCCCGGGCCGCATGTCCGGATTCCAGACGCCGGGATTGGCGGTGCCGTAGTAGATCAGGTTCAGTTGTGGATCGTAGGAGATCCACCCCCAGACCGTGCCGCCGCCCAGTTTCCACTGCTCGCCGCTCCAGGTCTTGGTGCCGAGGTCGGTGCCGCGCTGATCCTGATAGAAGGGCTTGAACGCGGGCCCGATCAACACGTCGCGGTCGGGACCCGTGGAGTACGCGCGCCACAGCTCCTTCCCGTTTCCCGCGTCCAGCGCCTTGATCCAGCCGCGCACGCCCAGCTCGGCGCCGCTGTTGCCGACGATCACTTTGTTGTGGACGACGATCGGCGCCATGGTCACGGTCTCGCCGATGTCGATGTTGCCCACGGCCACTTTCCAGATCTCTTTGCCGCTGTTCGCGTCGACCGCGACGGTGTGCGCATCCAGCGTGTTGAAGTAGATCCGGCCGTTGGCGTAGGTCGCGCCGCGATTCACCACGTCACAGCACGCAATGCCGACGGACTTGTCACTCGGATTCGGCTGGTACACCCACTTCACCGCCCCACCCGGCTTCGTCAAATCGATGTCATAGAGGATGTTGGGGTAGGGCGTGACGACGTACATCATGTTGTTCACGACCAGCGGATTGCCCTCGTGGCCATGCAGTACGCCGGTCGAAAATGTGCTCGTGACCTTGAGCCGCCCGACGTTGCCGGTGGTGATCTCGTCCAGCGACGAGAAGCGCGACATGGCATAATCGCCACCGGGGAGCGTCCAGTCCTTGCCGGCGGGTGCCATGATCGCGCGGGCATTCGACGAGTCCGCGACGGTTCGCGCCGCCGCGTGCGCCGGGGGCGGATGCTGGTCCTTGCAGGCTGGAACCAGGGCGAGGGGAAGAGCCAGGAGGAGCGACGGCCAGGAGCGCTTCACGATGGTTTCCAGGGTACAAGATTCGTGTTGACTTACACGACGCTATGCCTCGTGTTCCTGCAGTCGCGGGCCGACCCCCGCGACCCCCGCGACCCCCGCCCCGCCTTCGTCTTCGTGAGCAATGAGTTGGCCCGCACTGTCACCGTGATCGACGGGAAAACGCATCAGCCGGTGAGCGAGATCGCCGTCCCGGGCCGGCCGCGAGGTATCGCCGTGAGTGCCGACGGGCAGCGGCTCTACGTTGCGCTGAGTGACACGGTCCGCCAGAAGGCGGGACCGGCCGACGGCATCATTGCCATCGACGTTCGCGAGCGCCGTATCGTCGACCGCCTGCCGGCTGGCACCGACCCGGAGCAGTTCGCCATCAGCGCGGATGGTCGCTGGGTCTATGCGTCGAATGAAGATGCCGGGATGACCACCGGCATCGACCTCGAGGCGCGCAAGATCGCGGCACGGTACGCCGTCGGCATCGAGCCCGAAGGGGTGGCGATCAGCCCGGACGGCCGCTGGGTCTATGTCACGGGCGAGACCAGCAACACCGTTTCGATGATCGACATCAAGGCCCAGCGCGTTGTCGCCAACCTTCTCGTTCCGGCTCGGCCGCGCGCCGTGCGCTTCTCCAGGGATGGCAGGCGCGCATTCGTGACATCGGAAATCGGCCGCGCGCTCACGGTCGTGGACGTCGCGCGGCATGCGACCCTGGCGACCATCGCGATCACGGATTCGGGCGCGAAGCCGGTTGGCGTCTCGCTCTCCCCCGATGAACAGCTCGCGTACGTTGCGACGGGTCGCGGAAACTCAGTGGCCGTCGTGGATCTCGCCGCGCGCAAGCAGATCGCCAGCATCCCGGTCGGACGACGGCCGTGGGGCATCGCGATCTCGCCGGACGGCAGAACGCTGTACACGGCAAATGGACTGTCCGGCGATGTCTCGGTCATCGACACGGCTACGCGTCAGGTCGTCGCGACGATCAAGGCCGGTGCGGGCGCATGGGGAGTGGCCGTCAGTCCCTGAAGAATTACTTGGGCGCCTCCGGCCAATGCTGGTCCGGCCGCGCCGGTGGCGGCTGGTCGGGATGCAATCGATCCGCGCGAATATCGGCGTAGAGGAAGTTCTCCGGCGCCACAGGCGAATCGGCGAGCCGCCGCAACATCGCGAGCTGTCCCACGTGGGTCAGGGTGTCCGCGAACGGTCCCTGGAGCAACTGCTCGGTCGAGAGCGAGCACGGTGCGCCGCGGTCGAGCAGTCCGCCGACGGCCTCCAGCATCTCGTGGAATCGTTCGACTTCTTCCCGGAAAGTCGGCAGCGGCTCCGGCCTGTAGGTGCCGCCCTCGAAAAATGTTCGCACATAACCCATCAGCGACGCCATGTGCCGGACCAGCTCGGCCGGAGTGCGCACGCGATTGCCGGCGCTGAAACTCGCGTAGTGCTCCGGCGCGTCGCGCAACGCTTTCTGCGTGCGATACGCGATGGCGGCGAGAACGTGGCGCAGCAGTGCACGGTCACGATCCATGAGCGAAATCCGGTTAGCGCCGAAACATGAAGTAGACCGCTCCGCACATGCACAGCGCGGCCCACAGATAGTTGAGCCGCACCGGCTCTTTCATGTACAGGGCGGCGAACGGCACGAACACGCTCAGCGTGATGACTTCCTGCATGATCTTCAGTTGGCCGAGCTGCAGCTGGGTGTGGCCGATGCGATTAGCGGGGACCTGGAGCAGGTACTCGAACAGCGCGATGCCCCAGCTCACCAGCGCCGCCACGATCCACGGTTTCTGGCTGAGATGTCGCAGGTGCGCATACCACGCAAACGTCATGAACACATTGGAGCAGACCAGCAGGATGATCGTCTTGGCGATCACCGGCATGCGCGTGTCCTCAGGAAGGGTCACTCTATTGTAGCACTCGCAGGATCTCGCGTGCGGCACGGCGGCCGCTGGCGATCGCGCCGGCCACCGTCCCGATCTGCTCGCCGTTCGTCGCTTCGCCCGCGAAAAACAGCGTGCCATCGACCGGCCGCCCCAGTGCGCGCGGCGCCGCCGTTCCGTTGACGCCGATGTAACTGTACGCGCCGCGCGCGAACGGATCGGCGCGCCAGTCATGGCTCGTCCACGCTTCGAGCTGCGTCTCGAGCTCGCGCCGCGGGACGGCCAGCACTTCCGAGAGCGCGACGAGGCTGCGCTCGAGCCGGGACGCCGGCTCTTCCGCAAGCAGGTTCTCCGCAGCAACGCCGCCGACCCACCCAGTCAAGATCGGAGCATGCACGGGCGCGGCTGTCCACCAGGTGGGCAGCTCGGTTCCGGGCGCGTGCAGAAAATTCAGGCTCTTTCCCACCCCGTCACCGCGACTCGGCTCGCGACGCTCTTTCAGGAAATCGGCGTCTTCCCAGAACGCTTCGCGAAACCGCAGCACGATCTTGAAGATCTGGCCGGTCTCGAGCAGCGCGAGCGCACGCTGCTTCGCCGGCACGGCGGGATCGAACTTCAGGGTGCCTGCTTTGAGTACGGCGATGGGGAGCGTCGTCAGAGCCGTGCGGGCCGTCAGTCCCGGCAGCTCCGTGCCGTCCGCGCCCTGGCACGTCACGCTCACGCGCCCCCGCTTCCATCGTATGGACTGCGCCACCGTACTGAGGCGCACATCGCACCGCTCCGGATCGAGACCGTCGCGCAACCACTTCATCAAGGCATCGTTGCCGTTGCCGATGCGGAACTGCTTGCCTTCGATCTGGCTCTCGTCGTCCCCGTCTTCCGCTTCTTCGGCGAGGGACTTAGCGCTGATCCGCTCGGGAATCGCCGCGTAGAAACCTTCCACGAAAGAGCGCAGCATTCCCTTGCTCGGCCCGGACACACGTCCCGACTCAAGATACTCGCTGACCGGAAAGTCCTTGCCGCGTGCGCTGACGCGCTTGGCCAGGTCCTTGTTCATGCGCTCGATCATGTGCCAGAAATCACCCATGGGCCGGAAGCGCCCACGGGTCGCGACTTCGTGGACATCGGGAAGCTCGAGCACGGCAAGGCCCGCGGCGCGGGCGACCGCGAGCGTCTCCGGCGCCTCGCCATGAACGAACTCGGCGCCGAGCTCGATCGGCACGGGGGAGCGGGGATCGTGCACGGTGAGAATGCGACCGCCCACGCGGGGCCGCGCTTCGATCACAGTCACACGCAGACCGGCCTGCGACAGATCGCGCGCGGCCGCGAGCCCGGCGGCGCCCGCGCCGAGCACCACGGCATCTACACGCTTGCGATCAGTGGGCATCCTTCGGGTACCGCTTCGGGGGGAGCCGGTTCCCCGACGCCGGGAATCCGGGGTATAGGTCGCATGCCTCGTGTCCGCACCAAAACCGCCGGCGATGAAGTCTGGGCGAGCGCGGTGCCCTACCTGCCGCGCCGCCTGACGCTTCCCGCGTTACGGAAGGCATCTGAGGATTGTCACGGTTGCCCGCTGTACCGCACCGCAACGCAGACCGTCTTCGGACAGGGTCAGACGGGCGCGCGGATCATGTTCGTCGGCGAGCAGCCCGGCGATATGGAAGACAAGCAGGGTGCCCCATTCGTCGGGCCGGCGGGTCGAGTGCTCAATGAAGCGCTCGCGGCAGCGGGGATCGACCGCGACGATGCCTACGTCACCAACGTCGTCAAACACTTCAAGTGGATCGCGGTGCACCGGCGCCGCATGCACAAAAAGCCGAACGCCCGCGAAGTCGCGGCATGCCTGCCGTGGCTCGAGAAAGAGCTGGAGGTCGTACAGCCCCGCATCCTCGTATGTCTGGGTGCGACTGCCGCGCAGGCGCTGCTCGGCCCGGACGTGCGTGTGACGCGCGACCGCGGACATCTTATCCCGAGTCGTCTCGCGCCACAGGTGATGGCCACTGTTCATCCCTCGTCCATCCTGCGGCAGCAAACGAGCGAGGACCGCCACCGCGAGATGGAGCTGTTCACGCAGGACCTACGGGTCGTCGCACAGGCGCTGGCTTAATTCCAAGCCCTAAACCAATCCAACGACGCATTGTGGCGGTTTGCGGTCCGTAGAGATACTGCGGCAGGAGGTTTCATGCCTACACCTGACTTCAGCAACGTGCAGGGCGGCAGTGCTTCGACTGCACCGAGCGAGACCGGCAACAACGGCGGGCGCACGTACGTCGTCGCCAAAGGGGATAGTCTCTCCGCCATCGCCAAACGCGAGTACGGCAACGCCAAGGAATGGCGCCGCATTTACGACGCGAACAAGGACGTCATCAAGGACCCCGACCTCATTTACCCTGGCCAAACGCTGCGGCTGCCGTAACCCGCGCGCGCCAAGGAGATACCCATGCGCACCCGATTGATGCCTCATCTGACACTGTTCGTGGCGGCGGCGCTTGCCGTGGCCGCGTGCGGCCCGAAGCGAGCCAGCGGCAGCACGTCGATGAAAGTCACGGAAATCGACCTCGGCCGTTCGCTCAAGCCCGATCTCAAGATCGACGACAATGCGACGACGTTTCACCCCACCGATGTGATCTACGCCTCGGTCGAAACGAAGGGGACCGGCCCGGCGACATTGGCGACGCGATGGACCTACCAGGACAACCAGGTCGTCAATGAAACGTCGCGCACGATTTCGCCCAACGGCGACGATCCCGTTCGCACCGAATTCCATATCTCCAAGCCGGACGGCTGGCCCGAAGGGACATACCACCTCGTCGTGATGATCAACGGGACCACGGCGGGAACGAAAGATTTCGAGGTGAAGAAATAATGCCTGAAAAAGAGACACTCGAACGGGCGCGCAGGGACAAGCGGCAGGGGAAGCCGGCTACCACGCAGGCGGGCGAGTTCGTGCGCGAAGAGATGCATCATGCGTCCGAAGGCAAGCACCCGGTGAAATCGCGCAAGCAGGCGATCGCGATCGGACTGTCGAAGGCCCGGCGCGCCGGCATCAAATTGCCGCCGCAATCGACGCGGCGGAAAAAGAAGTCGTAGGTTACAACAGCGCGCGCAGCGAGTTCTCTATTTCGGAATTCGGGACTGCGCGCGCACCGCAGTCCCGCGCGGCGCGCAATGCCGCCGCGTCGGTATGTGAGCCGAATGCCAGTACCGGGATTCCGCGCCGTACGAGTTCGCGGATCCTGGTCTCGGCATTCGGCTTTGTCAGTTCGATGACGGCGACGTCGGCGGGTTCGTCCCGGACAGGCTCTGATCCGCTGCGCCGCACGACCGCTTGCAGCTTGCCGCGGAAGAACAGATCGCGGCACTCGATGAGGACGCGTTTCACCCCGCGAGCTTTTGCGTCAGATACCCGACCAGTTGACTCGTCGCCACGCGATCCTGCTTCAGGGTATCGCGGTCGCGGACGGTGACCGTCTGGTCCTGCGTGGACTGGCCGTCGATCGTGATGCCGAACGGCGTGCCTGCTTCATCCTGACGGCGGTACCGGCGGCCGATCGACCCGCCGTCGTCGTAGAAGACGTTGAAATGGTGACGCAGGTCGTCGTGAATCTTGTGCCCCAGCTCGGGCATGCCGTCCTTGTTGACGAGCGGGAAGACCGCGGCTTTGAGCGGCGCGAGTGAGGGCTTGAGCTTCAACACGACGCGCTGCGCTCCGCCCTCGGCCGCTTCCTCGCCGCGCACCTCTTCCTCTCTATACGCGTCGCACAGCACGACGAGCGTAGTGCGATCGGCGCCCGCCGAGGTCTCGACCACGTACGGAATGAATCGCTCGTTCGTTTTGGGATCGAGGTAGTCGAGTTTCTTGCCCGCGTGCTTCTGATGATTGGACAAATCGAAGTCGGTGCGGTTGTGGATCCCCTCGAACTCGTTCCAACCGAACGGGAACTCATACTGGATGTCGTATGCATCCTTGGCGTAATGCGCCAGCTCGTCCGCGCCGTGCTGATGCCAGCGCAGCTTCTCCGGCCGGATGCCCAGTCCCTCGACCCATTTCATCCGCTCGGCGCGCCAGAACTCGAACCATTCGTTCTCGCTGCCCGGCTTCACGAAAAACTGCATCTCCATCTGTTCGAATTCGCGCGTGCGAAAGATGAAGTTGCCGGGCGTGATCTCGTTGCGGAACGCTTTGCCGACCTGCGCGACGCCGAACGGAATCTTCTGGCGCGAGGACTGCAGCACGTTCAGGTAATTGACGTAGATACCCTGCGCCGTTTCGGGACGCATGTAGATCACCGCCGCCTGATCCTCGACCGGTCCCATGAACGTCCTGAACATGAGATTGAACTGGCGCGGCGCGGTGAGCGTGCCCTTGCTCCCGCACACCGGACACTGCGCGTCGGGCTGGCCGGGCGTTCCCTTGATCTTGGGATCGTCGGCGCGGAAGCGGTTCTTGCACTGCTTGCAGTCGACGAGCGGATCGGTGAAGCCCGAGACGTGTCCCGATGCTTCCCACACCTTGGGATGCATCAGAATCGCGGCGTCGACGCCCTCGATGTCGTGGCGTTCGTGGACCATCGACCGCCACCACCGCTCCTTGATGTTCTTCTTGAGCTCGACGCCGAGCGGGCCGTAGTCCCACACGGAGCCAAGGCCGCCGTAGATCTCGGAGGATTGGAAGACGAAGCCCCGTCGCTTGGCGAGCGACACGAGCTTATCCATCGTCTTATCGACAGTTACTGGGGGCATAAGGAGCCGGAAGTTACAAACGCAGCGCCTCGCGCGCGACCTGCTCCGCCATGCGGGAAAGGGCGGCACCGTCCAGCATTCGACCGTCATCGTCTCCGCCCAGTGTGTGCACCCCAGTCAGCGCTTCGACCCGACCTGCCACCACGGCGATCTTCTTTCTGGCGGCGTGGGAGCGCCGGATGACCTCGCCCGGCGCCTTTCCAAGGAGCGACGTCCGGTCGAAGACGCCTTCGCCGGTGATCACAAGGTCAGCCTTGGCAAGCGCCGCATCGAAGCCGGCGCGCTCCAAGACCCATTCCGCTCCGCCCGTCAGATCGGCTTTGGCAAAGAAGGCCAGTCCGGCGCCGAGGCCCCCGGCGGCGCCACCCATGGGAAGGACACCGAGCTCAGGCCGCCCGGCATGAGCCCAGAGTGCCGCGAGGCGGATCAGACCAGCGGCCAGACGTGGAATCTCCTCGGGGCGCGCGCCTTTCTGCGGGCCGAAAACGGGCGCGGCACCCTCTGGTCCCAACACAGGTGTCTGCACGTCGGCCAAGGCCACGACTCGCGCACCCAAGGGCCAGCCGGAACCGAACGACGCGAGGTTTTCGAGCGCGCCGCCGCCGTCCGGGAGGGGTTCTCCTGCCGCGTTCTCGAACGTCCAACCAAATCCCCGCGCCGCACCGGTTCCGCCGTCGACGGTTGCCGTCCCGCCGAGGCCCACGACAATCGTTTTGGCACCGCGGTCGGCAGCGGTCCAGATCAGCTCACCCACTCCTCGCGTCGTGGTACGCGTGGGGTCGCGATCCTCGGGCTCGACGAGTGCTAGTCCGCAGGCGGACGCACTCTCGATGAGTGCGGTCTCGGCATCGATCCAACCGAGCTCCGCGGATACCGACTCGCCGATCGGGCCGCTGACCTCCAGACGTTCGCGCAGCGCGCCGGTCGGGAGCACGACATCCAGCAGGCCGTTGCCGCCATCGGCGACGGGGCATTCGAGCACCGTCGCATCGGGGAAGGCACGGCGGACGCCCAGCGCCAACGCCTCGGCGACCTGGCGCGGCCCGAGAGTTCCCTTGAAGGCGGCTGGCGCCACGAGGACCACTGGGGACATGGGGCGAACTTAACTCCCAGAAAACGAGAAACCCTCTGGGTTTCCCCAGAGGGTGATCGCCTGCCGCACACCGTGCGCCCTAGAACCCGATGTGAGCGAAGCGAACGTCTTTCTCGCAAAATCGGGGCGGCGCATCGGACTCTGGCAGCCGGGCTGTCTCCGAGAGACCCCTAGCTTTGCGCCCCGCCGTCACCGGCGGTTTGCCCTTATCGAGAGTTCTGCGCGTTTGATAAGCAAAAGGAATGCCGACTTGTAAGCGCTGTCACTACAACGACGAGTCGAATGACCTAGGTAAAGTACCTAACGGTAAACCGCACTGAATACTGCAAAATGCGGTCAGCAAAACAGTGCCGAGTAGACGCCCAGACGCCCGGACGCTGAGCGGTCGGGAGTGACGAGGTTCTAGGCCGCAGCGCTCGAGAGCTTCCGTAGCAAACCGAAGACCGTTCGCGCGCATTCGTCGTGCGCTTTGATTACCTCATCAAGCTCGGCTGGCTTGAACAGGTCGAGGTGTCGGACGAGGTCGAGGACAGCCTCAACCTCAACCAACGATCCTCGAGCGACATCTGTGAAGCGACGGAATTCTTTGGCGCCCCGACGGCTGACGCCCTCGGCGAGGTTCAAAACGATGCTATTACAAGCACGGCGCCACTGATCCGCCAGGTCACGTTCGACAGTGGGCAGCCGATTGATGAGAGGCCCGCGACACTACGGCAAGGCGTCGCGCGTGTTGGTAGGCCTTCAGGTCTTTGAAGATCATGTTGGAAGGTAGCGACGAACGAGCAGACCTCGTCATCAAAATCATGCGTGGCGTAGCTTTTCTCGCCACATGCCGCTAGCAACCACTGTGCGCCTATTGCGTCTGGGCGTCTTCTCGAAACTGTTGTACTCTAGACCTCGATGATCTGATCTCTGCGAGTACCGACACTCACATAGCGCACCGGCGCGCCGGCCAGGTCCTGCAGTCTATCCACGTACGCTCGTGCCGCTGGGGGAAGATCAGCCAACCGGCGCACATCGGTCAGCGGTTTTTGCCATCCGGGCACCATTTCATAAATCGGCTCGACACGCGCAATCGTTTCGACATCCGCCGGCATGCTGTCAATTATCTCGCCGTCCAGCTTGTACCCGACGCCAACCGGGATTTCCGCGAACGTATCCAGGACATCGAGCTTCGTCACCGCCAAGCCGGTCAGTCCGTTGATGCGGACCGCATAGCGAACCACCACGGCATCAAACCACCCACAGCGCCGCGGCCTGCCGGTCGTCGCGCCGAACTCGCCGCCGAGCTGCCGAATCCGCTCCGCGACGTCGGGCTCGGCTTCCGTGGGCAAGGGCCCGTTTCCGACGCGCGTCGTGTACGCCTTCACCACGCCGATCACCGCATCGATCGCGGTTGGCCCGATCCCGACTCCGACCGCCGCGCCGCCCGCCGTGGTGTTCGAGGAGGTGACGTACGGATATGTCCCGTGATCGACGTCGAGCAGCGCTCCTTGCGCGCCTTCGAGCAGCACCGACTCCCCGCGCTGCAGCGCGTCCCAGACGACGCGTCCCGAGTCCACGGCGAGAGGCAGGAGGCGCGGCGCGAGCCGCTCGAGCAAATGCACGTGCTCCTCGGCGCCGGCCCGTTCGCCGCTCCCAGCGCCCAGCATCCCAAGCATGGTATTGGCCGCTTCCACGCGCGCGCGTACAAGCTCCTGGGCCCGCGCCATATTGCGAAGGTCTCCCACCCGCAGGCCACGCCGGCCGTACTTGTCCTCGTACGTGGGACCGATCCCCCGCCCCGTGGTCCCGATCTTGTCCTGCTTCTCGCGCGCGCGGTCGAGCAGTTTGTGATAGGGCAGCGTAAGATGCGCGCGGTCGGACACGTGCAGCTTGTGCTCGGTGCGCACCCCGCGCGCCTCGAGCGCATCCAACTCGGCGAACAGCTGCTCGGGGTCGAGAACCACGCCGTTCCCCACCACGCAGACCGCGCCCTGAAGGATGCCGGACGGGATCTGATGCAGCACGAACGACTTACCCTCGCCCGTGTCCACCGTGTGACCGGCATTCGCGCCGCCCTGGTAGCGCACCACGAGGTCGGCGCGCTCCGCGAGGACGTCGACCACTTTGCCCTTGCCCTCGTCGCCCCATTGGGCACCGACCACGACAACACATTGGATTTTTGGGCCGAACACTCGATCTCCTGGCAGGAAAAAGGGCCCCCGTTTGGGGGCCCGATCCCGGGGCCGCGCCCCAGGTTCCTCTGCGAGAAACTATCCGGCGCGAAGTACCCGCGCTAGTCCTGCCGCCACCAGCGCCGCGCCGTCGAGTCGCACTCGCGCCGTCGTATCGCCGGGCCGGTGCACGATCGTCATGGTGCGCCAGCCGCCCTTCATGATCGTGACGCATTCGCGGGCCGCATCACACAACGCCAGGCCATCGACGATCACGGGCAGCCAGCGCCACCGTCGCGCTCGCAGTGCCTGGACCACGCCGATACCTATGGGACCGCGCCGATGCATGAACGCGGTCGCTCGTCCCGTGTCGTCCAAGCCGTCGAGATTGACGACGCTCGCCTCGGCAAGCAGATCCGCTCGGTCCCTGGCCAACGCCCGTGCGCCCACCAAGCCATACTCCTCGGCGTCGGGAAAGATGACGCCGACGTTCGATGCCGGCGGAAGCTGATCGAGTGTCATGAAAACGGCGACGAGGGCTGTCGCGTTGTCGAGCGCACCCGGTGAATCGTCGGTGACGCGATTCTGCGACACGATGATGAGCGCGACGGCGAGCAGCACGAGGCCCGCGAGCTTCGCCGCCAAAAACGCCAGTGGGGCGATGACCAGCAATCCGAATCCGATCAATCGGACGGCCATCGAGATCGGCTGGCCCTTCGAGTCGTAGTGCGCGACTAACCAGACCGGCGGTCGGCCGGTCGGACGGCCGGACGCTCGCGATGCGATGAGATTCACGCCGCGGACGATCGGAGGCGCACCGAAGAACGCGCGCGACGGCCGGCCCTCGAACGTATGCTCCGCGACGCCGAGGCCGCGCGTCGCGAGCTCGCGTTTTAGAATCTCGCGAACCCTTTGGTGATTAGGAGTTCCGACGCGCCGGGGGATCGCCAGCTCGCGGAACAACTCGCCGTAGTCAGTCACCGCGCACGAGCGCGCTGACACGCTCGCGGTCGGCGTCCGACACTGGCGCGAGCGGTGCGCGCACGGGACCGCCGTACAACCCGACTGCATCCATCGCGGCTTTCACGCCCCCGGGTCCGAGCTTGCCGACAATCTCTTTGTCGAGCGGCGTGATGCGCTCTTGCAGCGCGCCCGCCGCGGCGCGGTTGCCGCTCGTGTACTCGCGCACGAGCTGCACGCAGAGCGCCGGCGCGTAGCACGCGACACCGACGATGCCGCCCTGGCAACCGAGCTCGAGTGCGGTGAAGAGCAGCGACGCGCCGCCCACGAGCACCGCCCACTGCGGCACGATCGCGCGGTACGCGGCGACGCTCTTCGGATCACCCGACGAATCCTTGACGCCGATGACCCGCTCGTGCTTCGACAGTTGTTCCAGCAGCCCGGGAGCGAGCGCGAGGTGCGTGTACTTGGGGATGTTGTAAATCAACACCGGCACGGGGCTCGCATCCGCGACGGCGCGGTAATGCACCAGCAACGATGCCGGCGTCGTGCCGGCGGCATAATAGGAGGGCGGGCGCACCAGCACCGCGTCAGCACCTTCCTCCGCCGCCGCCCGGCTGAGGGCGATCGTCTCGCGCGTGGACTCGCCACCCGTGCCGGCGATCAGCCAGGCACCGTCCGTCGTGGTCTCGCGGGCTATCGCGACCAGCTCGCGCTGTTCGTCCGCATCGAGCATCGCCGATTCGCCGGTCGACCCCGTGACGACGATGCCGTTCACGCCGGCTGCCAGCAGCCGCGTGATGTTGTCGCGGAAACGTTGTGCCGCGATGTCGCCCGTCGTCTGCTCGAACGGCGTGGTGATCGGCGGGAAGATTCCGGCGGGCCCGGGCTTCCTCTCGGTCATGACGGCAGCATGCTCGACAGATCGTCCGTGAATCCCGCCGGCTTGGCATCGCCTTGCGGCGCCTGCTGTGGTGAAGCCGCGACGCGCGAGCGGCGCCGCAGGGTCTTGAGCTGTAACTGGAAATCTGAAGGGTTCGACGAAGCGGCCAGCGCGGTCTCGTAGGTCACGATATCGTCTGCGACCAAATCCATGAGATGCTGGTCGAACGTCTGCATTCCGTACTGCTCGCGCGATTCCTTGATGTAGTCGTGCAGCGAGGGTGTCCGCTCCTTGTCGCGGATCATGTCCCGCGCCGCACCCGTGGCGAGCAGAACCTCGAGCGCGGCCGCCCGACCGTGCCCATCCGCACGGGGCAGCAGGCGTTGGGACACGACGGCGTGCAGCGCCTCGGACAGCCGCAGCCGGGCGATTTCCTGCTCTTCCGGCGGAAACATCGACACGATGCGGCTGACCGTGGTCACCGCATCGGGCGTATGCAGCGTGGACACCAGCAGGTGGCCCGTTTCAGCGGCCTTCATCGCGGTGTCGATCGTCTCGGCATCGCGCATTTCACCGATCAGGATGACGTCCGGATCCTGGCGCAGCGCCGCGCGCAGGCCGGTGCGGAAATCGTCCGTGTCCACGCCGATCTCGCGCTGCGTCACGGAGCAGTTGATGTCGCGGTGCAGGAACTCGATCGGGTTCTCGAGCGTGAGGATGTGGCGGTGCTGGTTCTGGTTGATGTGATTCATGATCGCCGCCATGGTCGAGCTTTTCCCCGACCCCGTCACTCCCGTCACCAGGATCATCCCGCGCTCGGCGTTGCCGACTTCGGCGAGCACCGCAGGGAGCTTCAACGACTCGAACGTAGGCACGTCGAAGGGAATCACGCGCATCACGATCATGAAGGAAGAGCGCTGCCGCAGGATGTTGACGCGGAAGCGCCCGATGCCGGGCATGCCCCAGGAGCAGTCGTAGTCGCGGAGCTTGTCGATCCGGCCCCGGTCCTCGTCGTTGGAGATGAGGCGCTGGGCGATCGCCTTGGTCTGTTCCGGCGTCAAACGCTGCTTGGTGAGCGGCACCAGCTTGCCGTCGATGCGGGCGCGGAAGACGTCGCCCGCCTTGATGTGCAAATCGGACGCCCCGCGATCGACCGCGGCCTTGATGATTTTTTCCATTCAGTACCCGGCTTCCAGGTCCACGAGGTTCGTGAGGGGCGCGCCTGCAAGATAGCTCCGGATATTGTCTACAACCAAAGCCGTCTCCCGCTCCCAGAAGCGGCCCGACACGGCGCTGACATGCGGCGATACCAGCACGCGTGGATGGCTCCAGAATGGATGCCCCGCAGGGAGCGGCTCGGTCCCGAAGACGTCCAGCGCGGCGCCCCGCAGGCGTCGTTTTTCGAGCAGCTCGAGCAGCGCCTGCTCGTCGAGCAACGAGCCGCGCGACACGTTAACGACCACCGCCTGATGCGGGAGCCGCTCCAGCACGCGCGCGTCCACCGCGCCGGCGGTCGCGGTGGTGTGCGGCGCAGCGATGACGAGGACGTCGCTCGTGCTGGCGAGGCGCGCCAGGTCTTCGAGTTTCCCGACCCACTCCACGCCCTTCGGACCGCCGCGCTCGGGACGACGCCGCACGCCCGCCACCTTCATGCCGAGCGCCAGGGCGCGGCGCGCGACGGCAGTGCCGATGCCGCCCAGCCCGAATACGCCGAGCTTCAGGTCACGGAACTCGCGCATCGGAAGCGCGCCGTCGGTAAAGTCCTCCTTGGCCCACCGACCCTGCCGCTGCGCCGACACCATGCGGTCGAGGCCGCGGGTGAAATAGGCGATCGCCGCGATGACCCAGTCCGCCATCGGCTCGGCATGCACCCCCGCGGAATTGGTGAGGAGCACACCGGCGCCCAGCTGCGCGAGGCTTTGGCCCACACCGGCCGTGGCGGTGTGCGCCCAGCGCAGCGTCTCTTTGGCCGCGCCCGCGACGCCCGCCGGCACGCCGAAGCCGAAGTAAATCTCAGCGCCGCGCGCGGCATTGACCGATTCGGGCGAGCCGCTGCCGTACGCGCCGTCGCCGTCCGATACGGCAGGCGCCTGGATCTCGATGACGTCCCAGCCTGTCCCCACCGCGGTGCGGATCGCCGACACGCTCGACGGCGGGATCCGCCAGGCGGCGCGTGGCGAGGCCAAATCGATGACGAGCCGCCGCGGCGAAGCGCTCACTCCCCCGTCGACACCGTGCGGACGTGATCGTGATGCAGCAGCGTCACGACCGCCTGATCGTACAGCCGTTTGGACCCGCGGAGCTCGAACTCGATGACGAGGTCGACATTCTCCTGCCGGTTCGACACGGTGAGCAAGTCGAGTCCGGTGCGGCGCACGAGCGTCTCCAGATCCTCCACCACAGTTGGTCCCGATCGCGCATGCACCGTGATTGTGGAGCGCATCGAATGACCCTGGACGATTTTCTCGACGCGACCCAACCCGGCGAGCACGATGATGACGGCGAGCGTCGTGCCGACGCCTTCGAGGTAGTAGCCGCTGCCGAGCGCGATGCCGATGGCCGCGACGACCCAGATCGTGGCCGCACTCGTGAGGCCGACGACGGCGCCGCGCGCGTGCAGAATCGTCCCCGCACCGATGAAGCCCACGCCGGTGACGATCTGCGCGGCCACCCGCGTCGTGTCGGTGCCGGCGGGAATCGAGCCCCCCGGTCCTCGGAGCATGGCGATCGAGAGATGGGTGTACAGCACCGATCCGACGCAAATCAGAATGTTCGTCCGCAGTCCCGCCGGCTTGCCACCGAGCTCGCGCTCCAGCCCGATCGCGCCGCCGAGCAGCGTGGCCAGGCCGAGCTGCAACATCAAATCGAGGCGGAAGATCTCAATCGCCCGATGGAACACGTCACTCATGGAGGAATCCCATCCGTTCGCGGACCTCCACAATCGTCCGCTGCGCGAGCGTGCGCGCGCGCTCGGCCCCGGCGCGCAGCCGCTCGGTCACACCCGTGGGGTCGCGCTTCAGCGCGGCCGCGCGCTCGCGCATCGGCGTGAGCGTCGCGATCATGTGGTCCGCGAGCTTGCGCTTGCAGTCGATGCAACCCCACCCCGCGGTGCGACACTTGTCCGCGACCTCCGCCACGACCGCCGGCGGCGAGAATCCCTGATGCAGCGTGTAGATGTTGCAGATCTCGGGAGTGCCTGGATCTTTCCGCGTCACGCGCGCAGGATCGGTGGCGGCGGGCCTCAACTTCTCCCAGATCGCTTCGGGCGACTCGAACAGGCCGATCGTATTGCCGAGGCTCTTCGACATCTTGGCTTTGCCGTCGAGACCCAGCACGCGCTTCGTCCTGGTCAACAGCGGCTGTGGCTCGGGGAAATAGCCCTGGCCAAAGCGCGCATTCCAGCGGCGCGCGATTTCGCGCATCAACTCCAGGTGTTGTACTTGGTCCTCTCCGACGGGCACCAGGCTAGCTTTATAGAGCAAAACGTCAGCCGCCTGCAGCACGGGGTAAGCCAACAACCCCAGCAGCACGCTTTCCTGGCGCTGCGACTTGTCCTTGAACTGGGTCTGGCGCTCGAGCTCGCCGAGCGGGGCGACGGCCGAGAACAGCCAGTTGAGCTCGGTGTGCTCGGCGACGTGCGACTGTATGAAGACGATGCACCGCTCGGGATCGAGGCCGGCAGCGTACAAGCTGACCGCCATGTCCGTGGTGAGGGCCGGAAGATTGGCGGGGTCGTACGGCTGGGTAATCGCATGCAAATCGACCACGCAGAACAGGCAATCGTGCTGTGACTGCAGCGTGACCCAGTTCTGCACGGCACCGAGGTAATTGCCGATGTGCAACTCGCCGGAAGGCTGGATGCCGCTGAAAACACGCTGGGGGGCCACGGGCCAGCAAAGTGCGTGAATACAACGACTTAGTCAAGCTGGCGGAGCGCGCGGCGCTGCGCGCCGCCGATTATGTGCGCGGAGCCGCCCGGCCGGCCGTCCATACCTGGACGGAGAAATCGCAGCACGATTTCGTGACCGAGGTGGACCGCGCCGCCGAAGGGATGATCGCCGAAGAGATCGTCCGGGCCGAGCCCGACTCGGTGATCGTGGGCGAGGAGCTGTCGCCCAAGCGCGGGACCCGCGGCGAGCTGGTCTGGATCGTCGATCCCCTGGACGGGACGACGAATTTTCTTCACGGCTACCCGCAGTACGCCGTCAGCATCGCCTGTCTCGTCGAGGGCAAGCTGGCGGCGGGCGTGATTCACGATGTCTGTCGCAAGCGCACTTACCGGGCGATTCGTGGCGGCGGCGCATTCGAGGAGAGCACGCGTCTCGGTGTTTCGGCGGTCATCGATCCGCGGCGCGCGCTGATCGGGACCGGCTTCCCCTTCAAGGCGCTCAACCTGCTGCACGTCTATCTCGCGCAGTTCGCCGCGGTCATCGGCGCCGCCAGCGGTATTCGCCGGGCGGGCGCCGCCGCGCTCGACCTCGCCGACGTGGCCGCGGGCCGGCTCGACGGTTTCTGGGAGCTTTCGCTCGCGCCCTGGGACGTCGGAGCCGGTGCATTGCTCATTCGCGAAGCAGGCGGCATCATCACGCGCCCCGAGGGCGCCACCGACGTGCTGAGCACCGACGGCCCCGTGGTCGCAGGCAATTCGGCGATACATAAGTGGCTCATGGACCTCCTGAGGAAGAGCTGATGATCTCCGCCGCTCCGCTCGTGGAATGTGTACCGAACTTTTCCGAGGGCCGCGATCAGCGGACGATCGACGCGTTGCGCGCGGCGGTGTCCGATATCCCGGGCGTACAGCTCCTGGACGTGCAGACCGACGCCGCACACAACCGATCCGTCTTGACCATGGTGGGCGATCCCGAGGCGACCGGGAACGCCGCGTTCGCGGCGATGCGCGTCGCCAGGGAGCGGATCGACCTCACGAAACATTCGGGCGAGCATCCGCGCATGGGCGCGACCGACGTCGTGCCGTTCGTCCCCGTCTCCGGCACCACGATGGACGACTGCATCGCGCTGGCGCGCACGCTCGGCGAGCGCGTGGGGAAGGAGCTGGAGATTCCGGTGTTTCTGTACGCGCGGGCCGCCACCCGGCCGGACCGCGTGCTGTTGCCCGAGGTGCGCAAAGGCGAATTCGAAGGGTTGCGCGGCCGCACGCTGGATCCCGATTTCGGGCCCCCGCGCGTGCATCCGACGGCGGGCGCGACGGCGATCGGGGCCCGGCCCTTCCTGGTCGCATTCAATGTGTACCTCGACACTCAGGATATCGCGATCGCCAAGGAGATCGCGAAACAGATCCGCACCTCGAGCGGCGGGCTGCCGGGAGTTCAGGCGAGCGGCTTCATCGTCGATGGACTCGCGCAGGTCTCGATGAACCTCCTGGATATCGACATCACTTCGCCAGCCGTGGTCTTCAATGCCATCAAGGCGCGCGCGGAAAAACGCGGCGTGGGAATACAGAAGAGCGAGATTGTCGGCCTCATTCCGGAGCGCGGGCTCATCGGCGCGGCGGAATCGTTGCTGCGGCTGTCGAATGCGGGAGATCACGTCCTGGAAACGAAGATCCGCGCATTCGCACCTTCCGGCACCGCTGCCGCCGGACCGTCACTGGATGGCTGGATCGACGAACTGGCGGGCGGCGCCCCAACACCGGGCGGCGGCAGCGCGGCGGCGCTGGCGGGGACGCTGAGTGCGGCGCTCGTGGCCATGGTGGCGCGGCTCACCATCGGCCGGAAAGCGTACGCCACGGTCGAAGCCCGGGCGCACGAGATCCTCGCGGAAGCCGAGCAGCTGCGTACCGAGCTGCGGCGCCTGGTGGATGAGGATGCCGCCGCCTACGAGGGAGTCACCCGCGCCTACAAGATTCCCAAGAGCGATCCTGGTCGCGCCGCGGCGATCGACGAGGCATTGCTGGCGGCGGCCCGGCCTCCCGCGGTGGTCGTCAAGCGCGGGCGCCGTCTCCTGGCACTCGCCCAAACCATCGAGCAGATCGGAAACAAGAATGCCATGAGCGATGCGCGCGTGGCGGGGATGCTGGCGAAGACGGCGATCGACGGTGCTTCGGAAAACGTGAATGCGAATCTGGCTGGGATGTCGGAGCCCGCGCGAGCAAAGGCGTCCGGGCTCGGCTAAGCCGTCGTCAGAATCCTCGGGCCATTGTCCGTCACGGCCACGGTGTGCTCGAAGTGCGCCGACAGCGAGCCGTCCTGCGTCACCACGGTCCACTTGTCGTCCAGCGTCCTGATTCCCGAGCCGCCGATGTTGATCATCGGCTCGATCGCGATCGTCATGCCGGGCACGAGCCGCGGGCCCCGCTTCGGCTTTCCGTAGTTCGGCACCTGGGGCTCTTCGTGGAACGACGCCCCGATGCCATGACCGACCAGCTCGCGCACCACGGAGAACCCCGCCGCCTCCGCCACCTGTTGCACCGCATGTCCGATGTCGCCCACATGATTGCCGGCCCGCGCCTGCGCGACACCGGCCGCCAGCGCCTGCTGGGTCACGTGCAGCAGCCGGGCAGTCTCCGGCTTGATGTCACCGACCGGAAACGTCGCCGCCGAGTCGGCATGCAGCCCTTCCACCCACACGCCGACATCGATGCTGACGATGTCGCCATCGTGCAGCACGCGTTTGTGCGACGGAATGCCGTGCACGATTTCCTGATTGATGGAGGTACAGAGCGTGGCGGGAAAGTCGTAAAGTCCCTTGAACGACGGCTGCGCGCCGGGATGACTGCGAATGAAATCCTCGGCCAGCTGATCCAGCTCTTCCGTCGTGATGTCGGGGCGAACGTTCTGCTGCACCAGCGCCAGTGTGGCGGCGACGATGTGGCCGGCGGCGGCCATCGTCTCGATCTCGCGCGGCGACTTGATCGTGATCATCGCCCGATGACGCGCTTGATCTCCCCGGCGATTGCGTCGACCGTCCCGATGCCGGGCACGCGTTTGATGATCCCACGCTGCGCATAATGCGCAATGAGCGGCGCGGTGTCGCGCTGGTAGATCTGCAGGCGGTTGCTGATCGCCTCGGGGGTATCGTCGGAGCGGCCTTCGACTCGGGCGCGCGCACGCATGCGGCGCACGAGCTCGTCTTCGGTGACGTCCAGGAGCAGGATGTGGTTCAACCGCTGCTGCCGCTGGGCCAGGGTCCGGTCGACCAGCTCGGCCTGGGCCGCGGTGCGCGGGAATCCGTCGAGGATCGCGCCGTCCTTGGCGTCGGGACGGTCCAGCTCGTCCTTGATCATCCCGAGAATGACACTGTCGGGGACCAGTTTCCCTTCATCATAGTACTTCTTGACCTCGAGCCCCAGCGGCGTCCCGTCCTGCATTGCCGACCGGATGAGGTCGCCGGTGGTGATCTTGGGCAGGCCCAGGCGTTCGGCGAGAATCTTTCCCTGCGTTCCCTTCCCCGAGCCGGGCGCCCCCAGAATGAGGATGAACACAACTACCGGCGGAAACGAACCCGCGAGGCGCCCCCACCGCTGCCGGTGCCACCACCCTTCATGAAGCCGTCGTACTGGCGCAGCAGGAGATGCTGCTGCACCTGTTGCACCGTATCGAGCGCTACACCCACGACGATGAGCAGCGCCGTGCCGCCGAAGCCGAACGGCATGTTGAGCGTGTTCTGAATGATGATGGGCAGCAGCGCGACGAACGTGAGGAAGATCGCGCCCGGCAGCGTAATCCGGGACAGCACTTCATCGATGTAGTCGGCGGTGGAAGCGCCCGGCTTCACGCCGGGAATGAACGCCCCCTGCTTCTTCAGGTTCTCCGCGAGGTCGACCGGGTTGAAGATGATCGACGTGTAGAAGTAGGCGAAGAACACGATCAGCACCGCGCTGGACACGATGTACCACACCGACGTGGTGTTGAAGTACTCGGCGAAGTTCTTCAGCCACTGGACGCCGCTGAACGTGGCCACGGTGCCGGGCACGATGATGAGCGACTGTGCGAAAATGATCGGCATCACGCCCGCGCTGTTGATGCGGAGCGGGATAAACGTCTTCTGACCTTCGCGAATCCGGCCGCGGCCCATGACCTTGCGCGGGATTTGCACCGGAATGCGGCGCGCCGCGACCGTAATCGCCACCGTGCCGGCGACGACGAGCACGCACATGATCAGCACGATGAGCAGCACCGGGAAGCTGAGCGTGCCGGTCTTCAACGCTTCGAAGGTGTTGACCGTTTCCGGCAGAATGCGTTCGACGATCGAGAAGAAGATCAGGAGACTCATGCCGTTGCCGATGCCTCGCTCCGTGATCTGCTCACCGAGCCACATCACGAAGACCCCGCCCGTCGTCAGCGTCAGGACGGTCGTCATGCGGAAGGCGAAACCCGGATGGGCGACGGCATTGGGCAACGACTCGGTGAACACCGCAAAGCCGTACGCCTGGAAGACGCACAGGACCACCGTCACGTAGCGGGTCCACTGCGTGAGCGTCTTCTTGCCTTCCTCATCGCGCTGCATCTTCTCGATGATCGGGAAGACCGGCCCGGCCAGCTGGAACACGATGCTGGCCGAGATGTACGGCATGATGCCGAGCGCGAACACGGTCGCGCGGCGCAGCGCGCCGCCCGAGAACAGGTCGTACAGCCCGAACAGGGTGCCCGAGCCCCGCGAGCCGATGAAGTCGGTGAGGGCGTCGACATTGACGCCCGGCGTCGCGATATGCGCCCCGATCCGGTAGATGACGAGGCACAGCAACGTGAACAGGAGCTTCTCTTTGAGCTCCGGGACCTTGAACAGATTGGGGACAGTCGACGTCACGCGATCGTTCCGCCGGCCTGCTCGATCTTCTGTTTCGCGCTCGCGGACACCGCCACGCCCTTCACCATGAACTTCCGCCCCTGGACCTCACCCGTGCCGAGCAGCTTGATCGGGTGATCGGGACGGCGCACGAGGCCGGCGCCGAACAGCGTCTCGGGCGTCACTTCGACGCCCTCGGCGAGCAGCCCCAGGTGCCGCACGTTCACGACCTGCGCGGGCTGTTTGAACGGATTCGTAAAGCCGCGCTTGGGAATGCGCCGAATGAGCGGCATCTGGCCGCCCTCGAACCCGGGCCGCACCTTGCCGCCCTGGCGGGCCGTCTGGCCCTTGCCGCCGCGTCCCGCGGTCTTGCCGATTCCCGATCCCGGACCGCGACCTTTGCGGATGCGCGCGCGGTGCGAGCCGCGCGGCGGCCGCAAGTCGTGCAGCGCCAGTCTAGGATACTGGATCTCGGAGCCGGAAGCCTGGGCTCTCTTCTTCGAGCGCGGCTTGCGTGTCGCTTTGGCTTTCGCCTTAGGCATTTGACTTCTTTCTCCCCCGCGGCTTGGCCGCGGGGCGTTGCGTTTCTTCGGATCCCGTCGCTGCCGTCACCTCGACTAGGTGACGCACCCGTTGCAGCATGCCGCGCAGCGCCGGATGATCGGCGTGCACAACCACAGCCTGGTGATGCTTGAGGCCGAGCGCCGCGAGCGTCCGCTTCGTCCGCTCCGGTTTGCCGCTGCCCGACCGCACCTGCCTGATCTGCAGCTGCCCCGATCCCACCGGAGGAAGGACAGGATCGCGGCCCGGTTTACGCTTCCGATACTTCCGGGTCGGGGGCAGTCTACCCATGGCCGGCTCCGGTCGGCCCGGTCGCTTCCTGGCGCGCGCGATAGTGGATCGCTTCCAGCTCGACGCCGCGCTCGCGCGCGACACGGCGCGCCGTGGTCAACCGCTTCAACCCGTCCATCGTCGCCCGCACCATGTTGTGCGGGTTGGTCGAACCCAGGCTCTTGGTCAGAATGTCGCGGATGCCGGCGCACTCGAGCACGGCCCGGACCGGTCCGCCGGCGATCACGCCCGTTCCCGACGCGGCCGGCTTGAGCAGGACGCGGCCCGCGCCGTGCTCGCCGATGATCTCGTGCGGGATGGTGCCGCCTGTGAGCGGCACCTCGTTCATGCGGCGCCGCGCGGCTTCCACGGCCTTGCGCACCGCTTCGCTGACTTCATTCGCCTTGCCGGTCGCGATACCGACCTGACCTTTTCCATCCCCCACCGCAACCAGTGCGTTGAAGGAGAAACGGCGACCACCCTTCACGACCTTCGCGACGCGATTGATCGCGACGACGTTCTCGACCATGCCGTCGCTTTCGCGACCGCCGCGGTCGCCGTCACGCCGGTCACCACGGCCGCGCCCACCCCGGCCGCCGCGGCCGCCCGGTCCGCGCGGACCGCCGCCGCCGCCCCCGCCGCCACCGCCGCTGCGTGGCGGACGGCGCTCTTCTGTTGCCGCCGCCGGCGGGACGTCCGCAGCCGGAACGGTCGTCGACGCTTCCGTGCCTTCTTTCGGATCTGCCATTAGAACTCCAGTCCGCCTTTGCGCGCGCCGTCCGCGACAGCTTTGACGCGCCCGTGATACTGATAACCGCCGCGGTCGAATACGACTTTGGCGATGCCTTTTTCCTTGGCCTTGCTCGCGATGAGTTTCCCGACCGCGAAGCTGCGCGCGACCTTGCCCTTGCCTTCGATCTGCATGCCCTCGGACGTGTCCGTCACGCCGGCGAGAGTCACGCCGCGCTGGTCATCCACCAGCTGGGCGTAGATGTGTTTGGACGAGCGGAACACCACGAGCCGCGGCCGCTCCGGCGTTCCGGCGATTTTCTTGCGGACGCGCAGATGCCGGCGATAGCGGCCGTGCTCAGCGGTTTTGATCTTGCGAACGGAGCGCATGGCTTATTTCGCCGCCTGGGCAGTCTTGCCCGCTTTGCGGCGGACCTGCTCGCCGGCGTAGCGGATACCTTTGCCCTTATAGGGCTCGGGCGGGCGGACATTGCGCAGCTCCGCGGCCACCTGGCCCACGAGTTCCTTGTCGATGCCCTCGATCTTCACATTGACGTTGTTCGTCACCGTGATCTTGATGCCCTTCGGTGCGTGGTAGGGGACGGGATGCGAGAACCCGACCACGAGCTGAACCCCGAACGGCTTGGGCTCGGCCTTGTAGCCGACGCCCTGGATCTCGAGCGACTTCGCGAAGCCGGTCGTCACGCCTTCGACCATGTTCGCGACGAGCGTGCGCGTGAGGCCGTGCAGCGCCTTGTGGCGCGCTTCATCGGACGGGCGCTTCACGACGACGGTCGAATCTTCGAGCGACAGCCCCATGTCTTCGTGCAGGGTCCGGGCGATTTCGCCCTTCGGTCCCTTCACCGTGATTTTGTGCCCGTCGATCTGCGCCGTTACACCATTGGGCAGAGCCACCGGTTTCCTTCCGATTCGTGACATCCCTGGCTCCTGACTCCAGATTCCCGTTTACCAGACCACGGCGAGCACTTCGCCGCCCACCCGGGCGGTGCGCGCTTCGCGGTCGGTCATCAGTCCCTGCGGCGTGCTGAGGATCGCCATCCCCAGGCCGTTCTTCACGCGCGGAATCTCGCGCGCCTTCACGTAGCGACGCAGCCCGGGCGACGACACGCGCTGCAGCTCCCGAATCACCGGGGCATCGTTGTGGTACTTCAGGTACAGCCGCAACAGGCCGTGCTGGCCGTCGTCCAGGACCTTGTAGTCCTGGATGTAGTGGTTGTCGCGCAGAATCGCGGCGATCGCGACTTTCAACTTCGACACCGGCATGTCGACCCGGCGGTGGCCTGCGAGGCAGGCGTTCCGCACGCGGGTCAGCATATCGGCGACGGGATCAATAACGCTCATCTCGTGTCCCCCGTCCTACCAGCTGGCTTTGCGCACGCCGGGAATCTCCCCGCGCAACGCAAGCTCACGGAAACAGATGCGGCACAGCTTGAACTTCCGCAGCGTGCCCCGGCTGCGGCCGCAACGCTGGCAGCGGTAGTAGCCCCGCACCTTGAATTTCGGACCCCGCTTCACCCGCTCCATCCACGCCTTCTTCGCCATGTGATCTCCTAAGCCGCTTCCACGCGGAACGGCATGCCCAGCCCTTTGAGCAGTGCCAGCGCCGCGTCGTCGCGGCCGGCACTGGTCACGAACGTGATGTCCATCCCGTGAATGCGCTCGACTTTGTCGTAGTCGATCTCGGGGAAAATCATCTGCTCCTTGATGCCCAGCGTGTAGTTGCCGCGCCCATCGAAGCTCTTGGTGGGCAACCCGCGGAAGTCGCGCATGCGCGGCACCGCGATCGTAATGAACCGATCGAGGAACTCGTACATGCGGCCGCCGCGCAGCGTCACCGCGCAGCCGATCGGCTGGCCTTCGCGCAGGTTGAAATTCGCGATCGCTTTCTTGGCGCGCGTCACCACCGGATGCTGGCCGGTGATCGCCGCCAGCTCCGCCACCGCCGCGTCGAGCCCTTTGGGATTCTTGGACGCGTCGCCCATGCCCACGTTCAGCACGATCTTCTTGAGCCGCGGAACCTGGTGCGGGTTCTTGAAGGCAAACTGCTGCTGCAGCTTGCCGCGCACCTGCTGGTCATAGAACTCTCTCAGCCGGGCCGGCGGCGCCGGCTCGACCGGCTCCGCGGGCTCGGGCGCCTGTTCCGCCGCCGCCGCCTGCTGCTTGCCCTTCTTCTCCTGCTTGGGCTGCTTCGGCTGCTGCTGCGGTTTCGGCTTCTTCTCGTGCTTCTCTTTTTCGTCAGCCATCGCTATCTCACTCTCGGAATCGGCTGGCCCGACTTCACGGCAATGCGCTCGAGCTTGCCTTCCTTGTCATGGCGCCGCCGCACCCGCGTCGGCTCCCCCGATTTCGGGTCGAGCAACATCACGTTCGAGGCCGCGATCGGCGCGGCGAACTCGATGATCCCGCTCTCGCCCTGCGACGTCGTGGCGCGCTTGTGCTTCTTGACGACGTTCACGCCCTCCACCACCACCCGGAACTTCTTCGGATAGACATGGAGGATCTTGCCTTCCTTGCCGCGATGCTCGCCGCTGATCACGCGCACGATGTCGCCCTTGGCGACATGCAGCTTGTGCCGCTCCGGCACCGGCTGCGTCCGCTCCCGCCGGGATTTCTTGTA
>Ga0134079_10000020_pt1 | contig 49841 bp, 40 predicted proteins | sample 15_taG_2_FD_119770 | JGI IMG/M metagenome (GOLD analysis project Ga0134079, IMG submission 119770) | Grasslands soil microbial communities from the Angelo Coastal Reserve, California, USA - 15_D_Rain_40cm_2_09182015 | ecosystem: Environmental > Terrestrial > Soil > Grasslands ...
CCACTACGCAACCGCTTTGGCATCCCGGGCGTGATCTCGGTGATCGCCCTCGTCTTCGCGATGATGGGCGGCGCTTACGCCGCCACCAACAGCTCCGGTGGCAAGGCCACCGCTTCGGCGAAGGCCAAGAAAGGCCCGCGGGGGCCGCGCGGCAAGACCGGTCCAGCCGGACCGGCTGGACCCGCAGGGCCCGCAGGCCTTGCCGGTCCCGCAGGCGCCAAGGGCGATAAGGGCGACGCCGGCGCCAATGGCGCAAACGGCGCCCCCGGAGCCCCGGGCGCAAACGGCAAAAGCGTGATCGCCGACTCCTTCAGCGGCGCCGCTGAACCCGAAGGCGAACCGTGCAACGAAGCCGGCGGCACCGAATTCGAAGTTCAGGGCTCGGGCGATCTTCAGTACGTCTGTAACGGCGCCGGTGGTGAAGGCGGCGGTGGCTTCCCGGAAACGTTGCCTCCCGGGGCTACTGAGACGGGGGCTTGGGCGGGGCCGGTCGAAAGCGAAGGATTCACGACCCCCTCTTTCACGATCCCGCTGGAAGAAGCGCCCGAAGAAAGCGTGATCGTGCCCGCAGGTGGTCCGGTGCCGGCGAGTTGCAACGACGGCCAAGGCGAAGCGCCGTCGGTTACCAACCCCGAGGCCGAACCCGGTGTTTTCTGCCTATTCAACGAAACCCCGGATGGAAGCCAGCTCTTCATCGCCACTTACAAGACCGGAGTCGTGCTCTACGTCGAAGGTCTGGGCCGTGGCACCTGGGCGGTGACGGCCGCCGAATGAGGCTCCCAGAGCACACCCGGGCAGCTTGTCGCCCGGGTGTGCTCTGACGCGCTTTGAGCCCCGCCATGCACCGCAGCCAAGGGAGATCGCAGATGAGGACACCGCAGACCGAACCGACCCCGATACAGCAGAACAAGCTGATTCCAGGGGGGCGCCGCACGCTCGCCCTGGCGCTCGCCTCCGCGGTGCTGACCCTGCTCTCACTCGCCCCCGGCGCATCGGCTGACCTCGTCTTCGGCGGCAGCGAGGGCTCCGGCGCGGGCCAAACCAACGATCCCCGGGTGATCGCCCTCGACCGTGGAGCGGGGCTCATCTACGTCACCGATCTGCGCAACAACCGCGTCGACGTCTTCAAGGCCGACGGCAGCTTCCTGCGGGCCTTCGGCTGGGGCGTCGCCGACGGCACCACCCCGGCGCTTCAGACCTGCACGACGACGTGCTTCAAGGGGATCGGCGGCGGGATTCCCGCCAGCGGCGGCACCATTCTTGCCGGCGGTGCCGGCGAGTTCTCCGAAGCCCTCAGCATCGCCGTCGACAACGACCCCGCGAGCCCCGCCCAGCACGACGTCTACGTCACCGACGGCCCCCGCGTGCAGCGCTTCAGCACCGATGACAACGGCACGCCGGCAAACCCAGCCGATGACACGATGGTCTTCGAGGCCGCTTGGGGCGGCGGCGTGATCAGCGCCGGGGCGAGCGGAAAAGGTGACCTCACTACGGGCTCGGCGACCATCACCAACGTCGAAGTCAGCGCCAAGCGCTTCTACCCTGGCCAGCGAATTACCGCTCCGGGCAAAATCCCCGCCGGGACGCGGATCGTCGGCCTCGGCAACGGCACGATCACCCTCTCTCAGCCCGCCACGGCTTCGGGCGCCGGCGTCGCGATCAGCGCCCCCGAAGGCGCCGGCCACGTCGCAGTCAACGAGGTGCAGGAACTCTTCATCGAATTCAATGCCGGCGGAGGCATCTACGGTTTCAGGTTCCCCACGCCCGCCCCTGGAGTCTCGGTAGGCATACCGCAAACCAAAACCTTCACCTGGACGCCCGGCATCAGCGCGGCGACGATCCAGGCGCAGCTGGAAGAACTCTCGAACATCGACCCCGGCGACGTCGCCGTCAGCGGCCCGGCCGGCGGCCCATACACGGTCGAATTCACCGGGCGCTACGCCGACACGAATGTGCCGCTCATAAGCGGTGCGGCGGGTGGGGAGATCAAAAAAAGCGAAACTCTCACCGTCAAGAACGGCGCCTCGGCCGCCGAAATCTGTACCCCCGCCAACGCGGCCGATTGTTCCGCGGGGGTTCGCGGCAAGGGCGCCGGCCAGTTCTCGCTGAGTCTCGTCGTGGCCACCGGGCCCAGCGGCGCCGTCTACGTCGGCGACGATCACGGGAAAAACGATGCGCTTGAAAACGGGGGACGCGATCCCCGCCTGCAGAGCTTCGAAGCCGATGGCACGCCCACTGGCGAACTGCCCGGCATCGACACCTCCAATGGGCTTGTCGTCGAAGCCGACGGCGACTTCTTCGCCGCAGGTATTGACGCCGTGCACAAGCACGACCCCGCCGGCACGCTTCTGAGCACGATTAACCCCTCCACCAACATTCGTGCGATCGCCCTCGACCCCGCCGGCAACCTCTACGTCGCCGACCCCGGCGAGGCTGAAACCGCGATCTATGAGTACGACTCCGCCGGCAACCCGCTCCACACCTTCTACGGCAACGGCACGCTGCTGGCGCGTCCGCTCTCGCTCGCCCCCTACTCGGACGCAAGTGGCGACCTCTTCGCTCTGCAGAACAGCTCCTCCAATGGACCGCAGCGGATCGTCCAGATTGCGACCGAGCCGCCAGGGCCGGTAGTCCTGCCCTTCGCCGGGCAGGTCGACACCAACCCGACAGAATTGTTCCGCTTCGACACCAACGCGACCAAAGTCACCAACCTCAGCGCCACCCTCAACACCCGCGTCAATCCCGAGGGCACCTCGAGCACGGTCCACTTCCAGTACGTAGACGACGCCAGCTTCGAAAAAGAAGGTGGCTTCGCCAGCCCGAAAACGGTGACGACCCCCGAGTCGGCGCCGCTTGGCTCCGATTTCTTCCATCACAATGTGAGCTTCGAGATCCCCTGCGCGGGACCGGGACAGCCGGGTTGCCTCGCGGCAAACACCGTCTATCACCTGCGCGCCGTGGCGACCAACGCCGAAGGCACCGACATCGGCCCCGAGGCGAGCTTCAAAACCCTGCCGCCGATAACCCTCGGCCCAATCTGGTCGACCGAAGTCAGCACCGACTCGGCCCGCCTACACGCGGCGCTGAATCCAAACGGGATCGCGGCAAAAGCCCACTTCGAGTACGTCGAGGATGCGAGCTTCAACGAAAGCGGCTTCGCCAAAGCCAAGAGCACGCCATCGGTCGAATTCGGCGCCGGCAATGCCGAACTCTCAAAGAACATCCTGATCAGCTCGCTTCAAAACGACACCATCTACCACTACCGCTATTTCGCCGAAGACTTCTTCGGCTCCTTCACCGGCCCCGAACAGAGGCTGAGGACCCTGCCGCTCAATGGCCTGCCCCGCGAAGACTGCCCCAACCAGCAGTTTCGCTCAGGCGCCTCGGCCAACCTGTCCGACTGCCGCGCCTATGAGCTGGTCAGCCCGCTGGACAAAAACAACGGCGACATCCGGCCGCAGGGCGAGCTTGCCACCACTAGCCGGGGAACCCCATATTCGCGCGTCGATCAGGCCGCGCCCGAAGGCGAAGCGATCACCTACTCGGCCGAACGCGCCTTCGCCGGTGCGGAGGCCGCCCCCTGGAACTCCCAATACATCTCCCGCCGCGACCCGGCCACCGGCTGGTCGACGCAGGCGGTGAACCCGCCGCGCCAGGGCCTCTCGCTCTTTAACTTTCCCAACGAATCCTTCTTCAAGGGCTTCAGCGAGGACCTCTGCAGCGCCTGGTTCACCCAGGACACCGACCTCGCCCTCGTGCCGGGAGCGCCGCCGGGGGTTCCCAACCTCTACCGGCGAAAGAACTGCGGGGAAGGTGGCTATGAACTGCTGAGCACGGTGGCTCCGACCAAACCGGCGCCCGCCTACGGCAAAGCCAGCGAAAGTAACAACAGCCAGTACTACGCGACGACGCAAGGCTACGGCGCAAACGGCGCGGTCTCAGTCTTCAAGGCGCCGGCGATGCTGACGCCCGATGCCTCAGAAGCCGACATCTACCAGACCTACCTGCACGACGCAGAAGGAAACCTGCACGTGCTCAGCGTGCTGCCCAACGGCAAAGCGGCGAAAACCCACTCCTCGCTGGGGACGGGGCATGAAACCGGTATCAGACGCTTCTTCGACAGCCTCGCCGGCGCGATCTCCGCCGATGCCTCACGCGTCTTTTGGTCGGCTGAGATCCAAGAACCGCCGGAACCGGCGCACCAAGGTGGGACCGTCGTCGGCGCCGGCCCCTCGCGCCTCTACCTGCGGATCAACCCGACCAAGGTGCAGAGCAAAGTCAGCAAAGGCAAATGCACCGAAGCGGCCAAAGCCTGCACGCTGCAGATCTCTGAAGGCGCGGCGACCTTCAAGGGCGCTGACCCGCAGGCGACCAAGGCCCTCTACATGGAAGGCAAAGACCTCTATGAGCTCGACGTCAACAAAGCGATCGCCTACGAAGCGGGCGCGGCGACGCTGATCGCCCATAACGCGGCCGGTGTCCTCGGCCAAAGCGAAGACCTCGCGCGCGTCTACTTCGGCTCTGAGGAAGACCTCGACGGATCGGGCCCGGCTCTCGCGGGCAAACCGAACCTCTACCTGCGCGAAGCCGACGGTGGGACCGTCTTCGTCGCGACGCTCGGGAGCAAAGACGGCCCGCCCTCCTATTACTACGGGCCCTTCGCCTTCTTGCCCGTCAACCACGACGCCAGGGTCAGCCCCGACGGCATGCACGCGCTGTTCATGTCGCGGGCGCCCTTGACCGGCTATGACAACACCGACGCCCAAAGCGGCACGGCCGACTCGGAGGTCTTCCTCTATGACGCGGCGGAAGGAAAGCTCCGCTGCATCTCCTGCAATCCGAGTGGCGCGCGGCCGTTGGGGCGTGACCTCTACTCGGGGGTTGCGAACGAATTCCAAGTGGCCGCGCAGATCCACCCTTGGGAGACCAGCTGGCATGCATCCAGGGTGCTCTCCGATGACGGCAGTCGCGCCTTCTTCGAAAGCCTCGAGGCGCTCTCCTCGCGCGACACCAACGGCAAGATGGATGTCTATGAGTGGCAGCCGGCGGAAAGCAGGCAGCAATGCCTGGCCGAGCTCGGTGGCGAAGTCTTCGCAACCCAGAGCGAAGGCTGCCTTGGCCTGATCTCCTCGGGCAAGAGTGCCGAAGACGCCGAATTCATCGACGCCTCGGCCTCCGGCTCAGACGTCTTCTTCACCACCGCCTCGAGCCTCGTGCCCCAGGACTACGGCCTGATCGACGTCTATGACGCCCGCATTAACGGCGGCTTCCCGCCGCCCCCCGGACCGCCGGCGGACTGTGAAGGGGAAGCCTGTCAGATCGCACCGCCGCCTCCAAACGACCAGACCCCCGCCTCGGCCGGCTTCAAAGGCCCCGGCAACCTGCACCACCCGGCCCGCTGTCGCAAGGGCAAGGCCCGCCGCCACGGTAGATGCGTCAAGCGGCAGGCCAAAAAGCAAAAGCACAAGCGAGCAAACCACAAGCGGAGGGCGAGACGATGAAGCGACTTACCTTGGCGACGGCGATCGCGGCGCTCTTGATCCTCGCGATACCCGGCCCGGCAAGCGCCTCCTTTGGCATCAAAGGCCTCGACGTCGCCCCCTTAAACGAAGACGGCACCGCCCAGACCCAGGCCGGCGCCCATCCCTTCGCGGTCAAGCTCGACCTTGCGGTCAACACCAAGCCCGAACCGCAAATGCCCGAAATCGGCGTTGTTCCCGACGAGGCGATGAAGGACCTGACGGTAACCCTGCCGCCGGGCTTCGTCGGCTCCCCGATCGCTGTGCCGCGCTGTTCGATGCTCGATTTCATCAGCCCCGGCGAAAACAGCGGCACCGCCTGTCCGACCAGCACCCAGATCGGGAAGATCCAGTTGACCATCGGCGATCCGGGCACGCAACTGAACGAAAAGTTCTTCAACCTCGAACCGCCCCCCGGGGTGCCGGCCAAACTCGGCTTCAACGCGCTCGGCGTGCGGATCACCAGCGAGGTAAGCCTGAGCGAATCCCCCCCATACAACCTGATCAGCAAGGTGAGCAACGCCCCCAACATCGTCGCCTTCTACTCGGCCAAGGCGAGGCTGTGGAGCGTCCCCGCCGACCCCGCCCACGACAAAGAACGCGGCGGTCCGGTGGATGCAACGGAAGTCCCCTTCCTGACCATGCCGCGCTCCTGTCAGGGACCGCTGCCGACCGTCTTTCGGGCTGATTCCTGGGAGCACCCGGGCGGTTTCGTCGAAGAAACGATCTTCACCCACGACGACGCCGAACCCCCGGTCCCGATCGGCTTCACCGGCTGCGGCAAAGTCGACTTCGGCCCAAGGATCGAATCTGAGCCGACCACCCGCTCAGCAGAGAGCGGCAGTGGCCTTGACTTCTCGATCGACATAAACGACGAAGGTCTCTCAAACCCGAGCGGGATCGCCGCCTCAGATCTAAAGGACGCGAAGGTCACTCTGCCCGAAGGGATGACGATCAACCCCTCGGTCGCAGAAGGCCTCGAGGTCTGCACCCCAGCCCAGGTAGCCAGGGAGAGCTCCCACTCGCTCCCCGGAGAGGGCTGCCCGCAAGGATCGAAGCTCGGCAGCGTGCACGTAGTCACGCCGGTGATCGAAGAAGCGGTCGACGGCAGCGTCTACCTGGCCCAACAAGACGACCCAGCCACCACCACCCCAGGAGCCGAGAACCCCTTTGACTCCCTAATAGCCCTCTACATCGTCTTGCAAAACGAAAACCTCGGCGTCTCGGTGAAGATCCCGGTAAAGATCGACCCCGATCCAAAAACCGGACAGCTGATCGCAACCGCGATCGGCGCCCCCCAGCTCCCCTTCTCTGAATTTGCCTTTCACTTCAGAGAAGGTGCTCGCTCACCTCTGATCACCCCACCTGTTTGCGGGGACTATGAGACCAAGGCAGAAATGACCCCATGGTCGGGCAACCCCCCGGTTATCGCCACCTCTTCCTTTTCGGTCACCTCAGGGGTAGGAGGAGGACCTTGCCCCCCCGCAGGAGTGCCTCCCTTCCATCCTCACTTCGAAGCGGGATCGATCAATAACAACGCCGGCTCCTTCTCGCCTTTCAACATGCGCGTGATCAGAGGCGACGGAGAACAGGACATGACCAAGTTCTCGGCAACCCTTCCCCCCGGTGAGCTCGGCTCCCTGGCCGGAGTCGGCAAATGCCCAGACGCAGCGATTGCGGCTGCAAGAGCAAAGAGCGGACGCCAAGAGCTTGCTTCTCCCAGTTGTCCTTCCAACTCCCTGATCGGCCACACCCTGGCCGGAGCGGGAGTCGGAGGTGCGCTTACCTACGTCAAGGGCTACGCCTACCTGGGAGGAGCCTTCCACGGCGATCCCTTGAGCGTGATCGCGGTAACCCCGGCTTTGGCCGGGCCCTTTGACGCGGGAACCGTCGTCGTCCAAGAGGCGCTGACGCTGAATCCGAAAACCGCAGAAGTGGAAGTCGACGGCGCCAACTCCGAACCGATCCCACACATCATCAAGGGCATCGTCTTGAAGCTGAGGGACCTGAGGGTTTACGTGGATAGGCCCAACTTCACCTTGAACCCGACCTCATGCGATGAATCAAGCGCCCGCTCGGTGCTCTTTGGCGGCTACCTCGACGTCTTCAGCTCAGCCGATGACAAGCCAGTGGATCTCTCGACCCGCTATCAGGCAGCCAACTGCTTGAACCTGGGCTTTAAGCCAAAGCTCGACCTGAAGCTCAAAGGCGGCACCAAGCGAGGCGGGCATCCAGGCTTGCTTGCCACCTATACGCCTAAAGCAGGCGATGCAAACGTCAAAGGCCTCGTAGTTCGCCTACCTCGTTCGGCCTTCCTCGATCAGGCCCACATCAAGACGATCTGCACCAGGGTGCAGTTCGCCGCAAAGCAATGCCCAGAGCGCTCCCAATACGGCTTCATCAAAGCCTGGACGCCGTTGCTCGATACGCCCCTGGAAGGACCGGTCTACCTCAGGTCCTCTAACCACAAGCTGCCAGACCTCGTCTTTGATCTGCATGGATTGGTCGACGTCGAAGTCTCGGTCAGAATCGACTCCGCCCACGGCGGGATCAGGGCGACGCTCGAAGACGCACCAGATGCGCCTCTCTCCAAAGTCGTCTTGCGCATGCAGGGCGCCAAAAAGGGCCTGATCGTCAACAGCCGCAACCTTTGTGGGGCTGTCTCCAAGGCCAATGTGGAATTCGAAGGCCATAACGGCAAGCAGTTCAAGGCCAACCCGGTGATGCAGGCTGACTGTGGGGGCGGGCGCAAGCACAAGTAGGTTCATAGGTCGGGACGCTCAGAGAGTGTCCCGACCTATGGACCGAGGCAGTCGTGCGCACCAGGCTGCGAATACGGCGACAGCCACAGCCGCGCCAAACCAGTGGGCGCCGAGGAGCACGAAGAGCAGGCTGGGGATCCCCGACAGGGCGGCTCGGACCAGGACCGGTGCCTCGGGCAATCCGACCACGCGAGCGGTGAGCCAGGCGCAAGCCAGCCAGGACAGCGGCCCTACCAGCCATCCCCACTCTTCGAAGAAGCCGTGCGAGAAGACCAACGCCAGCAGAATCGAAAGCGCTGCCACGGCCGCGACCTGCACAACCGCAACGCGCCAGAGAATTGCCGAGTCCACGCCGGGATCTTCCCATCTACGACGAAGCCGATGGGGCTGGGGCTGCGTAGGCCTCGGCGGCCGCTCGGGGCCCGAGGAAGGGCACCAGCAGGGCGAACTCGAGCTCGGGCAGCATCCGCGGCAGGTCCGCCGCCGGTCGGTCCCGCAGGCCGTCGACGATCAGTCCCGCTACAGCGCCAACTGCCATCAGCGCGGTATGAGTTGGCAGTGGCGAGCGACCGGTTTTCGGGCGCTCCGCTTCAAGCAGCTCGGCGATGCGGCCAATTGCCGTCCAGTGGCGCCGGCGCGCCTCCGGTCCGGCGGCGACGGCCTCGAGGATCGCGGTCCGTGCCAGCGTTGGATCGTTGGCGAAGAGCTCGACGACGCCGGTAAGGCCGGCACGAGCTCTTTCGCGCCACTCGCGCTTACCCTCACAGGCGATTGCGGCCGCGCCGACGATCCTCTTGACTGCCAGGTCGTAGGCGGCAAGGAAGCACTCCTGTTTGTCGTCGAAGTACTTGTAGAAGGTGGTGCGTGAGGCGCCGGCCTCGCTTAGGACATCGGCAACCGAAGTGGTGAGGTAGCCGTTGCTGCCGGCGACCCGAATCATCGCTTCGACAAGCGCATCGCGCCGCGGTCCCTCCCGCCTCGTTGCACGCTTCGAGATAGACAACGTGGTACGTAACTATACCGGTAAATGTACATTCAAGTACACAAGCGAGGCGTTGCCCTCTTGCCCTATTCGAAGCTGAAGACGACGTGAACGCTGGCCGTAACGGTCGAGGACCCCGGCTTAGTCGGCGGAGCTGGTTGGGCGGAGGCACCCTTGCTGGCCTCTGGCAGATTGGGGACGACTTCGGAGCCTTCTTCGATGCTGACCGCAGGGCCCAGGGTCGCTCCGGCCCGGGATGCCAGCGCGGTGGCCTTTGCCTTCGCCTGGTCGAACGCGATCAGCAAGGTGTTTTCGTAGGCGAGCTCGGGGTCGCCGGGGAAGAAGTGCGGTCCGCGGGTGCCGGTGGCCCCCGCCGCCACCGCGGCGCTGACGAGTTCCCCGGCCCGATTGGGCTGGTGCAGGATCACCGAGATCCCCTCGCTCGCCCTGTAAAGGGTGCGTTTGTCGCGATTGACTTTGCGGATCGCGATCTGGCCGGTGGTGATGTCGCCTGCACCCACCCCTGGAATGTCCTGCGCTGCCGCGATCACCGCCTGCAGGCGGACCGCAACGACCCGCAGCGCCGCTGCCCGCGAGCTTCGTTCCTTCGCCACCTGGAATCCCAGTCCGGCCGTGTCGTTGGGCACCTGTTGCGTCGCCGAGCCGTTAACCGTGATCGTTCGATCCAGCGCCGAGGCGGAGCTCGGCAGGAGGAAGATCAGCGCCAGAAGCGCGATCAAGGGAAGTGTTCTGGTTCGCGAGGTCATCAGCCGTCCGATCTGAAGGGACTCTAGGCACGCTTACGGATACCCACCGAAGCTGGCCCGCATGCCGCATAATCCAAAGCCCGGGCGGTTAGCTCAGTTGGGAGAGCACCTCCCTTACAAGGAGGGGGTCACTGGTTCGAGCCCAGTACCGCCCATCGCCGGTCTCCTCGCCGGCTCAGCTTGCCCCGACTTCGAGCTTCAGGCCGGTCTCCCGCTCGGAGACCTCCCAGAGGCGCTCGATCGCCCTGTTCATTCCGAGTCGCCGCAGGATCGGCTTGCGCACCGGCGGGCCGTTGTTGATGAAGAGCGGGCCGTAGAACTGGCCGCTCTTCGCGCCCGGATCCGTCGCCGCCCGCAGCTGCGAAAGCGCGCCCTGAGCCGGCGACATCCCGGTCGAGCCGGCAAGCCCATGGAAGAAGCGCTGCGAGAGGCCACCATCGGTCTCCGCCACGCTGACGGCCTGCAGCTCGGTGTTGGAGAGGCCCGGGTGGGCGATCAGGCTCGCCGCACCAGCCCCCACGCCCTGGAGCCGGCGATGCAGGCCGATTCCAAAGTGAAAGTTCGCCAACTTTGCCTGGCCGTAGGCGCGCCAGGGTCCGTAGCGCCCATGCAGGTGAGGGTTGTCAGGGTTCACCGCCCTGCCCATGTGGTGCGCCGTGCTCGTCACCGTGACGATCCGGCCTGCATCGGCTTGTAGGAGCGCCGGCATCAGGAGCGCGGTCAGCGCGAAGTGGCCGAGGTGATCGACGCCGAACTGCGTCTCAAACCCGTCGCTGGTCTTGCCCTCCGGGATGCCCATCACGCCGGCGTTGTTGACGAGGAGGTCGAGCTTTTGATGCGAAGCGAGGATCTTCTCGGCGGCCGTGTGAACTGATGCCAGCGAGCCCAGGTCGAGCTCTACCACCTCGAGCGTTGCACCGGGCATTCCACGGCGGATGTCCTTGACGGCCTCCGTCGCCTTCTCCTGGTTGCGCGAGGCGATCACGACCGTGGCATCGGCCCCGGCCAGGGCGCGCGCAGTCTCGAGGCCGAGCCCGCCGTTGGCGCCGGTCACGACCGCCGTCCGGCCGCTCAGATCGGGAATGTCCGCGGCCCCCCAGCTCATCGAGCATCAGTCTAATCTCACAGGCAATGGCCGAGCCAGCCCTCGCCCCAGGCGAGCATCGAGGTCTCTCAGCGGCGATCGAGCAGACGCTGGGGCTCCTCGCGACCCCCGTCGCGCCGGACGGGGCCGAGGCCGAGCAGGGCTATCTCGATTTGCTGGGGCAAAGCGACCCAACTGGAACCCGCCTTGGCCAGCGACTGATGGTCAGCCGGGCGCTGCCGCTGGTCTACCAGCGCTTCTGGCGCCCGCTAGGCGGTCGTCTGCTGATGGGGGTGACGGGTCCCAGCACCGAGGAGGAGCACCGGATGGCGCTGGAGATGCTTTCGATCGCACCCGGCGATCGGGTGCTCGACGTCGCCTGTGGGCCCGGCAACTTCACGCGCGACTTCGCCGCTGCCGGCGCCGGGCTCGTAGTCGGAATCGACGCTTCGGCCACGATGCTGGAGGTCGCCGTTCGCGACACCGAGGCAGACAACGTTGCCTACGTGCGTGGAGACGCCAGCGCATTGCCCTTCCGCGATCGCAGCTTCGACGCGGTCTGCTGTTTCGCCGCCCTCTATCTAATCGAGGAGCCGCTGCAAGCGCTGGCGGAGATCATCCGCGTGCTGGCACCCGACGGCCGGGTGGCATTGCTCGCAAGCTGCAACAGGGGGTACTTGCCCGCCAGCACGACCAACGCGGTCATGCGCGGGCTGAGCGGTGTGCGTATCTTCGATCGCGACGAGTTGACCCGGCCGTTGAATGCCGCTGGCCTGATCGACGTTGAGCAGCAGGTCAGCGGTCTCGCCCAGTTCGTCTCGGCCCGCAATCCGGAGGTGGCATAAATGGCACACATGGGCGGTACCGCCAGCGCTGAGATAGAGGCGCCTATCGACGCAGTCTGGGCGGTGGTGGAGGACGTGCTCAGCGCCCCGGACTGGCAGGGCGGCTTGGTCAAGGTGACCGCGCTGGAGCGGGACTCCGAGCGCCGGCCGACGTTGGTCGAAAGCGAGAGCGACATCAAGGTACGCCACGTCAAGACGCAGGTGCGATTCAGCTACGACCCCCCGACCCACCTCACCTGGGTACAGGAGAAGGGCGACCTCAAGTCGGTCGAGGGGTCGTGGGAGCTGGAGGACCTCGGCGGGGGACGGACCCGAGCGACCTACACGCTCGATGGCGATCCCGGAAGGGTGCTCGGGATGCTGATCCGCGGGCCGGTCGAGGCAGCTGCGCGGGCGATGCTGGTGAACGCCCGCCCGGGCGAGCTCAAGGCTCGGGTCGAGGGCGGTTGATGGCCGACAAGGATCTCTCCGTCGTCGTCTTCGGCGCCAGTGGTGTTACCGGGCGTCGCGTCGCCGCCTACCTCGCCGAACGGGCAGAGGAGGTCGGGGCTCGCTGGGCGGTCGCCGGGCGCGACCCGGCGAAGCTCGAGCGCACTCTCGGCGAGATCGGCGTCGTGGCCGCGGAGACGATCGTCGCCGACGTCGGCGATCCGGCCTCGCTGGCGGCGATGGCTTCGCGCACCAAGGTCGTCCTCAATCTGGTCGGCCCGTACACGCTCTACGGCGAGCCAGTGATCAAGGCCTGCGTTGCCAACGGCGCCCACTACCTCGATTTGACCGGAGAGATTCCCTTTGTGCGGCGGATGATCGACGCCTTCCATGACCGCGCCTCGGCGGCTGGGGTAAAGATCGTCCAGGTCAGCGGCTTCGAGGCGCTGCCGCCCGACCTCGCGGTTCTGCTCGCCGCCGAGACCGCGTGCGAGCGCTGGGGCGAGGAGCTGTCCGAGGCCGACGTAGACGTGGCGACGCACCAGCCGGCCGGGCGGCTTGGCCCCGCCGACCTGATCTCCGGCGGGACCCTGCAGAGCCTGGCTGAGGCGCTTGGGGACGAGGACGCGACCGGGATCGTCGACCCCGCGGCGCTGATCGTCGAGCCCGCAGCCGCGGAGGCGGTCCGGCGACAGAGCCCGATCGCGCTTGCACCACGGGTCAACGCCCGCGGCGAGGCGATCGCGCCGATGACCCCCCTTGCCTTCATCAACCCGGCAGTGGTGCACCGCACCGCCGCCCTGCTCGCCGCCGAGGGGAGCGGCGAGGCGCAGCCGTTCCGCTACCGCGAGGGCATCGCGATCCCCGGCGACGGTAGCGTCACCTTGCCGCTCCGCTACGCAGCCGCCGCAGCGCTGGCGGGAACTCAGGCAGGTTTCCGCGGGTTGACCCGGGCGCGACCTTCCGTCCGGGGGCCTGCCGCCAAGATGATGCGCCGCCTCCTTCCTTCATCGGGTTTCGGCCCTTCCGGCGAGAAGCTCGAGGAGTGGTCGTGGCGCCTGACTGCCGACTCCCGCACGACCGGCGGCCACTACGTCCGAGTCGAGCTCGACGCTGACGGGCATCCCGGCTACCTGACGACGGCGAAGCTGCTGGGCGAGGTCGGTCTGCTGCTCGGCGAGGACGGCGCCACGCCGGAACGCGCCGGATGCCTGACGCCCGCCGCCGCGATCGGCACCGCCAGCCTCGACCGCTTTGAGCGAGCCGGCGTCCGCTTCGCCGTTACCTCCTGAGAGCGCATCCGACTTTCGCCCCGCTCTGGGGTGGTCAAAGTCGGATGCGTCGCCGTCCCAGCTTTGCCAAGAGCCGTCGCCACAGCGAGGGCGGCCGCGGTTGGGTGCGGCGCCACTCTTCCTCGGTCGGCAGGCGACCCGCTTTGCGGGCGGCGAGCACGCACTCGGTGTGCGCATGGCGGCGCTGCGAGCTGTCGCCCTCCGGCGCGATCAGGACGTGTTCGCTAAGCGCGGGGAGGTGGTTGCCGCAAAGCGGGCAGCGGTAGGTGGCCGGCTTGCGATTCTGCGCCGGGCGCATCGCCCACCAGCGGACGTGCCGTTGCTTGGAGGCCACTATGGGTACCTAAGCGACGGCACGTCCGCTCAGGAGGTAACGCGAGCGCCCAACTGAGGCGTCACCGTGCCGCCACGCCGACGCTCGGCCTTGGTAACGACGTCGAAGAAGACGTCGTTGCGGCCGCGTCGCATACGGCGGGGAAGAGTGCGGCGAGCGCCACGGTGCGCGGCGACTAATGCGCGGAAGCTGGCCTGGTGCGCGTGGCTCCAGCGGATGCCGAAGATCTCGCGCACGCGGGGCGGCAGCGTTCCCTTGACGAAGTGATTCTGGAGCGCGATGTTGCCGCGGGCCGGCGCTGGCACGGGCTGGCGGAACGCGACCAGCGGCGCCATCTCCAGCCCGTGGTCGGTTACCCGCAGATCTGGGTCGGCCAGCATGCCGTCGAACCAGGACTTGAACTCGCGGTAGCTGGCGGGCGCCTCGCTGCGCGGCAGCCCAAACAGCTCACCGAAGCGCACGTAGTCCTGCCAGAGTCGTTCGCGCTCCTCGGGGTCGAGGGGCCGTACCAACGTCTCGTACATCGCGCGGCCGGAATCGGCGATGACGGCAAGCGTCCACAGCATCAGCTTTGGGTCGAAGGCCGAGTAAGGGGTCCCAGTCGGGAACTTCCCAGCTGGCTCGGGCAACTGTCCCTTCACCGTCTCGTGCAGCCGCCGCACTTTCGCCAGCGCCGCGTCGGCCTCCTCGCGGGTGCCTAGGAACACTGTCTCCTGGATCTTCGCGGTGCGCGTCAGCCGCTCGAACGGTCGGTTGCCAGACAAGGTCGAGAGCATCGTCCCCGTATAGGTGAGCGGTTCCAGCGCTCCGATCAGTAGCGCCCGCTGGCCGTAGAGCAGACCAACCGCTCGATCACCGTGAACCCGGCGCGCCATCGAGCGCCCCGGGGGAAAGTAGTAGTCCTCAGCCTTCACCGAATGGAGATGCTACCGGCAGCTCTTTCTCATGCAGCTCGTGCGCAGCGAAGATCTCGTCGAGGTCCTCGCGGGTCAGCGTCTCGCGCTCCAGTGCGTTCGCAGCGAGATCGTCGAGGCATTCCCGATTATCTGCGAGCAGCGCCCGCGCCCGCCGGTAGGCCTCGCGCGCCAGCGTCATCGCGGCAAGGTCGACGTCGCGGCGGGTACGGTCCGAGAGCGCGTAGTTGTCGGTAGGCAGGGCGATCGGCGGCGCCCCGTCGGCATCCAGCGCCACGCCCATGCCGAACTCGGCGACCATCTGCTTGCAGACCAGGTGCACCCGGTGCAGGTCGTCGACCGCGCCCGAGTAGGACTCGTTCATGACCTCCTCCTCGGCCGCCCGGCCGCCCAGCAGCGTGACCAGCTCGTCAAGCAGCTCCTCGCGCGACTTCAGGTAGGTGTCCTCCTGCGGCGAGTGGCCGACAAAGCCGAGCGCCGGCCCACGCGGGACGATGCTCAGGATCTCCGGCGGGTCCAGACCGAGGAGGTGCCGGCAGAGCGCATGCCCGGCCTCGTGATAGGCGACGATCCGCCGCTCCTTCGGGCTCAGCCGCCGCGCTTGCTGGGAGCCGACCGACTGGCGCAGCAGCGCCTCGTCGAGGTCCTCGCGCGCGGTCGCGTCGCGGCCCGCCCGCCCGGCGATGATCGCCGCCTCATTCAGCGCGTTAGCGAGTTGGGCGCCGGTCATCCCGGTCGTCTTGCGGGCGACGTCAGTCAGATCCAGGTCGGCGGCCAGCGGCTTGCCTTTGGCGTGCGCGCGCAGAATCGCCTCGCGGCCGTCGCGGTCCGGGGGTGCCACCAGCACCTGGCGGTCGAACCGACCCGGTCGCAGCAGCGCCTTGTCGAGCTTGTCGACGTAGTTGGAGGCGGCGATCACTATGACCGTCCCGGGATCCTTCTCGAAGCCGTCGAGCTCGACCAGCAGCTGGTTGAGCGCCTGCTCGCGCTCGCTCGAGCCGCCATCTCCACCGCCGCCGCTGCGCGCCCCTCCGACCGCGTCCAGCTCGTCGATGAAGATGACGGCCCGTCCCGACTTGCGCGCCTCTTTGAACAGGCGGCGGATGCGGGCGGCTCCCCTCCCCACGAACATCTCAACGAAGCTCGAGCCCGAGGCCGAGAAGAAGTCGACGCCGGCCTGCGCGGCAACCGCCCGCGCCAGCATCGTCTTGCCGGTTCCCGGGGGGCCGAACAGCAGGACCCCGCGCGGGGGCTGGGCGCCGAGCGCGGCGAAGCGGTCCGGGTCGCGCAGCCACTCGGCGACGTCCATCAGCTCGTCCTTGGCCGCGTCGACCCCCTGGACCTCCTCCCAAAGCACCGGCTCGGTCTGGCTCGCCTTAACCGTCTCTGGCTTGGTCGCGCCGAGCGTGCCACGCAGCAGCGTCACGAAGACGATCAGCAGGCCGAACATAAAGAAGACCCCGAAGACGGGGTACCAGTCGAAGAAGAAGGTCTTAACGCTTTCCACAACAGCAGTGTCAGGCCAAAGCGCCGTGACTCCTATCGCATATACGTCCGTAAAACTTGTTTTTTGGCTTCAGAGCTCGCGCCGACTGACTACGCCACTCTGTAATGCACGCTCTGCGAGCGCCACTCGCTTCTGATTCTGGGGCAGATCTTCGACTTCGAGCTTCTCGAAGAGGGCTCGCATGTGGGTCTTGACCGCGTCGACGCTGAGGTGCAGCTCCGCGGCTATCGCCTGGTTGGTGGCGGGGGTGGCGAAGGCGGATTCGTCCTTGAAGGGCCGGCAGAGGGCGAGCAGCACGCGGCGCTGAGCGGGGGAGATCGTCGCTGCTGCGAGCACCTGGCCGGCGGCCACCGTCGCTTCCGGCGCGCCCTCGCCAGGGCGGCGAAAAAGAACCGTGGTGCGGCCAAAGCGCAAGGTGTCGCCGTCGAGCAGCCGTCGACGCCCGTCAACCCGCTGCTCGCCGACGAAAGAGCCGTTGCGTGAGAGACCGTCGTCGAGCAGGGTGCACTCGTCGCGCACGACCTCGATTTGGGCGTGTAGGGCGGATACCTCCTCGTCCCAGTCGAGCCGTATGTCAGCGGAATCGCCGCGTCCCACCCAGAGCGCCGCCGCCCCGTCCTCGACGGTGACGATCCTCTGCTCGCCATCCGCAGCACGAAACACCAGAAAGGGTCGCCCACCGCGTTCGGCCTCGATCTGAGCCTTCAGCTCGGGCGCGCTGGTCTGGGGGCGATCGTTCATGGGGTGAGAGATACCACCCCTTGGGCTCCTGGGCGGGAGACCCGTTGCGGGCGAAGCTGATCCCACAGCCGAAGCAGACAGCTTCAAAGCCCACCCAAAAGGAGATTCCCGATGACCCACACCGCCCGCACCCTCATCCGCCGCGCCGGCCTTCTCGCCGCCCTTGCCAGCCTTGCCCTGATGCTCGCCCCTGCGGCCGGCCTGGCCAAGGCTCCGGTCAAGTTCGGCGCCAAGCTCGACCCGACTGTCCAGCCCTCCAACTCGTTGCCGGCTCACCCTTGCTCACAGGAAGCCCCGGGTACCCCATGCACCTTCGTCCAGAACGAAGCCTACGGACGTCCCGACGGTGGTGAACACGCTCCCCGCAGCGGCACGATCAAGAAGATCCGGCTGATTGCCGGCGGTCCCGGCAGCTTCCGGTTGCAGGTGGCCAAAGTGAAGCCGAACCAGCGCGCCAAGGTCCTCGCCAGTGGCCCGCAGATCAGCTACACCGGCCAGACCGAAGCCAATTTCGAATCCGACAACTACAAGGTCGAGACGTTTAACGTCAACGTCCCGGTTCACAAGGGCGATCAGCTCGCCCTCAAGGGCAACTACACCTCGATGTTGCGCTGCTCCTCGGGTGGTGACAACACCCTGATCTACCAGCCCGCGCTTGGCATCGGTAATCCGTTCCAGCCGGCCAGCGATACCGACGGCTGCTGGATCCTGATGGAAGCGGTAATCCGCTAGGCGTTCTCGGCGGCTCGTACGACCTGCGAGCCGCCGACTATTGCCTCGGTGCCGTCGTCACCAAAGACGATCCAGGCCTTGTTGCCCCCGTCGTAATCGGGCGCCCACAGCTTCAATGTCGCCGGGCGGTCCCAGACGGTCACCCCCTCCTCTCTGGTTTCGTCGAGGCCGCGCCAAATCTGCACGAAGGGGTTGCTCTCCAGCTCGGCGCCGATCGTCGTCGCCTCGCGGTGACCGGGATGGACGCGCGTCTCGGGCGCTAGCTCCATCAGTCGCATCACCGACTTCTTAAGGTCGGCGAAGCCGCTGGCGCCGGGGGCCATCGTTCCGCCGACCGTCCCTTTAAAGAGGACATCAGCGGTAAAGACATCAGACCCGTTGACGAGAAAGGCGAGGTGCCCGGCGGCATGGCCGGGGGTATAGATCGCCTCGATCTCGAGCCCACCGGTGGCCAGCTTGCCCCCGTCGGCGAGGATCTCGGTCACCTCGTCCTCCAGCTCTGCCGCAGTCTCTGCGTGAGCGACCAGTGGTGGGTTGTCGACTTGCTGGCGCGCCTCGGCCAGGCCGGCGACGTGATCGAGGTGGGGATGGGTGACGAGGATGTGGGTGATCTCGATCCGATCCCGCGCGGCCCGCTCCAGCAGGGGCCCGAGGTCGTCGTTGCCATCGATCAACACCCCCTTGCCGCCGGCTTCATCGGCCACCAGGTAGGCGTTCGACAGCCAGGTCGGGTTCTCGGTCCGCTCGATGATCACGACATTGCGGAGTATCGCGGTTTTTCGAGCAGCGCCTGGACGTCGCCGATCCGGCCCTCGCGGAAGCCCGCCTCTGAGAGGGTCAGGTAGAAGACCCAGAGGCGACGGAAGCGCTCGTCGTAACCCTGCCTGCGCAGCCGATCCCAGGCGGCGAGGAAGCGCTGTCGCCAGGCGACCAGGGTGGGCGGATAGTTGGCGGTGATGTCCTCTGACCAGGTCTGACGCAGGTTGGTCACCCGCGCCAGGCAGGACGCGATCGTCGCCTTTGAGGGCAGGCAGCCACCGGGGAAGATGTGCGTGTTAGCGAAGCTGCGACTCGCCTTCTCCGCCTCGTAGAGCTTGTCCTCGATCGTGATCGCCTGCAGGAACATCAGCCCATCGGGGGCGAGCAGGGCGTCGCAGCGGCGGAAGAACTCCTCGAAGTGCTGCCAACCGACCGCCTCGATCATCTCGATCGAGACCAGCTTGCTGTAGCTGCCGCGCAGATCGCGGTAGTCCTCGAGCAGCACAGTGACGCGATCGCAGAGGCCCGCCGCCCGCACCCGCTCGTTTGCCAGCTGGTGCTGCTCGTGGGAGATCGTCGTCGTCGTTACCCGGCAGCCGTGCTCGCGGGCGGCGTGAACGGCCAGGCCGCCCCAGCCGGTGCCGATCTCCAGCAGATGGTCGTCGGGACCGAGTTCGAGCTTGGCGCAGATCCGCTCCAGCTTTGCCAACTGAGCCCGCTCCAGGTTCACGCCAGGTCGCGTGAAGAGGGCGCAGGAATAGATCATCCGCTCGTCGAGGAAGGCCGAGAAGAGCTCGTTGCCGAGGTCGTAGTGGGCCGAGATGTTCTCGCGCGCGCCGCGCCGGCTGTTCTCGGGGACCAGCCGGCGAATTCGGTGCAGTAGACCGCGCAAGCGCAGCGTCGCCCGGCGCAGCCGGCTCCGAGCGCCCGCCTCGCGCGCCGCGATCTGCAGCAGCGCGACCAGGTCGTCGCTCTCCCAGCGCCCCTCCAGGTAGGCCTCGCCCAGCCCGAGGCTGCCGCGCAGCGGGCCCCGCCAGGCAGCTGGATCGCGGATCGTCACCGTCGCCGCGAGCTCGGCACCGGCCGGCCCAAAGCAGCGACGTCGATCGCCCTCGGCGATCTCGATGCGCCCGGCCCGGACTCGCCGGAGCGCCACCGACACGATGGCTCTGGCAAGGCGGTTCCTCATGGCGAGAGGAACCCCCGCGGTCGCCTCCCCAGGGGATGAGGGAAATACCTGGCGCCCTTCAGCTTCAGCCGCAACGCCTGGGCATAGATCTTGCCGACCACTTGCAGCGACATCGCCGGATAGCGGGCCAGCATCTTTGCCAGGACCGGGGTGCTCAGCTCGCGGCGCCGCATCGAGAGGGTGGCGTCGAACGCTTTGGCTTGATCATCGTCGGAGTGCGAATCGATCTGGACCAGAAGCTTCTCACCAGGCTCGTTCGCACGCAACGTGTAGGTCTGGTCCATTCCCATCAGTGGTGAGACGTGAAGCGCCTTCTCGACCCGTTCGCTTAGCACCGAGCCGCTCCGCTCGCCGCGGGTCAGCACGTAGGAATGGCTCTCGCCCCAAGGGATGCTGTTGACGTCGGCGACCACTGCCTCAACCCGCTTGCCGGCGTGATCGAAGCAGTAGTAGAAGCAGACCGGGTTGAACACGTGGCCGAAGTAGCGCAGGTTGGCGAGCAACCGCACTGGGCCGCCCGGCCTGGTTCCGGCTTGGTGCTCGACCACATCGCGGACGCACTCGGCCAGCGGCCGCTGTGGGTCTCCCATGTAGTCCTCGCGGCAGTAGTGGGCGGGTGCCGCCCGTCGCGCCGACCAGAGCGGAAACGGGTCGAGCACCGCGGGCAGCTCGGCGAGATCGAGGTAGGCCATGAAGAGCCGGTAGCGGAAGCTGTGGCCGATCGGCTCGAAACGACGGTGGCGGAGCCAGCCCTCATAGATGGCGGAGGCGCTCATGCCGCCAACGCCGTATCCGCCATCGGGGCGATCTGCTCGCAGGCGCGCAGAGCGCTGCGCACGCCGTCCTCGTGGAACCCCCAGCCCCAGTAGGCACCGCAGTAGTGGGTTCGGCGCACGCCGCTGATCTGCTCGTGCCGCCCTTGGGCGCGGATGCCCTCCGGCGTGTAGATCGGGTGGTCGTAGGAGAAGCGACGGATTACCTTGGCTGGGTCGATTGCCTCGCCGCGGTTGAGCGTGACCAGAAACTCGCGGTCCGCGCGCAGTCGCTGCAGGTTGTTCATCCAGTAGGTGACGGTCGTGCGCCCGACCGGGCGCTCGGTCAGATGGAAGTTCCAGCTCGACCAGGCGGTGCGACGACGCGGCAGCAGCGAGGTATCGGTGTGGAGAATGGTCTCGTTGCGCTGGTAGGGAATCGCGCCGAGGATCTCCCGCTCGGCCTCACTAGGGTCAGCGAGCATCGCCAGCGCCTGGTCGGAATGGGTCGCGATCACCACCTGGTCGAACTCCTCGCTCTCACAGCCCTCTGCCTCGATTCGCACCTGGTCCGGGAGTCGCTCGATCCTCCGCACCGGCGCCCCCAGCCGCACCCGGTCGCGCCAGGGCGCGGAGATCGCCTCCACGTAGCAACTCGAGCCGCCGCTTACGGTGCGCCAGCGGGGGCGATTTCGCAGGCTGTACATGCCGTGGTTCTCGAAGAACTCGGCCATAAAGCTGGCCGGGAAGCTCCACGCCTGCTCGGGGTCCGCAGACCAGACGGCGGAAACCTGGGGGACGATCAGGCGCTCGATGAAGTTGCGCGAGAAGCCCCGCTGCTCGAGCCACTGGCCGAGCGTGGGTGAGCTGCCGTTGGTGCCAATCAGCATCTGCGCTTCGCGGTTGAAGCGGCGCCAGTCGCGCAGCATGCCGAGGAAGGTGGGGCTGACCAGGTGGGAGGGACGAGCGAAAAGGCCGCGCGGCGTTCCCGCGTACTCGAATTCGCCGTGGCCATCGGAGACGGAGAAGCTCATCTGCGAAGGCTGCGTGGCGACCCCGAGCTCGGTCAGCAGGCGTTCGAAGCTCGGGTAGTTGCGGTCGTTGAAGACGATGAACCCGGTATCGATCCAGTGGGGACCGTCCTGGCCGTCGACCTGGACCGTGTGCGTATGCCCGCCCAGGCGTGGCGCCGCCTCGAAGAGGACGATCTCGTGCTCGCGATAAAGCTCGCGCGCGGCCACGAGGCCAGAGATGCCGCTGCCGACGATTGCGATCCGCACGCAAACCAATACGTGAGCGAGGCGCGATCGGGTCAGACACCGACATCCGAACTCGGTACCCCAATGGGAGCTGAAAAGTTGGCACTGGGGCAGCTGGCGAGCTACCTTGTTGAGAGTTGACGTGACCAGAAGCACCTCCGCGCCAGGGCTCCGCCTGGTGCTCCTGGCAGATCTGTCCGTGATGGTGCTGATGGCTGACATGCCCATTGCCTCCGTAGCCCCAAGTGGCGCGGGGATGGACTTGGGCCCGTTGCCGGCGAAGGCATACGAGACAGACTCGGGACCCGCCCCTTGAGCAAGCGCCCGGCGGGGGCGCTTGCGGGCATAGCCATGATGCTTCTCCTCGCCACTCCGGCGAGCGCCGTTCTGCGGCCGCGTGACACGGTGATCGAGGCGCCGAGCCTGGGCTCCGCTCGGATCTCCGCCAGCGCGGAAGATGGTCGCTACCCGATCAACGACGGCAGCGGCGAAACGGTTGCGATCGACGTCACCGCTGCCTGTCAGGTGAGCTGCACTGCTGCCGATCCGCAGCAGATCGCCAACACCCTCGGCACTTTTATCCATAGCTTTGAGATGGAATTGCTCACGGTTCAGCTCGATACGCCCTCGCAGATCGAATTCGACTGCGGCTACGGTGCTCAGGCTTGCTACTACGGCAGCGAAAGCAAAATCGTCCTCGGTGGGGATGACGCGCCGGCGCCGGACGGCGCCGGCCGCGAATTCGTCCTCGCGCACGAGTACGGGCACCACGTTGCGCGCAACCGCGAAAGCCCGCCACCCTTCCCCGCAGCGATCGATTGGGGCACGCCGCGCTGGTCCAGCTATGAGAACGTTTGTCGCCGCTCGCGGGACGGGGCGCTCTTCCCCGGCAACGAGGGCTTGCATTATTTCCGCGATCCGGGCGAGGCCTTCGCTGAGAGCTTCGCTCACCTTCGCTTCCCAGAGAGCAACGTGCCGTGGCGCTGGGTGCGCTCGTTGAAACCGAACGGGGCGGCTCTTCAGGCGATCCGTGAGGACACCCTCAACCCTTGGTTCGGCCGGACCGTTTTCCGCTTGCGAGGGAAAGTCCCACCTGTGCAAGGAGGCCCAGCGGTGAGGGCGTTCCCCACACCGCTCGACGGCACCGTTAGTTTGCGCCCGGCTGGCGGACCTCGATACAGACTGAGTCTGCTGAACCCGGCGGGCCGTGTCCTGCGCACCTCTCGCCGCGGCCTCAGCTTTGGCCATCGGCTCAACTTCACGGTCTGCGGCCAAGCTGGATTGCGGGTTGCTCTGCGCTCATCTCGCCGCTCTGGGGGAGCCTTCAAGCTGCAAGTCCAGCGACCCTGAGATAATCATCGCCGGGCGATCCCCTCGCCCATCTCTAGGGGGCGTAGCTCAGTTGGTTAGAGCGCCGGCCTGTCACGCCGGAGGTCGCGGGTTCGAGTCCCGTCGCTCCCGTCTCGCAGCACTTTTGAAAAGTTCACCTAGACGAGTTACACACACTTGCGCTCGGCCTGAGCAACCAAATCTGATAATGGCACTTCGAGTGCGGCCGCGAGCTTGAAGAGGTTGCGAAAGCTCGGGTTTCGCAACCCGCGCTCGATCTCACTGACGTAAGTGCGATGCATTCCGGCAAGGTCAGCAAGTCCCTCTTGAGAGAGACCATCGATTTCGCCCCGCCGCGTACGTATCGCTTCGCCAAGAGCCTTTAGAGCAACCTCCGACACGCGCCGAGCCTGCCAGCTATTTCGTTATGAGTCTACAGAATATAAGTAGCTAGTCACGGCGCCTAAAACTCCACACTTATGCGTACCTATAAAAACCCTGCACGTCAACCTAAAGGTAAAACAACACCATTAGAACGGTCGGGTAATTTCCTGGTCGGCTCACTAACACATAGTGTGTCAGTGAGAGCGGTCGGCATGGGGGATGAGTGTTAGGTGTTGGTTAGCCAACGATGAACGACGCATTGCTCCGCTCGCTCACGCGCCGCGAGCTATGTAGACGGCCTTGGAGTGCACCAGTTCTTCGACCGGTTGTTTTGGCACGGCATCGAAGCCATGGCCGTAGACGTCGAGGCACTCCAGTCCCGCCGCTTGCATCAGATCGAGCACTTCGGCTTCGGGAAAGTGACGTTGGCGGTGAACATGAGTTTCGATTTCAGCCCGATCGCTCCCTGACTCGACTTCAAAGCGGGCCTCACTGATCGAACCCGGGGCCGCGTCGGTCGAGCCCTGTCCGCGCCAGACCAGTTGCCTTCCGCCTCGCTCGACCCGTTGTTCTTCGGCGAAGAAAGTGCGGTAGGCCTGCAGCGTGTTGACGTCGAACATCAGCAGGCCGCTGGGAGCCAGGTTAGCCCGCATGCCGCTCAACGCCTGCCCCAGTTCCCTCCCGCTGAGTAAGTAGTTGACCGCGTCGTCGAGCGCCCAGACGAGATCGAATTCGCCGAACACCGGCAGCTTCCTCATATCCGCCACCGAGAGTTGCGCCGCCTCTCCAGCCTTTGCCCGCGCTAGCTCCAGCATCGAGGGCGAGATGTCGCAAGCGGTGACCTCCCAACCTCGCTCGAGCATCGGCAGGAAGCTCTTCCCGGTCCCGCAGCCGACGTCGAGTAGGCGGCGCCCATGTAGGCCGTGTTCGCCGACCTTGGGAAGGAGATTTCCCAGCCACAACTCGTAGTCGTGATGGGCGGTGAAATCGTCATAGACGGGCGCGATCGCCTCGTAGGCTTGCTCCGCCCACAGGCCCTCCGATTGGATTGCTGCTTCTACATTCATGGTGGCGAGACCAGTGAATGTTCGACAACGTTTCATTGATCAAATCTGCTAGTCTGATCCGATCGTGGAGGTCCGTCGTCTCGATCACCGGGTTGGCAGGGGGGCAGAGCCGAGCGACGCCTGGGATTGGGATGAGGCTCACAGGATCTGCCTGAGTTTCGCCTTTCGCTACGCGAAGAACCGGGCGGAGGCTGAGGACATCGCCCAGGATTCAATGGTGCGAGCGTGGAGAAAACGTGCCACTCTGCGAAAAAGCGAGGCGCGCAAGTCGTGGCTTGGGACGATCGTCCGCAACGAGGCGCTGCGGGAGTTTGCCCGCAAGCGACCCACACCGACCGACTTGATCGAAGTCATCCACGGGCGCGACGATGACCGGGTCCTGGCCACGGTTGAACGAGCCGATCTGCACGCGGCGCTGAGTCGACTCAACAAGCGTGATCGGCAGCTGGTGCGGCTGCGCTACGACGAGGACATGACCCAGGAGGCAATTGCCCACCGCCTCGGCATTCCTCTTGGCACGGTCAAGGTCCGCCTGCATCGCGTGCGCGCCAAGCTGCGCCGCGAGATCGGCGCCTTGTAGAGATCTTGGGGAGGTGGGTGGTCGGTGAGGCGTGGGGCCTCAGCCGGCCGCTGCCTTGCGCATCTCTTCGGTCGCTGCGCTGGGACCTATATATGGGACCAGCATCGCGAAGAGCAGATCGGGCAGCAGCGCGGGCAGCCGCTCTGCCCGGCCGGTGAGCAGCTCGTCGAAGATCAGACCGGAGACGGCGCCAGCGGCCATCAACCCGATGTTGCTCGGCAACTCGCGTTCGCCGGCCAGCTCCTCGCCATCGGCGAGGAATTCGGTGAATGTGGTAATCGCGTTCCAGTGACGCTGGCGGGCATCCGAGCCGGCAGCTGCGACCTCGACGATCGCCGTTCGAGCGAGCTCAGGGTCGAGGGCGAACATCTCGACGACGGTCTTCAGCCCAACCCGCATTCGCTCCAGCCATGGTTGCTCGGCATTGCAACTGGCGATTACCGCGCCCATTACCCGCTCGACCACGAGGTCGTAGGCAGCGAGGAAGCACTCGTGCTTATCCTCAAAGTGCTTGTAAAAGGTCGTGCGAGAGACGTCGGCGTCCTCGATCACGTCGGCAACCGAGGTTGCCTTGTATCCCTTGCGGCCGACCACCCGCACCATCGCTTCCAGGATCAGTTGACGCCGCGTTTCGCTACCTGCCATCGGCCCGCCGGTCAGGGTTGAACTATCGGGTATATGGATCATAGCGGCAACGTGTACGTATGCGTTTATCGAGCCAGCCTCTCGACCTCCCGTGCTGCCGCATCAGGGCCGATATAGGGAACCAGCGTGGCAAAAACAACGTCTGAAAGCAAGGCGGGGAGCTGTTCCGCGCGTCCGGCAATGAGCTCGTCGGCGATCAACCCAGTCACCCCGCCGATCGCCATGCGCGACGTGTTGGCCGGCAAATGACGCCCGCCGGGGGCGAAGTCGCGCCCCTCCTCGAATAGCGGCGTCAGACGCTGCACGGCCGTGCGGTAACGGCGTTGCGCCGCGGGACCGGCGTTGCCGATGTCGACCAACGAGAGCCGCGCCAGCGCCGGCTCTTCGGCGAGCACGTCGAGCAGGGCCGAGAGACCTGCGGCAGCCCGGTCGGGCCAGCTCTGCTCGGTCTCATATGCATCAAGCACTCGCCGCACTAGCACCTCGACGGCGTTGTCATAGGCGGCAAGGAAACAAGCCTCCTTGTCCTCATAGAGCTCGTAGAAGGTGGTGCGCGACACGCCGGCCTCTTTGGTCAGGTCCCCTACGGTCATCCCTCCGTAGCCCTTCGACGCTACAACGCGAATCGCCGCCTCGAGCAGGCGCTCGCGTTGTGAGCGCGCGACCACCTCTGGCGGCAGCCGGTGACGTCCGCGCGGAGGGCGCCACCGGTCTCCCACCCCCGCCCGCTCCACTCCGGTCAGCCTCCGGGTGGACCCAGGAGTTTCTCGGCCTGACGGGATTGACGCAGCGCCTCGTCCTGGCCAAGGTAGGGAACGGTCGTGATGTAGACGATGTCAGGCAGCAACTCGCGCAGTCGTTCGGCGTTGCCGGCGAGGATTTGGCCGACGATCAATGACTCGGCGCCCGACAGCGCCGCGCGTCCGGCGCTGGAGGGAATCGCTTCCTCCTCGACCGGATCGTCTCGACCGCGGTCGAGCAGCGACTGCAGAACTTTCTTACCCGAGGCGTAGAGCTCGAAGGCCCGGTCGCCGGAAGCCGGCGCCTCAACTAGCGCCATGCGGGCGAAGGCGGGGCGGCTGGCAAGCAGGTCGAGGAACTCGGCGGCCGCGTCGCGGACCATCGTTGCCCAAGGTTTGTCCGGGGAGTAGACGGAGAGGATTCGTCCCATTGCATCGGCCAGCGAGACCTCCATCGCGGCGTGAAAGCAATCCTCCTTGTCCTTGAATAGCTCGTAGAAGGTGGCGCGGGAGACTCCGGCCGGCTCGCAGATATCGGCGATCGTCGTCGCGTTGTAGCCCTTGGTCGAACAGCTCTCGGCCATCGCGACTAGGATTCGCTCCCGCTGGGAGTGGGCAATTAGCGGCTCGGCAAGGTCTTCGCGGCCGGCAGGGAGGTGCTCCTTCTCGATCAACCCGCTGAGGTTCACGATAAACGCGATTGTACACCCCAGTCGGCACTCTGTGGACGGATCAGTACCGAGTTAATAATTTATCTCCGCCTGGGAACGCCAGTGGAATGTGGTTTGACCGGCCTGTACATAAGGCGGGAGCGCTACCGAAAAATTCGGACCGCTGTACAACGCCCCTTCGTCGAAGCGTCGCAACCATTTGACAATGAAGACGCTGCGGCAAATCGTTGCCTTCGGTGGTGGCGGGTTCTCGATGGAGTCAGGAAACCCGCTGCTGGACAACTATGTACTCGGGCTCAGCGGCTCCGAGCGGCCAAAGATTTGCTTCCTGCCCTCAGCCAGCGGTGATGCCGACCACTACGTCGTCCGTTTTTACCGAGCGTTTCCGGCCGAGCGTTGCGAGGCTAGCCACATCTCGCTTTTTCGCCGCGAGCAGGGGCCGGAGGACTTGCGCGCGCACCTACTTGAACAGGACCTGATTTACGTTGGCGGGGGCAGCGTCATCAGCCTGCTTGGCGTCTGGCGCGCTCACGGGCTCGACACGATCTTGCGCGAGGCTTGGGAGCGGGGGGTCGTCCTATGCGGGCTCTCCGCTGGTTCGCTCTGCTGGTTTTCGGACGCGGTCACCGGTTTCCACGGTGCGCCCCGGCAGGTCGAGGGGCTGGGCCTGCTGCCGTTCAGCAACTGCGTTCACTACGAGCGCGAGCGTGACTCCAGCCGTCGCAGCGCCTACCACGATTTTCTTCGCTCCGGAATGCGTCCTGGCTATGCGGCAGAGGACGGCGCGGCGCTTCATTTCGTCGGCACCGAGTTGCACCGCGTTGTCGCCTCGCGGCCCGAGGCACGCGGTTATCGGCTCGACGCGGTCGGCGAGCGGGTGGCGGAGACGGGGATCGCCACTGCCTATCTGGGCGGTACCGGTGCTCCTCCCTTCACCCCGCCCGCCGAGGCCACGTCGACTGCCATGGCAGTCTGATGGTGGTCGGATGATCAGCCGCATACTTGCCCTCGGCGGACACGACTTCACCTCGCGCCCTCCGGACCGCGCCGTCTGCGAGCTGATGTTGCGGCTGGCGACGACGCGAGCCGGCGGTCGGCCGCGGATCTGCATCCTGCCGACCGCTAGCGGCGACACTTCCGAGCAGATCGGCCGCTTCTACTCCGCTTTCGGTGAGCGCCCATGCGACGTCTCTGACCTCTCTCTTTTCCGCCTCGGTAGCAAGCCGATGGAATTGCGTGACCACATCCTCGAGCAGGACCTGATCTACGTCGGCGGCGGCAGCCTGCTCAACCTGCTCGCGGTCTGGGAGGCACACGAACTGAGCGCGATTCTTAGTCTCGCCTGGCGGCAGGGAGTCGTCCTCGCCGGCCAGAGTGCCGGGGCGATGTGCTGGTTTGAGGCTGGCATCACCAAGTCGTCGGGCAAGCCGCTGCCCGGCGCCGGCCTCGGCCTGCTCGGCGGCAGCCTCTGTGTCCACTACAACAACGAACCGGACCGCCGCGCCGCCTACTTGGACGCCGTCTCCAACGGAATGCCCAGCGGCTACGGCCTAGACGACTACGCCGGCCTGATCTGGGAGGGCGCAGGGCCTCCATCGGCGGTAACTGCCCAACGCGGCGCACGTGCTTATCGGGTGACCAAGGGCGAGAACGGCGCAGTCGAGTCCCCACTCGCTGCCCGCTTCCTCCCAGCCCCAGCCCCAGCAGCTCTACGCGAGGACATAGCCGAGTTCCGCCGGATCACCGCGATGCGCAAAAAAGCCGGCTGGCTGGGCTGAGAGCGACCCCCGCCGCTCTCTCCTACCCGCCCGAACCCGCGGCAGGAGGCGCGGTCGCATCGCCGCCACCCTCGCCGGGGCTCTCCCGCGCGATGTAGTCCTCGGCCAGCAGCAGGTTCTCCTTCGAGCGCTCGACCACGTTCAGCAGGTCGCTCATCAGCGCAACCTCCTCGACCTGCTCCTTGACGAACCACTGCATGAACTGCTCGGCGCGGTAGTCCTTGACCTCGCGCGCCAGCTCGAACAGGGCAAAGATCTCCTCGCCGACCCGCTTCTCCTGCTCCAGAGCCTTCTTTACCGGCGTCGTCCCGTCCGAGTAGCTCGTCTCCTGCGCCTTGATGTCAGGAATGTGGACCTCCTCGCCAACATCGAGCAGGTACTGGACCATCATCATCGCGTGCTCGCGCTCCTCCAGCGCCTGGCGGTAGAAAAAGGCGGCGAGGCGAGGCAGCGTTTCCGCGTCGTAGTAGACCGCCATCCCGACGTACTGCTGGGAAGCGGCGAACTCGTTGGCGATCTGCTCGTTGAGGGCGGCGGGGAAGCTTTTCTCGGGCATTTCTTCCTTTCAGTCAGCCCAGCGGAAGCCGGTGGGCGTCAGTTTTGGCAGGAGCGGACTTGTCGGTAGCCCCGCCGGTGGAGGGGATTCGTTGTAGCCACGCGGCGCCGTGTCGTTGGGCGTATCAGGGTGGAAAAGCGAGGCGAGGACCTGGATCTGGCCGCGGCCTGGACCGAGCTCCCACTGGCCACCACCATAGGTGCTGATGCCCCGTTCGTCGCAGTAGTCGTAGGTCTCGCAGAGGTCGCGCAGGCCGCCGATCCGGGAGGGCTTTATGTTGACCATCCGCGGCCGCCAGGGCAGCGCCTCGATGTCGGCGATCGAGTGGATCGGCGCGTCCCAGGTGAGGCGGTCGCGAACGGGCTCCAGTAGCGGCCGCGTCTCGTCGTTGACGTCGGGGTCCTCGAGCCAGGCATCGGGGAAGGCCTCGATCAACTTCCCGTACAGCTCCGGATCGGTTTCAACGTCGACCACCGTTCCTTTGTAGAAGCCCTTGAGGTCGAGCGAATCGACGGCGCCGGTCTCAACCAGCGCGGCGATTAGCTCGTCGGTCCAATCGTTGGTCGGGTCGAGCTTGAAGCGCAGACTGGGGTATGGATCGAGCTTGCGGCGCAGGGTCTCGATCGTGGACGGCTCCTCGGGCCCACCGGCGAGCCGCATCGAGCAGACGAAGGTGACGGGCTGCGGCTCCCGCCTCAGCGCCTTGGCGATGCTGGTGCCAGCCTGGCGCAGGGCTAGGTCCAGCGCTGCCGACTCGAAGGCCCAGCGCCGGTAGCGGCGCGAGACGTCGCGCTGCGGCTCGGCGGGAAAGGTGTCGACGCCGCCGATGAAGTCGCAGAACTCATCCAGGCTTGCGTAGCCGGTCAGGTCGAGGGTCGCACCGGCGTCTTGCAGGGCGACGTGGTCGAGGGCGTCGTAGGTGACATCCTCTCCGACGCCGTCCTCGCCGCCGCCCCAAAGGTGGATCACGGTCGAGAGGCGTTCGAAGCCCGGCATCTGGTACTCGAGTGGCTGCAGCTCGTAGCCCTCGATCTCCAGGGGCAGGCCGGCGATCAGGTCGAAGGTCGACATTGACGGGAGTTTACGAAGAAGGACGGGGGTGCCCCTCGCCCCGACTCGCGGGCTTCGCCCGCTCTGAGTATCCGCCGGTTCGAGGGGCACCCCCGTCCTTCTTCACCGACGCGTGCGAGACTCAGCTGACCCCATGAAGCACACTCGTCACGGCTACTGGCTGGAGGAGGCTGGCGAGGTTCAGTCGATGCCGGAGCTGGTCGGGGAGCGGAGAGCTGATGTCCTTGTGATCGGTGGGGGTTACACCGGGATGTGGGCTGCTTGGCAGGTAAAGCAGCTCGAGCCTGAGGCGAGCGTCGTTTTGCTCGAGAGTGACGTGTGTGGCTTCGGCCCCAGCGGGCGGAATGGGGGTTTCTGCAACGTGATGTGGTTCTCGCTGCCCAACACGCGGGAGCGATGGGGGGATGCCGGGGGTCTCGCTGTTGCGCGGGCGTCCCGTGAGGCGATCGCGGGGATCGAGTCGTTCTGCCGCGAGCAGGGAGTCGATGCCTGGTTTCGCCGCGGCGGCTATCTACAGGTCTCGACCGCCGCCGCACACGACGGGGCTTGGGACGAGGCGCTGGCAGTCTGTGCCGAGCTGGGGGAGGAAGAGTCGGCGCGGGCTCTCGGTCCGGACGAAGTCGCCGAACGCTGTGCCTCACCTGCTTTCCGCGGCGGCGCCTTCTATCCCGATGCGGCGACGGTGCAGCCGGCGCGGCTTGCGCTCGGCCTGCGCGAGCGCCTGCGCGCCGCCGGCGTCGATATCTACGAGCGCTCGCCAGTGCGCCGCCTCTCCGCCGATTGGAGGTTTGTACCCCCTGTAGGGGGTAAAACTGTCCAACATCGGGCCGGAGGTGGTGGGATGATCGCTGAGACCGAGTACGGCGCCGTGCGCGCTGGCGCCGCGGTGGTCGCGATCGGCGGTGCAGCAAAGGCGCCGAGGGCGCCGCTGCGCAATGCACTCACCGTCACCTCTTCCCACATCGTCCTTACCGAGCCGGTTCCCGAGCTGATCGAGGAGATCGGTTGGACCGGCGGCGAGTGCATCACCGACAGCCGTGCGCTGATCGACTACTTCCGCACCACCCCGGACGGGCGGATCGCATTCGGCTGGGGCGGCGGTCAGATCGTTATGGGCGCCCGCTTGCGCGGCCGCTCGGAGCTCGACCGCGATGTGGTCAACGCCGCGGCAGCGCGCCTGCGCGACTACTTCCCTGGCTTGGCCGGCCGGCGCCTCACCCATGCCTGGGGTGGTCCGGTCGACGTCTCACCCACCCACATCCCAATGGTCGTGCCGCTGTCCGGTGGCGCCGCCTTCGCCGCCGCCGGCTACACCGGCAACGGCGTCGGCCCCTCATACATGGTCGGCAGATCCCTGGCCTCGCTCGCCCTGGACCGCCGCGACGACCACTCCCGCCTCTCCTTCGTCGACCCCGCCCCCCAACGAGTTCCCCCTGAGCCCTTCCACTGGCTTGGAGGAGAGACCATCCGCCGCGCAATGGTGAGCAAAGAGAACGCCGAGCTTGCGGGCCGCAGGCCGAACCCGATCACGTCGCTTCTCAGCCGGCTCCCGGAGCGGGTCGGATTCCACATGGGCAGATAGGAGGGATCGGGTAACCCTCGAACCGGCGGATACTCAAAACGGCGGTCTAATTAGACCGCCGTTTGTCGGGGCGAGGGTTACCCGATCCCTCCCAACCGACTGGCAGGAACCACGAGCACCGGCCGCTCGGTCTGATGCAGAAGCCGATAGGGCGTCGAGCCAAGGATCGCGCCTTTCAGCGGCGCCTCGCCCTGCCCACCGACGACGATCAAGCGTGCCCCCCGCTCCTTGGCCACATCGATCAAAGCCTCGGGGCCGCGCTTGGGGACCAGCGCAACCTCGGTCTCGACTCCGCCGGCTTCCGCCTGGCGCCGGCCCTCACTCATCACCTTCTCACCGAATTCCTCGATCGCCTCCTCGTGTTCGGCAATCTCTCCGCCCCAGATGCCGGGCGGGGCATAGCCGAAGACGAGTACGACCTTGTCGCCCAGACTTTTAGCCAGCTCGACGGCCTCTACAAGCGCCGCCTTGCCGCAATTCGACCCGTCGTATCCGACCACGATTTGGCCCATCTCAATCTCCGCCTCCGGAGGCGATGCCGCCGCTAACCGGCTCGGATTCGCCCTCGAGGAAGCCCGGCGGGGCGACCTCCGTTCGCTTACGGAAGAACTCCGGCACGGCCCTCCACTGCACCGCCATCAGGATAAAGCCGAGGATGAGGAAGAAGACTGCGATAACCAGCGGGGGGCCGAGCCCGAACCAGGAGTTGCCCGATTCGGAGTTGGCCGGATCCGCGAGTTCGATCCCGTTCTTGAACAGGAGGTAGAAGAGGATCGTGGCGCCGAAGGCGGGACCTAGGCCGACGAAGAAGAAGTTCTTGACGCTGCGCAGCAGCTCGTGCCGGTAGTAGATCGCGCAGGCAAACCCGGTGAGGCCGATGTAGAAGGAGATCATCAGGCCGAGCGCCGCCAACGAGTCGAAGAGGATGTCTTCGCTGACCAGGGTCAGGCTGACGTACCAGACGATCGATGCGGCCCCCATCGCGATGGTCGAGACGTGGGGCGTGAGGAAGCGCGGATGGACTTTGCCGAGGCTCTTCGGCATCGCGTTCGCGCGGGCCATCGAGAGCGTCGTCCGCGCCGTCGGCAAAATCGTCGTCTGGGTTGACGCCGCTGCCGAGGAGAGCACGGCGATGATCAGGATCTTGTCGAGCGGCGAGCCGAACACCTCAGTGCCGAGCGCGCTCAGCACATCTTCCTGATTTGCCACCAGCTGTTCGACGCCGGCATAAGCCTGGGCCGCGACGGCGACGATTAGATAGACGCCGAGGAGGATCAGGGTGCTGACCACGGTTGCCCGGCCGGGGGCCTCGTCGGGGTTCTCGGTCTCCTCATTGACGGTGGCCGTCGTATCCCACCCCCAGTAGATGAACACCGCCAGTAGGAGGCCGGCCGAAAGCTCGCTCGGGCTGAGGCTGAAGGGGTTGATCCAGGAAAAGCTCGGGTCGATTGAGCCGGGCAGGGCGTCGCCGCTATAGACCTTGACCAAGGCGACCACCGCGAAGATCGCCAGGGTGACGATCTCGGCCGCCAGCAAGCCAACCTGGGTTCGGGCCGACAGCTCGATCCCGATCACGACGATCGTGGTCATGATCGCGATCCAGAGCACGCCGACGGCGGTCACCGCGACGGTCGAAGCTGCGGCCGAGTCCCAGCCGAAGAGCAGGAAGGTATAGAGGCCGGCGATCTGCGCCAGGTTGGCCATCACGATCACGTCGGCGACGACGATCGTCCAGCCGGCGATCCAGCCGAGTTGCGGTCCCATCGCCTTGGTCACCCAGGAAAAGCTGGTGCCGCAGTCGGGGTCGGCTTTGTTCATGTAGTAGTAGCCCGCGGCTACGAGGAACATCGGGATGAAGGCGAGCAGCAGGATCGCCGGCGACTGCAGGGCAACCGCGGCGGCGATGAAGCCGAGGGTGGCGGCGAGGCTGTAGCCGGGGGCCGTAGAAGCGACGCCGATGACGACGCTGGATACGAAGCCGATCGCGTTCTTCTTCAGCCCCTTGTCGCCGCTGCTTGGCACCGGAGTTGAGGCGGATGCTTGCGGGACGGCTGCACTCTCCATGGTCTAGGACGGTACGGCGTAGGCTGCTTCAAAGGCAAGTTGCAAATGTCCCAAATCACCCTGCCTGCTTTGTACGATCCGGACAAGCCATCTTCGCTAACTTGACCCAATGAACACTTGTATACGAGAGTTAGGCGAGCTAGTTTTGTCCAGAACGTCGTAGACGACGAGAGGAGAACACGCATGGCCATCGCGTCAAAGTCCCCAGAGGCAGTGGATACCCGCCTCCAGGATCTGGCTATGCGACATCTGTGGATGCACTTCTCGCGGATGGGCTCCTACGGCCCCGACCACGAGATCCCGATCATCGCCCGCGGCGAGGGTTGTTATGTCTATGACGAGCACGGCAACCGTTACCTAGACGGCCTCTCGGCGCTCTTCTGCGTCAACGCCGGCCACGGTCGCGCCGAGCTCGGCGAGGCGGCGGCACGCCAGGTCGAAGAGCTCGACTTCTACACGCTGTGGAGCTACGCGCATCCGCGCGCGATCGAGCTGGCGGCGCGGATCGCCTCGCTCGCTCCCGGCGACCTCAATCGCGTCTTCTTTACCTCCGGCGGCTCGGAGGCGGTCGAGTCGACGCTGAAGCTGGCCCGCAACTACCACCGTATTCACGGCAAAGGCCAGAAGCACAAGGTGATCGCCCGCGAGATCGCCTACCACGGCACCTCGCTCGGCGCCCTCTCGGCGACCGGCATCACCGAGCTGCGGGCTCAGTTCGAGCCGCTCACCCCGGGCGGCTGCCATGTGCCCAACACCAACACCTACCGCTGGCCCGAGGACCGCCACCCGCTCTGGGCGGCAAACGCGATCGAGGAGCGGATCGTCTTCGAGGGCCCCGAGACGGTCGCCGCGGTGATCCTCGAGCCGGTCCAGAACGCCGGCGGCTGCTTCGTCCCGTCGGACGGCTACTTCGAGCGAGTGCGCGAGATCTGTGACCGCTACGACGTGCTGATGATCTCCGACGAGGTGATCTGCGCCTGGGGCCGCCTCGGCCACTGGTTCGGCTGCGAACGCTTCGGCTACGTCCCCGACGTGATCACCGTGGCCAAGGGCCTGACCTCCGCCTACGCGCCGATGGGCGGGGTGATCGTCTCCGATCGCGTCGCCGAGGCCTTCATGCACGACAACGCCTCCTTCGCGCACGGCTTTACCTTCGCCGGCCATCCCGTCGCCGCGGCGGTGGCGATGGCAAACCTCGACGTCTTCGAGCGCGAGGACCTCTGCGGCCACGTGCTTGCCAAGGAGGGCGAGTTTCGGCAGATGCTGGAGAGCCTGCGCGACCTGCCGATCGTCGGCGACGTGCGTGGCGCCGGCTTCTTCCAGGCGATTGAGCTGGTCAAGGACAAGGAGACGAAAGAGAGCTTCGATGACGAGGAGGCGGAGGACCTGCTGCGCGGCTATCTCTCCGGCGAGCTCTACAAGCGCGGTCTGATCTGCCGCGCCGACGATCGCGGCGACCCGGTGATCCAGCTGGCGCCGCCGCTGATCGCCGACACGGAGCAGTTCGAAGAGATCCACGACGTGCTGCGCGGTGTGCTCACGGACGCCTGGGAGCGGGTCCGAAGCCAAGCTGGCGGCTCGGCGGGCTGGAGTCCGAGGCGCGGCTGATAGGCACGCTGATGCTCACTGTGCAGAGCCTGCTGGACGAGGTCGGCCTCGACCTCGCCGCGGGCACGGGCGCGGCCGAGGCGCCGCTGCGCTGGATCCATATCTCCGAGCTGGAGGACCCTACCCCGTGGCTTTCCGGCGGCGAGCTGATGCTGACCACCGGCATCCCGCTCGACAGCGCCGCCAAGCAGCGCTCCTACATCCGCCTGCTCGCCGAGCACAACCTCGCTGGGCTTGGCTTCGGCACCGGCTTCAACCACAAAAAAATGCCGAAAGCGCTGCTCGAGGAGGCAAAGAAACGGGATTTCCCACTCTTCGAGGTGCCCTACTCGACCCCGTTCATCGCGATCACCGAGAAAGCCTTCGCTCGCCTCGTCAACGAGCAGTACGAGGTACTGCAGCGCGGTATCGCTGTACAGCGCCGGCTCGAGCGGCTGGTCCTCGAAGAGCGCGGCTTGGAGGAGATCGTGGCGACGATCGCCTCTGCGGTTGGCGGCACGGTGGCGATCCTCAACAGCCGCGGCGAGCGACTCGCTGGGCGCGGCTTTCGTCGCGAGCTCTCGGCCGAGGCGGTCAACGCGATCCGCGACGAAGCGCTGACCCACATTGCCGACGGCCATCCCTTTGTGCCGACTCATCCATCTGTGGCGGGCCGGGCTCTAGCCCATCCGGTGATTTCACCGGGTGGGGGCCCGCCCCAGGCCTGGGTGGTGATGGTCCGTGACTCGGGCGGTTTAGGAGACTTCGAGCGGCTGATCCTGCAGCAGGCCGTCGCCGTCGTCGCGCTCGAGTTGATGCGGCGCCGCGTCGCCCGCGAGACTGAGCGCCGCCTCGCTGGCGACGTTCTCGCCGGTGCCCTCGGCGGTCGTCTCGACCCCTCCGAGCTGCAGCGCCGGCTTGAGCCTTTCGGCATCGGCGACGAAGCGGCCGTCCTCGTCTTCGATCTCGACGACCCGGCCGCCGCCGAGCCGGCGCTAGAGCGCGCGCTCGCCGCCGACGCTTGCCCGGCAGTCGTCGCTCCTCATGTCAGCGGCAGTCGCGAGCTGCTCTGCGCGGTCGTTGATGCCGCCGATCGTGACCCGGTCGATCTCGCCTCCGAGGCGCGGCGTGCGCTGATCAAAGAGCGCGGCGCCGTGCGCGCCGCCGCCAGCCGCCCGGCGCCGCCCGAGGAGCTGCGCCACTCCTTCCACGAGGCCCGCTGCGCGCTAGAGGCGACCGCCTTCTCGGAGAACGGAAGCGCGCCCGAGGTGGCCTCCTGGCGTGACCTCGGTGCCTTCACCCTCTTGCTCTCGATCCAGGACGACGACGCGTTGGCGCTTTACTGCGACAGCGTCCTCGGCCCGATCCAGGAGGGGGACGAGGAGTACGGCGGTGAGCTGTTGCGCTCACTAGAGGCGTTCATCGAGCAGAACGGCCAGTGGGAGCGCGCCGCACGCGAGGTCTACTGCCACCGTCACACCCTGCGCTACCGGATGCGCAAGGTCGAAGAGCTGACCGGGCGCGACCTCTCTCGCGCCCATGACCGGATTGAGTTCTGGCTGGCGCTGCGGGCACGCGAGCTGGTGGGGAATTGAGCCGGTGATGATCGTCGGAGTCCCCACGGAGATCAAGCCCGACGAGTACCGCGTTGCGATCACCCCGGCCGGGGTGCGGGAGATGGCCGAGCACGGCCACCTGGTGCTGATCGAGGCCGGGGCCGGCGAGGGCAGCGCGATCGCGGATGCCGAATTCGAGTCGCAGGGCGCCCGCATCGTCCCCAACGCCGCCACCGTCTTCGCCGAGGCCGGGATGATCCTCAAGGTCAAGGAGCCGCAAGCGGCCGAGGTCGAGATGCTGCGCCGGGGCCAGCAGTTGTTTACCTACTTGCACCTTGCTCCCGACCCCGAGCTGACTCGCGGCCTCTGCGGTTGCGGGGCCACCTGCATCGCCTACGAGACCGTGGAGGACGAGCGCGGGCGGCTGCCGCTGCTGGCGCCGATGAGCGAGATTGCCGGCAAGATCGCCACTCAGGCTGGCGCCTTCATGCTGGAGAAGCCGCTCGGCGGGCGCGGCATCCTGCTCGGCGGGGTGCCCGGGGTGGCGGCGGCCAACGTGATGGTGATCGGCGGCGGCGTCGTCGGCATGAACGCTGCTTTTGTCGCGATCGGGATGGGGGCCGACGTCTTTGTCTACGACAAATCGATCGACCGCCTGCGCGAGCTCGACGTCGACTTCTCCGGTGCCTGTTCGACCGTTTACGCGACGACGCTCGCGGTTGAAGAGATGCTGCCCCGCGCCGATCTCGTAATCGGCGCGGTCTTGGTCCACGGAGCGCGCGCCCCATATGTAGTGCGGCGCGAGCAGCTGGCGCTGATGAAGCCGGGCGCGGTGCTGGTCGACGTCGCGATCGATCAGGGCGGCTGCTTTGAGACCTCTCGTCCGACCACCCACCACGACCCGACCTTCGAGGTCGACGGGATCACCCATTACTGCGTCGCCAACATGCCCGGTGCGGTCCCGATTACCTCCACCCACGCTCTCACCAACGCCACGCTTCCCTACGCGATCGCTCTCGCCGACCGGGGTGTGGCGGGGGCAATCCGGAGCGATCCGGGTCTGCGGCCCGGGGTCAACGTCGCGGCTGGCGAGGTGACCCATCCGGCCGTTGCCGAGGCGGTGGGGATGGCCTGTGTGCCGGTCGAGGCAGCACTTGAAATCGAAGACAGAGCGGAGGTCAGCTAAATGGCTGCGGCAACGAAGACGAAGCTGAGGAACTTCATCGGCGGCAAAACCGTCGAGCCAGCCGAGGGTGGGATGGAGAACGTGGTCAACCCGGCGACCGGCGAGGCGATCGCCGCGGCGCCGCTCTCGACCAAGGCCGACGTCGATGCCGCGGTCGCCGCCGCCAAGGGTGCCTTTGAGGGCTGGGCGGCGACCCCGCCTGGAGAACGGGCGCGGGCGCTCCTACGGATCGCCGACATGATCGAGGAGCGCGGCGAGCAGATCGCCGACCTCGAGGCCGCCGATGCCGGCAAGCCGCGCGGCGCGGTGCTCGAGGACGAGGTACCGGTGATGGCTGACAACCTGCGCTTCTTCGCCGGCGCTGCCCGCTGCATGGAGGGCCGTGCGGCGGGCGAGTACATGGAGGGCCATACCTCCTTCATCCGCCGCGAGCCGATCGGTGTCGTCGGCCAGATCACCCCCTGGAACTACCCGCTGATGATGGCGATCTGGAAGATCGGCCCGGCGCTCGCCGCCGGCAACACGGTTGTGCTCAAGCCGGCCGAGACGACGCCGCTGACCACGCTGCTCTTCGCCGAGTGGTGCGCCGACCTTTTGCCGCCCGGTGTCCTCAATGCGATCGGCGGTCACGGCGAGCCCACCGGGGTCGAGCTGGTCACCCACCCAGACGTCGAGATGGTCAGCCTGACCGGCTCGCCGCCGACCGGCAAGTGGATCGCCAAGGCTGCCGCCGACACGCTCAAGCGCGTCCACCTCGAGCTCGGTGGCAAGGCCCCGGTCGTGATCTTCGACGACGTCGATATGGAGACCGCGATGGAGACGATCGCTGGTACCGGCTACTACAACGCCGGCCAGGACTGCACCGCGGCGACCCGGGTGCTTGCCGCAAAAGGCGTTTACGACGACGTGGTCAACGGCCTCGTCGGTGAAGCGAAGGGCCTGGTGCTGGGCGACACGCTCAGCACCGATACCACCCTCGGCCCGCTCAACTCCCAGCAACAGCGCGAGCGGGTCGAGGGCTTCCTCGAACGCAAGCCCGGCAACGCCGAGGTCGTCACCGGCGGCTCACAGCCTGATCTTCCCGGCTACTTCCTCGAGCCCGCCGTCGTCGCCGGTCTCGGACAGGACGACGAGATGATCCAGAAGGAGATCTTCGGCCCGGTGATCACCGTACAGCCGTTCAGCGACGAGGCAAAGGCGATCGAGTGGGCCAACGGCACCCGCTACGGCCTCGCCTCCTCGGTCTGGACGCGCGACGTCGGCCGCGCCATGCGGGTAGCCAACGCGCTCAAGTTCGGCTGCGTCTGGATCAACGACCACATTCCACTCGTCTCCGAGATGCCCCACGGCGGCTACAAGGAATCCGGCTACGGCAAGGACCTCTCCATGTATGCGCTAGAGGACTACACCGAGATCAAGCACGTGATGATCAACCTCGAGTAGCTCGTCGCGTTCCCGAGTCCCCGCGCCCCTATTCTCAACCGCGTTCGCTTTTTGTCGGGCTCAGCACCACAAACAACGAACGCCCTCTCGGTCGACAGTCCAATAGGGGGAGAATCGCCCCTCGTTCGCTCCTTGTGGGGATATGTCCTACAAGGAGCGAACGCATCAGCCGTTGGCTGACCTGGCCGAGCTCCAGCACGGTGTGGTCTCGACTCGCCAAATGGAAGCCCTGGGCTACTCACGCGACGCGATCTCCTATGCCGCCCACTCCGGTCGCCTGCACCGTCTGCATCGTGGGGTCTACGCCATTGGTCACCTTAGCCTCACGTGGGAGGGCCACTGTCACGCCGCGGTTCTTGCCTGCGCGCCCAACGCTCTCGCCAGCCACACCTCGGCCGCGTGGCTATGGGGGCTCTTGACGAGCCGGCCTGGAACGTTCCATGTCACCGCACCCACCCGCCGCCACGGCAAGGTCGCACTGCATCTTCATTTCGCAAGCCTCACCGAAGAAGATCGTGCTTTCCGCGAGGGTATTCCCGTCACGTCTGTTGCACGCACCCTTCTCGACTTTGCCGCGATTGCGTTGCCCACTCGCCTCAACCGCGCTATCGAGCGCGCCGAAGAACGCGCCCTATTCGATCTGCGCGCCGTAGAGACGCTCCTCGCTCGCGTGGGCGGCCATCGCGGCGCCGGCCGTTTGCGTGGCGCTCTCGCTATCTACCGCGATGACCCGGCGTTCACCCGCTCCGGTCTCGAGCGCCGTTTTCGCGACCTGGTCCGGCGCTCCAGCCTGCCGACCCCTTCGATGAACTTTCAGGAGGGCGAGTACCAGCTGGACGTCTACTGGCAACCGGAGCGCTTCGCGGTTGAACTCGACGTATACGAGACGCACGGTAGCCGCGCCTCGTTCGAGAGCGATCGGCTGCGCCAAGAGAATTTGAAGCTCAAGGGCATCGAGATGGTCCGGATCACCGGCCCCCGCCTCGACGGCGAACCGAACGAGGTGATCGAACGCATCGCGACGCTACTTGATCAAAGGCGCCGCCAGCTTAGGGTCGGGAGGTGAAAACCTTTCCCGTTCGTTCTTTGTGGGTGCATGATCGACAAAGAGCGAACGCGAGCTGTCTAGCACCGAACCTCCGGCACGTCCGGCTTGGATCGATACCCTCGTTCGGTGAGGATTCTGGGTAGGGGACTCGTACTCGCCGCGGTTGCAGCGCTTTTTGCCGGGCTCACACTCGGCGCAGGGGAAACGCCTGAAGAAGAGACGCCGCGCTGCCACGGGCGGCGGGCGAAGATCGTCGGCACCGAAGGAAACGACGTGATCCATGGCACGCCCAAACGTGACGTGATCTGGGGCGGTGGGGGAGATGACGAAATTCTTGGCAGCCTCGGCAACGACCTGCTCTGCGGCGGCCCGGGCAACGATCTGATCCACGGCGGGCGCGGCAACGACGAGGTCGATGGCGGTGGCGGTACCGACCGCGTCATCGGTGACCTCGGCGACGACAAGGTGATGGGGGGCTCGGGCGAGTTCGACGAGGTCGCCGGCAGCCTCGGCATCGACACGCTTAACGGCGGCGCCGGCAGCTTCGACCTCGTCCACGGTGATTACGGCTACGACCGCATGGACGGGGGGCCGGGTGAAGACGACATCGCCTCCTTTGCGACCGCGATCGCCGGCGGCAAAGGCTCCGGCGTCTGGGTCTCGCTGGAAGCGCATAAAGCGCGCGGCGATGGCCACGACCGCCTCTTCCGGCTCGAGGACATCGAAGGCTCGGCCTTCCGCGACACCCTGATCGGCGACAAGGGCGATAACCGGATTAACGGCGGTCCTGGCGACGACACGCTGCTCGGTGGTGGCGGGATCGACGAATTGATTGGCGGCCAGGGCAGCGACGGTTGTCAGGGGGCTAAAGAAAACACCACTTCGTGCGGCAAAGAAGCGCCGCCCAAAGCCTCCGCCTACGTCCAGCTCGACCGCACCAAAGGGGGCGGTGGGGGCCTGCAGATAATTGGCGGTGGCGGCCCGGACGATTTCACCGTTGCCTTCGACCCCGTCACGGAGAGCTTTGGCATCAGCGCCGCCAAGGGCGTGGCGATTGGCACCGGCTGCACGCGAATCGGTAACGACCCCAAGCAGGTCGTCTGCGCGGCAGGCGGCCCGGCCCGCTGGCTTATGGCCGACCTCGGACCCGGCAATGACAAGTTCCGCGCCGAAGGCTCACTCGAGGCTGCCGCCAACATCCGCATCGCCGGCGGCTTGGGCGACGACACGATCAAAGCTGGGCCCGAGGATGACCTGCTCCAAGCCGGCCCTGGCGCTGACCGTCTCTACGGTGGCGATGGCTCCGACGGTCTCGTCGGCGGCTTGCCCGGACCGACCTACTTATATGGGGAAGGCGACGGCGACCTGATCGCCGCCGGCGGCGGTTGCGCCGGCGGTGCGATCGTCGGCGGCGAAGGCCGCGACGATGCCTCCTTCGCCGAGACCCAGGCCCACCCCGGCCTGCTCTACGTCTCCTTTCCCCAGCACAAAGCCTGGATCGACGTGCTGATGGGCAAAGGCTGCATGCCGGTCCACCTCGACCCCTCCGACGAGGACATGGAGGGCTCTTTCGACAACGACGTCCTGATCGGCGATGCCGGTCCCAACGCGATGCTCGGCCAGCCAGGCCAGGACGAGTTCTACGGCAACGGCGGCGACGACACGATCGACGCCCGCGACGGCGTCCGCGACTTCGTCGTCCAGTGCGGAGCCGGGCACTACGTGCAGCCTCCAACTCCCCCGAAAAGCAAAGTGAAGCCCGAGCCCGTGCTCCACGGTGCCCCGGCCGGTCGCGCCCTGGCAGATACGTTCGACCCGCAGCCGCTCCTCTGCACCGACGTCGTCTATGGCACTCCCGTAGCCGGCCTCAACAACGGCGGCTGACGGCTCGCGGCCGGCGCATATCGGCGTCATCGGTCGCTCGCGTGCAGAGCACGCCACGCTCCCTGCTTCCTTGATCTGCTTGGCCGCGAGCCGTCAGGACGCCTGCGTTTAGTCCTGGGTCTTGACATCCAGACACACGTGTGTCTTAATGCCACAGTGTTAGGAAACACGGATGTCCGTGTTCCTAGTCACCACAGGGACCACATAACCGAGTCCGCCACAAGGGGCCGCAAGGGAAGCGGCAGGCAGAGGGGCTCACGGGACAAGGAGAAGAGATTTCGATGCTCTCACCACTACGCAACCGCTTTGGCATCCCGGGCGTGATCTCGGTGATCGCCCTCGTCTTCGCGATGTTCGGCGGCGCCTACGCCGCCTCAGATAACTCTGGCGGCAAGGCCACCGCTTCGGCCAAGGCCAAGAAAGGCCCACGTGGGCCCAAAGGGGCTACTGGTCCGGCAGGGCCCGCAGGTCCGGCCGGTCCCGCAGGCCCCGCAGGCGCAAAGGGCGATAAGGGCGACGCCGGCGCAAATGGCGCAAACGGCGGCCCCGGAGCCCCGGGCGCGAACGGCAAAAGCGTGATCGCAAACTCCTTCAGCGGCGGCTCAGAACCCGAAGGCGAACCGTGCAACGAAGCCGGCGGGACCGAATTCGAAGTTCAGGGCTCGGGCAATCCCCAGTACGTCTGCAACGGCGCCGGCGGTGGAGGCGGCGGTGGCTTCCCGGAAACCTTGCCTCCCGGGGCTACTGAGACCGGGGCTTGGGCGAACCCGATCGAAGGTGAAGGATTCATGACTGCTTCCTTCACGATCCCGCTCGAAGAAGCGCCGGAAGAAACCGTGAAGGTACCGCCGCTTGGTCCTGTGCCGGCGAGCTGCAACGACGGGCAGGGGGAAGCGCCGTCAGTGGAAAACCCCGAGGCCGACCCGGGTGTGTTCTGCGCCTTCCCGGATGCAGATGAAGAAACGTCCTTGGGCTTTTTCCCGCCCTCCTACAAGACCGGGGTCGTGATGTTTGCCGAAGAAGTCCTCCAAGGCACCTGGGCGGTGACGGCTGCCGAATAGCCCGCTCGTGAGCAGGTCCGGGCGGCTTGTTTGTCGCCCGGACCTCTCCCCGCGCACCTGACCCATCACACACCGCAGCCAAGGGAGATCGCAAATGAGGACAGCAGAGATGAGACAGAGCACCCACCGCCGCAACGGCGCACTCGGCTTCCTCTTCGCGCTCTTGGCGCTGGCCTTGCTCACCCTCGCTCCCGGCGCATCGGCCGACATCGTCTTCGGCGGCAACCAGGGCTCCGGCGCCGGCCAGACCGATGAACCCCGGGCGATCGCCGTCGACCGCGAAGCGGGGCTTATCTACGTCACCGACCTGGAAAACAACCGCGTCGACGTCTTCAAGACCGACGGCAGCTTCCTCAGGGCCTTCGGTTGGGGCGTCGCCGACGGCACCACCCCTGCGCTGCAGACCTGCACGACGACGTGCTTCAAGGGGGTCGGCGGCAAAGTTTCCATCCGCGCCAGCGAAGGCTTCAATCGCGCCGGCGGCGCCGGCGAGTTCTCAGGAGCCCTCAGTATCGCCGTCGACAACGACCCCGCGAGCCCCACCCAACACGACATCTACATCACCGACGGTCCCCGTGTGCAGCGTTTCAGCACCGATGACAAAGGCACGCCGGCAAATCCCGCCGACGACACGATGGTCTTCGAGGCCGCCTGGGGCGGCGGCGTGATCAGCGCCGGAGCGAGCGGAAAAGGAGACCTCAGCGCCGGCTCGGCGACCATCACCAACGTAGAAGTCAGCGCAAAGCGCTTCTACCCCGGCCAGCGGATCACCGTCCCGGGCAAAATCCCGGCCGGGACGAGGATCGCCGGTCTCGACAACGGCACGATCACCCTCTCCCAGCCTGCCGCGGCCTCGGGCAGCGGCGTTGCGATCAGCGTCCCCGAAGGCGCCGGTCACGTCGCGGTCAACGAGGTGCAGGAACTCGTGACCGAAGACACCGGGGGCAGCTACAACTTCCGTCTTGCCACCCCCGTTCCCGGAGCCTCGCTGGGTGAACCGGAAACCAAATCCTTTCCCTGGGCGCCCGGCATCAGCGCGGCGACGATCCAGGCACAGCTGGAAGAGCTCTCCAACGTCGGTCCCGGCGACGTCGCCGTCAGCGGCCCGGCTGGCGGCCCATACACGGTCGAATTCAAAGGCCGCTACGCCGACACCGACGTGCCGAAAATAATCTTTTCAGGGGCAAGGACCGAAACCTTCACGATCAAAAACGGCGCCTCGGCAGCCGCGGTCTGCACCCCGGCCAACGCAGCGGACTGCGCCGCGGGGGTCCCCGGTAAGGGCGCCGGTCAGTTCTCGCTGGAACTGCAGGTGGCGGCAGGCCCCAGCGGCGCCGTCTACGTCGGCGACGATCGCGAGCAGATCGGGGGCGACGAACGCGGTCACCCCGAACCTCGCCTGCAGAGCTTCGAAGCCGACGGCACGCCAACCGGTGAGCTGCTCGGCATCGATACGCGTTTCGGGCTCGCCGTCGAACCCGACGGTGACTTCTTCGCCGCAGGCATTGACGCCGTGCGCAAGTACAACCCCGCCGGCACGCTTCTGAGCACGATTAACCCCTCCACCAACATCCACGCGATCGCCCTCGACCCCGTCGGCAACCTCTACGTCGCAGACAGCGGCCAAGCCGAAACCGCGATCTATGAGTACGACCCCGCCGGCAACCCGATCCATACCTTCTACGGCAACGGCACGTTGCTGGCGCGACCGCTCTCACTCGCCCCCTACTCGGATACAAGCGGCGACATCTTCGCCTTGCAGAACAGCCGCTTCGGCGAACCGCGGCGGATCGTCCATGTCGCAACCGAGCCGCCAGGGCCGGTAGTCCTGCCCTCCGCTGCGCAAGCCGACACCGATCCCAGCAAGCTCTTTTTGTTCGAGACCAAGGCGACCAACGTCACCAACCTCGGCGCCACCCTCAACACCCGCGTCAACCCCGAGGGCAAATCGAGCACGGTCCACTTCCAGTACGTAGACGACGCCTCCTTCAAAGCAGAAGGTGGCTTCGCTAGCCCCAAAACGGTGACGACTCCAGAGAGCGCCTCGCTCGGCTCCGACTTCAAAGAGCACAAAGCCAGCTTCGACATCCCCTGCGCGGGACCGGGACAGCCGGGCTGCCTGGCGGCAAACACCGTCTACCACCTGCGCGCCGTGGCGACCAACGCCGACGGTACCGACAACGGCCCCGAGGCGACCTTCAAAACCCTGCCGCCGATCACCCTCGGCGCGATCTGGTCGACCGAAGTCAGCAGCGATTCGGCCCGCCTGCACGCGGCGCTCAATCCAAACGGGATCGCGACCAAAGCCCATTTCGAATACGTCGACGATTCGAGCTTCAAAGAAAGCGGCTTCGCCAATGCGCAGAGCACGCCATCGCTCGACTTCGGCGCCGGTAGCGCCGAACTCTCAAAGAGCATCCTCGTCAGCTCGCTTCAAAACGACACCGTCTACCACTACCGCTACATAGCCGAAGACTTCTTCGGTGACTTCACCAGTCCCGAACAGAGGCTGAGAACCCTGCCACTCAACGGCCTGCCGCGCGAAGACTGCCCCAACCAGCAGTTCAGAAGCGGCGCCTCCGCCAACCTGCCCGACTGTCGCGCCTATGAGCTGGTCAGCCCACTCGACAAAAACAACGGCGACATCCACGCTTTCACTGAACTCGACGACTACAGCCGGGGGAACGCCCCCTCTCGCGTCGATCAGGCCGCGCTTGACGGCGGTGCGATCACCTACTCCTCCGCGCGCGCCTTTGGCGACGCCAAAGGCGCTCCGTGGAACTCCCAATACCTCTCCCACCGCGACCCGGCGACGGGTTGGTCGACCCACTCGGTAAACCCGCCGCGCGAAGCGGTCTCGCTTTACGAATTCGATCTTGAAACCTTCTTCAAAGGCTTCAGCGAGGACCTCTGCAGCGCCTGGTTTTTGCAGGACACCGACCTCGCCCTCCTCCCCGGGGCGCCGCCGGGGGTGCCGAACCTCTACCGGCTAAAGACCTGCGGTGAAGGTGGCTATGAACTGCTTACCAGCGTCGCGCCGACCGAACCGGCGCCTGGCTTCAACAAAGCAATCGAAGGTCGCTCCAGCCGCTACTCGCCCACCGTCCAGGGCTTCAGCGCCGACGGCACAATCTCGGTCTTCAAAGCGCCGGCGAAGCTGACCGCGGACGCCTCCGAAGCAGACATCTACCAGACCTATTTGACTGACGAAGACGGCCTGCACCTCGTCAGCGTCTTGCCAAGCGGCAAAGCGGCAAAAACCCACTCCTCGGTGGGCACGGCGCAGAGCACGAGCAAAAAACGCCTCTTCGACAGCGTCGCGGGGGCGGTCTCCGCCGATGCCTCGCGCGTCTTTTGGTCGGCGGAGATCGCAGAACCGCCTGTGTCTATTCATTCAGGCGGCAGCGGCAAAGGCCCCAGTCGCCTCTACCTGCGGATCAACCCGACCAGGGCGCAGAGCAAAGTCAGCAAAAGCGAATGCAAAGAAGCGGCCAAAGCTTGCACGGTGCAGATCAGCGAAGGTGCGGCGACGTTCCTGAGCGCCGATCCGCAGGGGACCAAAGCCCTCTATATGGAAGGCAAAGACCTCTATGAGCTCGACGTCGCCAAGGCGATCGCCTACGAAGCTGGCGCGTCGACGCTGATCGCCCACAACGCGGTCGGCATCCTCGGCTCAAGCGAAGACCTCTCGCGCGTCTACTTCGGCTCCGAAGAAGACCTCGACGGATCAGGCCCGGCCGTTGCGGGCAAACCGAACCTCTACCTGCGCGAAGCGGGCGGCGCCACCGTCTTCATCGCGACGTTGTCGGGCACCTCCCTCAACAAAGACGGCAACTACGAAGACGGCGTCCCCTCTTATGACTACGGGCCCTTCGCCAACCTCCCCGGAAACCGCGACAGCCGGGTTAGCCCTGACGGCATGCACGCGCTCTTCATGTCGCGGGCGCCGCTTACCGGCTATGACAACACCGACGCCCAAAGCGGCAAGGCCGACTCGGAGGTCTTCCTCTACGACGCGGCGGAAGGAAGGCTCCGCTGCGTCTCCTGCAACCCGAGCGGGGTGCGGCCGCAGGGCGAGAACATCAGTCCCAAAGTCGGTCAATTCTGGATCGCAGCTCAGATCCTCCCCTGGGAGAACCAGTGGCACGCCTCGCGAGTCCTCTCCGAAGACGGCAGCCGCGTCTTCTTCGAGAGCCTCGAGGCGTTGGTGTCGCGCGACACCAACGGCAAAAAAGACGTCTATGAGTGGGAGCGGGCCGAGAGCAAGGCGCAGTGCCTGGGTGAAATCGGCGGTGAACTCTACGTCCCCGAGAGCGAAGGCTGCATCGGCCTGATCTCCTCGGGCAAGAGCGCCGAAGACGCCGAATTCATCGACGCCTCGGCCACCGGTTCAGACGTCTTCTTCACCACCGGCTCGAGCCTCGTGCCCCAGGACTACGGCCTGATCGACATCTATGACGCCCGCATCGACGGCGGCTTCCCGCCACCACCCGGTCCGCCGGCGGCCTGCGAAGGGGAAGCCTGCCAGATTGCGCCGCCGCCGCAAAATGACCAGACCCCCTCCTCGGCCGGCTTCAAAGGCCCCGGCAACCTGCACCACCCGGCCCGCTGTCGCAAGGGCAAGGCCCGCCGCCACGGCAGATGCGTCAAGCGGCACGCCACAAAGCAAAAGCAAAAGCAAAAGCACAAGCGAGCCAACCACAAGCGGAGGGCGGGACGATGAAGCGGCTGATCTCATTGACGGCGATCGCGGCATTCCTTGTCCTTGCCTTTGCCGGCCCCGCAAACGCCGCCTTTGGCATCAAAGACCTCGACGTCACCATCACCAACCAAGACGGCACCGCCCAGACCCAGGCCGGCGCCCATCCCTTCGCCTTTAACCTCGACCTTGCGCTCAACACCAGGCCCGAACCGCAAATGCCCGAAATCGGCGTCGTTCCCGACGAGGCGATGAAGGACCTGACGATCGTCCTTCCGCCGGGCTTCATCGGCTCCCCGACCGCTGTGCCGCGCTGCACGGCAGCCGAATTCATCTCCCTGGAGGGATGCCCGCCGAGCACCGCGATCGGCACCCTCCTCGCCGCGGTCGGGGAACCGGAAAACCCCACCAGGGCGACGATCTTCAACCTCGAGCCGCCGCCGCGGGTACCGGCGAAAGTCGCCTTCAGGGTGCTCGGCGTTCCGGTGACGGGCGAGGTCAGCCTGAGCGAATCCCCCCCATACAACATCGTCACCAGGCTGGCCAACATCCCCAACCCCGTCGCCTTTTACTCGGCCAAGTCGAGCCTCTGGAGCGTCCCCGCCGACCCCGCTCACGACAAAGAAAGGGGTGGGCCCTCGAGCGCAGGAGTCGTTCCTTTCCTGACCATGCCCCGCTCCTGCCAGGGGCCGCTGCCGACCGTCTTTGAAGCCGACTCCTGGATCCACCCCGAAGCGATCTTGCGCGAAACGGTCATTACCCACGATGACACCGAACCCCCTCTCCCGATCGGCTTCACCGGCTGCGGCAAAGTCGACTTCGGCCCAAGGATCGAATCTGAGCCGACCACCCGCTCGGCAGAGAGCCCCAGCGGCCTTGACTTCAGTATCGACATAAACGACGAAGGTCTCTCAAACCCAACGGGAATCGCCGCCTCAGATCTAAAAGACGCGAAAGTCACCCTGCCCGAAGGGATGACGATCAACCCCTCGGTCGCAGAAGGCCTCGAGGTCTGCACCCCAGCCCAGGTAGCGAGAGAGAAC
>Ga0134079_10000021_pt1 | contig 45505 bp, 47 predicted proteins | sample 15_taG_2_FD_119770 | JGI IMG/M metagenome (GOLD analysis project Ga0134079, IMG submission 119770) | Grasslands soil microbial communities from the Angelo Coastal Reserve, California, USA - 15_D_Rain_40cm_2_09182015 | ecosystem: Environmental > Terrestrial > Soil > Grasslands ...
CGGGCGCGACGTGCCGAGCACGGCGTAGATCACCATCGGCACGAGCACGGTGTAGAGGCCGACCTGGACCGGCAAGCCCGCGATCGTCGCGTACGCCATGGCCTTCGGGATCACGACGGCCGCAGCGACGAGGCCCGCGACGGCGTCGGCGCGCAGCCAGCGTCTGTCGAACGGCAGCAGCCGCTCCCTCGACGCGGGTCGATCTTCAGTTTGGTCGTCGGTCAAGCGTTTTCTCGATCCTCCCCGGTCTGCGAATTGAGCCTAAGCTAGCTCGCCGCGCGCGCGGGCAAGAACAAAGACGAGTCCGCGCGACGTCGTGAACATACAGCGCAAAAAGACGCTGCTGGCTACTTCGGAAACTACGAACTCCGGTGGCGAGCGGACCGTGATGCCATGGAGCGACTGATGGCCGGCCACCCATTTAGCCAACCGACGCGTACGCCCGAGGCATCGAGCCAGCGCGCTGCGCCCTCTCGTCCGCTTGGTCGTTGGACGTGGTCTCTGTGGTTGTTCGTGCTCGCGCTCGCGGCCGCCCGCCCATGCTCGGCCGCCGGCAGCGAGTTCGTCGACTCGGCGGCGAACGTCCTCGCCGTGTTCATCATCATCGCCGTGCCGATCGGCGGCATCGTGTTGTTTTGGCTCGTCCACATCCTGCCGGAGAAATTCGCGGAGAAGCGTCACCATCCGCAGCTCGCCGCGATCAAGACGCTCTGTCTCCTGTCGTTGATATTCGGTGGCCTGCTCTGGCCGATCGCCTGGCTCTGGGCGTTCACGAAGCCCGTGATGCACCAGCTCGCCTACGGCCGCGACAAGCACGACGACTACTACGAAAAGCACGGCCTGCCGACGCCCGCGGGCGACGAGACGCAGGCGCTGCGCACCGAGCTCGGCCGCGTTCGGCAGGAGATCGCCGAGCTCGAGAAGCGCGGCGACCTGCCGACCGCGCTACAGGCGCTCCGTGAACGCCGCTCCGAGCTCGAAGGCGCAGTGCAGCAAGCGAAGACCGCCGTAGGTGCCGGCTGATGGAAGCCCTGCTGATCGGGATCTACTCGTTCTTCGTCTGGCTGATCTTCATCAAGCTGAAGTGGCTGCCGTGGAACACGGTGTCTCAGGTCACGGTCGTGATCATCCCGATCGTCGCGCTCACCGCGCTGATTCTGCTGCTCAACGTGTACGCGCCGTCGTCGTCCGACGTGCGCGTGATCAAGTACGTGGTTCAAGTCGTGCCGCAGGTCCGCGGCCAAGTGATCGAGGTGCCCGTCGAGGGCAATAGCCCCGTCAAGAAGGGCGACGTGCTGTTTCGGATCGACCCGACGCCGTACGAGCTGCAAGTGAACACCCTCGAGGCCCAGCTCGCGGCCACCGAGGGCACCATCAAGCAGCTCGACGAGCAATTGAAGTCCGCGCAGAGCAAGACGCAGACCGTGCGCGCGAAGCTCGAGCTCGAGCGCACGCGCGTCGCGCAGAATCGCGAGCTCGTCGCGAACGGGGCCGGGGACAAATTTACGCTCGAGCAGTCCGAGTCGAACGTGCAGCAGCTGCAGTCCGAGCTCGCGGCCAACGTCGCGGCCGAGGCGCAGATCCGCGCGCGGCTCGGCGCGACGGTCGGCGATGATCAGGCCGAGGTCGCGCAGATCAAAGCGCAGCTCGCGAACGCGCGTTGGGAGCTGTCGCAGACCACGTTCTACGCGCCCACGGACGGCACCGTGATCAACCTGCAGCTGCGGCCCGGTCAGATGGCCACGGCGCTGGGCATGCTGCCGGTGATGACGTTCGTCGAGAACGAGTTCCAGGTCATCGCGTTGTTCAATCAGAACGAGCTGCACCAGGTGCAGCCCGGCGACGAGGCCGAGATCGCGCTCGAGACCTATCCGGGACGGATCATCAAGGCGAACGTGAACTCGATCGTGTGGGCTCAGGGCCAGGGCCAGATCCCGCTGAGCGCGACGATACCGCTGACGGGGTTCCAGGCTCTGCCCCCCGGGCGCTTCGCGGTGCGGCTCGACATCGCGCCGCGCGATCGGGACGTGTTCCTCGCGGCCGGGGCCGCCGGGCACGGCGCGATCTACACGCAGTCGTTCCACCACATCCAGATCCTGCGCAAAGTGATTCTACGCATCGGTTCGTACGTGAATTGGCTCGTCCTGAAGCTGCACTGACATGGGCGGAAACGGCACGCTGCGCCGCGCCTGGACGACGATCGCCGCGTCGCCGCTGCGACTCGCACCGGTCGTCCTACTCGCGGGTTGCATCACGCTCGCCAAGCCGCCGGCGTCCGAGGAGCTCGCGGGCCAAGTCCTGCCCGACGGAGCGCCGCCGCCGACCGCGTGGACCGGCGGCGGCGCGTCGACCGGCGCCGTCGGGGGCGGCTGGCTCGCGACGTTCGCCGACGCGGACCTCGACGCGCTCGTCGCCGAGGCGCTCGTGCACAACGCGGACCTGCAAGCCGCGGCCGCGCGCGTCGAGCAGGCGGCGGGGTACGTGCGCGTCGCGGGCGGCAAGATCTATCCGTCCGTCGACCTCCTCGCCCGAGGGGGCAGCGAGCTCGGCGACAACACGGGCCTCGAAGGAGGGCTCGTGAGCGCCTCGTGGGAGCTCGACGTTTGGGGCCGCGTGCGTTACAGCATTCGCGGCGCGAAGGCGCAGTACGCGGCGAGCGAGTCCGACTTCGCCTACGCCCGCCAGTCACTGGCCGCGCTCGTCGCGAAATCCTGGTTCCTCGCGACCGAGGCGACGCTCCAGCGCAACGTCGCGAGCGACATGGTGGGCGCCGCAGCCTCGCTGCTCGCTCTCGCCGAGCAACGCTTCCGCATCGGCGCGGGCAGCGACCTCGACGTGACGACGGCGCGGCTCAACCTCGAGACGTACCGTGACAACTTGCGGCAGTTGGATCTCGCGCGCGAGCAATCGTTGCGCTCGCTCGAGCTCCTGGTCGGCCGCTATCCGAGCGCCGCGCTCGCGCCCGCGCCGCAGCTCGGCGCGCTGCCGCCGAGCGTGCCCGCGGGCCTACCTTCGGAGTTGCTCGAGCGCAGACCCGACGTGCTCGCGGCCGAGCAGCGCGTCGCCGCGGCGTTCAACCTCGCGCGCGAGGCGAAGGCCGCGCGGCTGCCGCGTTTTTCGCTGACCGCGAGCGTCTCCGACTTGTCGAGCGAATTCTTCGTCCTGAAGAACCGGGACAATCCGGTGTGGAGCGTCGGCGGTACCGTGTTCGCGCCGTTGTTCAGCGGCGGAGAGCTCAAGGCGAAGGTCGGGATCCGCACGGCCGAACAGAAGGAAGCGATGGCGCACTACGTGCAGACGGCGCTGAAAGCGTTCGGCGACGTCGAGAACGCGCTGTCGAGCGAGTTCGCGCTCGCGGACCGCGAGCAGATCCTGACCGCGGCCGTCGGCGACGCCGAGCGTGCGTTGCGGCTTGCGGAGACGCGCTATCGCGTCGGCTCGGGCGATTTGCGTCAGGTCGAGCAGCAACAGCTCGCGTACGAGTCCGCGCGCATGAATCTGCTCCGCGTCCAGAGCGAGCGACGCGTGCAGCGCGTCAATCTGCATCTCGCACTCGGCGGCGACTTCGCGCCGAGCGCCTGACGGGCGACAAGCGCTGCGTCCGGCGCTCGCCGCGGGCGAGCAGCGAGCCTGTGGCGGAGAGGGAGGGATTCGAACCCTCGATACGCCTTTTGGGCGTATACACACTTTCCAGGCGTGCGCCTTCAACCACTCGGCCACCTCTCCGGAAGTCGCAGGTCGCTCGCTCGCGCTCGGGGGCGGCAGCGTAGCACGCTTCGCGGCGGCGCGGCTGTGGCGAGCGCGCGCCGCGACGGTGCGACGCACGCGAGTCACCGGTCGCCGCCGCGGGCTGGTAAAGTAGCGACGGTCCGCGTCGGTTCCCCCGCGACAACAAGCCGTGAACCCCGTCAGGCCCGGAAGGGAGCAGCGGTAGCGGTCGAGTTGGGTGCCGGGGTCGGGCTGGCGCGGACCTCCATCGCGGCCAAGGAGATCTGTTGAGCTACAAGGTTCTCGCACTGAAGTGGCGGCCCAGGCGCTTCGACCAGCTGGTCGGGCAGCCGCACGTCGTGCAGGCGCTCGTGAACTCGCTCAAGCAGCAGCGGCTCCATCACGCGTACTTGTTCTCGGGGACGCGCGGCGTCGGCAAGACCACGGTTGCGCGCTTGCTCGCGAAGGCGATGAACTGCGAGACGGGGATCGTGCCCGAGCCGTGCGGCGTCTGCTCGACCTGCGTCGCGATCGACGAGGGCCGATTCGTCGATCTCATCGAGGTCGACGCGGCCTCGCGCACGCGCGTCGACGACACGCGCGAGCTGCTCGACAATGTTCAGTACGCGCCGACCCGCGGGCGGTTCAAGGTGTACCTGATCGACGAGGTGCACATGCTGTCGGCGCACTCGTTCAACGCGCTGCTGAAGACGCTCGAGGAGCCGCCGCCGCACGTGAAGTTCCTGTTCGCGACCACGGATCCGCAGAAGCTGCCGGTCACCGTGCTCTCGCGTTGTCTGCAATTCAATCTCAAGAGGCACACCGTCGCCGAGATAGAGTCGCGGCTCGCCGAGATCTGCGCGGCCGAGAAAATCCCCGCGGACTCAGACGGGCTCAAGGCGCTCGCGCGGGCGGCCGACGGCAGCATGCGCGACGCGCTGAGCCTGCTCGACCAGGGCGTCGCGTTCGGCGGCGGCAAGGCCGAGGGCGCCGCGATTCGCGGCATGCTTGGCACGATCGATCGCGAGCACGTGCTCCGGCTGCTCGCCGCGCTCGCGGACGAGGACGGCAAGGCGCTGCTCGAGGAGGTCGACCGGCTCGACGAGCGCACGCCGGACTATGGCGCAGTGCTCGACGATTTGCTCGCGGCGCTGCAGCGCATCGCGGTGCTGCAGCTCGTCCAGGGCCGGTTGGACAGCGACGAGGTCGAAGCGCTTCGCTCCCTCGCGTCTCGACTCACGCCCGAGGACGTGCAGCTGTACTTCCAGATCGCGCTCGCGGGCCGCCGCGATCTCCCGGTCTGTCGCGACCCGCGCGTCGGCTTCGAGATGACGCTGCTGCGGATGCTCGCGTTTCGACCGACGGATGCCGACGCGCCGCGCACCGGAGCGGGCGGCGGCACCGGCGGCGCGCCGCGCGGGCCGCGGCCGGCGCCTACGGCGGAGCGGGGCGCGCAAGGCGTCCGCGAGTCCGCGCCGGCAGATCCGGCCGCGCCGCCGCGCTCCGCGCCGCCGGTCGGCGCGCGCGCCGCCGACGCGGCACGCAAGGGCGAGCCCGGCAACGGGGCGACGCACGCGCCGACCGGCGGGGAGGTCGACTGGCCCGAGCTCCTGCGCTCGCTCGATCTGCGCGGGCCGGCGCGCCAGCTCGCCGACCATTGCGACCTTCAGTCGCGCGCGGCCGGTGCGTGGCAGCTCGTGTTGCCGGCGGACAAGCAGCACCTCAACACACAGCAGTTGCGCGGCCGGATCGAAAGCGCGCTCAAGGAACACTTCCGTCAAGAGCTTCGCGTCAACATCGTGGCGGGTACGCCGTCGCGACCGACGCCGGCGGACATTCGGCTCGCGAACGAGAACGAGCGAATGCGCGCCGCACGCGAAGCGATCGAGAACGATCCGAACGTGCGCGCGCTGCAGGAGCAGCTCGGCGCAACGCTCGAGGCCGACAGCATCAGACCGACGAAATAGCGCGCGAGGACAACGCGATGAGCCGAGGTGGCGTATGAAGGGCCTGAGTCAGTTGATGCGACAGGCGCAAGCGATGCAAGCCAACATGCAGAAGGCCCAGGACGAGCTCGCGTCGACCGAGGTCGAGGGCAGCGCGGGCGGCGGCATGGTCAAGGTGATCGTCACGTGCAAGCACGAAGTGAAGCGGGTGACGATCGAGCCCGCGCTGCTCGGCGACGACAAAGAGATGCTCGAGGACTTGATCGCGGCCGCCTTCAACGACGCCCGCGTCAAGGTCGAGCGGACGGTCCAGGAGAAGCTTTCGGCCGTGACCGGCGATCTCGGGTTGCCGGCCGGGCTCAAGCTGCCGTTCTGACGAACGTGGCAGACGCCTACTCTCCGCTGCTCAACCAGCTGATCCAGGCGCTCCAGTGCCTGCCCGGAGTCGGCGTGAAGTCGGCGCAGCGGATGGCGTTCTATCTGCTCGAGAGGGATCGCGGCGGAGCGGACCGCCTGTCCAACGTGCTCGACGAGGCGCTGCGCTCGATCCGCAACTGCGAACGCTGCCGCATGCTGACGGAAGAGAACCTGTGCCGGTTCTGCGCTAGCGAGCGGCGCGACGCGGGACAGCTCTGCGTCGTCGAGACGCCGGCCGATCTGCTCGCGATCGAGCAATCGGGCGCCTACAGCGGCCGCTACTTCGTGCTGATGGGACATCTTTCGCCGATCGACGGGATCGGGCCGAGCGAGCTCGGGCTCGAGCTGCTCGAGCAGCGCTTCGCGCAGGACGGTCTCGAAGAGGTCGTGCTCGCGACGAGCGTGACGGTCGAGGGCGATGCGACCGCTCAGCTCGTGGCCGCACTCGCGCACAAGCACGGCCTGCGCGCGAGCCGCATAGCGTACGGCGTGCCGGTCGGCGGCGAGCTCGAGTACATCGACAGCGGAACGCTGTCGCGCGCGCTGCGTGGACGGCGCGAGATGGACACGTCGCCCGGAGGACGCGGATGAACGATCGAGATCCGAACTGCTTGTTCTGCAAAATCGTCTCGGGACAGATCCCCTCGACGCGCGTGCACGAGACCGACACGCTGCTCGCGTTCAAGGACATCCACCCGCAGGCGCCGTTTCACTGTCTCGTGATTCCTAAGATTCACCGCGCGACGTTGAACGATTTCGCGCAGGCGGACGAGCAGCTCATCGGCTCGATGCTGCTCACAGCCAAACGGATCGCGGCCGACGCCTCGTTGCCCGGGTACCGCGTCGCGATGAACGTCGGCCGCGAGGGCGGTCAAGTCGTGTTCCACGTGCACCTGCACGTGCTCGGCGGCCGACCGCTCGCGGGCGCCCTCGGCTAGGCTGCGCTTCGGCAAAGCGAACGCGGAGTAGCGGCCGTTGAACAGTAAAGAGAACCTGATCTGGATCGACCTCGAAATGACCGGGCTCAGCCCGGACAAGGACCGGATCATCGAGATCGCGACGGTGGTCACCGACAAGGAGCTCACGGTGCTCGCCGAGGGCCCCGTCTGCGCGATTCATCAAACGGACGAGGTGCTCACGAGCATGGACGAGTGGAACACTCGCCAGCATGCGACGTCGGGGCTCACCGAGCGAGTGCGCGCGAGCACGACGGACGAGAAGGAAGCGGAGCAGGAGACGCTCGCATTTCTTCGCAGGCACGTCGATCAGGGCGTGTCTCCGATCTGCGGCAACAGCATCTGTCAGGACCGACGGTTTTTGACGCGCCACATGCCCGAGCTCGCCGCGTTCTTCCACTATCGCAACCTCGACGTCTCGACGCTCAAGATTCTCGTGAAGCTCTGGCAGCCCGATCTCGCCGGCCGGTTCGAGAAACAGTCGGTGCATCTCGCCCTCGCGGACATCCACGATTCGATCCGCGAGCTGCGTTTCTACCGCGAGCATCTTTTCAAGCGCTGACGCGCGCTCGCGGCCTATGTGCCGCAGTCGACAGAAAGCGAAAGTCTCGGTTTTCAACACTGACCGGATGCGCTAGTCTCGGTCGCATCGTCGCTTGGGACCGGGGGTTCGGATGGCGGCTCGAGGCTTCGTCGTGGCGTGTCTGCTGCTCGCTGCAAGCGCGCACGGTGAAACCCGCTACGTCACCGACAAGCTTTCGATCGAGCTGCGTCGCGGTCCGAGCACGCAGTACCTGATCATACGGACCTTGGACGCCGGACTCGCGGTCGACGTGCTCGAGCAGACTCCCGACGGCTATTCGCGCGTGCGCGTCGCGGACAGCCAAGGCAGCGAGGGCTGGGTGCTCACGCGGTTCTTGTCGACGGACAGGAGCGCCCGAGAGCGCGTTGCGGCGGCCGAGCGCGCGTCGAACGACGCGCGCGCACGCGTCGCGGAGCTCGAGCGCCGCGTGGCTTCGCTCACGGAGGAGCTCGGCGACACGAAGGCCGAGCTCGATCACACGCGCGAAAATCACGAACACGTGAGCCGAGAGCTGTCGAACATCAAGACGGCGTCGGCCAACGTCGTACAGATCCAGGAGCAGAACGATAGCCTGCGCAAGAAAGTGATCGAGCGCGAACATCAGGTCGAAGAGCTCACGGTCCAAAGCGCCGCGCTCACGAGCCGCAGTCGACAGAGCTGGTTCGTCGTCGGCGCCGCCGTTTTATTCGGCGGCGTCGTGCTCGGCTTGATCGCGCCGAGCTTGCGCCGCAAGCGTCGCTCGGGGTGGTAGTGGCCGGTTGCGAGCGAGCGATTTTTCAGACAGTGTAGCGACAATGCTCGTCGACAGCCTCATAGTTCCAGAGTGTATCTATCGACCCGGTAGCTTCACCGGATTGATGACGATCTACGAGAGCAACTACATCAAGCTCAGTCAGCTCACGACCGAGTTCGACTGGACCGGTTGGTCGGTCGTGTCGAGCTCGCCACGAGACATGGACCTGTACGCACAGCTCATGCGGTGCGATCGTTATACGACGACGCTGAAGCTCACCTACTGGTTCGAGGAGCCGTGCGGCATGCTCGTGCCGGACCCGGACCTGATCGTGCGTGTCTATCACGACGCGCGGCTCGCCGAGGCGGTTTCGGGGCGCGATCGCCACACGCACCATAAGCTTCGCGAGCTCGCGGGCGACGGCGGCGCCGAGCTCGGCCGGCGCTGGCGCATCAACATGATGCTGAACAAGTGGCTCGACTATCTCTCCGACGTAGGCCATACCCTGAACCGTCAGGCCGAGAGCCGCGTCTCGGCCATCTGACGAGGGCTCGATCCTTGCTCTGAGTCACGGTTTGCGCCCCGCCCGCGGGCTATATTGGCGTTTAGGATCGCAGACAGAATCCGCAGATGTTGGCAGCGCTAATCGAGAAGCAGCGCGGTGAATCCGCAGAGCAGCTGTTGAAGCTCTACTGGAACCGGGCGGGCGTCAAGCGCGAGCTGAAAGCCCTTCGTCGCGAACGTTTCGAGCTGCTCGACAAGCTCAAAGAGCAGGAGGGCGCGATCGTCCGCGCCCAAGAGCAGCTCGAAGGCCTCGAGCGTCTTCTGACCAATCCACTCGCGGCCGCCAACGCGATGGTCTACTTCCAGCTTCGCCATCTCTGGCGGACCGGCGCACAACGCCTCGAACAGTTCGGCAAGGAGCTGCAGCTGCAGCGCGAGAAGCGCGAGCGCGCACTGCTTCACGAGGCGGAGACCGCGAAGCGCAAGCGCCGTCTCGAGGCCATCGACGAGAAAGTCGGCGGCCTCGGCGACAAGCACAAGGCCGTGGTCGACGAGCTCGCGCGGCTGGAGCAACGGCTCGCGAGTATGAACAAGCTGATCCGACTGTTTCGCGGACCGCGCCTCAAGGGGAAGATCGCGGGCCTCATGAATGGCCGGAAGATGCTCGAGGAGAAGCTCGACGAGTTCAAGGGGCTCGCCGAGAAGATTCAGGGCGAGCCGCTACCCGAGCCCGAGGAAATGTCGCTCGAGAGCCGCCGCTTGATCAACAACGCCGTCGTCGCGCTGGCCCAGCACATGGTCGTGCACTTCGCGGAGCACGATCTCGCAATGCTCGCCAAGACGGCCACCGAGCGCGCGGTCGGCGACATGAAGTTTGGCGACCGGCGCGACTGCGATCAGATGGTCGAGCGGGCACGCGAGAAGATCGAGGAGCTCAAGCAACAGAGGACCCTCGCCGACCAGGTCAAGAAGCGCGCCGATCAGCTCTTGACCGAGGTCAAATACCGGAACGAGACGGATTCTGTGCCGACGATCGAATCGCTGCAGCTGATCAGCCGGACCGGTGGCGCGCAGGCCAACGACGGCGATCCCGTGCGGCGCGCGAGCGACGCGCCGCTGCGAATCAACGTCCTCGGCGACGACTACTGGGACGTGCTCAACGTCCTTCGCTGACGCCGGCCGCGTGCCCCTTGGTCTCGGCGGGCCGAGACGCCTCCGACCCCGACAGCAGCTGCCGCGGGTGCGGATGCTGGAGCTCGGCCATGTCGGCGACCACGCGTGCCGCCTCGCGCAGAAGGATCGTCTCGGGCAGCTCGGCGGACTCGAGCTGATCGACTCCCTTGAGCGGCGCGATGCCGAGCGCCGCACGTCGCTTGTTCTCGCGATCGAGGCGGCCTTGCTCGAGAGCCTTCGTCTCGGCCTGGCGCGTCTTGAGGTTCAGGGAGACCGTCTTCTGCGCGTTGAGGTCCTTGAACGCCGCGACGTCGCTGACGAGGTAGCGGAACTCCGGATCCTCGGCCGCGCGCGCCGCTTGGTGCATCCGCAGCGTGTCGAGCTCGGCGTCGAGCCCCGGGATCGGGCGGAAACGCGTCGGTTGGATCCGGTCCCAGGGTAAGGCCGTGTCGCGCGTGCTCTCCCCGACGACGGCAGTGTCGACCATCGACGGCAGCTCGATGTCCGGAATCACGCCGCGGTGCTGCGTGCTCTCGCCTGTGACGCGATAGTACTTGCCGATCGTGAGCGTGAGCTGACCGTTGTCGCTGCCGCGCATCAGTCGATCGAGCGGGAAGAGATTCTGCACCGAGCCTTTGCCGAACGTCTGTTGGCCGATGATCACGCCTCGATCGTAGTCCTGGATCGCGGCGGCGAAGATCTCCGAGGCGCTCGCGCTGTAGCGATCGACGAGGACCGCGAGCGGCCCCGTGTAGATCGCGCCCGCACTCGGGTCGTCGAGCACCTGGATGTTGCCGCGGGTCTCGCGCAGCTGAACGATCGGGCCGCGGTCGATGAATAGCCCGCTGAGCTCCGTCGCCTCGGACAGATGACCGCCGCCGTTCGCGCGCAGGTCCATGACGATGCCGGCGACGCCGCCCTCGGCTTTGAATTCGTCGATGAGGCGCGCGACGTCGCGCGACGTGCTCGTGTAATCCTCGTCGCCGCGGCTGCGCGCCGCGAAGTCCTGGTAGAAGCTCGGCACCGTGATCACGCCGATCTTGTAGGTGTCGCCGTCGAAGGGTATCTCGAGGATCGACTTCTTCGCGGCCTGCTCCTCGAGCTTGATCTTGTCGCGCGTGAGCTCGACCGTCTTCTCGGGTGAGCCCGGCGCGGCGCCGGCCGGCAGGACCTGTAGACGCACCCTCGTGCCGCCGGGGCCGCGAATCTTCTGCACGACGTCGTCGAGCCGCCAGCCGATCACGTCGACGAGCTCGCCCGACTTGCCCTCGCCGACCGCGGTGATGCGATCCTCGGGCTTGAGCTGGCCGTCGATCTGCGCCGGCCCGCCCGGGATGATGTTCATGACCTTGACGTAGTCGTCCTCGAGCTGCAGCGACGCGCCGATTCCGTCGTAACTCAGACTCATCTGGATCCGATATTCCTCACTCTGTCGGGGCGACAGGTAGCTCGAATGCGGATCCATGTTGTGCGCGACGGCGTTCATGTACGTCTCGAAGACGTCGTCGGCGGTGAGCTGCGTGACGCGCTTGTAAGAGCGCTCGTAACGTTCTTTCAGGACGCGGGCGGTCTCCTCCCAGGTCTTTTTGCCCGTGAGCATGAGACGCAGCGCGTCGCTCTTGACGTTCTGACGCCAGATCTCGTCGAGCTCCGCCGTCGTCGCGGGCCACGGCAGCTGCGCGCGATCCCAACGATAAGACTCGTCGAGAGTGTAATCGGGCTCCGTATCGAGAAGCTTGATCGCATAGTCCACGCGTTCGGCGGCGCGCTTGCGGAACAGGTTGAAGATGTCGAACACGGGCTGGAGCTCGCCGCTGCGCGTCCGATCGTCGAGCTCGTAGCGCAAGCGATTGAAGCTCGCGATGTCGGCCGCCGTGAAGTACATTCGATTGCCGTCGAGGGTATCGAGGTATCGATCGAGGATCGCCGACGACAGGGAATTGTCGAGGTGCGGCTGCGAGTAGTGGAGCTCCTCGATGAGCTTCGTCACGTTGCTGCTGATCGCCGCCTCCTTAGGCTCCATATGCAGGGGTGGCAACGCTTCAGTCGCCGCGAACGCCGCAGTCGCGGCCGACAGGGCCAGAGCGCCGGTGTAGAGCCGGCAGAGGAACTCCCTCACATGACCTCCTTGGGGATCCGGGGCGACGTAGCGATGTGCCTGATAAGTTTCCGTTCGTTGGCCCGACGAATCAAGCCCACGGCCGACAAACCTCGAAATGGTTCACGACCGGAGCGGCCGAGCGTGGCCGCGCCCGCAGGCACGCGATGAGGCCATCGGTGGTGCTGCTCGGCTTCGTGCTGGGCAGTGCTGGCGCGATCACGTTCGGGTTGCTCGGCGTCGCGGTCGTTTTCACATGGTTGCTGCCAGACTATCCGCGCCTCGCGGGCGAGTTACCGGCGCTCTGGCGAAGCCTCGTGGTGTTTGCTGTTTTGACAGGGGCGGCCGCGTTGAGTTTCTACGGCCAGCTGCGAGCGAAGAGGTGGCGTCGCGCCGCGATCTCTGCGTTGTTACTGGTGATCGCGCTCATTGGCTGGTTGTATTGGCCCCGCTGAGCCGGCGTCCGTGCGCCCGGTCGCCGGTTCGCGCGAGCGTCAACGCTTATGACGCCCGATGCGCTCCCAGGACGTGCTGCGGTTGAACGCGCCCGTGTTGTAGGGATCGAAGCCGCCGTCGTCGCTCGGCCTATCGAGCGTGAGCCGCGGATCGTCGAGCGCTTCGAGCACATCACGCTCCGTCTGCGGCTTTTTGGCCGCGGCGCTCTGCGCCTGTCCGGCTGCCGCGGCAGGCTGCGCCGGTGGCGGCGGACTGTGCGTCGGCGCGTCGGGACGCGGTGCGACCCGAGCTCGCGGGGAAACCCTTGGCGTGACCGGGCCCCGGCCCACGGGCAAGTCGTCGAAATCGAACCCTGAGTCCGAGTCCCAGCCGAGCCAACGTCTGAAGAATTTCAGCATCTTGAGAGTCGTCCGCGCTTGCCACCGGCCTCGTTTTCGAATTGGCGACGAGACCGCGCCGAAAAAGTGTCGGCACCGCGGGAAAAGATAGCAGATAGCTGGACTTACGGATCGAGCCTCACGCGAAATCTGTGAAGCGAATCACACCGGGCGCGCTCGCCACGTGCGCCGGATCAGACGGATCAGCAGCAGCACGAGGTAGGGGCAGAGGACAAGCACCCAGGCGGCGGGCTGAAGCGCGAGGAAATCCGACCAGATCTGCTCCGCGAGCGCGAGCAGGCCGCCGTTTCCCGCGTACTCGCCGACGACCTCCGTGCCGACCCAGTAGATCGCCAACGGCAGCAACAGGAACCCGCAGCCGAAAAGGACGGCCGCTATCACGACCTCGCGTTTCAAGTCTCCGCTTTGCATTTGGCGACCCGCCGACGACCGGGACGCTAGTGTGCCATCGTTTCCATAAAGCGAAATTGCGTTTCGCCGACCGTCACGAGGTCGCCGTGATGCAACTCCTGACGCTCGATGCGCACGGAGTTCACGAACACTCCGTTGGTGCTGCCGAGGTCTTCGAGCACGACGTTACTCTCCGGCGAAATCGTGAGTTTCGCGTGCTCGCGACTCACGAAGTGCGTGAGTATCTGGATGTCGCACCGCGCGCTTCGACCGATCATCATGGTCCTCTTCGCGAGCGCGTATTGCCGCGGTGAGTCGCTCGTGAGGCAAATCAGCGTCGGCGCGTTAGGCGGCTCCGCCGGCGAGTCGGTTCGTCGGACCCGCTCCGACGTCTTCGAGTCGAGGGTCTGAAGCGACGCGTCCAGGGCGTTGAACTTCTGGGGTCCGGCGCGCTTTCGATCGAGCTCGGATTGCAGCGCCCGGATTCGTTCGTCCCGCGCCTCGAGCGCGCGATCCTTGTCGACAAGAGCCCGCTCGAGGCGTGCTGCGTCGGCGCGTGCCTGCTCGAGCTGCCCGCGCGCTTCCGCGAGCTGTCCGCGTGTGGCCTCGAGACCGGCGGCCGCGGCTGCGAGGCTTTCCTGCCTTGCCCGCGAGGCCGCGCGCTCCGCGCTTAGTTCGGTGCGTTTCTGTTCGAGCTCCGCTTCGAGCTGCGCGGCGACCTCGGTGGTCGAAACCGTGGCGTCGGCTCCGCCCTCACGACTCGCGGCGAGCAGTGCGGCCGAGCGCAGCGCCGCGACCTCCTCGATTGCGCGGTCGCGCTCGCGCTGCGCGGCGGCGAGCATCTCCCGCGCGGCGTCGAGCTCCGCGGCGGCGTGGTCGACTCCCGCGGAGGCGGTGGCGGCCGGTCCCGCGTGGACCTTCCGAAGCTCCGCCTCGAGCGTCTCGGCTCGACGCGCCGCGGTGACGAGCTCGTCGCGCAAGCCTTCGGCCCGAGCGGTTTCACGCGCCGCGAGCGCCTCGGTTTGCTGCTGACGCGCGGCTCTGTGCGCGACCTCGCGCTCGAGCTCCGCGATGCGCGACGCGTGTTGGGCCGCGTGTGATTCGAGCTCCGCCCACCACACGGACCGGTTCGTCACGTACGACTTGAGCGCGTCGAGCTCCTCCAGCAAGTCCCGCTCCGATGGGGTGGCCGCGGCGATGACCTGCCGGTGCAGGTCGGCGCGCGCCTTCGCGATGTCGTCCCGTTCGGTCTCCCGCTCACGTTGTTGTCGCTCGACTTCGGCGCGTGCATCCGCAAGCTCGGCGCGCAACAGCTCGAGCTGCCCGAGCAGTGCGGCGAACTGGTTGTCGCGATCTATGATCTCCGCGGTGAGGCGCTCTTCGCTCCCGCTGCGCTCGACGAGCTCGGTCCGAGCCGTCGCCAATGCGCTGCTGAGGTCGCCGATCTGCGCGTCCTTCTCGACGAGAACCCGTTCGACGTCGAGCCACCGCTTAGAGTGCCGAGCGATGTCGCCCTCGAGCTCCTCGATCTTGGCCGCCTTGCGCTGAAGATCGTGTTTGAGCGCTTCGACGCTCTTCGCCTCATGACCTGCGAGCGTCGAAAAGTTGCCCGTGTGCTCGCCCGTATCATCGCGGGCGTTGGCCATCTTCGAGGCCTCTCCGGGGTCGAGCACGACGGTCTCGATCAGGATCGGTAGCTCGTCCGTGATATCGGTGTCGCGGCGATTATCTTGGTCCGGATCAGTCGACATTTCAGCGCCGTATCGTTAAGTCTTGCGGTCTTAAGGTAAGCGAAGCCCCCTGGGTTTAGCCAGCCTGGGCTGCGTGCGCCCGTGGAGGGTGCGGGGCCGATGCCGGCTCTCGTCGGGGCACGCCGGGGTAGACGACAGACCCAAAGACGCGCCCGGTCAACTGTCAAATCCCTTCGCGCGCTAGCCGCGAGAGCAAAGCGAGCCGTTGGCCGGCGCGGCGCGCGAACGCCGGTTGAAGCTCAGCCCGCGCGATGCGGCCGGACGAACGCGGAAGACTCAACCAATGCCGGGCTCGGGTCCCGCGCCGTAGCCGTGCGGTGAGGTCAGGAACTGCTTCAGCTGCTGCGTGAGCCCGCGGCAGGCGGCGGCCTGCGGGCGCGCGATGAACGGCAGCGGCACGATGATCGCCGGCATGACGGAGCGGCCCTTCACGTCGGCGTGGATCGTGCCCGCCGATTCGGCCTTCGTGAGGTCCCAAACCGTGGCGTCGTAGCGCGAGTCGTCTTCCCACCAGGCGAGCCCCATGCAGCCCGCGCCGCCGATGCCGGCTGCGCATGTGATGCCGCCGCCGCTCGCGACTCTATCGGTCGAGCCGTCGAGCCACACGACGTAGCGGACGCCCGTCTTGAGAACTTGCTGCATGACCTCGGGGCGCTCCAGCAGGCGCGAAAGATCGTCGGTGCTCAGCGGCGCCGTGGAAGGCTCGAACCACGGATACATGCTGTCCTCGAATTCCTTGGTCGCATGCACTTCGAGACGTCCGTCGCCTCTCGCGAGAGCGTCGCTTATGCACTGCACGAAGCCCTCTTCGGCCTCGTGATTGGAGTGCTGCTTGCGGGCCAGCACGACGAGCTGCTCGCCCTTGCCGATCACCGCGTCCGTTTGTTTGTAGGGCTCCATCCTCGTCTCGACGCCGCAAGAAGCGAGCAATGGCCCCAGCGCAGCCGCAAAGAGCCACGGTCGCGTGGCAAACCGGCTACTGCTTGACTTCCGATTGCGCAGTAGCGATACCGACTTCTGTCGTGGGTCCATTTTGCTTCTCCGCCAACCAGCTCTTGATCTGCGGCTGTTGGGCGAACTTCGTGGCAATCGCGGCGCCGACCTCGCGCATCGCGGTGATCGCGGCCCGTTGGACGGCCTCCTCCTTGCTGTGCCCGAGCTCGCGCTTGCCGTAGCCGCTTACGGGCCAGGTCACGACGATGTTGCCGTCGGGCTCGAACAGCGCGAGCTGGTACTGTATCCAGACCTCGACGAACTTGTTCTTCTCGTTGACCGGGATGTCGAACTCGAACTTCTCGATCGTCGGTTTCAGGACGCCGTCGAGCGAACCGTCGTTGCTCGCGAGCGGCACCGCGTCGACGTTGCGCGCCTCTTGGAACATTTTCGCGAACAGCGGCTTGAACATCGCGACGTTCGCGTCGCCGAGCGCGATCGTCCACAAAGACTCGTCGCGGATCTCCTCGGTGTAGATGTAGTTATAGAGCTCCTCGGGAATGAGGATGCCCATCCGCACCGGCAACGGCTCGACGACGGGCGACGGAAACTTCGATTCGACGATCACGCTCGAGGAACATGCCGCAAGGACCGCGCCGGTCGCGAGCGTCGACCAGAAGCGCAGCGGGCGAATTCCAGAGACGAACGGCATGAGCCGATTCTACGTCCTAGGCACGGCCTTTCGTAGCCGTTTCAACGTTAACGTCGACGCCGCGCGTCCCAAGGGTCTCGTGCTCGACGCGTGCAACGGTTATTGACCGTCGTAGCGGGTCAAAGATTCCTTTTGCCGCGTCGGCCGGCCACGGCCGAGCGAACCCCGGAGCGGGGTGCGAGCGCGCCGCGCGAGCTGCGCGGCTCGGCCGAGGCGGGTTCCGCGCCGGCGCGTGCTAGAGTGGCGGCCGGGTTTTCTTCACCGGCTCACGGAGTTGCGTGCGAGGAGGGCGGAGATGCGTCGCCTGCGGCTAGGGCTCGCGCTCGTGCTGTTCGCGGGCTCCGCGCTTGCCGACGAGAGCCGCCGGTACACGATCGACGCGGCCGGCTCGGACGTCCATTGGCTCGTTTACAAGGCGGGCTCGCTCGCGCGGCTCGGCCACAACCACGTGATCTCGGTCGCGGGGCTCACGGGCAGCGTGAGCACGGCGGGTGCCGATTCGTCCGCGGCGCGCTTCGAGCTGCAATTCCCGGTCGCCTCCCTCGTCGTGGACGATCCGAAGCTCCGCGGCGGCCTCGGTCCGGACTTCTCGAGCGTTCCGAGCGCCGACGACGTCGCGGGCACACGCAAGAACATGCTCGGCGAGCGCGTCCTGATGGCGGACCGTTTCGCGACGATCCGCGTGAGTGGGCAGGGTCCGGCCGGCGCGGCCGGCGCGCAGACCTTGCAGATCACCGTCGAGCTGCTCGGCCGATCCGTCGCGCTCACGGTGCCGACGACGGTGAACGTGGGCGGCGACGAGCTCACGGCGAGCGGGGAGTTCGAGCTCACACATGGCGCGCTCGGGATGACGCCGTACAGCGTGATGCTCGGCGCGCTGCAAGTCGCCGACAAGATGAAGTTCGTCTATCGGATCCACGCGACGGCCGTGCCACCGACGAACTGAACGAGAAACGCGAGCGTTCGATCCGGTCTGCGTGCTTCGATCAACCGGCCGGCCACGGCCGACGCCGCGATCAGCAGCAGCGCTTCACGCCGTTCCACTTCCGCTGCTGTTCGGTGCGAAAGAACTCGGCGCGGCTCGGCGGCGGCGCGTCCGCCGCGTGCCGCGCGCGCCAATGCACGAGGTAGCGCTCGTACGCGTCATCGCCGCTCAACTCGCGCAGCATCCGCCAAGCGCGCTCGAGCAGCTCAGTCACGGACCCAGTCCTCGACGAGCCGGCTCGGCACGTGCGGGGTCTCGGTGATTGGCGGGACGCGCTTGCCCGCGAGCGCCGCGTGACAGACGCGCGCGGTCTCGACGACGAGCACCCAAACGGTGAGCAAAAAGAACAACGTGAGCGCGGCGTCGAGACGATCGTTGAAGATCAGCCGTGGCGCCTGCTCGGCGGCGGCGGTGCCGAGCGCGCCCGACGCGAGGTGCGCTGCGAGGTCGTCGGCGTGCGCGAGGAAGCCGACGCGCAGGTCCGCGCTGAACAGCTTCTCCCAGGCCGCGCTCGAGGTGACGACGACGAGCCACGCGAGCGGCGCGGCCGTCGCCCACGCGAACCTCGCCTTGCGCGACTTCACGAGAATCGTGGTCGCGACGCAGAGCGCGATCGCCGCGAGCATCTGGTTCGCGATCCCGAATAGCGGCCAGAGGCTGTTGATCCCGCCGAGCGGGTCGATCGTGCCGAAATACAGGAAGTAACCCCAGCCCGCGACGACGAGCGCGCTGCAGGTCAGCACGCTCGGATACCAGCTCGTGCGTCCCATCGCGGGGATCGCGTTGCCGAGCATGTCCTGGAGCATGAAGCGAGCGACGCGCGTGCCCGCGTCCACGGTCGTGAGGATGAACAGCGCCTCGAACATGATCGCGAAGTGATACCAGACGGCGAGCAACGTATCGCCGAACGCTCGCGAGAAGATGCTCGCCATGCCGACCGCGAGCGACGGCGCGCCGCCTGTGCGCGCGAAGAGCGTCGCCTCGCCCATCTCGCGCGCGAGGTCTTGCATCTGCGCGGCCGTGACCGGGAACCCCCAGGCGGAGATCGCCGCGACCGCGTCGGCGGCCTGCGCGCCGACGACGCCGGCCGGGCTGTTGATCGCGAAGTACACGCCGGGATCGAGCACGCACGCGGCGACCATCGCCATGATCGCGACGAAGGACTCGACGGCCATCGCGCCGTAACCGATGAAGCGCGCGTCGCGCTCGTTCGCGAGCAGCTTCGGCGTCGTGCCGGACGAGATCAGGGCATGGAATCCGGAGATCGCGCCGCACGCGATCGTGATGAACACGAACGGGAAAACCTTGCCGCCGAAGATCGGCCCGGTGCCGTCGACGAATTGCGTGATCGCAGGCATCTTGACCGCGGGGTTCAAGAGCACGATCGCGATCGCGAGCGCGACGATCGTGCCGATCTTCATGAATGTCGACAGGTAGTCGCGCGGCGCGAGCAGCAGCCATACAGGCAGCACCGCCGCCGCGAAGCCGTACACAATCACGAGCAGCGCGAGCGCGGGCCCGTCGTAATCGAACCAGCCGCGAAGCGCGGGATGCGCGTCGACCCAGCTGCCGCCGAACACCGCGAGCAACAGCAACACGACGCCCATCGCCGTGCCTTCGAGCACGCGACCTGGACGCAGGTGCCGCATGAACAGGCCGACCATGATCGCGATCGGGATCGTCGCCGCGACCGTCGACGTCGCCCAAGGGCTGTGGCGCATTGCGTTCACGACCACAAGGCCGAGCACGGCGATCAAAATGATCATGATCGCGAGCACTCCGATCAGTGCGACCGCGCCGCCGATCGCGCCGAGCTCGTCGCGCGCCATTTGGCCGAGCGAGCGGCCGTCGCGCCGGATCGAGCAGAACAGCGCGACGAAGTCCTGCACGCACCCGCCGAGCACGGCGCCGAAGAGGATCCAGAGCGTTCCGGGCAAGTAGCCGAACTGCGCCGCGAGCGTGGGTCCGATCAGCGGACCGGGGCCCGCTATCGCCGCGAAATGATGGCCGAACACGATCCATCGATTCGTCGGCACGAAGTCGCGACCATCGGTGAAGCGTTCGGCCGGCGTCGCGCGCGTGGGATCGAGCGCGAGCACTTTCGCGGCCAGGAACGCGCTGTAAAACCGATAGCCGAGCGCGTAGACACAGACGGCCGCGAGGATGAACCACATCGCGTTGACGCTCTCGCCGCGGTGCAGCGCGATCCCGCCGAGCGCGCTTGCGCCGAGGATCGCGACGCCGGCCCACGATACGAACGCGATCGGGGCCGGCAGGCGCTTGCGGTTCGCCATCGACTTTCCCCTTTCCAAGCTCCTCGACGCGGCACGTCGTTCGCCGCGCCGCTGCTAGACAGCGTGTAAAGCTAGCATGGCTTTGCGCCGCGTCCAGCTGTGCGCCGAGCGACGTCGTGGTCGGCGAAAGGGCCACCTGCGCCGGTCGGGGAACGGGCCGGGCGGCTCGCCGCGCGCCCGCGGCCGGGAGCGGCCGCCGCGCCTCGGCGGAGGCACCGTCGAGCGAGCATCGGCGAGACGATCGCGAGAGGCGATCGCAAGAGCGCCGACGCGCCGAAAGGATCCGGCGCGGGGCGCGTGCGAATTAGAATTACTGGGGTTCGGAGCGCTTAGTAGCGCCGGCCGTAGCCGCCGCCGTAGCCGCCGCCGCTGCCTTCGCGGCGACCGCCGCCACCACCACCACCACCCGAGCCTTTCGGCTTGGCTTCGTTCACCTTGATCTGGCGGCCGTCGAGCGTCGTGCCGTTCAGCGCTTCCGTCGCCGCACGCGCCTCTTGGTCGTTGGACATCTCGACGAACGCGAAGCCCTTGCTCTGACCGGTGTCGCGGTCGGTGATCAGGTTCACCGAGTCCACGGTACCGCTCGCGCTAAACGCTTCGCGAAGCGTGGCCTCGGTTGCTGTATACGGCAAATTGCCGACGTAGAGTTTCCTGCCCATGTACCCTCCTAAGGTAACGTTCGCCCCAAGAGGATGTAGGCACCATGCCTGCAGGCTCAAGCAAAGCGATGAGTGGAAGGCGCGCAGTCTACTCCCTTGCGCGCCAAGTTGCATTGGCTGTCAGCACCGAGCGCTTCGGCCGTCCGGCGTAGACCGTTCGGACGTCGAGCTTCGAGCGTTTTAGCGTTCGCCGTCGAGCTCCTCGTCACGGGCTTCGCTTGGGCGGCCGTCGCGATTTCGACGGACGCGTAACCGAGACGGCGACCCGTGTCGGGGTCGGCTTCACTGGGGAGACTTGGCCGTGCCCGGAGAGCTTCGACGTCGTCGCTTCGATCGCCGAGGGCGGCAAGTGGCCGACATGGGCGCGCTCGCCGGCGCCTGCCTTCGGCGGGGGCGGCGCTGCGGCGCGGTGGCCCGGCTTCGGACCCGTGCGCCCCTTGGTCGAGAGCCGGCGCTCGTTGAGCCCGGTCACGATCTTCGCCACGTCGGCGCTCACAGTCTGCAAGTCGCCACGCCGATAGCCCGTGATGATGTTCGGTCCCTGCGCGATGCGATAGACGAGCCAGCCCCGCGCCACACAGCCGCTTGGCGTGCTCGCGGCGCTGATCGATAGCAAGCGAAAACCGTCGTCGACGGCATCCTCGCCTGCGTTACTCACGGCCGTCTCGCCCGGCAGCGCGCTCAATCGCGGCACTCGTCCGCCATCCTCCGAGAGACCCGGCTGTGCCGATCATCGCGTCGCCCCGCAGTCCATCAAAAATTGACCGGCACGGCCGCGAGGGCCCTGTAGACGGAAATGAGCCGTCCGTCGAGGTCCGCGAAGTTCAATGCGTTGATTGCCTTTTGGGCGTCGGCCGCGGTCTGCATCTCGATGAACGCACTGCGCCGGCTGATCCCCGTCGCCGAATCGCGGTCGAGCTTGACCGACAACACAGTCCCGAACCTGCCGAACTTGCCAGCGAGGGTTTCTTCCGTTGCGGAGAGCGGCAGATTGTTCACGTGGAGCCTCGTGCTCACTGTGGGTCCTTTGGTGGGGGAGCGCCAGCGAATCCGGCTCGCGCCAGTTTATAGGAAAAGCGACGCGCTCGCCCGACTCGTTGCCGGGCGGCAGCACACGGCGCGTCCTCCGCTTGTCGTCGGAGCAGAGCTCGCGCGGCTCCGTAGGCCCCGCAAGTCCAAGTGGTCTGGTGGAGGCGGCGGGAATCGAACCCGCGTCCGCAAGTGCTCCGCCGTCGGCTCTACATGCTTATTCGCGTCTATTGTTTTAACTGCCAGCAACCCGACGGACAGGGCCCACTGACAGCGATTCCGTTGCAGTCTTAACGACTCGGCCCCGGACGTGCCTCATCGCGATCTCGTGAGCTGTGACGCCTGAATGTCCTTGCGGACGCTGGACGCACGAGCACGGCTCCAGTCAGACGGCACCCAACCGGGTTTTAAGCGGCTAGTGCGTAGTTGTCGTCGTTGGCAACTAACAGTTTGCAGACGGTTTTACGAGGAACCTGCACCTCGGCATGCACCTCAGGTTTCGCGACCCACGTCGAAGCCATGTCGCCCCCAAGTGCAGGCGCTAGTGTAGGGCCGCTCCGGGAGGTTGCAAGGGCGGCCGTCGCATCGAGGTCGCTCTAGTGCGCGCGGCTCCTGAGGAGCCGCGCCCTGTCGCGGTCCCAGTCGCGGTCTTTCTCGCTCGCGCGCTTGTCGTGCTGCTTCTTGCCTTTCGCGAGCCCGAGCGCGAGCTTCGCGCGGCCCTTGCTCCAATACAGCTCGAGCGCGACGAGCGTGTAGCCCTTGCGCTCGACGAGCCCCGTGAGGCGATCGATCTCGCGCCGGTTCATCAGCAGCTTGCGAATGCGCGTCGGCTCCGGGGTCACGTGCGTGGACGCCGAGCTCAGCGGCGTGACGTGCGCGCCGTGCAGCCACGCTTCGCCGCCGCGCACCATCACGAAGCTATCGACGAGTTGCGCTTTGCCCGCGCGGAGGCTCTTCACTTCCCAGCCTTGGAGCGCAAGTCCGGCTTCGTAGCGTTCCTCGATGAAGTAGTCGAAACGCGCCTTTTTGTTCTGCGCGATCGTGCTCGACGGCTTGCTGTCCTTCTTGGCCATGCCGAGCCAATGATCCTAGAATCACTCGCCAAAAAACACCGCGCGGCCAGCGGGAGGTCGTTCTTGCCGACAGTGCAGCGCAACGCGCGAGTCCCGTACAGCGCGCAGCAGATGTTCGACCTCGTCAACGACATCGAAAAGTATCCCGAGTTCTTGCATTGGTGCGGCGACGCGCGGGTGGACGCTCGTCAGGGAAGCGTCGTCGAGGCGACGCTCGACATCCGCGTGCTTGGACTTAGACGCAGCTTCAGGACCCGCAATACCCTGCGCAGCCCCGAGGGCATCCAGATCGAGCTCGTGTCCGGACCGTTTCGCCGGCTTCGCGGTGAATGGCGGTTCAGCGATCTCACGAGCGGCGGCTCGGAGGTCTCGTTGTCGCTCGCGTTCGAGGTCACGCAGTCCCCGTTCGGTGCGCTGTTCTCGAGAATCTTCGAGGAGATCGCCGGCGCGCAGATGCAGGCCTTCACCGCGCGCGCGCAGGCGCTCTACGGCGGGCGCGAAGCTTGAGGCGAGCGACGGAAGTCGTCTACGCGGCGCGGTCGCGCGCTCAGGAGGGCTGCAGCTCGACGTCGCGCTCGATGCGCGCGACGCGCTCGTTCTCGAAGTACACGATGATCCAGCGGCGCTGAACCTCTTGGGATCGACCGCGCTTCATGTAGTAGGCGTAGTCCCACCGGTCGCGGTGGAAGCTGTCGGCGACCATCGGGGTGCCGAGCAGGAATTGGACCTGGCTCCGCGTCATGCCGACCTGAACGCGGTCGATGTCCTTGTCCTTGAGCAGGTTGCCCTGCTGGATGTCGATCTTGTAGACGCACGCGGCGAGGCACGTCGCCGCGCATAGCAGCGCGAGCAGACGGCTCGACGGCGACCGGCGCGAAGTGAGCGAAGTGGAGCGCACGTCAAGTCTGGTCCATAATGAGGCCCGCAATCATACCCGATCAAATCCTGGCGAGTGGAACGTGGAAGGGCAAGATCTTCGCAAGCTTGGCCTCAAAGTCACGTCGCCGAGGCTCAAGGTGTTGGAGGTTCTCGAGAAGAGCAGCCAGCGGCACATGTCCGCTGAGGCGATTTATCGCGCGCTGCTCGATAGCGGCGAGGAGCTCGGCCTTGCGACCGTTTACCGCGTGCTCACGCAATTCGAGCGTGCGGGGCTCGTGAATCGCAACAACTTCGAAGGCGGCACCGCCGTGTTCGAGCTGGCCGACCGCACTCACCACGATCACATGGTGTGCCTCGAGACGGGGCGCGTCATCGAGTTCTACGACGAGCGCATCGAGCAATTGCAGCGCGAGATCGCCGACAAGCACGGCTACGCGATCCAAGAGCACAGCCTCGTGCTGTACGTTCGCCCGAAGGGCCGCTGAGCCCGCCTACTTCGAGGCGCGATCGATCATTTCCGCGGCGTGGGCTCGGGTCCTCTCCGTGATCTCGATGCCGCCGAGCATTCGTGACAGTTCCTCGACGCGCTCGTCGGAGCCGAGCGCGCGCACGTTCGTGCGGCTCACCTTGCCGTCCGTGAGCTTGAGCACGCGGTAATGCCTCTGTCCCTGGCTCGCGACCTGCGGAAGGTGGGTCACGCAGACCACCTGACGATCTTTCCCGAGCTCGCTCAGTTTGCGGCCGACGATCTCCGCGACGCGGCCGCCGACCCCGGCGTCGACCTCGTCGAACACGAACGTCGGCACCGGCGAAGCGCCCGACAGCACGACTTCGATCGCGAGGCTGATTCGCGACAGCTCGCCGCCCGAGGCGACGCGCCCGAGAGCGCCGAACGGTTGGCCTGGATTGAGCCTGACTTCGAACTCGACGCGCTCGAGGCCCGTCGCGTCGGCGCGCTCCTCGGGTTTGGCCGGCAGCGAGACGCGGAACTCGCCGTGCGGCATGCCGAGCTCCGCGAGTTGCTCGGTGACGGCGCGGCCGAGCTGCGCGGCGCTCTTGTGGCGCGCGGCGGAGAGCTCCGCCGCGCGCCGCGAGTAGGCCGCACGCGCGCTCGCGGCGCGCTTCGCGAGCTCCTCGATCGACTCGCCGCCGCCCTCGAGATCGGCGAGCCGGCGCTTCAGAGTCTCGAGCACCGTGCCGAGCTCGCTTTCGCCGCTCGCGTGGCGCTTCGCGAGCGCGCGGAATTTCGCGAGTCGCTCCTCGAGCCACTCGAGCCGCGCGGGGTCGGCTTCGAGGCGCTCGCGATAGCGATTCAGCGTCGACTCGAGCTCGCGGAGCTCGATCTCGACGCCCGCCAGCCGCTCCACCGGAGCGCGCAGCTCCGAATCGTGGGACGCGAGCCGCTCGAGCTCCTGGCGCGCGCGAACGATGGCCGCGTCGGCCGCGCCGGCCTCGTTCTCGAACAGCGCGTCGAACGTCGCCGCGACTCCGGCCGCGAGGCGATCGACGTTCGCGAGCCGGTCGCGTTCCGCGCGCAGCACCTCGGGCTCGCCGGCGCGCGGTGCGAGCGATTCGAGCTCCGCGACTTGGAAGCGGAGAAGATCGAGTTGTGCCGCGCGGTCCGCGCTCGCCGCCCGACGGCTCTCGAGCTCGCGGTCCGCGGCGCGCCACGCGCCGTACTCGTCGGCGACGCTGCGCGCGAGCTCCTCGAGCCCGCCGTGGCCGTCGAGGAGGGCGCGCTGCGCGCCCGCGTCGAGCAGCGACTGATGCTCGTGCTGGCCGTGGATGTCGACGAGCAGACCGCCGAGAAGCTTGAGGTCTTGCAGCGTCGCGGGCTGGCCGTTGATGAACGAGCGCGAGCGGCCGTCGGCGCCGATCACGCGGCGCAGCGTGCACTGCGCCCCCTCGTCGAGGCCGCGCTCCCTAAGCCAGTCGATCGCCGCGTGCCCCGCTGGGCAGTCGAACTGCACGCTGATCTCCGCGCGCTCGGCGCCCGAGCGCACGGTGCTCGCGTCGGCGCGATCGCCGAGCGCGAGGCCGAGCGCGTCCACGAGGATCGACTTGCCGGCGCCGGTCTCGCCGGTCATCACGCTGAAGCCGCGCGCGAGCTCGAGCTCGACCTCGTCGATGACCGCGTAGTTCCTGACCTTGATCAGGCTCAGCATTCGTCTCAGCCGCGGCGGACCGACGAATCGCTGCGGTTCGCTCGGCCCCAGTTGAGCTTCGAGCGCAGCAGCTCGTAGTAGTTGTAGTCGCGCGGGTGAAGCAGCGTGACCGTCTCGTCGGCGAGGCCGATGCGCAGGACCTCGCCCGCGCCGATTCGGCCGAGGGCTTCGCCGTCGCAGACGACCTGCGCCGGCGAGCCCGCGTCCGTCTCGACGCGCACTTCGATCGAGCTCGTGAGCTTGAGCACGAGCGGCCGGTCGCTCAGCGTGTGCGGGCAGATCGGCACCATCACGAGCGCATCGACGTTCGGCTGAATGATCGGCCCGCCGCACGACAGCGCGTAGGCCGTGGAGCCCGTCGGCGTCGCGACGATCAAGCCGTCGCCGCGATGCGTGTTGACGTAGCTGCCGTCGACCGTCGTCACGAAGTCGAGCATGCGTCCGGTCTCGCCCTTCTGGAGCACGACGTCGTTCAGCGCGACTAGCCGCGGGTGACGGGTTCCGTCCGTCATTTGCGCCCTCAGCATCAGTCGTTTCTCCTCGAGGTAGTTGCCCGCGAGGATCGCATCGATCGCGTCGAACATGTGCTCGGGGGAGATGTCGGTGAGAAAACCGAGTCGGCCGCGATTGATCCCGAGCAACGGCACGCCGCGCTCCGCGACGTGCCGCGCCGCGTGCAGCAGGGTGCCGTCGCCGCCGATCGCGACGACGAGGTCGACGTGCTCAGCGAGCTCCGTCTCCGCGATGGCCGTGAGACCGTCCGGCAGCTCGTCATCGTGCGCATCGGTCGCGGCAAACACGCGGATGCGGTGCTTGCGAAGATGGGCGAGCACTTGCTTGGCGGGCTCGGCTACGCTCGGCTCGCTCAGACGCCCCCACAGGCCGACCGTTGGGAATTGCTGCGGCATCCTCGTTTTCTTGACAGTGGCCGGAAACGGTTGTTAGCGTGGCCTGCTGACTGCGCCCTAAACTATCACAGCCTGGCCTATGGCGAGTGACAAGCGACGAGACGTTCTGGACGAGCGCGCGCAGACGTTGCTTCGTGCCCTCGTCGACAAATACATTCGCGAAGGTCAGCCCGTCGGCTCGCGCGCGTTGTCGCGCGACTCTGGCCTCGATCTGAGCCCGGCGACGATTCGCAACGTCGTCTCCGACCTCGAAGCGCTCGGTTTCGTGAGCTCGCCGCACACCTCCGCGGGGCGCGTGCCGACGATCAAAGGCTACCGCTTCTTCGTCGACACATTAATTAAGCTGACGCCGCCGAACGGCGACGAGCTCTTGCGCTTCGCGCAAGGGCTCGAAGAAGCGGCCGGGGATCCGCAGGCGCTCGCGACCTCGGTCTCGAACCTGCTATCCGCCGTCACGCAGCTCGCGGGCATCGTGACGGTGCCGCGGCGCGCGCAGACGTCGCTGCGCCAGATCGAGTTCCTGCCGCTGTCCGGTAAGCGCGTGCTCGCGATCCTCGTCGTGAACGATCGCGAGGTCCAGAACAAAATCGTGAACGTGCAGAGAGATTTCAGCGCCGACGAGCTGCGCCAGGCGACGAACTACCTGAACGAACGCTTCGGCGGTCATTCGCTGCCGCAGGTCCGCGAGCTGCTCCTCGCCGACCTCAAGAAGACGCGGGCGTCGATGAACGCGCTGATGGTCGAGGCCATCGAGATGGCGCATAAGGTCTTCCCGGATGCGGAGCCGGAGCCCGAGCTCGTGTTCGCCGGCGAGACGAATCTCATGGGCCGCGGGGGTCTGGCCAACGTCGAGACGTTGAAGGCGCTCTTCGAGGCCTTCGGTAAGCAGCACGATATCTTGCACCTGCTCGATCAGAGCATGCGGGCGGAAGGGGTGCAGATCTTCATCGGCCACGAGTCGGGCTATGACCCGCTCGACTCTTTCAGCATCGTCGCGGCGCCGTACGCGACCGAAGGCGATACGATCGGCGTGCTCGGCGTCATCGGGCCGACTCGAATGGCCTACGAGCGCGTGATCCCGATCGTCGACGTGACGGCGAAACTTCTGGGCCGCGCCTTGAAGTCGAGCGGCTGAGCCCAATCTGCCCGCCACTGCGATACTGCCCGCGGGCCCGTCGGGGCCGGCGCGGAGGAATGGGATCCACATGAGTCGAGAAGGCCTGAACGACGCGGAGGCGGGCAACCAGCCTCCCGAGCAAGACGCCGCGAGAGCGGCGCTCGACGCGGCGCGCAAGGAGGCGGAGGAGAACCGGGACAAGTACCTTCGCGCTGCGGCTGAGCTCGACAACTTCCGCAAGCGCGCCGCGCGCGACCTCGAGACCGCGCGCAAGTTCGGCGCCGAACGCCTCGCTCAGGCGCTGCTGCCGGTTCGCGATAGCCTCGCGGCGGGGCTCGCGGCGTCTTCGGCGGGCGATCCCAAAGCCGTGATCCAGGGCCAGGAGGCGACGCTCCGGCTCCTCGACGACGCGCTCGCGGCGGCGGGCGTCACCGAGATCGACCCGAAGGGCGAGCCGTTCGATCCCGCGAAACACGAGGCGCTGACCGTGGTGCCCTCGGACGAGGTCGAGCCAAACAGCGTGCTCGAGGTGATCCAGAAGGGCTATCAGCTTCACGACCGGTTGCTGCGGGCGGCGAGGGTGATCGTCGCACGCGCCCGAGACGACGGCGCGGGCGCTTGAATTGACCCACGCCCGCCCCATCTGGGGATGACTCCCTGACCAGGCGTCAGGTTTGCAATCGGCAAATTTTTTGGAGCGAACGAAGATGGGAAGAACGATCGGCATCGACTTGGGGACGACGAACTCCTGCGTCGCGATCATGGACGGCGGCAAGCCGAAGGTGATCGAGAACAGCGAGGGCGATCGCACGACCCCGTCGATCGTAGCCTTTACGAAGGACAACGAAGTGCTGGTCGGGCAAACCGCCAAGCGCCAAGCGGTCACCAATCCGACCAACACGCTGTTCGCGGTGAAGCGCCTGATCGGCCGCCGCTACGAGGACGACGTCGTCCAGAAGGACGTCGGCATGGTGCCGTACAAGGTCGTCAAGGCCGACAACGGCGACGCCTGGGTCGAGGTCGGCGGCAAGAAGATGGCCCCGCCCGAGATCTCGGCGCGCGTGCTCACGAAGATGAAGCAGACGGCCGAGGACTACCTCGGCGAGAAGGTCACGGAGGCCGTGATCACCGTGCCGGCCTACTTCAACGACTCGCAGCGCCAGGCGACGAAGGACGCGGGCAAGATCGCGGGCCTCGAGGTCAAGCGCATCATCAACGAGCCGACGGCCGCTGCGCTCGCGTACGGCCTCGACAAGAAGCGCGGCGACAAGAAGATCGCCGTGTATGACCTCGGCGGCGGCACGTTCGACATCTCGATCATCGAGATCGCCGAGGTCGATGGCGAGCACCAGTTCGAGGTGCTCGCGACGAACGGCGACACGTTCCTCGGCGGCGAGGACTTCGACAAGCGGATCATCGATTACCTCTCGAAGGAGTTCCAGAAGGAGAGCGGGATCGACATCCGCCGGGATCCTCTCGCGATGCAGCGGCTCAAGGAGGCGTCGGAGAAGGCGAAGATCGAGCTGTCCACTCGGCAGCAGACCGAGGTCAATCTGCCGTACATCACGGCAGATGCGAGCGGTCCGAAGCACCTGAACATCAACCTCACGCGCGCGAAGCTCGAGTCGCTCGTCGAGGATTTGATCGAGAAGACAATCGCGCCGTGCAAGACCGCGATCAACGACGCGGGCCTGAAGATCGCCGACGTCGACGAGGTGATCCTCGTCGGCGGCCAGACGCGCATGCCGAAGGTCCAGGAGACGGTGCAGCAGCTGTTCGGCAAGGAGCCGCGCAAGGACGTGAACCCGGACGAAGCCGTCGCGGTCGGCGCCGCGATCCAAGCCGGCGTGCTCGCGGGCGAGGTCAAGGACGTACTGCTGCTCGACGTGACGCCGCTTTCGCTCGGGATCGAGACGCTCGGCGGCGTGATGACGAAGCTCATCGAGAAGAACACGACGATCCCGACGAAGGCGAACCAGACGTTCTCGACGGCCGAGGACAACCAGACCGCCGTGACGATCCACGTGTTGCAGGGCGAGCGCGGTCGCGCGGGCGACAACAAGTCGCTCGGCCGCTTCGACTTGAGCGACATCCCGCCGGCGCCGCGCGGAATGCCGCAGGTCGAGGTCACGTTCGACATCGACGCGAACGGCATCTTGAACGTGTCGGCGAAGGACAAGGCGACGGGCAAGGAGCAGAAGATCGTGATCAAGGCGTCCTCGGGATTGAGCGAGGACGAGATCAAGCGGATGGTCGGCGACGCGGAGGCGCACGCCGCGGAGGACGCGAAGTTCCGCGAGCTGGCCGAAACCCGCAACCGGGCCGACGGCCTCGTGCACGCGACCGAGAAGATGCTGCGCGAGCTCGGTGACAAGGTCTCCGGCGAGGAGCGCGGGAAGATCGAGTCGGCGCTCGCGGGCGTCAAGGATGCGATCAAGGGCGACAGCAAGAGCACGCTCGAGACGAAGCTCAGGGCGCTCGAGCAGGCTTCGGGCGGCGTGGCTCAGCGGCTCTACGCTCAGCAGCAGGGCGGCCAGTCCCAAGGCGGCGGACAGGGTTCCGGCGGCCCAGCCGGCGACGACAACGTCGTCGACGCCGAGTTCGAGGAAGTCAAGGACGACAAGAAGGGGACCTGAAGTCGCAGCACGCTCGGACGATGCATCGGACTGATTAACGGAGAGCACGCGGAGGCGTGCTCTCCTTTTGTGCTTGTCGGGGACGACGGGAATGTCGAAGCGGGATTACTACGAAGTGCTGGGAGTCGGCCGGGATGCCGCCGAGGCGGACATCAAGAAGGCCTATCGCCGCCTCGCGATGAAGCACCACCCGGACCGCAATCCGGGCAACCCCGAGTCCGAAGGGAGCTTCAAGGAGGCCAAAGAGGCCTACGAGGTCCTGTCCGACGCGGAGAAACGCGCCGCGTACGACCGCTTCGGACACGCGGGCGTCGGCGGAGCTCAGGGAGTGGGCGGCGGGTTCAGCAGCGCCGAAGCGTTCAGCGACCTCTTCGGCGAGGTGTTCGGTGACATCTTCGGCGGCGGGCGCCGCGGCCGCAGCCAGGTCTTCCGCGGCGCTGATCTGCGCTACGAGCTCGAGTTGTCTCTCGAGCAGGCTGTCGCGGGCGACTCGATCGACCTCGACCTCAAGACGCAAGTCGAGTGCACGCGCTGCTCGGGCCAAGGCGCCGAACCGGGCAGCTCTCCGGTCACCTGCAAGACGTGCGGCGGCGCCGGCCAAGTTCGGGTCGCGCAAGGGTTCTTCTCGATCCAGCAGACCTGCCCACACTGCGGCGGCAGCGGCTCGATGATCGAGCGGCCGTGCCGCGAGTGCTCGGGCCGCGGTCGCGTGCGCAAGGTCAAGACGCTCAAGGTCAAGGTGCCCGCGGGTGTCGACAGCGGCTCGCGGATTCGTCTGTCGCGGGAAGGCGAGGCGGGTCGCAACGGCGGGCCCCCCGGGGATTTGTACGTCGACATCACCGTCAGGGAGCATCCGATCTTCACCCGCGAAGGCCAACACCTGAGCTGCGAGGTGCCGGTGAGCTTCGCGACGGCGGCGCTCGGCGGCTCGGTCGACGTCCCGACGCTCGACGGCAACGTCGTGCTCAAGGTTCCGCCGGAGACGCAGTCGGGCAGCGTCTTCAGGCTGCGGGGCAAGGGCGTGCGCTCGGTGCGTGCGCACGGCGTCGGCGATTTGTTCTGCCGCGTCCAAGTCGAGACCCCGGTGAGCCTGAGCGCGGAGCAGAAACAGATGCTGCGAACGTTCGAGGAGTCGATTCAGAGGGAGGGGTCCCGGCATAATCCGCGCGCGCGCTCTTGGTTCGACGGTGTGAAAGAGTTCTTCGAGCGGATGGGGGCCTGACCTTGCTGAAAGTCGCCGTGCTCGGCGCGGCCGGCCGGATGGGCCGGGCCGTCCTGAGCTGCCTGATCGAGTCCGATGATCTCAAGCTCACGGGCGCCGTGACCGAGCCGAACGATCGGCTGCTCGGCCGCGACGCGGGCGAGCTCATCGGCGCGGACACGTTGCGCGTGCCGCTCACCGACGACGCGCGGCAGGGGTTGCACGGCGCCCAAGTGGCGGTCGACTTCACGCTGCCGACGGCGACCGAGGCGAATCTGCGCGCGAGCGTCGAGAGCGGCTCGGCGCTCGTGATCGGCACCACGGGCCTCGAAGATCGGCAGATGAAGGCGATCGAGCGGGCCGCGCACGAGATTCCGATCGTCTACGCTCGCAACATGAGCATTGGCGTCAACGTGTTCATGAGCCTCGTCGCGCGGGTCGCGAAGGCACTCGGCGACGGCTACGACGTCGAGATCGTCGAAGCCCACCATCGCTACAAGGCCGACGCCCCGTCCGGCACCGCGCTCGCGCTCGGCGAGCAGGTCGCCGCGGCGAAGGGCCGCCCGCTCGAAGACCTCGCGGTCTACGCCCGCGAGGGCCGCGTCGGGCCACGCGTGCCGGGCACGATCGGCTTCTCGGTGATCCGCGGCGGCAACATCGTCGGCGAGCACACCGTGCGGTTCATCGGCGCCGAGGAGCAGATCGACCTCGTGCACGTCGCGCAAGACCGCAAGACGTTCGCGCGAGGCGCGCTGCGCGCCGCCCGTTGGGCGGCCGGGCGGGCCCCGGGCCTCTACTCGATGGCCGACGTGCTCGACCTCGCGCGCCGTTAAGCCGCGAAAAAAAGTCGTCCTGTGAAGGCGCTGATCTGTAGATCGCCGGCGAGCGCTCGGGCTAGAATTGCCGCCTGAGTTTTCCCCGACGCACTTCAACTGCGGGAACGGCTGCCGAGCAGCGTGCCCGCGGCGCGTGCAGCGCGCGACCACTAGGAGCTCAGCGTGGCAGAGCCGGCGATACTAGCGCTCGAAGACGGCACGGTGTTCACCGGAGTCTCGGTCGGAGCCGACGGCCGAACGCTCGGGGAAGTGGTGTTCAACACCGCGATCACCGGGTATCAGGAGATCCTGACCGACCCGTCCTACTACCGGCAAATCGTCACGCTCACGTACCCGCACGTCGGCAACGTCGGCACGAACTCCGACGACTTCGAGTCGACGAAGATCTACGCGGCCGGCCTGATCATCCGCGACTTGTCCTCCGCCGTGAGCAGCTGGCGCGCCGAGGACTCGCTCGAGCATTTTCTGCGCCGCGGCAAGACGGTCGCGATCGCCGAGATCGATACGCGGCGGCTCACGCGCGTGCTGCGCGACAAAGGGGCGCAGGCCGGGTGCATCGTCACGGGCGCCAAGGCGAACCCCGAAGAGGCGATCCGCGCCGCGCGCAAGTTCCCGGGCTTGAAGGGCATGGATCTCGCGCGGCTCGTGTGTACGAAGCAGGCGTATCAATGGAACCAGGGCAGCATTTGGCCCGAGCGTCAGAGCGTGTACGCGAAGCGCGTCGCGACGTTCCACGTCGTCGCGTTCGACTACGGGATCAAGCGCAACATCCTGCGGCTCATTTCGGATCAAGACTGCCGGATCACGGTCGTGCCGGCGACGACGACCGCCGACGAGGCCATGGCGCTGCTCCCGGACGGCGTGTTCCTGTCGAACGGCCCCGGTGACCCGGAGCCGTGCGACTACGCAATCGAGGCGATCGCGAAGCTCGTCGACATCGGCGTGCCGACGTTCGGCATTTGCCTCGGCCATCAGCTGCTCGGGCTCGCGAGCGGCGCGAAGACCACGAAGATGAAGTTCGGCCACCACGGCGCCAACCATCCGGTCGTTGAAATCGATTCGGGGCGGGTGATGATCACGAGCCAGAACCACGGCTTCGCGGTCCAAGAGGACACGCTGCCTGCGAACGTCCGGGCGACACACCGCTCGCTGTTCGACGGCACGCTGCAGGGCCTCGAGCGCACCGACCGCCCCGCGTTCTCTTTTCAAGGTCACCCCGAGGCGAGCCCCGGCCCGCACGACTTGAGGCCGCTGTTCCAGCGCTTCACGGCCGCGATGAAGGCGTATCGACATCGTGCGCAAGCCGTTTGAGAACATTCACTTGACAGCGTCACTTAGAGGCGAGGCTTAACTCGATGCCCCGTCGCGACGACCTCGAGAGCATCCTGATCATCGGCGCCGGCCCGATCATCATCGGCCAGGCCTGCGAGTTCGATTACTCCGGGACGCAGGCTTGCAAAGCGCTCAAGGAAGAGGGCTACCGCGTCGTCCTCGTGAACTCGAATCCCGCGACGATCATGACCGACCCCGCGAGCGCGGACGCGATCTACATCGAGCCGATCCATTGGCGCACGGTCGCCGCGATCATCGAGAAGGAGCGGCCGAACGCGCTGCTGCCGACGATGGGCGGCCAGACCGCTCTGAACTGTGCACTCGACCTCGTCCGCGAAGGAGTCCTCGAGCGGTTCGGCGTCGAGCTGATCGCCGCGTCGCGCGAGGCGATCGACATGGCCGAGGACCGCGAGCTGTTCCGTCACGCGATGAAGGACATCGGCCTCGCGACGCCCCGGGCCGGCACGGCGCACTCGCTCGAGGAGGCCTGGGCGGTGCAGGAGGAGGTCGGCTTCCCGACGATCGTGCGGCCGTCGTTCACGCTCGGCGGCAGCGGCGGCGGCATCGCCTACAACCGCGAGGAGTTCGAGGACATCGTGAGCCGCGGCATCGACCAGTCCCCGACCGGCGAGGTGCTGATCGAAGAGTCGGTGATCGGCTGGAAAGAGTTCGAGATGGAGGTCGTTCGCGACAAGAACGACAACTGCATCATCATCTGCTCGATCGAGAACTTCGATCCGATGGGCATCCACACCGGCGACTCGATCACGGTCGCGCCCGCGCAGACGCTGACCGACAAGGAATACCAACGAATGCGTGATGCCTCGATCGCGGTGTTGCGCAAGATCGGCGTCGATACCGGCGGATCGAACGTGCAGTTCGCGCTGAACCCGCTGGACGGCCGGCTGCTCGTGATCGAGATGAACCCGCGCGTGTCGCGCTCGTCCGCTCTCGCCTCGAAGGCGACAGGCTTCCCGATCGCGAAGGTCGCCGCGAAGCTCGCCGTCGGCTACACGCTCGACGAGCTCAGGAACGAGATCACGGGCGGCGCGACGCCAGCCTCGTTCGAGCCGACGATCGACTACGTCGTTACGAAGATACCGCGGTTCACGTTCGAAAAGTTTCCGCAGGCGGCGGATCGCCTGACGACCCAGATGAAGTCGGTCGGCGAGGTCATGGCGATCGGCCGGACCTTCCAGGAGTCCTTGCAGAAGGCAATGCGCGGGCTCGAGACCGGCGTCGACGGGTTCAACCCCGTGATGACGAAGATCGAGGGCGAGGAGGATTGGGCGAAGCTCAAGCACGAGCTCAAGATGGCCGGCAGCCGGCGTCTCTGGTACGTCGCCGACGCGTTCCGCTTTGGGCTGTCCCTCGACGAGATCCAGTCGCTGACCAACATCGACCGCTGGTTCCTCGCGCAGATCGCGGAGATCGTCGCGTGCGAGAAACGCATCGCGAGCGAGGGGCCCGGAATCCTGATTGCGTCGGAGCTGCGCCCGCTGAAGCGGAAGGGGTTCAGCGATCGCCGCATCGCAGATCTGATCGGCGTAAAGGAAAAGCTAGTCCGGACAGCGCGTTACAAAGAGAACGTGAGACCCGTCTTCAAGAGGGTCGACAGCTGCGCGGCCGAGTTCGCGAGCGCGACGGCCTACCTCTACTCGACCTACGAGGAGTTCTGCGAGGCCGAGCCGACGGATCGGCAGAAAATCATGATCCTCGGCGGCGGCCCGAACCGAATAGGCCAGGGCATCGAGTTCGATTACTGCTGCGTGCACGCGTCGTTCGCGCTCAAGGAGATCGGCTACGAGACCATCATGGTCAACTGCAACCCGGAGACCGTGTCGACCGACTACGACACCTCCGACCGGCTGTACTTCGAGCCCGTGACGCTCGAGGACGTGCTCGAGATCGTCCACAAGGAAAAGCCGAAGGGCGTGATCGTGACCTATGGCGGCCAAACGCCGCTCAAGCTCGCGCGCGCGCTCGAGGACGCGGGCGTGCCGATGATCGGCACGTCGCCCGACTCGATCGACCTCGCCGAAGACCGCGAGCGTTTTCAGCAGCTCGTGCACAAGCTCAAGCTCAAGCAGCCGCCAAACAGAACCGCGCGCAACGTCGACGACGCCGTCGCGATGGCCAAGGAGGTCGGCTACCCACTGATCGTGCGCCCCTCCTACGTGCTCGGCGGCCGCGCGATGGAGATCGTGCACGGCGAGGACGAGCTGCGCGACTACGTCGCGCGCGCGGTCAGCGTCTCGAACGACAGCCCGATCCTGCTCGACCGCTTCCTCGATCTCGCCGTGGAAGTCGACGTCGACGCGATCGCGGATGGCGAGGAAGTGATCGTCGCCGGGATCATGGAGCACGTGGAGCAGGCCGGCATCCACTCTGGCGACTCTGGTTGCTCGCTGCCGCCGTTCAGCCTGAGCCCCGAGATTCAGCGCACGCTCGCGGAGCAGGTGCGACAGATGGCCCACGCGCTGAAGGTCAACGGAATCATGAACACGCAGTTCGCGATCCAGAACGGCGTGATTTACGTGCTCGAGGTGAATCCGCGCGCGTCGCGCACGATCCCGTTCGTCTCGAAAGCGATCGGTCAGCCGCTCGCGAAGATAGCCGCGAAGGCGATGGTCGGGATGACTTTCAAGCAGCAGGGCGTGTCGGTGCTCGGCCGGCGGCCGTACTACTCCGTCAAGGAGTCGGTGTTCCCGTTCATCAAGTTCCCGGATGCCGACCCGATCCTCGGCCCCGAGATGAAGTCTACCGGCGAGGTCATGGGCACGGGCCGCACTTTCGGCGAGGCGTATGCGAAGGCCCAAATCGCCTCGGGAGTCGTGCTGCCACGGCGCGGGCTCGCGTTCATCAGCGTGCGCGACCGCGACAAGCCGGGGGCCGTCGAGCTCGGCAAGATGCTCATCGCGCGCGGCTTCGAGATCGTCGCGACCGGCGGCACGGCGAAGGCGCTCGCGGACGCCGGCGTGGCCTGCCAGCGCGTGAACAAGGTGCGCGAGGGCCGGCCGCACGTCGTCGACATGATCAAGAATCGCGAGCTCTCGCTGATCGTGAACACGACCGAGGGCAAGCAGGCGATTCGCGAATCCCACTCGATCCGCGGCGAGGCGGTTCACTACAAGGTCACGTACTACACGAGCCTCGCCGCGGCGAAGGCGACTTGCGACGCGATCGACCACATCGATAACGTAGGAGTGAACCGGCTCCAAGACCTGCACGCGGAGGCGTCGACTTGAGCAAGGTGCCCCTGACCGCGCGCGGCGCGGCGAAACTCAAGGAAGAACTCCGCCGCTTGAAGAACGAGGAGCGGCCGAAGATCACGCAGGCGATCGCGGCCGCGCGCGCGCACGGCGATCTCAAAGAAAACGCCGAGTATCACGCGGCCAAGGAGCAGCAGGGCATCGCGGAAGCGCGGATCCGCGATATCGAGGCGAAGCTCGGCAACGCGCAGATCATCGACGTGACCGAGCTCAACGCGAACGGCAAGGTCGTGTTCGGCTCCACCGTGCACCTCGTCGACGTCAAGGACGGAACCGAGGCGCGCTATCAGATCGTCGGCGAGGACGAGGCCGACATCAAAGTGGGCCTGCTCTCGATCAGCTCGCCGATCGCGCGCGCTCTGATCGGCAAGCGGGAGGGCGACGAGGTCGAGGTCGCCACCCCGAGCGGCCGCCGTGCCTACGAGATCGCCGCCGTCGAGTACGTCTGAGTCGGCGCGAAGCCGATGCCGCGCCGCACGGGCTCGAGCAACCGGTGGCGGCAACGCCAGGAACGCGACCCCTACGTCGAGCAGGCCGCGCGCGCGGGCTGGCGCTCGCGCGCGGTGTTCAAGCTCGAGCAAATCAACGCGAAGGAAAAGATCCTGCGGCCCGGCGTCGTTTGCGTCGATCTCGGCTCGAGCCCCGGCAGCTGGAGCCAGCTCGCGGCGAAGCTCGTGCGCCCCGGCGGCCGAGTCGTCGCGGTCGACTTGCTGCCGATGGATCCGCTGCCCGGAGTCGAGTTCGTGCTGGGAGACTTCACCTCGCCCGACACGATCGCGGCGCTTCGCGCGCTGCTCGGCGGCGCGTCGATCGATCTTGTAATGTCGGACATGGCGCCCAACATGTCGGGCAATCGCGCAATGGACCAACCACGTAGCCTCGCGTTGAGCGAAGAGGCATTCGCGTTCGCCGACGGGGTTCTCAAGCCCGGCGGCACGCTGCTCATGAAGGCGTTCCAAGGCGAGGGCATCGACGAGTTCGCGAAGCGGCTCGCCACGCGCTTCGGGTCCGTGAGGCGCATCAAGCCGAAGGCGTCGCGCGCTGCGAGCCGCGAGGTGTATTTGCTAGCCAGGAATCATGGGATGGTGTAGGGTCTAACGCTTGGACGCGGTCTACGGGCCGTTTCGCGAGGTAACGCATTGAACGACTTGGCAAAGAACGTCATCCTTTGGATCGTCATCGCCGTCGTCCTGCTGACTGTTTTCCAAAGCTTCGGACCTGGTAACAGCCAGCGCGCTCAACAGATTCCCTACTCGACTTTCCTGTCCTACATCAAGGACGGATCGGTCGAGGAGGTCGTGTTCGAAGGCGAGATGATCAAAGGGCGGCGTCACAACAACGAGTCGTTCGTCACCTATAGCCCCGAGACGTCGAACACGGCGCTGATCGGCGAGCTCGAGAAGCACAACGTGACGATCATTGCGAACGCGCCGAAGCAGCAGTCGTTCTTGCTGCAGCTGTTCGTCTCGTCGTTCCCGATCCTGCTCTTGATCGCGGTCTGGGTGTACTTCATGCGCCAAATGCAGGGCGCGGGCGGCGGCCGAGGCGCGATGTCGTTCGGCAAGAGCCGCGCGCGGCTGCTCGGCGAAGACCAGGTCAGCGTCACCTTCGCGGACGTGGCCGGCGTGGAAGAGGCGAAGGAAGAGGTCGTCGAGATCGTCGACTTCCTCAAGGATCCGGCCAAGTTCCAGCGCCTCGGCGGCAAGATCCCGAAAGGCGTGCTGATGGTCGGCTCGCCCGGCACCGGCAAGACGCTGCTCGCGCGCGCGATCGCGGGCGAGGCGAAGGTGCCGTTCTTCACGATCTCGGGCTCCGACTTCGTCGAGATGTTCGTCGGCGTCGGCGCCTCGCGCGTGCGCGACATGTTCGACCAGGCCAAGAAGCACGCCCCGTGCATCATCTTCATCGACGAAATCGACGCCGTCGGCCGGCATCGCGGCGCGGGTCTCGGCGGCGGCCATGACGAGCGCGAGCAGACGTTGAACCAGCTGCTCGTCGAGATGGACGGTTTCGAGGGCAACGAAGGCGTGATCGTGATCGCCGCGACCAACCGCCCCGACGTGCTCGACCCGGCGCTGCTGCGCCCGGGCCGTTTCGATCGTCAGGTCGTCGTGCCGCTGCCCGACGTGCGCGGCCGCGAGCAGATCCTGAAGGTCCACATGCGCAAGGTGCCGGTCGACGGGAACGTCAAGCCGTCGGTGATCGCGCGCGGCACGCCCGGTTTCTCCGGCGCCGACCTCGCGAACCTCGTGAACGAGGCCGCGTTGATCGCGGCGCGCGCGAACCGGCGCACCGTGAGCATGGACGAGTTCGACAAGGCCAAGGACAAGATCATGATGGGCGCCGAGCGTCGCTCGCTCGTCATGAGCGAGGCGGAGAAGAAGCTCACGGCGTACCACGAGTCCGGCCACGCGATCGTCGGGTTGTCGGTGCCGGAGCATGATCCGGTCTACAAGGTCACGATCATCCCGCGCGGCCGCGCGCTCGGCGTCACGATGTTCCTGCCCGAGGAGGATCGCTACAGCTACTCGAAGCAGCGGCTCATGAGCCAGATGAAGAGCCTCTATGGCGGCCGGCTCGCGGAGGAGCTCGTGTTCGGGCCTGCCTACGTCACGACCGGCGCCGCGAACGACATCGAGCGTGCGACCGACATCGCGCGGAACATGGTCACGAAGTGGGGCTTGTCCGATCGCCTCGGCCCGCTCACCTACACCGAGGACGACGGCGAGATCTTCCTCGGCCGCAGCGTCACGCGCCATAAGCAAGTGTCCGACGTGACCGCGCACGCGATCGACGAAGAAGTGCGCACGCTGATCGACACGTGTTACGGCGAAGCGAAGCGCATCCTCGAGAGCAACCGCGACAAGCTCGACCTGATGGCCGCCGCGTTGATGAAGTACGAGACGATCGACGAGTCGCAGATCAAAGACATTATGGAAGGCCGCGATCCGCGCCCGCCCGCGGATTGGGACGAGCCGTCGGAGCCCGGCAAGCTCGCGCCGCGCGAGGTGGCCGCCGACAAGGGTGCGGCGCCGCTCGGCGGGCCGGCCGGGCAGCACTGAACGGCTCGAGAGGCCGCTCCTGGCCGCGGTCACGCGGCGGAAACGGGGACATTCCGCTTTTCGCGGCTGCGACATCCGGTCGCCGAAGTCCACCCTTCGCGAAGAGCGGAATGTCCCCGTTTCCGGCGAGCACATTCGGCGCCCGTAACCGCTCGGTGGTCATTCCGAGCACTCGCCTCTAGAATGCGGCCGCGTCGCTGATCGCCGGGAGAATTGATGGGGAGGCGCTACTTCGGGACGGACGGGATTCGCGGTCGCGTGGGGACCGACCCGATGACCGTCGACTTCGCGCTGCGGCTCGCGAGCTCCGCGGCGCGCGTGCTCGCGCCGCAAGGCGGCACGGTGCTCATCGGCAAGGACACGCGCGTCTCGGGCTACATGCTCGAGTCCGCGCTCGAAGCCGGCTTCGTCGCGTCGGGCGTCGACGTGATGCTCACGGGTCCGCTGCCGACGCCCGCGATCGCATACCTCACGAAGAAATCCGGCTCGGACTTCGGCATCGTGATCAGCGCATCGCACAATCCGTACTACGACAACGGCATCAAGTTCTTCGACTCCGAGGGCGAGAAGCTGTCCGACGACCTCGAGGACGCGATCGAGGAGGGTCTCGCGTCGCCGCCGGTCACGCGCGATTCGCGCGCGCTCGGTCAGGCGAGGATGGCGGCGTCCGCGCGCTCGGAGTACATGGACTTCTGTAAGGGCACCATCCCGGCCGGCATGGGCTTCGACGACTTCAAGATCGTCGTCGACGCGTCGCACGGAGCCGCGTACAAGGTGGCGCCGCGCGTGATGTCGGACCTCGGCGCGGACGTCGTGCCGGTCGGCTGCTCGCCGAACGGCCGCAACATCAACGAGGGCTGCGGATCGACGCGGCCCGATCTGCTGAAGCTCACCGTCACGGGCGTGCGCGCGCATGTGGGTCTCGCGCTCGACGGCGACGGCGACCGCGTCTTGATGGTCGATGAGCGCGGTAACCTCGTCGACGGCGATCAGCTCCTCTATGTGCTCGCGTGCGACCGGCTCGAAGCGCGGACGCTGCGCGGCCCGATCGTCGGCACGGTGATGACGAACCTCGGGCTCGAGCTCGCGCTGCGCGCGCGCGGCGTCGAGTTCCTGCGCGCGAAGGTCGGCGACCGCAACGTGCTGCAGCTGCTCAAGGAGCGCGGCGGCGTATTGGGCGGCGAGACGTCGGGTCACGTGCTCTGTCTCGACCGCACGACGACCGGCGACGGTTTGGTCACGGCTCTGCAAGTCCTCGCGGTGATGCAGCGGACGGGGCTCAAGCTCAGCGAGCTCACGGGCGGGATGGAGCAGTTCCCGCAGGTGCTGTTGAACGTGCAGATCCGCGAGCCCGTGAACCCGACCGACGACCCCGGGATCCGCGATGCGCTCGACAGCGCCGAGTCCGAGCTCGGCGATCGCGGCCGGGTCGTGCTGCGCGCGTCGGGGACGGAGCCGGTGATTCGGATCATGGTCGAGGGCGAGGACCGCTATCAGGTCAGCGCGCTCGCGACGCGGCTAGCCGATTCGGTCCGCGCGACCTTCGGCCGCGACTGACGGCTGTCCTCGTCGGCGCGACGCCGCGCTGACCGCCGGTGTCTCGCTGAGCGCCGGGCGAGGGCGTCGAACATCCTTCCCCTCGACACGGCGGCGCACCTCCGTCTTCACCCGGCGCAGCGCGAGACGCTAGCGTTAGGCTGGCGTTGCGCCTTGGCGAGTCCGCCCTTAAGCTGCGCGCCGCAAAGCCCATCGGACAGCGGACGGACAGCACGTGGCGCGCAGACAGCTGGTCGCAGGGAATTGGAAGATGAACGGCTCGCTCGGCGAGAGCCGGAAGCTCGTGAGCGCGCTGCGCGCGGGCGTCGGCTCCGCGCCGAGCGCGGACATGCTGCTCGCGCCGCCGTACGTCTATATACCGGCCGTCAAGGAATGGCTCGCGGGCAGCCCGATATTCCTCGGCGCGCAGGACGTCGCGGACCGGCCGGGCGGCGGCGCGTTCACCGGCGAGGTGTCGGGCGCGATGCTCGCCGAGCTCGGTTGCGGCTACGTGATCGTCGGCCACTCAGAGCGCCGCGCGCTCTACGGCGAGACCGACGCGGTCGTAGCCGCGAAGTTCAAAGCGGCGCAGGCCGCGAAACTCGTGCCGATTCTATGCGTCGGCGAGACGCTCGCCGAGCGCGATGCGGGCGCCACCGAGCCGACGGTATCGCGCCAGCTCGAGGCCGTGCTCGACACGGCGGGCGCCGCCGCGTTCGAGCGCGCGGTCCTCGCTTACGAACCGGTCTGGGCGATCGGCACGGGGCGCACCGCGACGCCCGCGCAGGCGCAGGAGGTGCACGCGTTCCTGCGTGCTTTGGTCTCGGCACGGGATGCTACAATCGCGGCCAGGTTACGGATTCTCTACGGCGGAAGCGTCAAAGGCGCAAACGCGCGGGCCCTGTTCGACATGGACGACATCGACGGCGGGCTCGTGGGCGGAGCGTCACTCGTCGCGGCGGAGTTCTTGGAGATCTTCCGCGCGGCTACCTGAGCAGGAACGGACTCGAAGATGCTGCACTCTATCGTGCTCGTGGTCCACGCCCTCGTGGCGTTGATGATCATCGGCCTCGTGCTGCTGCAACGCGGCAAGGGCGCCGAGGCGGGCACCGGCTTCGGGGCCGGGGCTTCCGGAACGGTTTTCGGCGCGCGCGGCTCGGCGAATTTTCTCTCGCACGCGACCGGCGTGCTCGCGACGTTGTTCTTCATGACGAGTCTCGCGCTCGCGTACCTGTCGACGCAGCGCACGACGCCGACGAGCGTGCTCGACTCGGTGCCCGCGCAGCAGGCCCCGGCGCCTCAAGCGCCGGCACCCGCGCCGGCGGGCGCGAGCGAGTCGCCCGCGAGCGAGTCGCCGCAGCTGCCTAGCGACAGCGGTTCGGGCGCGGCCGGCAACGCGCCGGCGCCGAGCCCGGAGCCGGGCTCCGGCAACGCGCCGCACCCGTAGCACGCGCGAAGTGAGTCGCGCGGCCGGAAGTCGCGCGCGGTTGAATTGTTTTCGTGCCCACGTGGTGGAATTGGTAGACACGCTATCTTGAGGGGGTAGTGGCGCAAGCTGTGTCGGTTCGAGTCCGACCGTGGGCACCAAAATTCGGCGAAACTCGGAATCTTCGGGCTGGTACAATCCGCGCCGACTTCGAGTCCTAGACCATGCTCGAAAAATACGCACCGATTCTGATTTTCCTGATCGTCGCCGGCGCCCTGAGCGTGATCCTGTTGGCCCTCGGTTTCACGTTCGGGCGCGGCCGCAAGGACGCGGAGAAGCTCGCGCCGTACGAGTGCGGCTTCGAGGCATTCGAAGACTCGCGCATGCGCTTCGACGTGCGCTACTACCTCGTCGCGATCCTGTTCATCATCTTCGATCTCGAGATCGCGTTCCTGTTTCCCTGGGCCGTCGCGCTCGACAAGATCGGCAAGTTCGGTCTCGCCGCGATGGGCGTGTTTCTCGCCGTGCTCGTGGTCGGCTTCGTCTACGAGTGGCGCAAAGGGGCGTTGGAGTGGGATTGAGCCAAGCCGAGAGGGCGTTCAACGTGCCAGAGGTGATGGAGAAGGGCTTCTTCGTCACCGGCGTCGACGCGCTCGTGAACTGGGCGCGGACTGGCTCGCTCTGGCCGGTGACCTTCGGCCTCGCCTGCTGCGCGGTCGAGATGATGCATGCGGGCGCCTCGCGCTACGACCTCGATCGCTTCGGCGTGATCTTCCGTCCGAGCCCGCGCCAATCCGACGTGATGATCGTCGCGGGCACGCTCGTGAACAAAATGGCGCCCGCTCTGCGCAAGGTCTACGACCAGATGCCCGAGCCGCGCTGGGTGATCTCGATGGGCTCGTGCGCGAACGGCGGAGGCTACTATCATTATTCTTATTCAGTGGTCCGCGGCTGCGATCGCATCGTGCCCGTGGACGTCTACGTGCCGGGTTGCCCGCCGACCGCCGAAGCCTTGTTGTTCGGCGTGATTCAGCTGCAGCAGAAGATCCGGCGCACTCAGACCATCGCGCGTTGACGGAGTCTTGAGCGGCGATCGATGAGCCGGGTGACCGGCCCGCGCAAAGCCGATTGGCTCGCGGTCGCCCCGGAACGAGTTTTCAGCGAATGCAGAGCAAAGAACTGACGGCGAAGTACGCGGCCCTCGCCGCGGCGATCGAGGCGAAACTTGGCCCCGATCTCGAGCGGCTGCCGACGAGCACGGGCGAGCTGGGCTACCGCGTCGGTCACGAGCGCCTGCTCGAAGTTTGCCGCACGTTGCGCGACGCGCCCGAGCTGAAGTTCGAGCAGCTGATCGACGTCTGCGGCGTGGACTACCAGGCCTATGGCCTCGACGAGTGGCAGACGGACAGCGCGACCGCCACCGGGTTCAGCCGCGGCCGCGTCGCGGGCGCCGCGGCTTCGGACGAGGAGCAGATCGAGGCCGTCGGCTACAAGCCGGGCGCGCGTTTCGCCGCCGTCTACCATCTGCTCTCGATCACGCACAACCATCGGCTGCGGCTCAAGGCGTTCTGCCCGAACGACGCTCGGCCGATGCTCGACTCCGTGTACGGCGTCTGGAACTCGGCCGACTGGTTCGAGCGCGAGGCGTTCGACCTATTTGGAATTCTGTTCAAGGGCCACCCGGACCTGCGCCGGATCCTCACGGACTACGGCTTCATCGGGCACCCTTTCCGCAAGGATTTCCCGCTGATCGGCAACGTCGAGGTGCGCTACGACCCGGTCAAAGGCCGCGTCGTCTACGAGCCCGTGAGCATCGAGCCGCGCACGCTCGTGCCGAAAGTGATCCGCAGCGACAACCGTTATCAGCCCGACCTCAAGGATCTCGGGCATGAGTGAGATCCAGAACTTCACGCTGAACTTCGGTCCGCAGCACCCGGCCGCGCACGGCGTGCTGCGGCTCGTGCTCGAGCTCGACGGCGAGGTGATCCAGAAGGCCGACCCGCACGTGGGGCTCCTGCATCGCGCGACCGAGAAGCTCGCCGAGAGCAAGCCGTTCAACCAGTCGATCGGTTACATGGACCGGCTCGACTATGTTTCGATGATGTGCAACGAGCACGGGTACGTGCTCGCGATCGAGAAGCTGCTCGGGATCACGCCGCCCGTGCGCGCGCAGTACATTCGCGTGATGTTCGACGAGATCACGCGGATACTGAACCACCTGATGTGGCTCGGCGCGCACGGCCTCGACATCGGCGCGCTCACGATGTTCCTCTACTGCTTCCGCGAGCGCGAGGACCTGATGGACTGCTACGAGGCGGTCTCGGGCACGCGCATGCA
>Ga0134079_10000022_pt1 | contig 45125 bp, 66 predicted proteins | sample 15_taG_2_FD_119770 | JGI IMG/M metagenome (GOLD analysis project Ga0134079, IMG submission 119770) | Grasslands soil microbial communities from the Angelo Coastal Reserve, California, USA - 15_D_Rain_40cm_2_09182015 | ecosystem: Environmental > Terrestrial > Soil > Grasslands ...
TCGCCGGCGACGGTTCGCGGCGGCCCTTGAGGAGATCGGAGAGATAGGCGCCGGAGATCTCGAGCGCGTCGGCCGCGGCGCCCTGCGTCGGGTGTTTCGCGACGAACGCCTGGAGGCGCGCGATCGGATCGATTTCCTTCATGCGAGCACCTCGACGAGCTCGATCGTCCAATCGTCGAGCGCGTAGCCGAACGCGAGCGCCGTGAGCGTCGCGGCCGTCATGCTCTCGAATCCGCCGACGTCGCCGAGCGTCCGGTGCCGGATCGTGTATTCGGTCATGCTGCCCTCCGCGCCATCATGCGCGCTGTGATCCGCGAGTTGATTTCGTCGATCCGATCGGCGCCGGCGGGAACCGGGCGGAACGGGATCCGCGCGTTCTCGATCGCCTCGCGCCGGAACCGCTCGACGAGCGCCGCGGCGGCGTCGACGTTGGTATCCCAAGGGCCGGCGGGCCGTTCGGTTGTCTGCATGGGCTATACGTTAGCGGATACGCTAACGCGCTGTCAAGTGAGGGTAAAACAGGCGGGAAAACGCGCGATCGTGAGGACGGCGCCGGCGAGGAGCTCCCCCGCCGGCGCCAGGCGTGAACGTGCTAGGTGTTCTCAGACGACGGCGCGTTGCCGTCAGTCGCGCCGGCGGAACCCGGCGCGGGCGGGAGGTTGTCGCTCGAGCCGTGCCCGTGCGACGCGCGGCCGCCGCCGAGATCGCTCGAGCGCGGCGCGGTGTCGACGCCGGGAACGGAACCCGGCGCGGTGCCGGCCGCCGGCGAGGAGCTCGAGGAGCTCACGAGGCCGGCGCTCGTCGGCTTCGCGCCCTGCACGACGTGAACGGCATCGATCACGGTATCGATCCCCTTCGACGCGATCGACGTGACGGTCGCGGGATCGAGCCCCTTGAGCCCGGCATCGTGCGCGACGCCGGCGCCGATCCCGATCGTGTTGAGCACGTGCTGCTTTTTCTCCGCGCCGCTCGCGCCCTTGATCGCTTCCGCTTCCTTGATCCCGGCGACGATCTTCGGAACGAACGGAGCGATCTTGTCGCCGCCCGGTACCACGGCGAGCACGGCCGGGCCCAGGCGATCGACGATTTCGACGAAACGATCCAGATGGAACTTCATACGGTTCGGTGCCTCCTGAGCGAATGATACGCGATCGCCCCTCAGTCGAGGATCTGGAGTTGCACGCCGGCGCCGACGTCGGGAGTCCGCTCGACGGCGGCCGGCGGCGCCTGGCCGTCCTCGAGCTCCTCGAGCTCCTCGAGCGAGAGGCCCGGGAGCATCCCCTGGGAGAGCCGGCGCGCCGCGATCTCACACTGGCGCTCGTCGACGTCGACGCCGATCGCGCGGAGCCCGCGGCGCTTCGCGACGACGAGCGTCGAGCCGGAGCCCATGAACGGATCGACGACGAGCGCGCCGGCGGGAACGTTCGCCATCGCCCATTCCATGACGGGGAGCGGTTTCTCCGCGAGGTGATGGCGCTTTGAAACCGGCGGCGGCGAGTACTCGAATGCGCCGGCAGGATAGTTGCCGTTTTCAACGATCGGACCATTCGAGGCCCACGGGAGAAACTCACACGCGCTCGAGAACCCGCCGTCGCGCGGCCGGCCGAACTTCTTACTCCACACGCCGACGCCGCGCCATACCCAACCGCCGGCTTGGATCGCGTCGCTGATCGTCGGGAGTTGCCGCCAGTCGATGAACGTCGCGAACGTCGCGCCCTCGATCGACGCGCGCCAGGCGGCCGCCATCCAGAGCGAGCACCATGCCAGGAACGCCCGCTGATCCCGGTTGTCGCCGGTGAACCCGATCCCCTGCTGCTGACTGCTATCGGAGCTCGCGTACTTGCTGAGCGTCGACGCCATCCGATCGCCGCGGAACGCGCCGCCGCTCGAGTACGGCACGTCGGTTACGAACGCGCCGACGCCCTCGAGCTCGTGTAACACCTCGAAACAGTCGGCCCGGTAGATCGTGATCCCGTCCTGCTGGTAGTAGGGCGGCCTCATTCGCCCTCGCGGCGGGCGGCCAGGACGCCGACGACGCCGGCGACGAGGCCGGCCAGGAGGATCAGCGGGAACCCCAGGATCAGGCGGATCCGCGTGGTGAGCATGGGAGGAGGGTATCACGGGCCCCAGGCGGCCCAGGCGGGCCGGGCCGGCGCCGGCGAGCGGTAGCGGCCGCCAGGAACGCCGGCGCGTCCTGGCGGCCCCTGGCGGGCCCTAGCGGCGCCCGTGAATGACGTACGCGACGTCGGCCGTGAGCCCGCCGCCCGGGAGCTCGAGGACGTCGCCGGCGCCGTAGCTCCGATCGGTGAACCCGGGGAGCGGGTTCCGGGTGATCGGATCGTAGACCGTGACGCCGTTGAGCGCGTACGACGCCTTGAGCCGCACGACGCCGCGAACGCCGCACGGCAATTGGATCACGCGGCCGTCGCCGGCGAGCGCGGAATAGGCTTTGTTTACTCCGTCGCCGGTGTCGCCCTCCCAATGGTTGTGCGGTTGAAACGGCGCGACGGGGTTCGGCGCCTGCCATTGCGTGTTCGCGAACTGCCAATTCGGGAGGCCGGCCGGCAGGATCGCCGCGATGCCTTGAACGGCGTCGACGATCGCGTCGATGTTGTCGATCTCCCAAAAATTCGGCGGCCGCGGCGCGCCGGAGCTCGAGGGCCGGCCGTCGCCGTATACGCCGGTGCCCGTGTGGAGCGTGAAGATCGGCGCGCCGCAAATGATCGCGACCGCTCGCTTCATTGCCAGGCGGAGCGGATCCGTGAGCACCGATCCGCTCGAGCCCGGGCCCGGGCCCTCCCAATCGGCGCCGACGAGCCCGCGATCGTCGATGAAGTCTTTCGCCTGGCGAACGTCGCGCCATCCGTGATCGGCCGGGTTCCGCTCCGTGTTGCGGATGAACACCTTCACGCCGGCGGCGGCCGCGGCCGCGTGGAGTTGCTCCGCCTCCGCCTCGCTGCCCGGCGTCGAGAACGCGAGGAGGTTCCGGATCAGCGGATCGATCTCGCGCGCCATCGCCTCGAGCGTCGAGAGCGGATCGCCGCCGTTGCTGTATTCGTTCTGCATCTCGACGATCAGCACCTTGTGCTCGCGGCCGTCGACGATCACGCCGCCGACGTCGCGCGCCAGGCGCCGGAGATCGTAGCCGGTGCCCTTGCCGCTGAGCGTGATCCCGCTCCGGAGTCCGAGCGACCACGAGAGATCGAGATCGCGCGCGATCGCGCCCAGGTGATCGGGGAACGTCGCCGGGTTGATCTCGAGCGGCGGATTCCATGCGACCTCATAGAGCGGCCGCTTGTAGTCGAACCCCTTCCGCGCCGCCCATTCGAGGTTCGCGCGGTAGCGATCGGGTTCGTTCCGCGCGCCTTGAAGCGACCACATGAACGTCAATCCGAGCGGGTACCACTCGCCGCCGTCGTCGTGAATCGCGCGGCCGTTCGCGGCGGGAACGCCGGCGCGCGGGCCGCCGCCGCCGCCGCCGCCGATCTTGTGATGGGTTCTCACGAAATCACCTCGACGGCGAGCGGGAACCCGAAAAACTTGTGCCCGGGCCCGTCCGGGTGGTTTTCGTCCGTCGTCTGCTCGACCTGCGCTTCGATCGCGCCGTTCTCGTTTCCGTCGTAGACGCGCCACTGCTCGAGCTCGCCGGCGTCGGTGTTCCCCGTCGGTTTGTGGTACCCCTGCTTATCGAGGCCCGCGGAGTACTGCCCCGCGTCGGCGCCGGCGAGCGCGTCGGCCTCGACGTTCGTGAACGTGTAGCGGTTCGACGGGAGCTTGTGAGCGCGATACTTCGCGGCGCTCGAGTCCTGGCCGACGTAGAGCACGCCGCGCCACTCCGACGGTTTCCCGTCGAGCGTTCCCCAAATGCCGGTACCGGGCGCGTCGGGCGCGATCACTTTGCCGCCGGCGCCGCGGAGCCGTACGATCTTGCCGTCGATTTCCATGGTTAGTTTCCTTTCGTGTGAGCGGAACGGTTTCGGAGGTTTCGGAGGATCGATCGGAGGATCGGACGGGATCGGCGTGAGCGTCGCGGCGCCGGCGGCCGCGGCCGCGGCGACGAGGTTGTCGAACGCCTGGCGGAGCTCCGGATGCGCGACGATGCCGTTCGCCCGATCGTACGCGAACGGCGCGACGATCTTGATCCACGTCGACAGGTTCGCGATCTCGTCGATCCGCTCGAGCGCCTCGAGCACCTCGCCGACGGTCCAGAGCTCGTTCGGCGGCGCGCCGCCCTGGCAGTAGAACATCGGGATCACGCCGCAATCGCGCGGCCATTGCGCCAGGTACGATCGGGATTGCCGCTCCCATCGTGCGAACGTCGCCGCGAGCGGTTCGCCCTTCACGCGATAGAGCTCCCACAGCACGAGATCGTACGAACGGAGCACGCCGGCCGGGATCGTCCAGTCGCTCTCGCCGTCATGCGCCAGGAGGAGCCGGCCGGCCGGGAGCGGCGACGGCGGCGTCGGGTTCTCCGTGTAGGTGCCGAGCGTAAAGAGATCGGGCCGGCCGGAGCCCGCCGCCTTGAACGGGTACACGCTGATCGGATGCGTGAACCGGAACGTCGGGATCGGCGTCGGCGCCGGCGGGTTGATCTCCTCGATCGGCGTGAGCGTGAACGTCCGCGGCGCGCCGCCAGGCCAGAACGGGAGCGGCGTCGCGGCGCCCGTGAGGACGTCGAGATCGTATCCCCATATGTCGCCGGCGCCCTCGCCCTCCGTCCTCGAGATCGCGATCCGGATCGTGTTCGCGCCGACGGCGGCGATCGCGTGCCATCCGTCGCCGACGGGGAGGATCGGGAACGCGCGCGCGGCCGACTTGAACGGATGGAGCACGATCCCCTTCGCGCCGGAGTAGTAGCAGATCCACCATTGCCCGCCGGCGAACGCCGCCTGGGGTTTCCAGATCCCGCCGTCGGTAATGTAGGCCGGCGCCGGCAGGTTCGCGACGCGGACGACGAACCCTTCGATCCAGATCGCGCGCCTCGAGCCGAGGAGTTGTAACGCGCCGGCGTGCCCGGGCGAGATCTCCCACTCGTCGCCGGCGAGCTCGCGGACGATGGACGGCCCGTTCGATTGGTACGACGGTTTGTAGCAGATCGCGCCGTCGGGCCCGACGCCGAGCAGGCCGGCGTCGAGGAGCCGGATCCCCGTCGTCGTGTAGAGCCCGCGCTCCGGCCCTCGAGCGCCGAGCCACGCGGCGACGACGCCGCCGCCGGCGTATGCGGTGTTCGCCGACGTCACGAGCCCGCCGCCGAAATCCACGCGCGCGATCGCGCCGGTGCGCTTGTCGTACGTCGACACGATCCAACCGTCGGCGCCGTTCGCGAACACGGCCCGATCGGGATCACGCCATCCGCCGGCGCCGCCTGGCGAGAATGCACGGTTGTTGATCGACGCGTTCCCGCCGCCGACGCCGTGCTCGACGTCGCCGCTTTCCGGTTCTATGAACGGCATCCGGCCGCCTTTCGCTTAGAGGGTTGAGCGGAGCCGCCGGTACCGCTCGAGAACCTGATCCGCGTATGCGACGTTGCGGAGCGGGCCCGCGGGCGAGTTGCCGGCGCGGCCGCCATTGTACGCGGCCAGGCCGGCGCGCGTAGCGGCCGCCTGGCGCCCGCCCTCGAGCCCGACATACAGGCCCGCGGCCCACTTGATGTTGGCGGCCAGGTGCGCGGCGCCGAGCGCGAGATTCGCGGCGGGATCAGTGCAGAGCGACGGGAGGTACTTCGCGCGGTATCCGAGCTCGCGCGCGACGGCGCCCATGATCTGAGTGAGGCCCCACGAGGCCATCTGGCCCCACCATTCGTTGTCGGGATCGCCGGCGAGCGCGGGGAAATCTTTCGGCGGGAACCTGGCGTCGAGCTCGTGATCGCTCACGCGTCGGAACGGTTGCCCCGTGCGGACGTTCCACAAGTAGCGGTACCGCGGTTCGGGGTTCCACGCCGACGCGTCGTAATTCGATTCCTGCTCGACGAGGGCGGCCAGGAGCGGGAGCTCGAGGCCCTTCGCCGCGGCCGCCGTCTCGATCTCGCCGCGGAACTCCATCAGTACCCGGCGCCGCCGGCGAGGAGCTTGAACGTCGTCGGATCGAGGAGCGCCGCGAGCGCGCCCGCCTTGAGCACCTGGCCGGGCGCCGGCGGGAGCGCGATCGTCCGCTCCGGCGTCATCTCGATCACGTTGCCGGCGAATTCGACGATCGCCGTGTTCGCCAGGAGCGACGCGAGGCCCGGGCCCGTCGAGCCGTCGCCCATGATCCCGTACGAGCCGGTTCGGAGGACGTTTCGCGAGAACGTGATCGGCGTCCGCGGGCCGCCGCTGAATTGTAGGAACCGGCCGGCGATCTTCGGCCAGGTGTTATTCGTGATCGTGAGCGCGTCGGCGACGCCGTTGATCACTTGCACGCCGCCGCCGGCGTCGGCGAAAAGATTGTGATCGATCGTGAGCTTGCGGAGTTGACCCGACGGCCCGGCGTCGTCGCGCCCGAGCACGTTCACGGAGAACCCATCCGGCGCGCGGCGAACGGTGTTCCCGCGGATCGTTACATCGTCGACGGTGCACCATGGGCAATTGCCTTGCCCGCGGACGGTGATCACGATCGTCGAGCCGGCCTGGCCGTCGGTCCAGTTGCCATCGATCGTATTGCCCTCGATCACGACGCCGATCCCGATCTTCGCCTCGACGGAATTCTTGACCGTGCCGAGCGTGCGGAACGACTCCGGCTTGCGGATCGTGTTCCCCTTGATCGTGATGTTTGCCGGGTTCATGCCGACGATCCCAGGCGTCGCGCCGCCGATCAGGATGTTCTCGCCCGTCGCCTCGAGTACGGAATCGAGCACGGCATAGGGCCCGGGCCCGTTGCAGATCCACACGGCCTGAGAGTCGCGGCCCTTTTCATAGAACCCCAGGACCGACACGCGCCGGAGCGTGATGTCGGCGCCGTGGAGCGCGAACCCGCGATGCCCGCCGCCCTCGAGCGACGGGAGGACGTTCACGTCCTCGAATAGCACGCCGTGCGGTTGCGCGTCGGCGCTCGTCGCCTCGAGTGAACCGACAACGATCGCATCGCGATCCGGTTTCCCCAGGCGAACAGAGAGCCCGCGAACCTCGACGCCGTTCGCCGCGACGGTGAGCGTCGGCTTGAACCCGTCGGCCGCGGTGAGAGTCGCGCCGGCGCCGGCGAGCTTCGTCGGTTTGCTGATCGTGAAATTGCCGGCGTAGGTACCAGGCGCGAGGGTGATCGATCCGCCGGCGGCGAGCGCGGCGCCGAGCGCGGCCGCATCGGTGACAGTCGCGCCAGGCGCCGGCGCGGTGAGCGACGCGCGGAGCTTGTCGAGCGTCGCCTGGAGTTGATCGAGGAGTTGCGCCGGCGTCGGTGACTGCGGCGCTTGCGCCAGGAGGAGGAGGACGGCGATCGCGGCTTTGAGCTTCACTGTGTAACCCCTTCGGTGAGTCGGTTCGTCACGTGCTCGATTACCTTCGTTTGCATGTCGACGAGCTCGAGCCGGCGCTCGACGTCGGCCCGCTCCCGGGAGAACTCCTCATATTTCGCGCGGCCCGCCGGCGACACCTTTCGGCGATCTTCCGCCCCGTTGTCGCGGATTGAATTCAACGGACACCTCCCACAGAGCCACCGAAAAAACGTTTTCATAGATCGTCGACCAATCGCGCGACCTTCATTTGCTCGAGATCCTGACGGTTGAGGATGATCGCGCCGGCGTCCTCGACGCCCACGTAGATCTCGAAAATATGCCACTCGCGGCGGCCCGCGAACGCCGGCGGCCCCAGGTACCGGCCCGCCAGTGCACGCGGTTTACCGTACTTCGGGTGCCCGACGTCCCAAACTTTCGCGGGGATATCCTCGAGGTAATAGGCGAACCCAGGCACGAGCCGCGGGAGCATCTCACTTTCCGCCGAGTAGCTTTCGATTTACGACGCCGACCTGAGTCGCGACGTGCATCAATTGTTCCGTCTGACTCTCGAGGATCCCGGTGTTCCGGAGCGCGACGTCGCGCCAGAACGTGATTTGCTCGTTGAGGAGTTTCGCCTCCGCCTCCGCGCGTTCGGTGTACTCCGATTTTTCGGCGGCGTGCCGCGCCTCGAGCTCGACGAGATCCTGGCCCCATCGCCAGATCCGGTACTTGTTGCCGGCCAGGATGATCACGAGGAGCGTCGCGAAGCTGACGCCTCCGAGCATGTTCGCGATCTTTGCGGCTTCGTCGATCGACACGCGTGATCTCCCCCTCGAGTGATGATACGCCGCGGCGCCTAGTTCAGGCGGATCACGGCGAGGATCCGATTCGAGAACGTCGCCGTTCCCGTGCTCGCTTTGTAGCGGAGCGCGAACGTGTTCGATCCCGCGTTGACGGTGAGCACGACGCCGCGGCCGACGTGGTACGTCGACGTCGAGCAGATGTTCTTGGCGTTCGATACTCCATCGGCCGCGGCGATCGTCGTCGCGCCCGACACGTCGACGGCGACCGACGCGTCGAGCACGCCGGATCCGCCGACGTTGCACGAGAACAGCACGAGCACGGAGGTACCCGTGGTGAGCGTCACGCTATCGGCCGTGGTGAGCGCGCCGTATGCGGTGCTCGCCCTGGCCTCCGCCGTCGACACGGCGGAGATCCCGAACGTGACGATCGCGCCGCCGTAGGTTGCACGGAGCACGGCGATCCACCTGGCGTACCGCGTGTTGCTCCCGCCGTCGCTCGCGTACTGGAGCTTGAACGTCGTCGAACCCGACGCCAGGCGCGCGAGCATGAGCCCGCCCTGCAGGACGCAATTCTGCGCGCCGTTCGTCGACTGCCCGATAAACGTCGCCGCCGCGAGCGTGTTCGCGCCCGACACGACGACGCCCAGGCTCGAGGTTCCGGTCTGCACGCGGTTCTCTGAGTCGCCGGCGATCACGGCGGCGAGGCCGTCGGATCCGATCGTGATCGTCGCCGACGGGCCCGCCGTCGCGAGATCCGCGAACGTGGCGGAGCTCGACGCCTCCGCCGTTTCGAGCGACGCTGCTTTCACCTCCGTTACTTGGTTCAGGCAGATCAAAAACGGTTGACCCGGGCCCGGGCCGCCGGCGAACGCCGCCGCGTTGACGCGCGCCTGGTAGGTGAGCGACGCGGCGTAGGTTTTCCCCGCGGTGAGTCCGGTTATGTGCACGAGGCCGAATAGATGCTGCCCGCCGAATGAGACGAGCGATCGATTCATGACGGCGCGATTGTCGTCGAGCGTGAGATCGGTTAGTTGCACGTTCGCGACGACGAGCGCGTCGCCGGTGCCGATGCTGCCGATCCCGACGATGAACGTGAGCGTCGTTCCCGTCGGTTTCACGAGGAGCGGGCCCGCGGCGTACGTCGAGGCGCCAGGCCCGACGCCGAAAAATCCGGCATCGCCGACGCCGCCGCCGCCGCCGCTGACCTGAGCGTCGACGTATGCCTTCGTCGCGGCGTCCTGAGCGGAGCCCGGATCGGTAACGTTCGTGAGCTTGTGCGCGCCGAGCGATTGATCGCCCGTGAACGCGACGGAGCCGTCCCGTTTGATGTAGTGATCGGCGGCGACGGCGGCCGCGGCCGCGGCGAGCGTGGTTACGTCGCCGGCGTCGCTGTAGGTGTGCGCGCTCGCGAGCGTCGCGGCGTCGCCGGCGGCCGCGGATGCCTTCGTGGCGGCGTCCTGAGCGGCGACGGGATCGTGTACGAACGTGAGCTTGTGACCGCCGAGCGATTGATCGGCGCGGAACGCGTTCCGGCCGTCGGTGTAGACGTCGCCGGCGGCCGACACGTCGCCAGGCACGACGGGCGCCGGCGCCGTGCTCGAGGATCCGCCGCCGCCGCCGCCCGACGTGAGCGCCTTCCATTGCTCGACGAACGAACCGGCGTACTCGTCGGCCTCTTGCGCGGTGATCGAGTACTCCCATAGTTCCGCGTTTACGAGCTTGATCCGCACGGCCGCGACGAGAAACTCGTCGATGATCCCGCCGCGGTACGTCGTGTCGATCGAGAGCTCCTGACCTGGCAGGAACCCGTCGACGTCGGTGAAGATCTCGAGCTCGCGCCGATCGTTGCTCTCGCGCGCGTAGATCCGTTGTGCGAGCTCGAGGCCCGTCGCGTAACTATCGATCTCCGGATGGTTCTCGCGGAACGTGATCGGCGCGACGCCGGGCCCGAGGCTCGCCGGGTATTTGACGTGGAACGGCATCACGGCGAGGTACTTGAGCTCGAGCGTCGTGCCCGCCGGCGGCGCCGTCGCCGCGGTGATCGTGCCGCGGCCCGCCGTGACGTCCCAGGTGTAGACGCCGGTCCCGATCGGCACGGCCGCGGATCCGTTCTCGAGAACGTATCCCTGCGTCCATCCGGCCGCGCCCGACGGATCCGATCCGAGTTGCATCGTCGTGATCGGGATCCCGCCCTCGCCGTACCACTGGCCGTGCCCCGTCGTCGCGAGCGCGATCGAGTTGCCGGCGACGCCGACGGTGAGCGCGTTCGCCGCGAGTTGATCGGGAAACCGGATATACGCGTCGGCGGAGGTGTTCACGGGAGTCGACGGCGCGTAGACGCCGCCGCCGGCGCCGACGATCGCCGCGACGAGGTTCGCCAGGCTATGATCCCCGTCCGCTCCGATGAGCACCTCGCCGGCGACGTCGCCGACGAGCGCCGCGCGCCAGGTGTAGACGGAGGATCCGAGCGTGACGGTATCGCCGGCGGCGAAATTGCCGGTCACGCCCAGGAACGCGTGCGACCTGGCGCCGGGCCAGTAGTCGCCGAGCACGGCCTGGATATCCACCTCGAATGCCGTCGCGTACCCGTCGGCCTCCCAATCCTGCGTGACGATCGCCGTTCCCGTCGGCCCACAGAGGAGATCGACCGTGTTCCGCGGGAGGTTCGGCGGATCCTGCCAGGTGAGATCGAACGCGTTGATCTCCGCGTCGGTGATCGTGACGGGCGCCGCGTCGTCGAGCGGAACGAACACGTCGAGCGCCTTCCGCTCGAGCACGCCGAGCACGAGCCGCGGCCGCACGCGGAACACGACGCCCGTCGCATCGGTGATCCGCTTGAACGCGTCGGGAACGGTGATCGCCTGCCAGGAGATCGGCGGAACCGTTTTCCCCGTCGGCGCCGCGTCGTAGGTGATCCCGTAGACGTCGAGCGCCTGATCGACGATCTCCGCGATCACGTCCTCGAGGTATTGCGTCGCCGTCGAGACGATCGTGATCGGATCCGCGTCGTCGAAATAAATCGAGTAGTCGACGCAATCGACGTCCGTCCGATTGTTCGGCGAGCTCGCCGTCATCCCGACGACGCGCCGTACGAACGTGAGCCCGCTAAAGAGCGGCGTTACGCCGTCGCGCGCGTAGATCAATACGTCGACGCCGCGGCCCGGGATCTCCTCGTCGCCGAACTCGAGGCGCGCCGACGCCTGGCGGTTCAGGGTGAGCTCGATCTCGACGGCCGCAATGTCGATCGTTCGATCGTCGCCGCCGACCTCGATCCGGAGCCCGTTCACGATCAGCGTGTATTCGCGCGTGCCGGTGAGCCCGAGATCATCCGTCGCCCGAACGGTGAACGTGTAAGTACCCGCCGTCGTCGGCAGGCCGGCGAGCACGCCCAGGCTCGAGAGCGCCAGGCCCGGCGGGAGCGTGCCGGCGCTTTTGTCGAACGTATACGGCGGCCCGTCGCCGCCCTCCGCCGTGAAGATCTGGACGTAGAGCCATCCGCGGCGCGCGTTCGCGATCGGCGGAACCGGGAGCACGACGATCGGATCGTTCACGACGGAGAGCGTGATCCGGAGCACGCCCGGGCAATTGTTCGCATCGATCGCGCGGAGCTCGACGACGGTCGCGCCGAGCGTCGTCGGCGTTCCGCTCAGCACGCCGGCGCTCGAGAACGCCATGCCGGCCGGGAGCGTGCCCTCCGCGAGATCCCAGGTGTACGGGCCGACGCCGCCGGCGGCCGCGAATGGGATCGCCTGGCCTCCGATGTAGGCGCCGCCCTGCTGTAGCTCGAGCGGATCCGGCGACGGGTTCGGCGTGATCGTGATGAACGAACATCCGGCGCCGCCCGGGCCCGCCGGCGGCCCGACGAGCGCCACGGTGTGAACGCAATCGATGAGGAGGTGCGCGCCGTTGTCGAGGAGCCCGTCGACTTGATACGTGTAGACGCCGAGCGCCGCCGGCGTGCCGATCATGTAAAGCTGCGACGAGCCGCCCGGGCAAACGTACGGCGTCAGGCCAGGCGGCGGCGTGCCGCTCGAGATCGTCGCCGACACGAGGGTGATCGCCGGGCCCCACGTCGCCAGGTGCACGGATTGCCCCGTGAACGTGAGACACGCCGATCCCATGTTCGTTTTGTAGGAGAGCCCGAGTCTGATCGTGCGAACGTCGCTCATGGTCTATCGACTCCGAACGCCGACGCGCGCGAGCTCGTTCGGCGTGTGTCGGATCTGATTGCGCGCGACCGTGCGGCCGTCGAGCTCCGACACGACGGTGATATCGATCGGCCTCGAGGCGATCCCCGCCAGGCCGAACCCCTTCCCCTCGCCGCTGAATGCGAAGTCCTCATCCCCGCGCGAGTAGAACAGCGTCGGCCGGAGCACGCGCCCGAACCCGCCGCGCGCCATGGGAACCGCGCCCTCCGTCGGATCGCCGCCCTCCTCGTCGCCTGGCGCGTAGCCGGTGCGGCGGCCGCGGAACTCGAGATCGATCGTTTTGCTATTCGGGATCTTGTTGAGCGCGTCGGGAACGCCGCCGAGCGCCCGCGTCAATTCCTTGATCGCCGAAACGACCGACTGGAATCCCTCCGTCATCGTTTGCGCGAACGTGATCCCGCTGCCCTCGAGATCGGTGATCTTGTCGCCGTTCGCGTCGGTGAGCACGCCGAGATCGATCATTTTCTGGAGGAGCGGCCGCATAGCGGGCGGGATCTCCGTGCCAGTGCGGATCGCGTCCTGAATGTACGCGTTCACGCTCGCGCTCATCTTCGTCGTGATCACGTCGACGTCGACGCCGGCCCTCGAGAGATCGGCGAAGTCTTGGATCAGTTGCTTCGCTACCTCGTCGAGGCGCGCCTGGTTGACGGCCTGGCCGGCTTGCTCCCAGGCGATCCCGTACTTCTCGAGCACGCCGGGGAGCCGTTGCAGCCAATCGTCCTGATCCTTGAGGGCGGCGTTGATCGCCTCGATCGCTTTCGCGGCCGCTTTGGTGTCGCCCTTCGCTACCTTTTGCGTGAGATCGATCCATAGCTGCTCGCCGCCGGCGACCTTGAGGAGCTTCGCGTGGAGCTCGTCGAACCCGCTCCCCGCGGCCGCGGTGTCGAATGAGTCGGCGAACTTCACGACGGCGTCGCGGCCGGCGTTGAGGTTCCGGATTAGACCGACGAGCGCGCCCGCCACGGCGCCGATCGCGACTCCATAGGGCCCGAACGCGGCGCCGGCTTTCGCGCCCGACACGGCGCCGTGGAGCGCGCCGACGGCCTTCCCCGTTTTCTCGCTCGTCGCGGCCCACACGTCCATCGCGCCGGCGGCGATCGTCGCGCCGCTCGCGACGGCCGCGGCCGCCTTCTGGCCCTTCGTCGCCGTGTCGGAGAATAGCGGCGCCGCGACGCCGGCGGAGTTGCCCCACTGCTTTGTCGACGCGGCCGCGGCGTCGATCGATTTCGATATCGCGCCCAGGCCGGCGATCGCCGCGCCCATCGCGCCGGAGCTCCCGAACGCCGAGCCGAGGATTTGCGCGACCTGGCCGAGCGTCGCGCCCCAATTGACCACGGAGCCGCGCGACCGTTCGATCGCGTCCTGCATCCGCACGAACGCGGCCTGGATCTCCTCCGTGCTGTAGAGGCCCGACGCGCGCATCTGCTCATAGTCGCGAGTCGCCGCGTCGGCCGACAGTGCGAGATCCTCGCGGGTTGCCACGCCTTGCGCGCGCATCCGCTGCTCGATCGTCGACGCCGTTCCTTTCGCGAGATCGATCTGGTTCTGGTAGAACTTTTTGATCGCCGCGAGATCGCGCTCGTAGAGCGGGCCCCGCATCTCGCTTTCCGCGTCGAGGGCCGCGATCGTCGCGTCCCGCTCCCGCTCGATCTGCGCGATCGCGAGATCGGCGCCCTTGCGTTTGGCGTCGGCGTTCCGCGTCTCGAAATCGATCGTTTGCCGGAGCCGTTCGGTGATCACTTTCGCCGACGCGTCGGCGATCTGCTGCTGATCCTTTTTGAAATCGTCGGCCGCTTTCCGTGAGAGCTTGCTCGTCTCCTCCGCCCATTTGGCGCGGGTTTCCGCCCACATTTTTTCGATTTCGGCGGCGTTCTTGATCCCCTCGAGGTACGTCGAGACGGCGGCCTCGCTGATCTTGAACGCCTTCGCCGTCGTGCCGGCGGAGATCCCGAGTTTCTCGTTCGCGACCGCGGCCGCCTTTTGCGCGTCGGTGAGCGGGATCGCGGCGCGCCGGATATCGTCGAGGGCCTCCGCTTGCTCCTTTAGAGCTTTCTTGTCCTCGTCGCTCACGATCGGCGGGAGCGCGCCGAGCTTTTTCCGTTGATCGACGGCGACCGTCGTCGTCGTCTCCATCGCCTTTGCGACGTTGCCGTACCAGACGGCCGACTCTTTCAAACCGGCGACGAACGATTGATCGATCCCGAGCTTGCTCGCGCCGGGGAGCTTCGCCGCGAGCGCGGCCAGGCCGGCGGCGTTCTCGTACAGTTTCCCGACCATCGCGTAGACGCCGGCGACGAGCTTGTCGAAAAACCCGCGCGCGTAGTTGTACGACTCCGCGGCCCACACCTTGAGCGTCGCGCCGAATTTGTTGATCGCGTCGCCGGCGGCGTCGAGGGCCTTCACGGTCCCGTCGCTCATGACGGGCGCTTCCTGGCCGAGTTGCTTGAAATTGGCGACGAGCGTCGGGAGGATTTCCGTTCCGGCTTTGCCGAACACCTCGACGGCGCGTTGCGCGCGGAGCGTCGGGTTCTCGATCTTGCCGATCGCCTCCGCGACGTCGCTCAGAGCGTCGTACGGCGACTCCTCGCGGATCTTTTTGAAGTTGAGGCCCAGGGCCTCGATCCCGGCTTTCGCTTTCCCGTCGGCGAGCCGTACTTGGAGCTTGGAGATCGAGCCGGCGAGATCGTCGATCGAGTTGCCGGATTGCTCCGCGATGAATTGCAACCGCTGAACGTCGTCGGTCGCGAGGCCGGTTCGATCGGAAACCTTAACGATGTTATCGGCCAGATCGAGGACCGACTTCCCGAACGCGACGACGGCGCCGATCGACAGGCCGACGCCGAACGTCTCGAGGAGCCCGTTCACCTGGCCGAGCGATCCGCCGAGCCCTTTTACCGACTCGCCGACCTTCTGTACCTTTTTCGGTACGTCGGCCAGGCCGGTGTCGAGAGATTTCCCGTCCGTCGAGAGCTCGAGGACGGCGCGCCCGAGGGCCGCTTCGCCTGCCATCGCTTACCCCTTCCGCGTCGGAACGCGGCGAACCGGGAGGCGCGCGAGCACCTCGTCGGAGAACAGAGCCGGCTTACGTGGTGTCGCCGGCGCCGGCGCCGCGTCGCCGCGCGCCTGGCGCTCCCACTCGTCGGACACGGCCCGCGGATTTTTGAGCGCGCCCGTTCCGACGCTGATTTCGTTCGCGCGGCGGATCGACTCCTCCGCCTGGAGCCGCGGGATCATTCGCAAGCATTCGACGACTATCCCCGTCGGCGTCCGCGCCGCCCAGGTTTCAAAAGTCCCGCCGTATGTGCGAATGAGCCGGGCGATCGCTTCTGCCCAACCGATAGCGCCACGGCCATCTGATCCGATCCGATCGCTCTCGCCGCGAGGATCAGCGTCGGCGTCAAGAGCTCCGTGAAAACCTTGAACACCATCACGCGCTGTACGTCGGTGAGCTTCGCGAGCACGGCGGCCGGCGCGTCGACGGCGATCTTCGCGACTTCCTTGAGCCGAACGGTGAGCTCGTGGTTCTCCGCTTTCGTGAGCGTGCGGGTTCGCGTCATGAGATCCCCCGTGCGGATCGAAATCCGCTCGAGGTGCTTGAAATCCTGCAAGGTGAGATCGCGCGCCGTGCGGAGCGGGTACGCGATGCCGTCGATCGAGACGACGGGCCGATCGGTGTCAGTGGTGAGATCGAGAACGTTCTTGTCGGCCATGGTTTGCACCTACGCCTGCGGTTTCCGATTGGTTGATGATGGCGATTCCGCGCCGGCGACATTCGTCCTCGAGCTCGACGACGGCCGCCGCCGCGATGCCTAGAGCCTGGCGAGTTTCTTTCAGCGTGAGCTTGTGAGCGGCGACGCGAGCGCGCCTGGCGCGGAGCTCCTCGAGGATCTCCGGAACCGAGAGCGTCGACGTCGCCGCCATGGGAACCCTAGAGCGCGGCGTCCGTCTGCACGACGATCCGCCCGAAGTACTCCGACGGATCCGACGCGTCGGGATCGACGAGCGCGGTCCACTCGATCGCGAGTTGCGCCGGCTTGTCCTTCGTGAAAACCGGCTTCGGTTCGCCGGTCTGCGCGGCGCGCGGACATTCGTATTGCATCGCGCCGTCCTCCATCTCCGGCGACGGGCCGCGGAGGAGAACGGCGCGCGTGTCGACGGTGAACCCGCGCGACAGGCCGATCTTCTTCGTGCCGGGAACGCCCGACGCGGCCGGCGTCGTCGTGACGGTGTTCCCGTTGAGCGCGAACGAATACTGCTCGAGCGTCACGTCGACGAGCATGAGCCCGATCTTGAGATCTTCGCTCGAGCGGAACACCTTTCGCGATCCGGCGTCGCCGAGCGAGCGCCAGAACGCCATCGCCTGAGCGTGATCGACGTTGACGCCGGCCTCGTCATAGTTCAGCGGGCCCGCGGCGCCGATGAGCGTCCAGTCGCTCGCGTCGGGAACGGTGTCGACGTCGGGGAACGCCGTTCCGACGGGCGCGACCCACATCGTAAACGGCGCGGCGAGTACCTCGAGCGGAACGGCATTCTTCACGGTCTACCTCCTCACGCCGCGTCACGAGCGGCGCCCAATGCAAAGCGGAACTCGCTCTGCAGGTTTTTGATCAATTGCTCTTTCCCGCGCTCGAGTCCGACGGCCTCGAATTTTTTGAACACCTGCCAGATCGACGCGCCGAACAATTCGCGGATCGGCAGTTGCGATCGGTTCGGCGCCGGCCCGCGGCGGCCGCTCGAGCCGGCGACGCGTTGAAAGACGCCGCGGTGCCCGCTCCGCATGGTCGCGATGAACGCGTTCGCGATCGTGCGGCGGCCGCTCCCGGTTTTCACTGTGACGCCGCGGCCGCGGCCGCGCGACGGTTCCGGACCCTTCGCGCCGAAATCGATCAGCGGGATCCGTTTGGCGTTCGCGTAGAGCCTGGCGGTGAGCCGATCCGGCGTCGCCTGCTGGATCTTGATCCGGTCCCGAACGACGCCCTGCTTCACGCCGAGATCGTTCGCGATCACGCGGACCATGGCGACGTTCGCCGACGCGATCGCGCGGTTGAGCGCGCGCACTTGCGCCGGCTTCGCTTTCGCGCGGAGCTTCGCGACCGCGGCCGGCGTCGTCGTCGTGAACCTGACTACCATCCCCACGGTTACGTCGCCTCCGGAACGCCGTACGACGGGTTGCCCCATTCGTCGACGTAGGTACCCGAGTAGAAGATCCCGACGCCGATCGTCGTCGCGCCTGGCGGCCGCTCGAGCGAACGCGTCGGCCCGCGCTTCATGACGCCTTTGAAGATCCCCGCGAGCGTCCGATCCTCGAGCTCGATCGCCGCCTTGATATCGCCCAGGAGGAGCTCGAGATTGATCCACGCGTCCGCGGCCGTCGCTTTCCCGATCGCCTGAACGTCGACGGTGATCGTGTTATCGATCCGCCCTTGCTCCGTCGCGAGCTCGTCGCCAGGCACGACGGCGATCGCGTAGTCGGGATCGGAGGGCCCGAGCTCCGGCGCGACGCCGATGTAGACGGCCAGGCCGGCGTCGGTGTCGAACCCGTTCGCCTTCTGGATCGTGCCGATGAGCGCGCCCAGGCGTTGCAGGATGAGAACGCGGCGCGTGATCATGTGGCCTCGAGCGGCGCGAGCACGAGCCGGATCCGGAGGTGATCGCTCTCGACGCCGGCGAACCCGTCGACCTGCCAGCGGAGGATCTCGCCAGGTGAGATCGGAGGCCCGACGAGATCGGTCGCGAACGGCGGGAGCGGCGCGTGCACGATCGTCGCGTGCGGAACCTCGAGGAGCGGAACGGCGAGCACGTACGAACGTTCGCGACGCCGGAGCTCGAATCCCGCCGGGTGATCATCAGTCTCCGGCGAGAGCCAAATTCCGCGCGTCGCGATGGGATCCGGATCGACGTCGACCGTGATGTCGCAACCGTGCGCGCTGAAATTCAGGTTACGCACGAGCGAACGGAGCGACGAGAGATCCATCGGGCGCCAGGCCCTAGACGATCCGAGGATCGCCGCCGCGGGCCAGGAGGACGGTTCCCGTCGTCTCGCCGGCGCCGGAGCCGACGGCGACGACCGCGTAACCGGCGAACTTGTTCCCGCTCGCCGTCGTCGTGAACTTCTTCGTCGCGTCGTCCCAGTAGAGGCCCTGGCCCTCCGTCCACGCCTGCGACGCCGGCTTCGCGTGCGACACGACGCCCTCCACGAGGCCGTTGAACCTGGCGCCCGCGGCGGCCGTGACGGTGGCGATCACGAGGAGATCCGTGATCAGGACGCCGACGCCGGAAGTAACTCCGCCCGACGGCGCGGTGAATTCGACCGACTCGCCAGGCTGTACGAAAGTTTTCATTGCCTCACTCCTCGAAAATGTTGACCGCTCGAGCTCCTACGCCTCTACGCCGCCGCCGGCCGCCCCTCCGGATTAGGAGGGTTCGTGTCCGACGTTCTTGTAGAGCCCGCGCCAGTCGAGCACCTTCGCCGCGAAGTCCTCGCGACACTTGATCTCGACGCCATCGACATCGAACCCGATCCGGGTTTCGATCGTCGGCCCCTCCTCGCCCTCGAGGTAGCCGTATTCGATGATGTCGATCTGCGCCGGATCCGCCGCCAGGAACCACGCGAGCGGTTCGTTGTCGAGCCGCGGTTCCGCGATCACGGTGAGTTTCCCGCTGAACGGGTTCACGGCGAGCACGGTCTGCGGCGTGATCGGCGTGACGATCGCATCGCCCTGCGTCTCGAGGGCGGAGCCCACGAGGAGATACTTCGGCGCGATGTTGAGCCGCTCGCCGTCGAGCGATACCTGCTGGCGCATCGCCGCGCGCGCCGCGCCGAGCGAGTCGACATCGATCACGGCGCCGCTCGAATCGATGTTGAGGTGCGCCGCGGAGAAGAGCGCGTTCCCGTCGCCCATCGTCGGGTTGCTCGTGATCTGATCCCACACGAGATCGCTCTCGAGGTTCCGCGCCGCGCGCCCGAACATCGTCGGCACGCGGCCGAACGCGTCGGCGTCGTCGTTCACGAGGGCCTTCCGCGTGATGGCGAACACGCGGCCGTACGTCGCAAGCTGGTACGTCTCGCGGCCCTCGCCGATCGTGCCCCGCTTGAACTCGCCGTGCTCCTTCACCTCGAGGAGCGCCGGCGCGTCGCCCATCTGCTGACGGTAGACGGGTTTGAAATCGGGGAGGTTGACCTGGCGCGCGATCGTCTTGAACGTCTGCGGCGCCTCGTCGTACGCCTTGCGGACGGTTTTGTTGGCGACGTCGGCCAGGAGGTACGCGAAATCGCTCGTCGTGTGGTAGCCGTGCCCGCTGCGCTGATTGAGCCCGAGCGCCGCGGCGGCGAGCTCCATCTTCGAGAGGCCCGACGTCCGCACGCCGGCCGCGTGGAGAAACGTCCGCGCCGTGTCGAGGAGCGTGAGCCCGCGATACGGCCGACTCTTGTCGTCGAGTTTGAAAAACTGCGGCGCGATCCGGTGCAGCAGGGCCGCCTCGATCCCGCCCCGCACGTGCACCAGCGGATCCTCGCCGAGCGTGACGGAGGTACCGGGTTGCGGGCCGCGATCCTGCGCGCCGCGCGCCTGGAGCTCGACGAACACGAGGCGCGACACCTCCGCGAGCGGCGTCCGCTTCTCGATGTGGTGATCGATGAACTCCTGCGGCATCCGGCCGCCGCGGGCGGCGGTGATGATGCCCTGGACGCGGGCGGTTTCGTCGGCGGCGGCGCGTTCGGCGACCGTCGGTTCGGCCGCGGGAGCCGGTCGCGCGGCGGGTTCCGCCGGGTGGAGCCGGAGGGCCGCGGCGGCGGGATCTTCGGCGACAGTTTCGGCACGGCGAGCGGCATCGTTCACGGCAGGCTCCTTACGGATGATGAGACACGGATTGGAATCGGCGCGATCGTTCTCGCCTTTGCGAGTCCGCGCGCCGGTGTCGGCCGGCATGGGAACCATTGAGATCTCGTAAGGTTCCCAATCGATCGCCGTACGAACAGGGATCGCGCCGGTGTCGTCCTGCTCGAATTTGTGGACGCGGTACCCGACGCTGACGTTTTGCAGGATGCGATCTTTGACGTCGTTCCAGATCGGCGTCACAGAATCGCGGTTGCTGAACCGAACCCGAACGATCGCCTTCCCGTTTTCGATCCGGAACGTGTTCGGCACGACGGTGCCGATCTGATCCTCGACCGACCACGCGGAATGCGCGTTGAGGAGCGGAGCCGTTTGGAGGCGCGCGACGCGGATCGCGTCGGCGGAGATCTCGAGGGCCTCGAGGTACTCGCCGGTGTCCCAATCGAACCGGCGAACCTGCGCGCCCGTGGAGAAAATGAGCTCGATCGAGCGATCGGTTTCGTTGATCGTGTCGGCGGCCGCCCGCGCCAGGAGCGAGAGCGGCGGAACATCGATCGTCGTCGCGGCCGGTTTCATGATCGGCCGTAGCTTGCGGGAGGCGCGGCGTCGCCGGCAAGCTACTACCGCCGCGAACGATCACGAAAAGCTAGTTACTCGACGGGTTTCCCGTAGGCGCGCGCGTCGCGGATCCGGATGCGAAGATCTCCGCCCGGGAGGCGATAGGCGCGGAGCGCGCCCTTCCGGATATCCCTGTAGATCGTTTGCACGCCGACGCCCCACTTCGCCGCGAGTTGCGCCGGCGAGATCGCCGACTCGAGGAACGGGCCGCCGCGGCGGCGCCGCCCCTCGTCGCGATCGTCGGGCCAGTGCACGGTGCGAGGAGGTTCGCCCATGGTTCTACCCCTCCGCGGCCGCTCCGTCGGCCGGCGCGTTTGGATCCGCCGGCGCGTTCGGATCGTTCGGTGTCGCCGGCGCGGCCGGGTTCGCCGGCGCGGCCGGGTTCGCTGATTGCGCCTGGCCGGCTTGCGTCATGCGCCGCGGATCGGAGTCGAGCACGACGCCGGCTTTGTCGAGCGCCTCGTTCCACGCCTTCATTTCGGCGAGCACCTTCGCCGGATTGAGCCCGCGCGCGCGGAGCTCCTCCTGCATCGTCGTGATCCCCGATCGCACGTTGCGGAGGATCGCGAGGCCCTCCGACGCCGGATCGATGAACTGCGCCGGCGGCGGCGTCCAATCGACGGGCGGCGTGTCGACAGTTTTCAGCACGCCGGCGATCGCCGCGGCCTCCATCGCCCAGGCCCACACGGGATCACAGAACCCAGGGATCACGATCCGCCAGCGGTGATCGTCGATATCGGGTTGATGCGCGATCCGCTCCATCCGCGCCGCGGAGAATGAGAGATCGCGGAAATCCCCCGTCATGCTCGAGAACAGCACGCGGAGGCCGGCGGCGAGCCCGCGGAGCTTGCGATCCATGTAATCGCCGAAATCGTTCACGCGCGGAGGCTCGACGACGGAGATCTGGCGGCCGGCCGGGAGGTTGCTCACCATGCCAGGCACGAGCGCGTCGATCGCCGGCGTCGGTTGATCGTTTGGTTCGCCGAGCGGCGCGCCGCCGCCGTCGAGATCGTCGCGGACGAACACGGCCAGGCACGCGGCGATCTTTTGCTTCACGAGCGTCGCGTCGTCGTAATCGTCGAGATCCTTCCACGCCAGGAGCGACGGCGCGAACCATGAAACCGCGCGCACCTGGCCGGGCCGCTCGCCGCGGAACAGGTGGAGCACGCCCTCCGCCGGGATCCGAACCGACGGCGAGAACGATCCCGCGATCGATCCCGGGTGTTCGCGGAACATCCAGTAGGCGACGCGTTGACCGATCGGCGAGAACTCGATCCCCTGGATGATCCGGCCGCCGTTCGGCGTCGTGATCTGATCCTTTGCCGTGTCGAGGAAATCAGGCTCGACGATCTGTAGTTGCATCGGGATCGGGAGCGGCCGCCCGTTCGTGTCGACGTCGCCGGGGAGCCGGTAGCGCCGGCGGATCAGCACCTCGCCCGACTCCGCGATCGTGCGGAGCACGAGCTTCTCGAGGCCGTAGAAATCGTGCCGGCCGTCGGCGTCGCATGCCGTCGACTCGCCCCAGGCGCGCCAGAGCGCCATCGCGCGCGCGTTCGTCGAGTCGGGAACGATCCCCCATCCGATCGTTTCGTTCACGATCGAGGCGAGCGCCGCGGCCGCGTATGGATTGTTTCGCACGAGATCGCGGACGGCGTTCCGGAGGTTCGCGGCCGCGGGCCCGATCGCCGCGTTCGCATCGGTGCCGGGTTTCTTCCAGCCCTGCGTCCGGTATGTGCTCGCGGCGCCTTCATAGTGCCGCGCCAGGATCTCGCCGGCGTAGCGGGCCCGTTGCCGCTTGAGCGTCCATCGCGGAGCGACGGGCGCGGTGATCCGATCGAGCCGCTCGCCGAACGTGCGGCGCCGCGGCGGTTCTGATCTTTCGACTCTCTCGAATGCCATTCGCTTACCCCTTTTCCGGAACGATCGGGATCCGCCGCGTCGGGTTCGGTTCGGGCCCGCGACACGGGCATCGCTTCGCCGTCGGAACCGTCGACGGGAGCGCGTCGCCGTGCGCCCGCCGCCAGTGATAGACGTACAGACTCTCGAGGACGTAGACGCGGAGCCCGGCGCGCGCGATCGCGAAATGCATCATGTGATCGACGCACAACATACCGTCGACGAACCCGCCGGCGAGCTCCCAGGAGCGCCGCGAGAGCATCATGAGCACGCCGCCGATCCCCTTCGTCTCCGTGCAATCGAGGAGCGTTCGCCGCTCGAGGCGCGCCGCGCCGATCTTCCGGTGGTACGCCATGTCGTGATTATCGTGATCGGCCTCGCGCGCCCGCTGCCACGGCGACGCGATCCGGTTCGTCGTCGCAGTGACGAGGCCGACGTCGGGCCGGTGCTCGATCACTTCGTGCAATTGCCGGTACCACTCCCGCGTCGTCGGCATCGCATCATGATCGAACAGACACGCCCAACCGTCGGCCGGGAGCATCGCCATTGCGCGATTGTAGGCGCGCCCCAGGTTCGCCTCGAGATCGAACGGTATGAACGTCGTGAGCTCTATCGCCATTCGCTGACCCATGGATAATGCGCGCTCTGCTCGAGCACCTCGAGATCGTCGGAGCCGAGCACGACGATCCGCGCGCCTCGCGGGAGGTGCGGATGGCCAGGACCGACGCCGCGGCGCTCGAGCCGCTCGTATCCCTTGCCGAAAAACGTCACGAGCCCGTCGGCCTCCGTCCACACGGCCGGCCGGATCGCCGGCGTCCGCGATAGATAGAAATTGAGCATCGCCTGATCGCTCCCGACGCCTCGAGGCGCCGCGCGCCTGGCGTAGCCGTCGGGATCCGCGTCGAACGCGCGCCAGAGCGGATCGAGCACGCCGGCGTCCATGAGGACGATCGAGCCGGAGAACACGCCCGCATATGCGACGCGCCAGCACACGAGCGGATCCGGCCGATCGACGAGCGGCGTTATGTCGTCGACGATCACGACGTCGAGATCGAGCGACAGGATCCGATCGCCGATCGCGCGCGCGAACTCCCGATCGAACTGGCGCATCCGCCGCCGGCATCGCGGCGAGTCGGCATGGCGGGCCGGGAGCTCGAGCACCTCGATCGCGTCGTCGAGGCCGGCGCCGTCGTCGGTGACACAGACGATCCGGTGCTCGAGCTCGAGGCGCCGCGCGAGCATCGATCGGAGCGTGTTCACGTGGCGCGCGCCAAACTTCGATCCCCACTTCCACGTGAGGACGGTTAGCACTCCTCGTACTCCCGCTGACCGTCGAGGAAAAACGCGGCCGCTCGAGGATGGGTGAGTTGCGAGCGGTAGCACGCGAGCGCGCGGAGCTTGCGTTCGATCGAGTCGGCCGCCGGCGGCGAGAGCTCGAGGCCCTCGCGAATACGTTCGGCGCCGCGGTACGTCTGATACCGACGCACGATGGAACCGAACACCTCGCCGGCGGCCGCCGCGACCGCCACGTGATCCGCGTGCGAGGCGTTCGCCGACGGCGCCCATATCTCCGCCGGCATGCCGTGCTCGCCGATGAACGCGCGCATCTTGGCGGCGAGATCTCCGCCGGCCCATTGCTCGACGGGCCCGGCGCCCAGGATGGCGGCCGCGGCGCGCGACTCCTCGAGGCGTTCCGACGTGTCGCCGTAGTCGCGGACGGACGGATAGCAGATCACGATCCGCGGCCGCGCCCGTAACAGCGTGAACGCCGCGAACAGCGTCTCGTCGTCGGCGTGCGGCGCGAATAGAACCGCGTTCCGCTTCACGCCCTCGACGAAAAAGACGTCGGGCGGCGCGCCGTGGAACCGCTGACAGAGCGACGCGTCGCGGTACTTCGTCTCGTCGGGCCCGACGTCGAACACGGTGAACCCGCCGGCCTCGAGGTGCTCGCGGACGAACGCCGGCGTCGTGAACGTGATCGCCGGTTGCGATCCCTTCCATCCGCCGACGCATCGCGACCGCGGATCCGCCGTCTCGTCCTCCGTGATCCGCACGACGCCGCCAGGCTCGAGCACGCGCGCGAGCTCGTCGACGAACGCCGGCCAGGCGTCGGCCGCGAGGTACATGAGCGCGTGTGAGATCGTCACGCCTGCGACGGTGCCCGCGGCGAAATCGCGCAGGCCGTCCTCGAATTTCCAACCGAGCGACTTATCGAGGTTCACGAGGCCGTCGAGCGGATGCCAGGATCGATCGTCGGGGTTTCCGCATCCGAGGTTCAGCCGGAGCGGCGAGCGGATCCCGCCGTGCGCCAGGCGCGCGATCTTCGGGAGTCGACTCCGGCCCGTGACGCCGTGCCGGTACGTCGCGAGCACCTCCGGAACATAGCGGCATCGCGCGACCTCCGCGATCGCGATCCAGAAGTACCAGTCCTCCGGAACCTGGCGATCGTTGAACCGGATCCCGCCGATCGTCGCGCGTCGAATGAGCGGCGCCATGATCGGGATCAGGTTGCCGCGGCGGAGGAGCGGCGCGATCCATCCGCCGAGCTCGTTTCGATCGTACGAGTATTGTTCCGACGCCTTGATCGTGCGGCGCTTCGCCGCGTCGCGGATCTCGACGTCGCATAGAACCCAACCGATAGTCGGATCGAACGCGCGCACCTGGCGATCGAGCTTCGTCGGTTCGATCGTGTCGTCGGCGTCGAGGAACATGAGGAACGCGCCGCGCGCCATCTCGATCCCGAGGTTCCGCGCCGACGAGGGCCCGCTGTGCGGTTGCCGCATGTAGCGAACCCGACGATCGCCGGCGAACGCGTTGAGCGCCTCCGGCGTCGCGTCCGTCGATCCGTCGTCGACGACGACCGCTTCGACCTCGACGCCGCCCGTCGACGCGAGCACGCTCGCGATCGCCTCGCCGACGACGGCGCCGTGGTTGTGCGTCGGAATGATCACGCTCACGAGCGGCGGCGTCATACGGCGGCCGCCTCGAGGGCCTCGCGCTCGAGCGCGCGCCAGGTTTCGACGAGCGGGCGGAGCGTCGTCGACGCCATCCCACGGAAGATCGCGCGACGGAGATCGCTTTTCAGGTGAACGATCCGCGTCGACGACGGATCGAACCGCGTCCACGTGGAATCCTCGCAATTCCAGATCTCGCCGGGGAGCTTCGCGATCGCGCATCCGTTCCCCGCGCGCTCGAGCATGAACCCGAGCGCCGCCTGGTTGATGCCGGCGTACTTCATGCGCCAGGGCCGGAGCGCCGCGGCGTCGCCGAGAAACGACCGATTGACGGCGGCCCATTGCTCGACGAACGCGCGCGATCGCGGCGACACGCGAACGAACACCACGCCGGCGTTGAACGGGAGGCGCGACGCGGCCGCGGTGATCGCGAGATCGAACGGCCGATCCCAGGCGGGATCGAGCGGCCCGAGGATCATCGTGTCGACGTCGAGGAGGAGCACCTGATCGCCGTCGGCCGACGCGCGGATCGTGTCGCGCCAGGCGTCGAGCTTCGCGGAGTTGTGCTCATGCGCGGGAACGCCGAGCGTCGAGCGGTAGGACGTCGGCGCCGGGAGCTCGAGGATCTGGCGGCGCCAGGCCGGCGCGTGACGGAGCGCCGAGTACTCGAGCGCGCGCGCCATCCGACGGAACTCGCCGCCCGACGTGCCGGCCCCGAAGTAGACGGAGGCGAGGAGCGGCGCGGCCATGGTCGCGCGCGGCCCCTATACGCCCTTGCTCGTCGTCGCGACCCGGTACGATCGGCGCGTGCCGTCGGCGCCGGCGACCTCCGCTTCCATCACGGCGAGGAGCTTGAGCATGTCGTCGATCGAGTTGAACACGACGGTTTGATTGTCGAATGTCATCGATCGAGCGCCGCGGCCGTCGGCAATCGCGCGGCGGAGGTTTTCGGCGTCCGTTGAGGTAAACGGCATGAGCTTTGCCGGCAGGATAGCACGGCGGCGAGCGCGGCCGTTACTCCGTCGGGCGCCTGGCAGGCCCTACAATCGGCGCCGCCGGCGGGAGGGCCGGAGGGCCGCGGCGACGCCGGCGCGCCTACAGGCGGGCCGCCTGGCGCGAGCGCCGGCCGGTTTCGCGCGCCTCGAGCTCGCGGGCCGGTGTTCCACGTGGAACAATTCTGTAATCCTGCTGCCCGCGCTCCACTCCGGCCCACTCCGGCCCACTACGGCCGCGGCTTTTTCAACCAATCGGGCCGCGACGGAACCCAGGCCGGCCGGCCAGGCGGCCGCGGCGGCGCCGGCGCTGGACTAGTCGACGGCGCCGGCCGCGGAACTAGGCCAGGGCGGAGCGGCGCCGGCGGCGGAGCGGGCGGCGGCGCCGGCGGCGTCGGTTCCGGTTCCGGCGTCGAGCTCGAGGAGCTCGAGGAGCTCGCCGGCGGCGCCGTCCGCGGCCTGGCGGCGGCGGCGGCCGCGGCCTCCGTCTGACCGACGCCCAGGAATTTCTCGCGCGCCTCCCAATCGCGATCGTTCGTCCGATCGACGCCGGCGAGCACGGCGGCCGCTCGAGCGTAGACGCGCGCGTCGAGCGCGTGATTCTGGCGGCCCTTGATTACTTCCCATTCGAGCCGGATGTACCCGCGCCGCGTTTTGTGCGCGGTGAGTTGCTCCGCGGTGATCTGCCGAAACCACTCCTCCGGGTACTCCGGATACCGGACGTAGCCGGGCGGCGTCGTGCCGTCTTTCAGGAGCTCGAGCCGGAGCCAGCCGTATAGTTCCGACTTCACGATCCCGACGGCGATCGGCCACTGGCGGCCGCCGCGTTTCCGTTTCTTCCCGCTGATCGTGACTTCGATCGCTTGCGGCGTGCCGATGATCGAGGCGCCGTGATCGACGCCGCGGATCGGGAACGCGCGGCCCGGGTATTTCTTCGCCCAGGTGTAGACCGTTTGCGTTCGGTACTGCGAGTCGACGGCGACGACGCGGATCGGTTGCTCGACGTCGGGCGCTTCCGCGTGCGGATAGGTGCGCGCCATCATCGCGTCGAGTTGCGGCCAGGGCCCGCGCTCGAGATCGTCGGTGTCGCCCGCGATCTCGCCGGCGTCGATCGACCATGACCGCTTGCCGCGGCCCCAACCGACGATCTCGTACACGAGGCGATCCTTCTGCACGTCGACGCCGGCGGTGAGCACGAGCGCGCCAGGCGGGATCATGCTCGTCGCGTACGCCTCGCGCCGGCGATAGAGGTTCTCCCATTCCGGCGCCTCGCCCTTTGATTTCCACACCTCGCCCAGGACGGTGTTCACGAACACGCGGAATTTTTCGGGATCCTTTTCGACCTCGACGAACTCCGTCGCGATCTCGCCCCAGGAGATCCAACCGACGGGCGCGTAGAGCGCGTTGAGGTGATAGCTCCGGATCTTCCCGGCGCCGCGGCCCGGGTTCGTCGCGCGCCATTCGCCGGCGGCGAGCATCACGGATTTTTGATGGTTGCGAATGAACCCGCCGCACGCCTCGCACTCATAGACCGCGGCCGCGGGCGGGAGCTCGAGCTTCGTCCACACGAGGCGCGAGAACTCGAGCGTCTGGAACGCGCCGCATATGGGACACGGGACGAAATACTTCCGCGCGTCGCCGCGTTCGTGCGCGGCCTCGATCGCGGAGCGGCCGGCGATCGTCGGCGTCGAGAACTTCCCTCGCTTGCGGCGCGCGAACGTGCGCTGGCGCGCCTCGACGAGCGCGATCGGCGAGCCCTCCTCCTCGACGTCGATCGGCCAGGCGTCGATCTCGTCCATGAGCGCGTATTGCGCCGGCATCGATCGCAGGGCCGCCGCCGATTGTGCGCCGGCGATCACGAGGTGCCCGCCGGTGAATGACTTCTCGAGGACGGTGTTCGCGGAGTCGCGCGACTTCGCCGGCGCGATCTTCTCCGCGATCTTCGGCGTGTCGGTGATCAGCGGGCCGACGCGTTGACGCGATCCGCGCTTCGCCGTTGTCAGATCGGGCCATACGAGCATGATCGGCCCGGGCGCGTGATCGATGAAATAGCCGAGCGCGTTGAGGAGCGCCTCCGTCTTTCCGATCTGCGCGGCGCTCATGAACACGACCTCCTCGACGTCGGAGCGCGAGGAGAAACAATCCATGATCTCGCGGAGGTACGGCGTGCGATCGGTGCGCCAGGGCCCAGGTTCCGCGCTCGACTTTTTCGGGAGCCGTCGGTGCTGATCGGCCCACTCGCTCACGGAGAGCACGGCATCGGGACGGATGCCGTCGGCGCGCGCCTTGCGGATCTCGCGGATGGCGGCCGCGTCGCTCACTCGCCGGCGGCCTCGAGCCGATCGGCGACGTCGCCGAGCGCCTGACGGATCGCCTCGTCGAGGAGCGCGAACACCTTCGCCGGATCGGTTTCGGCGGCGAGCTCCGCGGCGAGGCGCGTCGGTATGTTGAGCATCCCGTCGCGGATGATACGAGCGTCCTCGAATGCGGCCCGCTTGTGAGCGGCGACGTCGACGACGCGGCCCTCGCGGAGATCGTTCGCGAGTCGGAGCGCGCGATGGCGCTCGAGCGCGGTGAGCGTCGACGCCTCCGTGAGCGACTGGCGCGCGCCCTCGACGGCGGGCCCGTTTGGGAGCTTCGCGGCGTTCGCATCCCACGCCGCACGCGCGCCGGCGACGTCGGTGATCACTTGCTTACGGCCGCTCGAGGACGGGCCCAGGCACGACGGCGGGATCCGTTGCGACGCGACCGCTTTCCGCACGGCCTTTTCGTCGACGTTCCGATCGCGCGCGAACGCGGAGAGCGTCATCACCTGGCCGGCCGCGGCCGCCGGTTTCCCCTTGCCTCGAGGAGCTCGCCGGCGCTTTTTCACAGGTACTCGAATTGGATCCGCGTGACGATCTGATCCGCGGCGCCGCCGTTCGCGCGGCGATAGAGCTCGACGAACGCCGCCGGCGTCATGCCGGGGAACCCCTCGAGCTCGACGTCGGCCGCGGTGATCGCGTCGAGCGGTTCGCGCCGCACGTCGACGAACCGGATCGGGCCGCCGATCTGCTCGACGTGCTCGCCCTTCCGGAGCCCTTGCCCCTTCACGATCGGTTGTACGACCTGGCCGACGCGGGCCCGCTGCCATCCGTTCCGCCGCGTGACGGTTTTCTCACGTGCGCGAACCTGGCGCGTCGTGAGGTGAAAGGACATATTCACGCGCGCGCCCTCGAGAGCCGGCGGCGGATCTGCTCGAGCACGTCGCGGCGCCAGGTGCGGAACCGCGTACGGATCGTCGGATAGCAGAGACACCTCGCCTCAGTGAATCCGCCAGGGCATCGCGCCGGCCCTCCGGAGGTGTAGCGCCGGCGGCCGTGCGGACAACGATCCGGAACCGGCATCATCGGAGGTTGACCTCGAGGCGCGCCGTCATGCGGCCGGCGGCGTCGATCGCGACGTCGCGGATCTTTCCCTCGAGCGGGCCCGCCAGGCGGGAACGCGCCTCGAGGCGCCGGGCGGCCTCCGCGGCGACGTCGGCGATCGCGTCGGCGATCCGCCGGAGATCTTCACTCCTCGCCAGGCGGAGCCGCGGGCCGGCGCCCTCGAGGGCCTCGATCAATTCGACGTCGGTGAGTGTTTCCGCTTTCATGGGTTGCCCTCGCGTCGCGAGAGGCTCGAGCGTGACGGGATCGAGGCCCTCGCGACAGCAAATACACGTATCGTTTTCGGCGTGCGTTCGGTAGAAACCCGACGAGCGCGCGGCGCCCGTTCGGGTGAACGGAACGCCGCACGACGGACAAACCACGATCACGTCGATCGCGCCTCCGCGCGTCGCTTGCGGAGCCGTTCGTATTCGCCGGCGATCGAGAGCCGGTGAAACTCCTCGATCGGGTACCGGCGCCATCCGTCGACGTGATAGAGCCACACGGCGACGACGCCGGCGAACCGGAGGAGCTTCGCGCATTCGATACAGTCAGGGCCGCCCGACACGGCGAGCTCGTCGGCGTACGATTTCACGTGGATCACTTCGACCGATCCGCCGCTCGCGAGATCGACGCCGCTGAGGATCAGAGCTTGTTCCGCGTGAACGGCCTCCCGCCTGCATGTTGCCTTGCATCGATCGGAGCCGTCGCACGGGCCCGCCGGTTGCTGATTGAACCCGACGGCGACGAGCTCGTATCCCTCGAGCGCGCTCCCGGTGAACGCGACGGCGCCGCGTTGCGACTGACACGACGACTCCGCCGCGGCCGCGAGCGCGATCGCGACGAAATCGTCGAATGTGATCGGCGGGCCCTTCGTGCCGAACGGGATCACGATCGAGCTCCCGGGATCAGGAGCGCGAACGCGCCGGAGAGCGGGCCCGTCTCGACGATCTCCACGCTCGCGTCGAACACGCCGGCCAGGCGATCGATATGCGGCCGGAGCGGCGGCGACGCGACCTTGTAATCCTCCGTCGGGATCAGGACCGCCCGGCATCGGTGCAGGCAGTACTCGAGCACGGCGGGCCGCCGCGGCGTGTCGTGCGGCCCGTCGATCAAACCGAGATCGTAGCGGCGCGGGTTGATCGTCGGGATCGTCAACGGATCCGCCCAGGTGTAGGCGTGGAGCTCGAGGAGGCCGGCGAACTTGCGGCCCATCCGCGAGCGGTGCACCTCGAGCCACTTCGGATCGTCCTCGCACGAGTCGATCGTCGTCGCCCCGCCTTCGATGAGCGCGAGCGTCGACGAGCCGGGCCCGAACTCGAGGATCACTTCCGCCGCGAGCGCGCGGACGGTTCCCAGGACGGCGCCATAGTCGGCCATGCTCCACCAGTGTTTCTCAGCCGGGTAGAGCGTGAACGGCGGCCGCGCGCGTTCGATCATCGTCGCGCCCTCCGCCGACGGCGCCGCGGCCGCGGTTCCGCGTCGACCGTGGCCAGGGCCTCGTCGGCGTATGTCGCCGCCGCCTCCGCCAGGGCCTTACGGCCGGCCGCCGTCCGGATCATCGTGTCGAGCGGAACGCATGCGGAGCACAGCGTCGCCGCCCGGTTCGCCCAGGAACAGCCGGCGCCGCACGCGTGATCCTCCGTGCATCCACACCACCGACACTTCCCGGGCCGCTCCGTGATCGTGATCGTCATGTTCGGAGCTCGCACGTCGGCGCCTCCTCCGTAACCCAGGCCGATCGCGGGTTGTCGCCGTCGACCTCGACGTGAGCGCCGATCGCCCATCCGACGAGCGACGGTGATCCGATCGGGATCATGGCGTTGCGGTAGTCGGTGAGGATCCGCCGGCATCGCGTGCATAGCTGCAGGCCGTTCTCGTCGAGCACGTCGGCGACGTGGATCCCAGGGATCACGGGAACGGGTTCGCCGAGCGTGTCGCGCGCGCCGACGTGATCGAACGTGTCGACGTTCGGATCTCGCGACCATTGATCCGCGTCGCCGCTCACGTCTGTTACTTCCGGAGCTTGCGGTTGATCGTCGCTCACGGTTGCCTCCGCGCCTGGCGGCCCCGCTCCGTTTCCGCTTTCGACTCCTCGACGAGGTTCCCGATCTTCCGATCGGCGATCGACGTGCCGGCGTGCGCGTTCTCCGCCGCGGCCGCCTCGACGATCCGATCGACCTTATCGCCGGCCGCCGGCGCCGCCGCCAGGCGATCGATCGCTTGCTGCGCCATCTCTCGAGCTCGATCCGTCGCGCCGGCGAAATCGCGGATCTCCTCGAGCCACACGACGACGGGATCGCGTTCGGCGTTCACAAGCGGCCGCCTTTCCCCGCGGCGAGCTCCGCGGCCGCCGCGACCGCGATCGTCGTGAGGGCCTCGAGTAACTTCGTCGCCGCGTCGAGCGTTCGGACCTTCGCGGCGTTCACTTCGTTTTCCGTTGCCATCGCTACCTCCCAACCGATTACAGAATTCGGACCCAAAACCCGATCGAGAACTGGCGCTCGTTTGCGCCTCGCTCGCCCGCCGTCGCGGCGTTGCTGGAAAGAACCTAAGCGCCCCGCCCCTCCTCCCTCCTCCTCGCTTGCGTGATCGATGCCGACGTCCCTCGACGTTCGATCCACGTGGCCGTCCGCTCGAGCTCTCGTATCGATCGAGCTTGCCAGGTATCCCCACCCAGGCCCTCGCGCGCGACCGTCGCCATGAGGGCCCGGCGTCGACGAGCAGGCTCGCGTGCGTAGTCGAGCGCCTCCGCCAGGCTGTACGCACGGTGAGCGATCGTGATCCTCCGCCCTACCCCAGGCCGGCCGATTGTTGGCGCGAGACGTTTCACGACGAACGGCGCGTCGAACCTCATCCCCTCGAGCTCCCATGTTGCGCCGAGCACGGAGCGCCAGGCGTCGACGACGAACACGGCGTCGCACCTGGCGCAATCGTTCCCGTTGCCGTGCGACGGTAGAGCCATCGCACCTTGTGACCATCACGCGTGCGCCGGGCCTCGATCGTCCCTTCCGACTCGAGCCGCATGAGGGCGGCGACGATCAGGAGTTGCGACCACGGCCATACCCGGCGCCGCTTGCCGATGTAGTCGACGATTGCCCGCACGGTCGGAACCGCGAGGGCCTCGATTGCGTCGAGCGCCAGGAGCTCGAGCCGCTGTATCTCGCGCATGTAGGGCCCCCCCTGCTATTCGTCGTCGTCCTCGTCGCCCTTGCCTTTGATCTTGACCTTGACGTTCTCCGACTCCGGAACCAGGCGGATCTCTATCCCGTGTCGCGTGTACGTCGTCTTGCCGTGCTGGTGCATTAGCTTGATCAGGTTCTCTTTCAGGCTCGACTCCTCCCGATTGAGCTCCATCCGCTCGTCGCGGATCCCCGCGTATCGCTTCGCCGCTTTCTCGAGCGGCGCGATCGCGCTGTCCTCCGTTCCCGGGAGATCCGCCTGTTCCGGTTTCTTTCTGCGACCCTTTGCCATGCTGCTGTCCTCCTCGCCCGCTCCCGGGCAATCGTCGCCGACGAGGGCCGCCGGCGAGTACTTCGGTTTGTCTTTCGTCGTCTCACGACGCCAGAGCACGGCGCCGCAATTTTTGCAGGCTTGCACGTCGAGCGCGTCGCGCGTCGCGCGATCCTCCGCCCGGTACCACGGGATCACGTGCGCGCTCATCGTTTCACCATGGGGAACGCGGGAACGATCGCGGCGCCGCGGATCACGCGGTTCGCCGGGAACGTCGGCCGCGCGCCTGGCGAGCTCGCCGCGGGAACGGTTGCGCCGCATCCCTCGCATTGAGTGAGCTCGACGCCGCCGCGGCGACAGTATTCGCACCTGGCGCGCCGCGGCGTCGACGTTCCGCCCTGGCCTGGCGGGTTGAAATCGGGCCGCCTCGAGGGCGGCGCCGGCGGCGGGTTCGGCCGATACCCTCGAGGCCCGTCGGGAGTCGTGCGGCCCATGCTCAATTGCTCCCGTGCGGGCCGCGGCCCATGATCGCGGCGCCCTCGTCGAGCGCCGCCATATACATTTCGGCCGCGGCGACGAACGCCAGGCCGACGAGCCACGCCGGCAGGCCCGATCCCGCCGTGCTCTCGACGATCGTCTGCGAGAGCTCGAGGAGCGATCGATACTCCTGATCCGTGAGGCCCTGGCGGAGATCGTCGAGCACGGGAACGCGCATCCGTGCGGAGATCGCTCGACTGATCACGTCGCGGCCGCCGTGTTCGTTGTCCATCAGGCGGGCCTCGAGGTGTTCGCCGGCGGCCGCGCGATCGCTCCCGTGCGGATCGTGTGGCGCGTCTCGCGAATGTCGGCCGGCGTGATCTGCCGATCGCGGAGGAGTTGAACCGCGGCCGCCGGCGAGAGATCGGAAATGTCGATCTCGTCGCCGGTTGCCAGGATCACGACGATATCGCCCTTCACGACGCCGCGCGCTCCGCGGTGTACTCCTGGCGTCGTTCGTTCCATGCGTTCCAGCACTCGCACCGAGCTTTCCGCGTGACGCCGCCCTCGAGCACGTCGATCCATCCCGGCGTGAGCGAGCACCGATCGCAATTGACGAACGGGCCGGCGCCCTGCTTTCGGAGCGCGTCGGCGATCCGCTCGACGTCGCGCGAGTAGATCCCGTGTCGCTCGATCACTTCCGAGAATTCGATGATGTCGGGTTTGCGGGTTCGCCACACGGCGCGGCCGCGTTCGTCCGTCGCCTCGACGCCGGCTTTGTCGGTTGCGCGTTCGGCGTAGCAGAGCGCGTGATCCATGAGCGCGCGCCGGTGCTCGTCGGTGAACCGCTCGTCCTTCCACGTCGAGCGACGGATCAGGATCACGAAATCCCACGGCGCGAGCTCGCGCGCGAGATCGTTCGCCCGAACGCATGCGACGAGCTTTACGCGGCCGTCGGCGTCGGGTTGCCACGTGAGGTTCCACGCGGCGACGATCCGCGCGTCGCGGAGGTGCTCGTGGTGTTCCCGTACGAGCTCGCCCATGAGCGAGTAAACCGGGTGGCTCTCGACGTGATCGCGCGGGATCAATTCATAGCCGACGCGTCGCGCCCGGGTGTTCCCCTTTTTCCCTTTTGCCATCGCTGCCTCCTACGTGAATAAGGGCGGCGCCGCCGGATCGGCGACGGTCGCTTCGGTGATCGTGATTGTGACGCCGGCGCGCTCGCCGATCGGCGCGTATTGTTTCGTGAGTCGCATCGCGACGACCTGGCCGTCGTCTTTGTAGACGACGCCGGTGAGCCCGTCGAGAATGCACCTCGCGAGCTTGTCGACGTCGGGCCGCGTCGTGTGCGAGACAACCGAGCTCCGGATCTTCTGCGGCCGCTCGAGCCGGAACGCCAGATCGACGACGACGGCGCCGGCCATGAGCTCGCCGGCCAGGAGCGGGCCGCGGCGCCGCGCCTCGATCGCCGCGTCCATGACGGTTTCCTGCCAGGCTTTCGCGTTCGGATTGTCGTTTGTGATGAACGCGCGCGGCGCGATCCGCTTGCCGGTTTTGCGGAACTGATCGACGGCCTCGAGGACGGAGCCGAACGGAATGAACGCCGTCGCGGATCCCTTCGTCTGAGCGTCGCCCTCGACGACGAACGTGAGCGATCGCGCGCCCGCGGTGATCATCGTCGAACCCTCGCGCGTTCGCCGGCGCGCCAGGCGTTCCGGTTTGCGTCGACGCGTCCGACGTTCGCGGAGAACCGATCGATCGCGAGCGCCGCCTGCTCATGGAAATCGTCGAGCCCGTAGATCAGGCCGGCGCGCGCCGCGGTGCACTTGAGGTGCTCGAGCACGTCGCCGGGATCGAGCGGCCCGCAATCGGCCAGGGCGGCGACTTCGCGCCAGATGAGCGCGCGGAGCACCTTCACGGCCTCGACGGGTTCCCGGCGAGCTCGTCGCGGGTTTTCCACAGGATTTCCGCCGTTCGCCGTGCGGAGCGCGGCGTGATCTTCGTCCCCTGTACGGACGGGATCAGGATCAGGACGGGATCGCGCGCGCGCGAGCGCCGCGGAATCCGGCCGGAGTCCGTCCGGACACGCGGCCTCGTGTTCAATAGAATCAACGGTTTCCGCGGATCGATCGAAATCTGTAACCGATGAAAGGAAGGCGAACCCGCGATCGATTTCCGATCGATTGGCGACCGATTCGTGATCGATTGGCGATCGATCGGAGCCCGATCGGCCCCGCCGCCCGCCGTTTTTCGCCGCCTCTTTGGCGGCCCGCTCCTCCCGCTTCCGGTCCCGATCGGCGGCGAGCTTTTCCTTCACGTCGGCCGCCTTCGGGTTGAATTGGTGGTAGTCGTGAATCCGCCAGCCGCCGGCGACGACCTCCCATAGTTGGATCTCCGGAAACGACAGAACGGCCGCGACCTCCGTCGGTTTCGTGTCGATCTTGAATGAGAGCACGACCGACTCCGCGAGGAATCCGTCGGTGAGGTGCCCGTTCGCGTAGCAGAGCCCCGCCATGTAGACGCCGAACGCGCGCGCGTGCCCGCGGCGGCCCAGGTGCCGAGCCGCCGCGAACATTTTCGGATGATCCACAATCCGATCGTCGATCTTGAGCCACACGATCCCGGGCCCCTACTCGCCGCCGCCCTGGCGCGTCACGTCGGCGCCTGGTGCCCCGCCCTCCGGCGTCGACACCTCGCCGGGCCCGACTTCCCTCGAGCGCCTGGCGGGCCGCCTGGCGCCCTCCGCGGCCGCGTGGACGGCCGGCGCCTTTGCGAGCTCGCGGCGCCGGCGCTCGACCGTGCCGCGGCAGACGTCGAGGATCGCGCCGGCGGCGTTGATGTCGGCGCTTTGGAAAAAGGCGACGGCCTCGTCGGCCGGGTTGCGTTTACGTGCCATGGTTTCGATCTCCTCGTGTGAATGGGTTCAGATGATCAACCGTGCCGGGATCGCGTCGACGGCCGGCGTCGCCCGCCGGTGCTCGACGAGCTCCCGCTCGAATTCAGACGCGTCGAGGCCGTCGGCGACGGCGATCCGCGTGATGTAGGCGTGACACGGGATCCCGCTTTCGGTCTGCCCCTCCCATATCCGCGCCGGTACCTCGCGGCCCTCGACCATCAGGCGAACGATCTTCGTCGTGCTCTCGAGCGATACCCTCATGCCCTCGCCTCCGTCGTGTAAGTGGGAACCTCGAGCCACTGGCGGCCGTCGAGCGTGTTCCCGTTCGCCGTCGGGGTTCGGCCGCCCCATTGTTTGAAGTAGAACGCGACGCCGGCGGCGATCGCCTGATCACGCGCCGAGCGGATGATCGCCGGATCGGCGCCGGCGGGAGCTTTCGGCGAGCTCAGTCCTCCGGCGATCAACCAATCGATCCCCTCGAGGTTCCATCGCACGTCGGCGATCGCGGGTTCGTAGGAAATGAACCGGCGCGCGGCCGGCGTCGCGCGGAGCTCCTCGAGGCGCCAGGTGTAATCGGGAGTTTCGACCGTGACGCCATACCAGACGTTCGGCCGCGGCCGCTCGAGCCACGCGGCCGGAACCCGCCGGCGGATCTCACGCGCGCGTTTCGTGAGGAGGAGCCAGGTGAGGTTCGGCGTCGCCTCGATCAGATCGAACAGCCGGCGCCGCGGCGCCTCGAGCTCCTCGCGCGCCTCGAATACGTCGGCCATGGATGCACAAAACACGCGGGCCCGTTTCGCGTCGCGCGCGGCCGCGGCGTTCCATCGGACGGGATCGTGCCAGTGGTGATCGCCGAAAAAGCGACGCGGCGCGTCGGCGCCCCAAATGCCGAACCCGAGACGGTGAGCGAAGATCCGCGCGTAACACTCGTCGCACGCCGGCGACACCTCGACGCATCCCCACCATGGGTTGAACGTGTGATCGGTCCAGCCGATCGCGGAGTCTTTCCCCACTACGCCCGCCGCCAGGCGCGGAGCCGCTCGAGGACGATCCGGCAGAACTCGATCGGAATGACGATGTACTTCATGATGTTCGCTCCTCCGGCGGCGCCGCGGGCCCGTCGAGCCGAACGATCTCGAGTCGGAACGAGCCCTTCGGATCCGTCGTCGTGTATTTCTTTTTCACGTCGGCCGGGAGATCCGTCGTCGTTTTCTTTTGCCACTTGCCATTGATCACGAACGGCCCGGCGATCCCCTCCTCGATCCCGCGGAGTTGCCCCTTCACCTCGCGATCGAGCTTGTCGAATTCCTTCGCCGCGGCCGCGAGCTCGTCGCGCCTGGCGAGGAGCTTGATCAGGGCGGGATCGGTGAGCACGACGGCGCCGCGCGACTCGAGCGGCGGATTGCATTCGGTGCCGTACCACGCGCACCTCTTACACTCCGCGGCGTCGCCCTCGAGAAACGGCGGGAGCGTTTTCGCCTCGAGGTGATCGATCGCGCGCTCCGCCTTTTGAAGGAACTCCTCCATCCGATCGACGTGTTGATCGAGCTCCACTGGTAAGAGTTTCGGCAGGCCGGAGCGATCGAGGAGGAGAAATCCGAACGGTTCGCCGGCGCCCCACAAGTACGCGAGTAGCTGGTGCGCGCCCGATCGCGTCCATGGATTGTCGAATAGATCCTCGAACGTCTCGATCCGATCGACCATCATCGGCGACCACGCCTTCACCTCGAGCGGCGGCGCCGCGCCGGCGATCTCGACCCGCGCGTCGACCTTGCCGGAGATTGCGACGCGGCCCTTCCGATCCTTGAGTTGAAACCGTTCCTGCTGCCCGATCAGTTTGAACGGCGGATCGGCGTCGCGGCCGACGCGTTGAAGATCCGAGAGGAGATCGCGCTCGCGATCGTCGCCGCGGCGGAACCTGGCGAGCACCTCCGCCGGCCAGGGCGGGAGCTTTTGCGGCCGGTCCATCTCGTACACCATGCGACGCACGCACGTGCGAAACGCCGACGCGTAGGCGTACGGGTGTGGAGTCTGCGGACGGGCGGAGCGCGCGACGTGCGCGCCCCATGCCGTTTCGATCCCCTTTGCGAGCGCCGTCGGCGTGAGCGGCGCCGGCGTCGTGTCGATTGCCGGCGCCGTCATCGTCCACCTACGATCTTGTCGATCGTCGCGACGTCGAGCGCGTCGAGCGCGCCGGCCTCACGTGCGGCGCCGTCGCCGTCGCCGGCGTGCGCTCGAGCGTCGAGCGGTTGCCGCTGCCGTTCGTAGATCGCCCGCTGAGCGAACCTCCCGAGTCGATCGAGAACGTCGGGCGTGAGCACGATCCGCGCGCCGGCTTGCGTCGAGAGCGCGACCGTGAGCGTCGCCGCGTCGAACGCGGCGTATACGTCCTCGCCGAGAAACTCGAGATCCTCGAGCGCGAGCCCGGCGTTGCGGAGCATCACGATCGCGGCGCCCTCGTCGCCGGGAGTCGGCGGGATCGGCGTGACGGGAGCCGACGACGATCCGATCCGCTTCGTCTCGATCCTCGAGTAGTCGCGCCGTCCCGTTTTCGTCCACACGTGGCCGGAGTCGGCATCGTGATCGAACTTGAACCGGGCGCCGGTTTGGAGCTCTGAGAACATTCGCTGCGAGTCCATTAGCCCTCCTCGCCGGGTTCACGTTGCGGCGGCGGCGTGCGGCGCGTGCCATGCGCGGGCCCGAACACGTCGTCGGCGTGGAGCTCCTGACTCACGCGGCCGGCGGGCGGGCCCGACGGCGCCGGCCTGGCGTTCGTCGTGCCCTGCGGCGCCTGGCCGGCGCTCGCCCCTCCGGCCGGCGAGCTCGAGGCCGTCGCCGGCGTCGGCGCCGCGGCGGCCCGTTTGGCGGCGTCGGCGACCCATTGAGGCCCGTCGACGATCCACCGTTGCGACTCGTGCGTCTTGTACTTCGGGCATCCGTAGAAACCCGGGCGGCCGTTCTTGCCCTCGCGGAACACGCCGGTGCTCCCGCAATGAGGACAAACCGGCGGATCGACGTCGGGAGCTTTTTCCGACCTGGCGCCCAGGCGTTCGTCGCGCGTGCCGAACCCGCGGCCGTGTCGACACGCCTCGATCTTTTTCGGCGTGCCTTCCCAGGCGGCCGCGATCTCCTCGACGGGAACCGACTTCATACCCGCGAGCTCGCGCGTCACGCCGCCGTCGAGGTTCGCGCGCGCCGCTTTCCGCACGAGCACCTCGAGCGCGACGCCGGTTACGCCGCGGCAGAAATCATCCGTGCTCGAGCGCGCGCCTTCGATCTGCTCGAGCGTCTGACCCGTGATCCGGCATCGGCCCGAACCGCGAACGATGTACGTGAACACGTTCGCGTCGTTCCCGGTGATCTTCTCCGGATCGCTCACGTCGAACACGTCGATCCCCCACAGATCGCGGAACCGCTCCGCGCCGGAGTCCTGGCAGTAGCCGACGATCTGCCCGCCCTGATCGTCGGGCGCCTTGAACAGGAGCCAATCCGCCGGCGACGTCAACCGGATCGACGCGCGGCGGAGCGTCTCGACGACTTGAACGCGGGCCTCGATGATCTCGACGGCCTCGCCCTTACGGCCGGCGAGCTCGTTCAAATTCGTCGGCGCGCCAGGATGGCGGATCAGGTGTTTCGGTTCGGCGTCGACGACTTCGGCGTCGACGGGTTTCGTGTTGCCGGTGCTCATGCTTTGCCCTTTCGTTTGCTGCCAGGATTGCGGACGGTGATCGATACGCGGCGGCGGCCGCGCGCGGGTTTCTTCTGGCGCTCCTCGAGCTCTCGCTGCATCCCGTCTCGAATGCCCTCGAGCGCGTCGACGGGGAGCCCGTTCGCCATGGCGGCGACGACGGCCGCGGGTTCGCCGCGGAGCGTGAGACTCACGGTGATCAGTGCTTTCGCTTTTGCCATCTATCCCTCGTGCTGATCCGGATCGTGCTCGAGCACGCGCGCCGGATCTGCGAGCGTGATCGTCGGCGCGTCGGTTTCGACGGCCTCCGCGAGGAGTCGATAGGCGCGGAGCGCGGCGGCCCCTTGCCCGTTGTAGCTGAAATGTTCGCGCGCGAACGCGGCGACGAGCGCGGCGAGATCGGATCGTTCGATCGTGATCATGGGTTCGGGAGGCCCTCGCCGCCGTCGTCGTGATTGCGCGGCCGATCGATCTTCCCGCCGGCGGCCAGGTGAGCGCGGCCGGCCTCGAGGAGCGTCGGCCGGTCGCGCGGGCGGAGATCGTCGAAATCGCGGAGCGGGATTATTGCCGGCCGGATCGTGTGCGCCTCGACGATCGTCGACGCCATGATCGCGGCCTCGCGGATCTCCGTCGGTGTGTAGCGGGCCGCGTAGATCTGTGACGCGAGCACGTCGACGAGCGCGCGGAACTCCGGATCCGTCTGGTACCGCTCGACTACGCTCCTCATCGTCGCCCCCTTCCGCGGATCCACTTGTGCGAGTTGCCGGCGGGCCGGCGCGGCGCCGCGGCGTCGATCGCGTGATCGGCCTCCGATCCGAACGTCTCGTCGTTGTGGCGCTTGCAGAGGAGCCCGTCGCCGGGTTTGTCGGTCATGAACCGGCCCTCGCCCATCTCGCACACGGCGACGATCGCGCCGGGCCCGTCGAGGATGAGAACGTCGGGCCATCGCCACTCGCCCGCGTCGGTTTTCACCTTGAAGTACTTCCCGCTCCCGTCGCGTTTCTCACACTCGAGGAGTCGGCCCTTCGCGCGATCGGCGCCGACGAGCACGCGATCGTAATGGCGGAAACAGGACGGGAGCGGCGCGCGGCCGCTCGAGCTCGAGGAGCGGAACCCGCCGAACGTTCCGCGGAACCGCGTCACGCCTCGCACCTCGCGAGGATCCCGGCGACGTCGGCGACGCCCGTCGATCGCGAGAGCCTGGCGGCGCGGCCGCATCCGGTGCACGCGAGGAGCTCGACGTCGGCCGCGGCCGGATCCTGGCGCCAGGTGCCGAGCTCGTGACGGTTCGCCCGCCCGTGCATCCGGACGGCGATCCGCTCGAGCACGATCGCCTGCTCGAGCGACGGGCCGGCGCCGTCGCGCGCGATCGCGATCGCCGCCCGCGCGTGCTCGCGGTAGTGAGGATTACGGTTTCGTGTAGAATTGCCATCGCTCATTCGGTTCGGTCCTTTCGTGCTGGCGAACGCCGGCGGATCCCTTGCCAGGATCCGCCGGCGTTTCGTTTTTCAGAATCCTACTCCGCTCCCCGTCGCACCTGGCCGAACGCGCCGAACACCTTCGCGAACCGCGCCGGCGCCGGGCCCAGGTACGTAACGTAGTTGCCGTGTGACGGTTGCGCGCATTCCTTGCGAGGCCGGAGCTCGAGGCCCTCGCGCCGGCGGCCGCGGTTCTCCTCGTCGATCGCCTTGAACCGGAGCCGGCGCTTTTCCGTGCTCTCGACGAACGCGATCCGCCGCGACGGAATACAGATCGGGAACTCGATCGGCGAGCTCACGCGCGGGAGATCCTCGAGCTCGTGCCCTTGCAGGGTTTGAAGCTGCTCGAGCGAGTACCCGATCCAGATCGCCGATCGGATCTCGCGGAGGTGCCACGCAAGCATCAACCGACACCAAAACGCCGGTACGAGCCCGCCGGGCGGGTTGATGAACACGCGGCCGCGCCAGGGCCGGCGGAGCCCGTTCTGTTTCTCCGAGTAGAACCGGCGCGCGCGGACGATCCGGTTCGCCTCCGCATGCGACGCGGGATCGAGATCGATCGCGCCGAGCACCTCGCGCGCGGCCTCGACGTAATCGGCCGGCGTGAACCATTCGGGCGAGTCGCACGAGTGACGGGAGGCCGTTCGCGTGCGCGTCATGCTCGCGCCCTCGCGATCGCCTTGACCTGGCGCCGGGCCTCGCGGAGTCGCTCCGCCAGGCGAACGGCCTCGATCGCGTTCGCGGCGCCGCGGAGGAGCTCCGCCAGGCGGGCCCGCTCCTCCCGCGGCGCCGGCGTCTCGAAACGTCCCAGGAGGCCCTCGACGCGGCGCGCGAGGGTTCGGGCGGCGCTCACGTTGAACGGGCCCGACTCGCCGCATACGCCGCACGTGACATAGATCCGCCGGCGACGGATCGCGACGGTGTACCCGCCGCACGGGCGGCGACAGAGCCGGCGGGCCTTAGTTGCCATCGCGCGGCCTCACGTGGCGGTGAGAGTCGACGGTGCCCAGACTCGAGAGCCGGCGCCGTTCGCGCGTCGCCTGGCGGCCGACGATCACGCGCGCGAGGAGATAGAGGCCGGCGAGCGCGAACCCGCCGGCCAGGAGGATCAGCGGAGCCATAGACACTCGAATTCCGGATTCTGGTAGAACCTCGAGTCGAGCGCCGCGAAAATCACGCCGTCCGACTTGCGTCGCCCGATCGACCAGATCCATTGTTCCGTCGATCCGACACAGTAGTCGCGATCGTCGACGAACCGATCGAGCGCGAACGTTCCCCGATAGAGATCGCCCTGCTGCGGCGCGACGAGGGCGGCCATTTGCTCGACGTCGAGGGCCTCGCCCTTTTCGAGCTTCCGACGCATCGCGAGGTTTCTCACGATCGCACCTCCGATCGTTCACGCCGCTCGAGCTCCTCTATCGCCTGGCGCGCGATCGCCTGGTAGAACCCGACCCAGTACGGCGGATCCTCGCCGCCGCGATCGTTGCGGCCGTGTCGCTCCTCGCCATCCGTGAGCGTCTGACGGAGGCGCGCGACGAGCGTCGACGGAACGGGCGGCGCGAGCTCGCGCGACGTCCTCGAGGGCCGCCAGTATCTCTCGACGGCGCGGCGGAGCGCCGGCCGGATCCACGTCTCGAGCCACAGGTGCACGCGATCGATCCGCTGACTCTCAGCCGGCGACCACGGCCCGAGCTCGCGCCCGATGAGCGTCGCCGGCCATCCGGAGCCGGGCCCGCGATCGATGAGCTCGAGCACCTGGCGGAGCTCGTCGGCCTCCCGCCGGTTCACGATCGCACCTCCGACGGTTTGCACGTCGCACACGGACACGGCCGGCCGGTGATCTGAGCGGTGGCGTGCCATACGCCCTCGCCGGTGTCGACGATGCGCTCGACTACGGCCGCCAGGATCTCGAGTTGCCGGCCGTCGGAGGGTTTCCACGCGACGTACGATCGTACGAGCTTCTCGACGTCGGCATACGCGCGCCGCCAGTTGGGACGGTTGTCGTCGGAGAGCATCGCCGTGTGGAACTTGATCGCGTGCTCCTGATAGGCGATCGCGGCGTCGGCGTTCGTCTCGTCGAGGACGGGGAACACCTCGCGGCGATCCTCGATCGCGAGCTCGCCGGCGACGATCCGGACCCGGCGCGCGCGTTGCTCCGCCGGCGTGTCGGGCCGTTGCTGCGCGCGTTGCGACGCGCGGATGGTGCGCGCCGTCATGAGCGGCCGCCCTTCCGGCCGCCCTTGCCACGGATCGCGGCCGCGGGATCGATCCCGCGCTCGCGCTTCGTCTCGAGGGCCTTCGACGCGGCGCGCCGGCGCGTGACTTTGTTCGCGCGCTCCCGCTGACCGATGATCGCGGCCATGACGCGCGGCGGGATCACGAGTCGGATCGCGCGCTCGTCGCCGGTGATCCGCTGCAGCAGGATCTCGTCTTTCCCGTCGTAGCGGTAGCCGTCGACGACCCACGTCGAGGAGTTGCCGTACGCGTCGGTGATCGTGATCGTCGTGCTTTTGTGGATCGCCGCGACATTGTTCCCGAGCTCGCGGAGTCGCGTAGAGAATTCGTCACGCGGCAGTACTTCGGACGGGTTGCTCATGATCGTCGGTCCTTTCGGTTGTGTGCTGGTGAACGTGGCGGGCCGGTGCTCAATCGGCCGCCGTGGATCTTACGCCGGCCGTCAGTCCTCCGGCCCGTAGATGATCACTTCGTAGTACCCGGCGGCGTTCGCCGGCTTCGACTCGAAACCGACGCCGGCTTTCGCGAGGCCGGCGCAAAACGTGGCGAGCTCGTCGACGTCGCGGAACATGGCGGTTTTTGAGAGGTTGCTCATTTCGGGTTGCTCCTGTTACTTCGCTTCGACGACGACGCGGCGGAGGCCGAGCCGCTCGAGGATCGCCGGCGACGGTTCGCGGCGGCCCTTGAGGAGATCGGAGAGATAGGCGCCGGAGATCTCGAGCGCGTCGGCCGCGGCGCCCTGCGTCGGGTGTTTCGCGACGAACGCCTGGAGGCGCGCGA